>Ga0335073_10013960_pt1 | contig 11261 bp, 7 predicted proteins | sample Lox_Sample_22_FD_207093 | JGI IMG/M metagenome (GOLD analysis project Ga0335073, IMG submission 207093) | Soil microbial communities from Loxahatchee National Wildlife Refuge, Florida, United States - Lox_Sample_2.2 | ecosystem: Environmental > Terrestrial > Soil > Wetlands | place: USA: Florida... | reverse complement strand
GTATACGTTTCTCGGGCGCGTTTCGATGACATAGTCGGGATGGATGACAATGCTCACCAATCCGTGCCGGGCCGCGATCTGCTCAATCTGCTTTTTCCAAAGATCGATGGAGTAATCGCGCAGTATGCAAAAGAGCGTGTAGTCCTGGGTGCACGTCACGGGGATTTCAATGATTTTGCCGATGAAGTAGGGCATGACCGTGCAGCATCCGCCGCGCTGCGGATCGAGATGCGCTACGTTGGGGATCGACATGTCGTAAAGAAAGTCGAAGGCATCGTACCAGTCGGCATTGCGGTACAGGATGCCCGACCGGAAGCCGCAGGCCCCGAAATCGCGCCCGTATTGGTTGATGCGTTCCGCGCGCCTCAGGAATTCGTCGCGCTCGGCATAGAGACGGCCGTCATGCCTGAGATCGTGGACGTTTACCTCGAAGCCGCGGCTGGTAATCGAATCAAGATATTCGTTCGAAACCGGATAACGGACCTCGGGCACAATCTGGAAGGAGCTTCGGAAGCCGAAGGACTCGTCGAGGTCCATCAACTGCCCGCAGAATTCCTTGCCGGCGGGAGCTTCGACATCGTGCGTAAGAATTACGCAGCTCTTGTGATTGCCGGGCCAAAACCAGATGAAGGGAATTCTCTCGATTCCATGCGCCTGCATGGCGAGCGCCATCAATTTGCGATGAATCCTGTCCACCGTAAAGTCGACGGGCCATTGCGGAAATGGAATTCGCTCCCAATTCCGCAGATACAGCTTCTGCAGATGTTTGCGAACAGGGACCGAGAGGTACGGACGCAAAAGATAGTAGGTTTTGCGGATGATCTCATGCGAAAGTTTTCCGGGATCGCGGAAGTGGGCCGAATAGCGTTCCCGCTGGAGGTTCTCGATTACTTCTTCGGGATCGAAGGGCAGGAACACATCCGAGCCGCGAACTTCAAGGTTGGTTTCTGCGTCATACGCGGCAGTATCGGCCTGCGCGGAACGAACGCCGAAAGCGGTGCGGCCGTAGCAGGTTGTATCCGCACCCCATTGAAAATACCCTGCATCTTCTGACAACGGACCGGCCGCGCGAAAATTCGCGAACTCCGTCGGACAGCGATAGTAGTCGAGGAAATGCCGGCTCATCGAGGTCAAGCTTATGGCTTACAGGGAGACGTACGTTTGGGAGGGGAGCGTTTTGATGATAGTGCAAAGGTTTTCATAAGGCTATCGGAAAAAAAGCCCCGGAAATCAGCAGGATGAGTCAAAGCGCGGAAAAACCGGTCATGCGCGCCTGACCTGCAAGCGCACAGCTGTTCTCCCGCGGCATGGACGGCAGAAATAAATCAAAGGCAATCAGCAGGTTGAGGATTCCTGCCAGGGCCGCGCAAGCATCATGAAGCGGCGGCGGTGAATACATGACCGATTCGGGAAACACGCAGCCGCGAAGGTGGCGCGTCCTCTGCGGCAAGGCAATCTGACCGCCGGACTGATGGCCGGACTAGAGGCCTAATTCGGTGAGGCCGGGGTGGTTGTCGGGCCGGCGTCCCAAAGGCCAGTGGAACAGGCGCTCGTCGTTTTTGACAGGGAGGTCATTGATGCTGGAGATCCGGATTTTTGAAAGGCCGGCATCGTCGAACTCCCAATTCTCATTGCCGTAGGAGCGATACCTCTGGCCTGAGTCGTCGCGCGACTCATACGCGAAGCGGACGGCGATGCGGTTGCCTTCGACGGCCCAGAGCTCCTTGATGAGGCGATACTCCAGCTCGGACGCCCATTTTCCGGCGAGAAACGCGACCACCTCGGCGCGGCCATGCAGGAACTCGGAGCGGTTGCGCCAGTAACAGTCAAGGCTGTAGCCGCGCGAGACCCGCTCCGGATCGCGGGAGTTCCAGTTGTCTTCAACGGCGCGCACTTTCAGGATGGCCGTCTCTCTGGTGAATGGCGGAACCAGGGCAGTTGGGATCTTCAGCAGCTCGTTCACGGTATTCTCCTTCGGCAACGATGGTCGGACCGCCGCGATTCGATTCTGCCTGAGAATAGGAGGAACCACGGATTATGAAAACCTCAGAAACTACAAGTTCCGACCCGGAATTTTCTACAGGGCAGGAATGGCCCTTATGGAAGGCGCGAAGCGGCTGCGACGGCACTTACCGCCGTTCACCGGAAGAAAACCTGTAAGAAAACAGGGGGAAGATACTGTCAGTTACGGGCTGGCGAGATAGGCCCAGGCCACATAGGCTTACCGGTGAAGCCGATGATTCGATAGCGGCGAACGGCATTTTGCGGAGAAACCAAGATGAAAGCCTTAGGGTGGATCGTCGTCATTGCCATCATCCTGTTTGGCGGGCTGCAACTGGTGCGGCCGGGCATTCCGCAGAGACCTGCGACTGCCGAACTGAATGCTCCACCGGAAGTGAAAAATATTCTGAAGGAAGATTGCTACAGCTGCCACTCCGACGAGCGCCGCCTGGCCTGGTTTGACGAGATTGTGCCGGCATACTGGCTGGCGCGGTCCGACATCCTGACTGCGCGTGAGCATCTTAATTTTTCGACCATCGGCTCCAAACCTGCGGCGGCCCAACGGGCGGCGCTCTTTGAGGGCGTGAGCATGGTGCAGCTGGGAGCCATGCCATTGCCGCGGTTCCTCATGCTTCATCCCGATGCGAGAGTGAGCCCCGGGGACCTGGCTACGTTGAAGGCTTATCTTGCGCCGTGGGGGACGCTGCCGAGCCCTGTGGCGGCTTCATTCGGGCCGGCCCATGCGGCTGTTTCGCTGACCGCAGTGCAGCCTGAGCTTAACGGGTTTCCGTTTGATGCGGATTTTGAGAGCTGGAAATTGATCAGCACGACCGACCGCGGCGACAACAACACGTTTCGATTCGTGCTGGGCAACGACATTGCAGTGAAGGCGGCGCAGTCGGGCAATATCTCGCCCTGGCCCGACGGGACGCGGTTCGCAAAGATAGCGTGGGAACAGGTGTTGGGCAGCGACGGGCTGATTCATCCGGGGAAATTTGTGCAGGTGGAATTGATGCTGAAGGACGCGGCGCAGTACAAGAGCACGGATGGCTGGGGCTGGGGACGATGGCGAGGCCTCGATCTAAAACCGTACGGCAAAGACGCCCATTTTGTGGATGAATGCACAACCTGCCACATGCCGGTGCGCGGCAACGACTACGTGTACACACTTCCCATTACGCGGGCGCAGGTAGCGGGCGAGGAAGCGGTAAACAATCGTGCGGCATCGTTGCCCGCAGCCTTGCCGTGGCAGCCGCCGGGCTGGAGCCCGATCACGATGTACGTGGATCCCAGGAGCCATACCACTGCAACGTTGTTCGGAAACGGCGCGGCGGCGCGGGCGGCGCGTGACGGCGGAGTGCAGCAAGGCGCGGCAGGCGGCATGCGCACTTATCCTGCAGGCGCGGCGCTGGCCCTGGTGACATGGAGGCAGCGTGAAGACCCGCACTGGTTTGGGGCGCGCATTCCCGATGAGCCGATATCGGTGGAATTTGTGCAGGCGGGAGCGACCAACAGCTATCGCCGCTTTGCAGGCGCAGGACTGGGTGAAGTTCACCCAGCGGCTGCCGAAGCAGCGCAACGGGCGAGCTTTATTCTGGGCCTTGCTCCGGCGCAGTTGCCGTAACGTCATGCCCCGTGGTCATAGCCGTTACTCCCGGGAGGCGCAGATGGTTGGTCACATCGAGCTCATCGACGCGCAGTTGCGACACGGTGAGGGTTTCGATTTCAAGGGACTTGAACTTCGCGCCGTCGATGGCCGTCCGCCGGATTCCGAGCCGCTGAATGGCCAGGGCACCGATGGCACAAGCGCCGATCGCACATGCACCAATGGCACACGCGGCGACGGCAACGGCACCAGCAGCGCCGGCAGCAAGAGCAACTGCGAACCCCAAAGACCGCGGCTGAAATATCTGCTTCATACGCCCGGCTTCCCCACCCCTGCCCGCGCGTGCGGCGCGCCGCGGTCCGGTGTGACTCGATAAGCTCAGGGTAGCACTCCCGGCGATCTTCGCGGTAACGACGCGATATCAGCGCAGTTGACCTTTAAGGGTCTATGCTAGATCACGCAGCCATACAAGATGACGAGGGAGGGCTGATCCGTTGGAGGCCAACTTTTCAGACAAGGTCGTTCTCGTTGCCGGCGGAACCGGAGGCCTGGGCCACGCCATTACACTGCTTTTGCTCGAACGAGGCGCAAAAGTCGCGGCAGCTTACAACCGCGACCAGGAATTCAAGGCCCTTCAGCAGGCGGCAGGCGGACTTGCGAACTGGCTGGCCGGCTTCAACGCAGATGTAACAGACCTGACGGCGGCGGCGAAGCTCGTCCAAAATACTCTTGCGCAATTCGGCCGTCTCGACGCGCTCGTCAATACCGTTGGAGCGTATGCGGGAGGCCTTGCATTGTGGGAGACCGATCCGGAGACATTCGACCGCATGATGGACCTGAATCTTCGCTCGGGATATGCGCTGGCGCATGCGGCGGCGCCCGTTCTGCTTGCCCAGAAACACGGCGCGATCGTGAATGTGTCTGCGAAGGCCGCATGGGACCACGCGGCAGGGGCCTCGGCCTATGCCGCTTCAAAGGCCGCGGCGATCGCTCTGATGGATTCGCTCGCGGCCGACCTGCGCGGCACGGGGGTACGGGTCAACTCGATCCTTCCGAGCATCATCGATACGGCGGCGAATCGGCTGGCCATGCCGCAGGCAGATTTCGCGCGATGGCCCAAGCCTGAAGAGATTGCGCAGGTAGTGCTGTTTCTCCTGAGCGATGAGGCCCGCGTGATTCACGGTGCGTCGATTCCGGTGTTCGGAAATACGTAGTGCTTTCACTGCCAGCGCTGTATAGCTTGCAGCGTCAATGCGAAGGAGTCCGCCTGAGCTGCTCTTCCTTTTTTTGATGGTATCGACTGGAGGGGACAGATGGCAACTGCTGCAATTGCACACACAGAGAGAGAGAAACTGCTGAGCTTGCTGTTTGACGGTTATGACGGTCCACCCTTTGCGATCCGGCTGTGGGACGGCTGGCGCTGGCATTCCCCGGCAAGGGGCGAAGCTCAGTGCACGCTTACCATTCATTCAGCAAGCGCACTCCGCTCGCTGCTTCTCCACCCCAGCGACGTAACACTTGGCGAGGCTTTCCTGGCCAAGGACATCGATGTAGAGGGGGACATTTTTTCCGTCTTCGACCTTGCCGAACACGTCTTCCATTGCCAAAAAGGCAGGCACCAGAGAATTCTGGAAGCGGCGTCGGGGATTCTTTTCGGGACCGGGACATGGCTCAAATCCGGAGCGCGCCACTCGCAGAAGAGAGACAGCGAGGCGATCTCCTACCATTACGACCAGCCGGTGGGATTTTACCAGCCGTGGCTGGGCGATTCTCTTGTGTATTCATGCGCGTACTTCGAGTCTGCCAACGACGGCATCGACACAGCACAGGACAGGAAGCTGGAATTGATTTGCACAAAACTGCGCCTGCAGCCGGGCGAGCATTTTCTCGATATCGGTTGCGGCTGGGGCAGCCTGATTCTGCATGCGGCATTGCAACATCATGCGGATGCTTACGGGATCACGCTCAGCAGAGAGCAGGAAGCAGTTGCATCGGCCCGAATCGCCGCTGCGCGTCTCACCCAAAGCTGCCATGTGAAGCTGCTCGACTACAGGAAAGCGGTTGGGGCGTTTCCGGCTTTCGACAAGATTTCCAGCGTAGGCATGTTCGAGCATGTCGGACTGCGCAACCTGCCGCTTTATTTCCGAACGGCACGTTCCCTGTTGAAGCCGGGCGGCGTCTTTCTCAATCACGGAATCGCACGAGCACATGCTGCGAGCGGCGGCAATTTATCTTTCCTTGACCGGTCTCTTATTCCGTTTCTGCGGAATGTGCTGGGGCTAAGCCGCCCGCATCACACCTCATTTATCGACAAGTACGTGTTCCCGGATGGAGAGCTGGTGACGCTTTCGCAGGCGGTGCAGGCGGCTGAGGCGGCGGGGTTCGAGGTACGCGACGTGGAGAACCTGCGCGAACACTATGAGCTGACCCTTCGCTGCTGGGTCGATGGCCTGCGCAGGAACGCAAGCGAGCTCATGAAGCTGGTTTCCGAAACGACGTACCGCATCTGGCTTCTCTACATGGCGGGATCCGCAGCCGCGTTCAAGAGAGGCGACATCGCCGTGTATCAGATGCTCCTGAACCGCCCCGACAGGGGGAGCAGTCATCTGCCACTGACGCGCGAGGACTGGTATATACATCGCTTTGCCGCATAAGAGGCGCCGACGAGACACCGACGTCAAGACTTATTGGCAGCCGCGTGATATTCGCGGCGAATGCGCGCCAGATCGACCGCAGGTTCGGGCAATTTCATGTTGAGGGCTTCGAAATACTCAACGACGATGCGGGAAATCGCGAGATTCCGGAACCATTTGTGGTTTGCGGGAATGATGAACCAGGGCGCCTGCACAGTGCTGCAACGTGAAAGCGCTTCTTCATAGGCTTTCACGTAATCGTCCCAGAACGCGCGCTCCTTATAGTCAGCTTCGCTGATTTTCCAGCGTTTGGCAGGATCGTCGAGACGGTCCCTGAAGCGTTTCAACTGTTCTTCTTTCGAGATGTGCAGATAGAACTTCAGGATGTGGGTGTTGTTTTCGGTGAGCAGCTTTTCGAACGAGTTGATGAGGTCGTAACGGCGCGACCAGACATCCTTCGGGACAAGGTTGTGCACGCGGACGATCTCATACTGAGAGCGGTTGAAGATGACCACCTCACCTTTGGAAGGAGTGACTTTGTGCACGCGCCACAGGAAATCGTGAGCCAGCTCTTCTGCCGTTGGCTCCTTGAATGCCGCCACCCGGCAGCCCTGCGGGTTCATCGCGCCCAGAACGTGATTGATTGTGCCGTCCTTGCCTCCTGTGTCCGGGGCCTGGAGGCAGATAAGGAGCGAACGCTTATGCTCGGCATAAAGCAATTCCTGAAGTCCACAAAGTTTGCTTCTGTAGCGTGCGATCTCATCGTCCGCAGACTCATGGCTTTCATAGCTCTCCTTGAAGGATGGGTCGAAGTCCTTGAGTTTTACGCTTGTTCCAGGGGCAACTTTGAACCGCTGAAGGTAGCTCATTTCGCCTCGCGATGAGGAATTAGCAGACCGACGTTTCTATTATTGCCTGCAGATTGTTCAGTGGCTCGGCGATTTCGGGTCAAGCTCCGGTCTTTGCGGAGAAGGCAGATTCGACGATGCAGCCGCCTGTTGCAGAACCTGATATCCATCGCGCGTTCGCACGCGATATTTTTCGAGATCCTTCCCCACGAGCTTCACGCTGATGGTGCGCCAGCCTCGATTGTTATTGGGTTTGGGGTAATAGGTGATCGTGTAAAGGTGCACAAGGTCGTCCCGAATCGACCTGAATGCCAGAGTTTCGTCGCGCCAGCTTTTTGAAAAATAGGCCTTGCCGCCGGTGGCCTTGCTCATCCGCTCGAACACGGCGGTCGACAAAGGATCATCCTCTGCCGCGCGCGTGCTGATGATATAGATGATCGTTCCCGTCGACTGCGCCAATTCCTCCACATCTTCCGGCGGAACGGAACTGGCATTGTCGGGACCATTCGAGAACACGACAATTGCCTTTCGTCCCCGGAGTTGCGCTGCATCTCTTACGGTGAGCAAAAGGCAGTTATAGAGGGCGGCTTCGTCGCCGGCTACCGTGCTCCGCACTGCGTTCATGACGAGAGAATGGTTGGAGGTGAGCGCCGTGCTGCGAGAAAGATCGCGGCTGTAGGAATAAAAAGCGATTTTGTCTGTGTTGCTCATGGACCGGACAAAGCCTGCGATGGCATCCTGGGCGAAGACAAATCCCCGGTACATAAAGTCGCTGGTGTCGAACAAGATGAAAACGTTGGCCCCGGCCTGAGGCGGAGCGGGAGGCAGTTTTGATCCATTCAATGAATTTTCTACCTTCGGACGGGATGCACCTTCGTTTGAGCCGCTGCCCGGCTGCTCCGCGTCGATCGCCCCGCTCTCAGGCTCGCCTCCTTCTTCAAACGAGGAGATCGTTTCCGGAATTTTGTCCTCCATAATTGCGAAGTTTTCCGGACGAAGCCCGGTAATGTAGTTTCCCTTGCGATCGGTCACAGCCACATTCAGCTGCACCAGAACGACGTTGACAAGAATGCGCGAATTGCTTTGCTGGGCAGCAGGCTGCAAGCTGCCGTCGGCAAGTAACAACAGGCCCAGACATAAACCCGTGCAGCGGATGGATTTTGTTGTCATGATGCTCCTCATACCTGCCGTCCACCTCGTTGTTAACGCTGAGCCAGGGTAGTGGGTGTGACAATCGTGAATTTGCCCTCCTGAAACTCCGTTCCCGTCTGTTCCAGGGCGCGCAAGAGCGCCGGCCAATCGTCAATATCGGTAGCAAAGATATTCGCGACCATGTGCCGGGTCAAATCAGGAACCAGCAGATTCAGCATTACCGGCGAATAGCCCTTCTGATCCGCAATTCGTGCCCAGTAAAGGTTGCTGGATTGCCAGGATTCGCCGAGCAGACGGTAAGCGTCCCCTGCAAAAGCCGGAAACGGCTTTACGTCGAGGATGCCGCAGCCGTTGGTTTCTGCAAGCGTGGGATGGGGGGCGCCGAAGTCGCTCGATATGCGTTCCGGACCGGTCTCCGATGGATATTTATGGACAAGACCGTCGAGCTCCCGGCCGGACGCTCCCTCCCACGAAGCAGCCTGCGCAGGAAACTTGTTCCGGAATTCGGCAGCCAGATAGAACTTCTCCGCCGGTGTGATCTGCGGAATGAACTCTTTCACATCTTCCGCATTGAGCATGGCCCGCTCGGTCCTTTCGAGTCGCCGCGGCGTCATTACGTTCGAGAGAATATCCGTCACTTCCGCGCGCAGTTCCGTGTTTGCGGCGGAAGCGATCAAAAGTTCCTCGCCAAAGCTCTGATAGAGAGCGGCAGCGTGCATTTCGGTTGAGCTGACCCCCCACCAGCGCGACTCGGTTGCATTCACCAGAAGCGCAGGCGCTTCGGCTTTCCAGATCAAAGCCTGAGTATTCGCGGGGGCAATAAAATCTTCTTCGGCCAGTGCCAGCGTATACGGCAAATCGGCCAGCGAGCCTATGAGATAAGCACCGCCGCCTGCAGTCACACCGATGCCAATCAGGTCGGGCGGCCCCCAGACATCATCAAAGCCCTGAATTGAAGTTCCCGAGAAGTCCTGTGACCGGACAAACAACGGGTTATTATGCAAGACCTGCGCGCCGGGCGGCTCATAATATGCGTAGTTCAACCCGACCAGAGTGTCCCGCAAAAATGGCGTAAGCCGTCCGCGCGCTGCTTCCAGTTGTGCCGCCGAGCCCGGCGTTTGAATCACTTTTGTAAGATCGGTGCGAATCTGCAATTCGGCATGACGGCTGGTGTAGATTCCGGGCGACCATGTGATTTTCTCGCTCGCCGTAAAGATGGGCCGAGGCATCTCAAACTCACGCAGATCTCCCGCAAGCGGGACGAGCTGATTTCCGATAGCGGCTCCATGGGCCATTTGATCCAGACCGTCATAAAGCCCGAAGAGCGTATCGAGAGAGACGAGGCGCTGGTCGCTCATCACTGAGCGCATTCTGTCTGCAAGCTCCTCATGCACTCGCCGTCCTTCCTCGGTCTGCTGAGGAGGCCCGGCGAGCAGCTCGATGAGCTGATCTTCGGACAGGTTCGCGTTCCCGCTCACTGTAACCAGGAGAGACTTGAGCGAGCTTCGGCTCGCGTCGAAGAGCTGAGTTGACGAGGAGATCTGGGCAAAAGGCTGGACCAGGTCCTGCCAGGACGTATCCATTTTGCCGGTTGGAATCTCTTTTTGACGAGCCAGTATCTCCCAGAGGCCGATGTTTGCCTGGAAAGCGCCCATCGCATTAGCCCGGAGCGCAGGGTTGCTGACTCCGTTCACAGCCTCCGCCGCATTCATGAACTGCGTGATCGACGCATCGCTCAATTCCGGAAATTCAGTGAAAACCAGATACCAGTCGTGGAACTGAGGAAAATTGTCTGCAAGCAAACTTATTGTCTTATCGGACAAACGTGCCGACGGATCACGCGCATGGTCAATTGCGCTGAGCATCAGGTAAATCTGCAACGGCCCGGTGCTCGTCTCAAAGGCGGAGCAACCGACAAGAGCCATCAGCAACTGATCGGGCGTCTCCCAGGTGTCTACGTGTTTTATCCAGCCGCGAACCAATTCCGGGCTCGATTTCTGCAGGAGAATGCCATTCCAGATTTTGAGATTACCCGGAACATAAGGCTGGTCCTGCTGCCACTGCAAGCGGGTGAACAGAACCAGGAGGTCGGCATTTTTGGGAAATGTGCCTTTCGCCGCGCTGGACTTCGATCCAGCTCTGCGATAGACCTCATAGTCACGCTGCATGCGCGGTTCTTCGGTAAGGTGCACCTGCTCGGTACGGCTTACGCGGGAAAGAGCATCGAAGTAGGCGGCCAGCCAGCCCTGATCCCTGGCAAAAAGGCGGACCACGAATTTTGACGGAGCCGCCGGACTTTCGCCTACCAGATCCCGCCAGCTACGTTCGGCGTTGGGCCCGCCGGGCACAAGAACGTGTCCCGAACGAATAGAGAGCTGGCTCCCATAAAATGCCAGAGCAGGCGCGACAGGAAGCAATGCCCTCAACCCCGGCGACCGCCCGAGCGCAATTTGTGTCTCCACGTCGTTTCTCGATAAAGCCCAATAGAGCTGGTCGACGTCCCGATCGCGCAAAAGCACATCAATGAGGCCCGTCCCGCCTCTTTCTTTCCGGCTAAGCGCGGTCCAGTCGCTTTCGCGGTAGAGAACGGGCAACTGTGTAACCGGGAAGACGTGAGTAAAGGAAATGTGTTTCTGGAGCGCTTCCTCAAGCCCGGTAAGCGGGAAGCCCGAGTCGAGGGTCAGGAAAGCCCGCTCTGCGTCTGCGGTTACCAGATAAGCATCTTCCTGGCCGCAGGTTCCCTGGAACTGATAGCCGAGGACCTGAATCAATCGAGCGGCGTCGTCGCAACCTGTTACATGAATCCTGCCATCCGGGCCTGTGAGACGCTGGAGCTCCCGCGCATATTCCACATAGCGGTTCAGCAGAAGCAGAAACTCTGTTTCTCTTCCATTCTCGTATCCGCGCAGGTAAGCATTGCGAGCCACCAGGGGGAGCACTTCGTCAGGCGAGACCTCCTGACTGACTCCAGCCATACGCAGGAACGACCGCAGAGGGCCGGGGATGGTGACACTATTGTTC
>Ga0335073_10013959_pt1 | contig 11261 bp, 6 predicted proteins | sample Lox_Sample_22_FD_207093 | JGI IMG/M metagenome (GOLD analysis project Ga0335073, IMG submission 207093) | Soil microbial communities from Loxahatchee National Wildlife Refuge, Florida, United States - Lox_Sample_2.2 | ecosystem: Environmental > Terrestrial > Soil > Wetlands | place: USA: Florida... | reverse complement strand
ACAAACCGGGCTTGCTGATATTTCATCACCATCTCCGTCTCTATGCCGGCCAATGTGGCCGGGCTTGCGATCGGCCTGCGATATCCGGCGGCTGCCTTTTGCTGACAGCGAACCGGCCCGAGTGGGCGCACCCAAATTCGCGGGCAGATTTCTGATCGCGTTATGGGTGCACCTGCAAACGGCGCGCAGGTCTTACTCTCTGAGGAAGGGCAGAGCTAAGAGAAGACGGTGGGAGGGCCGCGCTTCTGCCGGCTGCGAGCGAAGGCAACGCGATAGCGTGCTTCCGTCTGCGGCAAAGCGCCCGGGCGTACGAACAGATCTACCCCGATGCTGCTTGCATCTCGGGTGACACAGCTAGACCTCTGAGGCATTACGGTGGCCAGGGGCGATCGAGGACATCTTGGTCCACGCACCGTGGGACCATGATCGGAGTCCAGCGGCTGCATCATCATCGCCATGCAATGATGCTGTCCGCCGCGGCGGCAGCAAGCCGGAACGGAAGCAGACGAACTTACGACAAAAAGAGGAGCGATGAGGGGCAGGCCCGCCATAAGTGCAACGACGATTGCCAACAGTCTTCTCATCTTGTGAGAGAGAATACGCTATACGCCGCTTGAGCGCCACCACACTCTATTGCGTCAAATTGAATCGAGTGCTTGAATGGAGACGTTGCGTAGATTTCTGTCCATCGCGCTGCTTGCCGTACTTGGCTTGCCATTGTTCTCTCCGCTGCTCGCTTTGAGCGCGGGGAACGAGAACAACCTGCCTGCGTGCTGCCGTCGAAATGGCAAGCACCACTGCATGATGAGCATGGCAGAGAAGATCAGCCTAGGGAGCCGGGAGCAGGAATCGTGGGCTCCGCTGGATAGCTGTCCCTATTGTCCAACGGCGGTCTTGATGTGGCATCACTCGGATCCCAGCGTGCCACGTGCCGTCGCGATCTCCGCAGGTTTAGTTAGTCATCCCGCGCTGCAAGCACAGACCGAATCGAAGCGCCGCATCGCTCGTGAGCGTTCTCGACACAAACGCGGCCCCCCTTCACTGGTCCTGCTCTAGCCAATCGAGTCAAATTCAACGGTCCGTAGGCTCTCCTGGTCCTCATCGACCCGAAACATCAGGCGAGCTAGCGCCACCTTGCGCCTGACCCCATGGTGAGGCGTTACGTCCGGTCCCGGACCTTGGATCGGCTCTGCACACGACCGGAAGACTAAAGCACGTGAAGCATGATGCTGCCTTTGAGCTGAGCGTGCTGGTTTCGATTATGCCCCGGTCTTTCAAGGCCGCAAACCGTCCCCGATTGCCGAATGCTGGAGAAATGATGATCCGATTGGTCCGACAGTTCGCCCTGGTAGCCCTCTTGTCCCTGGGTTCTACTTTGTTACTCAATGCGCAAGAAACCCTCACCACCGCTTCTGTGACCGGGCGTGTGGTGGACACAAGTAGTTCGGTGATTCCCCATGCTGCCGTCGAGGCGCTCGCTCTGGCAACCAACCAAACTTACGCTGCGGAAGCAGATAATCAGGGACGCTTTCGCCTGCCGTTTCTCCCTGTGGGGGAATACCGCATCACCGCGCGGGCGAACGGTTTTGAAGAATCCGCGCGGGAACTGCAGCTCACGGTCGGATCAGCCTTCGACGTGACCATGCAACTCTCTGTAGCCAAAGCCTCAAGCAGTGTCGTCGTCACAGCGCAGGTCCCGGTGTTGGAAGAAAACCGTAGTCAGATCAGCGAGACCGTTCGTCAGTCAGAAGTAACCAATCTTCCGTTTGAAGGCCGAAACTACCTTGACCTCGGACTGCTCGTTCCAGGTGTCTCGCCCACCAACACCGCCAGCACTCAAACCCTTGCCGAAACTTCGGAAGTCGTCGGCCAGGGGTACTCCGTGAACAGCCAACGCAATTTCTCCAACAGTTTCATCGTCGATGGCCTCTCAGACAACGATGATGCCGCAGGGGTCGCCGGCAATGGTTTCAGCATGGATGTGGTGCGAGAGTTTCAAGTGGTCACCTCGGGCGGCCAAGCTGAGTTCGGGCGCGCTCTTGGCGGTTACTTCAACCTCATCACCAAAAGCGGTACCAACCAGTTCCACGGCACGGCCTACGGCTTCCTGCGCAACCAGAGGCTCAATGCCAACAACGCCCTCTCCGCAAGCAAGCTTCCGCTTACGCAAGGCATCTATGGCGCCAGCCTGTCGGGACCACTGAAGAAAGACCGGACTTTTCTCTTTGGCAATTTCGAGGAAAGCCGTCTCAACACCGACGGCGTCATTACCGTAAAGCCTTCCGATGCCACTGCCATCAACGGCCTCCTCGTCTCTTCGGGCTATCAGGCCCCGCTGCTACCGGTGGCTTCGGGCGCCACCACGCTTTATCCCACAACCTTGCACACCGATACAGTCTTCTTGCGTGGGGATCATCGCATAAGCGAGAAGGATCAGTTCAATATCCGATACAGCTTCTACAAGCTGAGCAGCACCAATGCGCGCGGCGTTGGCGGTCTCAACGAAGCCAGCAACGGCACCTCTGTATACGACACCGACCACACCGTTGCGGCCAGCAATGTGTATACCATCTCTCCGCGAACGTTCAACGAAACCCGCGCTCAGTTTAGCTACGACAGTCTGACGGCGCCGCCCAACGATCAGATCGGCCCCGCAGTCACCGTATCCGGCGTGGCTGTCTTTGGCCGTTCCACATCATCGCCGACGGCTCGCCTGAACTACCTGGGAGAAGTGGTCGACAACCTTGTCATGGAACGCGGCCCTCACACCTGGAAAACCGGCGCTGATTTCCTATACAACGACGACACCATCACCTATCCGCAGTCACTGCGTGGAAGCTACAGCTTTGCCTGCCTTTACGACAAGGCGTCTGAAGCGCCCTCCGGTTACAAGGGTTCGTTCTGCGCCAACAGCCTCTATTCCGGCAAGTACAACTCACAGGGCTATACTCAGAACTTCGGTACCCCCACCATCGAACAGACCAATCCAAACCTCGGCTTCTACGCCCAGGACGAATGGAAAGTCACTCCATCCTTCACCCTCAACCTGGGTGTTCGGTATGACCTGGAGTGGCTGCAGACCATTAATACCGATATCAACAACGTCTCTCCTCGGGTAGGCTTTGCATGGTCCCCATACAAAAGCGGAGGCACGATTATTCGCGCCAGTTACGGTCTATTTTATGACCGTGTACCTCTGCGTCCCCTGGCGAACGCTTTACTCTCCGCCAATAACACCATCGATCCCACTCAGGCCCGCTTTTTCAGCTATTCCTTCTCTCCCACTGACACCAATGCCCCCGCCTTTCCTGCGGTAGCCACCACACCGCCGATGGGCGCCAAACCAAACTATTCCACCATGAACCCGAACATCCAGAACCCGTATGCGCAGCAGGCAAGTCTGGGTGTGGAGCAGATGCTTACGCGCAGCAGCACACTCGGCATCAGCTATCAACACGTCCGCGGACTTCACCTGATCAGCTCCATCAACACCAACATCAATCTCGACGGTTCTCGTCCCGACCCCACCCGCGGAAATATCAAACCATACAGCTCGATCTTCGATTCTTATTACGACGGCCTCTCTGTGTCCTACATGCAGCGGCCGGTATCCTGGGGCTCCGTTCGTGTCTCTTACACCTGGTCGCATGCAATCGATGATGTGGGAGAGTTCTTTTTCAGCTCGCCCATCAACAACTTCAATCTGCTGGTCGACCGCGGCCGCTCCGATGATGATCAGCGCAATCGCCTGGTCTTTAATGCAATCCTGAACTCCTCAGTGTCTGAGGCTCACGGCTTTGCGCAGCACCTGACCCACGGATGGAGCCTCAGTGGAATCCTGCAATACTACTCAAAACTTCCGTTCAATATCACCACTGGGGCAAACACTAAGCAGGCGACTTCCCAACGCCCATGCACTCCCGGATTTACGCTTTCCCAGAACGGTGGACTGAATCCCTGCACCGAGGCCTTGCAAGGCGCAGTCATCGGGCGCAATGCGGGCACCGGTTTCGACTTCGTTGGATTAAATACTCGGCTGAGCCGAACCTTTGCTCTAACCGAGCGGGTGAAGCTCCAGGGTATGGCGGAAGCGTTCAATACCCTCAACCATCGCAACAATATGATCCCCAACGGGACGTGGGGCACGGGCGTGTACCCCACAAACCCGAATGTAACCTTCGGACAGCCCACCGCCGTGGGCGATCCACGAAACGTCCAACTCGCTGCACGGCTTACCTTCTAGCTACGAACCGGGCGGCGCTTCGAGCTCGTGGCGCCGCTTCTTCACACGGAGAACATCGCGATGCATGCGTCCTTAACCTTAACCCCTGTGGAGCAGTCGCGGCGAATTTACCGGGCTGTATGGCGCTGGCATTTCTATGCCGGAGTGTTCTGCATCCCGCTTGTGATTTGGCTTGCCTGTACCGGATCCATCTATCTCTTTAAACCGCAAATCGAACGTTGGCTCGACCGGCCTTACGATCATCTTAACGTTCACGGACAACCGGCCACTCCGGAACAAATCGCCATCGCCGCGATGCATGCCGTTCCGGGATCGAGTCTTCACTATTACGTATTGCCACCGTCGACCGATGCGGCCAACCGCATCATCGTAGGCCTAGGGAAGCGGGAATATCGGGTGTATGTGCATCCGTCGACTCTGCAAATATTGAAGGTCATTAGCGAAGACAAGCGGCCCATGATGGTGATCTTTCATCTTCACGGGGAGTTGCTCGCCGGTGACTGGGGATCGCACGTGGTAGAGCTGGCGGCCTCGTGGGCCATCGTTCTCATCGTCAGTGGCCTTTACCTCTGGTGGCCCCGGCAGTCGGAAAAACTCGCCGGCGTCCTACGGGTCCGGCTGAATAAAGGCCCGCGCATTTTCTGGAGAGACCTCCACGCCGTTACCGGCATCTGGGTTTCCGCTTTTGCCTTGTTTCTTCTTTTGACTGGCTTGCCGTGGGCCAAGGGATGGGGCAGCTATTTCAAAAAAGTGCGCCAACTCACCGGAACCGCCGTGGCAAAGCAAGAATGGACGACCGGCAGATCTTCAGAGTTGGCTGAACGCGAGGCATTAAACCGGCACATGCCTTCTGGCAATTCATCGGAACATGCCAACCATAGTCGCATGATTCCCCGGTTGACCTGGCAAGACGCATATGAACCATTGAACCGGATCGTCCCGGCAGCACAGCAGCTCGCTTTGGCCGCGCCGGTGCTCATAACGCCGGCGATAACCCGGGAAGGTGCATGGACCGTCAAATCAGACACCGATGACCGGCCATTGCGGACCACGATCATGATGGATCCGCATACCGCTCGGATCGTGAGCCGCCAGGACTTCCGTCAGCAGCACATCATCGACCGCGTGCTTGGTATTGGAATTGCCGCTCATGAAGGACAGCTCTTCGGGTTGGCTAATCAGCTGCTCGGCCTGACGACAGCAATGGGACTGGTCACGCTCTCGATTAGCGCGGTGGTTTTATGGTGGCGCCGCCGATCGGTTGGGGTGCTGGGGGCACCGATTCCGCTGGAAAAGCCGCAATGGCCGCTTCTTCTCGTCGCCGTGATTGTGGCGCTTGCAATCTATCTGCCTGCTATGGCCGCGTCCTTGATCCTTGTTCTTCTGCTCGAGAAGCTCGTGTTTGCGCGCATCCCACGAGTGCGCCGATGGCTGGGCCTCTCTCCGGCCTGAAGCGTATCGTCTTCGGAATGCCCCCTTATGGCGAAAGGAAAACTCGTCCAAATCGAAGCTACCGGACGGCGTTCCCAACAGAACAAGGGCACGCTCTCCGATACGATATCCGATCACCGTAGAAGGCTCCGCGGCTCCGTGGATCGTAGCTACCTTTCTGAGAATCGCTTCGCTCTGGCTCGAATCGGGTTTTGGTCCCGCCTATGCACTCGGAGGCGCAAATGAGCTGCAGGCAAGCAAAGCAATCACGAGGATGATTCGGCGTTCGCTTTTCATTTCAGAATTTTATCTCTGGAACGAACCTCTGGCCGAGCTCTTGTCGGAGATCCTATAAAGCCGAAGCGAGAGAAGGTTCATCTCTATTTGCTGAATTCTCGTTGCATTTGACCATACGAAACCTCAGCCAGACTGCCCGTTTTTGTGTGTTACGCTCACTGCATTGGTGTTACTGCACTGTTGTACTGGTTCCTTTGACCGGTGTATGACGGCAATGGCCACCCCGCCTGGCATGCGTAGCGTGACATTCGCGACCGCGGGTGTGATGACCCGCGGTCGCGCTGTTGCCGGAAGGTCGTTCACACCGTAAGGCCGAACTGACGGAGCAGTTGGCTAGGCAGGGTTTCGTAAGATAGGGCTGCTCGCCTCGCCTCTGTTACCTCCTCGAAATCTTGGCTAAGGGTTTGGCGGGTTTGTCATCGATTGGCAAATTCCAGTGGCGGAAGCAATCCAACCGGACATCGGGGACGTTCTCGTAACGGAGGACAAGAGAGAACCGTTTCGCTTTGAGCCGCCTCCTCTAATACTTAATACTTCTTTGTCTGCTTGAAACCGGAGGAACTCCGACGAAACCACGGTCCGGCAAGGGGAATCCTGGTCCGCTCGCGGAATGGCGCTTCGTGCGTGTCACGAACTACAAATTCGTGCTATCCTTCTAGTCCCATGAAAGGACGATCTCTCGAGAGAGGTGAACACGCTCGCTTTTAGTCGAACCGGGGTTGCACTCGAGCACGATCTCCTCGAGTGCACTGACGATTTCGTCTTTTGGCTTGGATACAGCAACCAGGCTTTTCGCGATCTCATTTATGCTCCTGCAAATTCGTTCGTGAGCCACCGCCCAGTCCCAGATTTCGCGCATGTTGTTGTCTGTCCTAAGCGCGCATATCGGTCGGCAAAATAACAGTAGCAAAGACCCTAATGAGACCTAGTTCCCAGGAGACGATTCATGAACGGTGGTAGCACGAATTATAAAATAATCACACGAATCGCCATTGCCGCAATCTTGTTCGGAGCGGCAATCCTCTCTGCGCAAACTGCGCTTCAGGTGGCAGGAACTGTTCTCGACGCCTCCGGCGCGATGATCGCCGGGGCGACCGTTCAGGTTCGCAACCTGAACGGCACTGTATTGGGGACGGCTCAGTCGGATGCGAGCGGCGCCTTCGTTCTCCCCCGGCTTCCGGCAGGTGACTACCAGCTCGTGGTTTCGAGTGCAGGATTTGAAATCAAAGAGATTCCCATCACCCTGAGAACCGACGAGGCGCCGCCTGTCTTGCGTATATCCCTGGGTGTGAGCGGCGTGAGCACAACAGTCAACGTGCAGGGCCGTGCGGAGGACCTGATTGGCATCGCGTCTTCCGCCGGTCAGGTGACGGTGGGCGCAGAGGAATTAAAAAATCGTCCGCTTCTCCGCTCGGGAGAGATTCTGGAAACGCTTCCGGGGCTGATCATCACGCAACACGCCGGAGGTGGCAAGGCCAACCAGTACTTTCTTCGCGGCTTCAATCTTGACCACGGTACGGACTTCGCCATCTTTCTAGACGGTATGCCGCTGAACCTTCCGTCGCACGCGCACGGCGAGGGGTACGCGGACATGAACGTGGTTATTCCGGAGTTTGTAGAACGCATCGACGCCGAAAAAGGTCCATATTACGCAGACGTCGGTGACTACGGCTCGGCCGGAAGTGCAGAGATTGTTTACTACAAGACGCTGCCCCAGGATTTCGTCCAGGTGGACGGCGGCATGTACCAGTTTGCCCGGCTTGTTTTTGGATTCTCGCGCAAGTTGGGCACTGGTAATTTGCTGTACGGCGGAGAAGCATATCACGATGGCGGTCCATGGGTGCATCCGGACAATTACTACAAGTTCAATGGGCTGCTCACTTACAGCCACGGCGGAGAGGACAAGGGCTTCAGCATGTCGGCCCGCGGTTACGCCGGAACCAGGTGGAACTCAAGCGACCAGCTCCCCTATACTGCTATTCCAGTCGTCGGTTTCTTCGGCTCGCTGAACCCAACCGACGGGGGCCATTCCCATCGTTATAGCTTGCAAGGCGAATGGCATCATAGGGGCGCAAATTCCGAAACGAAAATCATGGGCTACGGGTTCTATTACGATCTCAATCTGTTCTCCGACTTCACCTACTACCTTGTCGACCCCTACAAAGGTGACCAGTTCGAACAGCAGGACAGGCGCTGGGTAGCTGGATTCAACCTGCGCCACACCATCTTCAGCGAGTTTTTCGGCCGCAAGGCGGAAACCACATTTGGCATGCAGCTCCGGAATGATTGGATCCACAACGGCCTCTTCCGGACGGAGAATCGCGTGCGCACGGACAAAACTTTTTATACGGTTAACTATCTGGATCAACCTTCCGGCCTGGATCAGATCGCGGTTTTGCCTGCGGCGACAGATTTAAATAAATTTTCGGAGACGATCGGAAGCCCCTGGATATCGACGAAGATCCAGTGGGCGAGCAAATTCCGCTCAGTCCTGGGTTTACGCGGTGACTTTGGTAGAGGAATCCTCACCAGCTTTACGAATCCCACCAACCCTGACTTTCCCAACGATCCCTTCCCAGCCGGCTACAATCCCAATACCCACCAGTCGGTCAGCAAGTTCCTGCCTAGCCCCAAAGCAAGCTTGATCTTCGGTCCTTGGGCCAATACAGAGTTCTACCTGCAGGGCGGATTCAGTTACCACACCAACGACGTACGTGGCTCAACACAACTGTATGAACCGGTTTCACCCGACAATCCGTACTACAACACCCCGGTCTACGATTCGCCGAACCCCAATAAGATTCCCTTCCTTGTCCCGACGAAAGGCGCGGAGGTCGGCGTGCGCACAGCAGCCTTGCGAAATCTGCAAAGCACCGTCGAAATTTGGTATCTCCACAGTAATTCTGAGCTGCTGCAGGATGGCGATACGGGAGGAACGAGCCCCTCTCAACAGTCGAGCAATCGTTACGGCATAGAAGTGGGGAACTACTACACCCCATTGGAGCATTGGGTTTTTGATGCCGACTTTGCAGACTCCCGCGCCATCTTTACTCAGGACGACCCGGACGATTCAACCTTTTACCACACGACTTCCACGGGCGCCCAGCAACCTTGCGCAAAAAACACGAATTGCTTTGGACTTATTCCAACCGGTGGCGGCGGTTACTTGCAGAATGAGTATGGCAAGGAGGTGCCCGAAGCCGTTCGCTGGGTGGTTGCAACGGGCGCCACACTGCAGGACTACAGAGGGCTTTCTGCGAGTTTGCGCCTACGCTACTTTGGCCCGCGCCCTTTGACATCCGATGCACTTTATACCTCACCCTCTACAGCGTTGGTCAATCTGGGTGCCAGCTATAGGTTCTCCAAGAACTGGAGTATCGTAGGTGAAGTTTTAAATTTGCTCAACCGGCGAGACCACGATGTTGACTACGCCTATGTATCGCAAATAACACGCGCAACCGGGCTGGGCTTGCCCGCAACACCGCCAACAACATTAGCTGGCCAGGAGCAGGTTGGGAATGTTGTGAATGCCAATGCGGCATTCACAAGGGTCATGCATCCGGTCGAACCAATTCAGGCGCGATTCACTTTACGCTACAGTTTCGGTCGTTAAAGCAAAGATGCTGTCGCCCAACTACCGTGATTTGATTTCCGCGAGCCAAACATCACCGGGCCACAGGCCGCTCCAGGCAAGCCAACTGCAGAGGTCATCAAAATGAATCGCAGAGAACTTCTTCAACGTTCCGCAGCCCTCGGATTGACTGCTGCCGGCTCGTTGACCCTTCCTCGGGCTGCCGCCGCAACACTGGACGCTACCCGGCAAACAAGGTGTCGATTGCCTATAGCAAATTCAGCGAGAAATGACAGCCATCGCCACAGAATTGTCATCCCGACCGGAGCGTAGCGAAGTGGAGGGATCTGCAGTTATCTCAATCAGGAGCAGAAGCATATGGAAGCACGCACCCTGCTCTTTGTCATCCCGGGCGTAAGGCGTTGACGGGATATACCTATTTCCTCAGTTTGTATGAGTTGCTGCACTCGATATCCTGTCAGCGCACATCCCGCATTTGACAGCCACCATGAACTGTTTTCATCCCCTTCTTGTTCACTCTCAGGCCTCAACGGTTTGACATCCCTATGCATCTATGGGTACATTCACTCTTACCCATAGATGTATAGGGAACGGTCGCATGGCTAGGAAAGATCTTCAGGGAGCGCTCGACCTGCTGGTTCTCAAGACCCTCGACCAGAGGGGCGAGATGCACGGCTACGGCATCGCTTTGCATGTGCAGCGGGCCTCCGACGAGTTGCTGGCTGTCGAGGAAGGCTCGTTGTATCCGGCGCTGCACCGCATGGAGCAGAGCGGATGGATAAAGTCCGCCTGGGCGCTGACCGAATCCGGCCGCAAGGCCAAGTACTACCGGCTTACCGCTATCGGCAGAAAAGAGTTGGAGGCCGCCCAGAAGAGCTTCGATCAGTTGGTAAAGGGTGTCCGTGCTGTCATGCGGTACGCATAGGAAATGCTCATGTCGTTGATTCGCACTATCGTCACCCATCTTCGCCGCAGCGCGAATTTCTTCCGCCAGTCCAGCGTCGATCGCGAGATCGATGCCGAGTTGAAGGCCCATATCGAAATGCGCATCGAGGACAACCTCGCCGCCGGCATGGGGCCGGAAGCGGCACGGCGCGATGCGCAGTTACGCTTCGGAAACAAAACTGTGATGCGCGAACGCGCTACCGCTGAGGATACCTCGCCGCTGCTGGCGGGTATCGGCCGGGATGTTCACTACGCGTTACGGCAAATGCGCCACTCGCCCGGCTTCACGCTGACCGCGATCCTGACGCTGGCTCTCGGCATCGGCGCCAATGTCGTCGTGTTGAGCGTGCTGAATGCGCTGATTCTGCGCCCCCTCGATTTGCCGCATGCGAAGCGCCTGTACGAGGTCGTGCAGAAGAACCAGGGTGACGACAGTCAGTCATACCCGGATTACCTGGATTACCGGGTGCGGAACTCGACCTTCAGCGACATGGCAGCGTACCGGCTCGATATGGCCGGAGTCAGCGTTCGCGGATCTGCGGAGAAACGATGGGATTACGAAGTCTCCGGCAACTACTTCGATATGCTCGGCGTGCAACCGGAGCTTGGCCGCTTCTTCCATGAGAGCGATGAGCACGGGCCTGACTCCGCACCGTACATCGTGCTCAGCGATGCTTTCTGGCGCAACCGCTTCCATGCCGACCCCGGTGTACTGGGAACCGCCGTCGAGCTCAACAAGCATCCTTTCCACAT
>Ga0335073_10013958_pt1 | contig 11261 bp, 8 predicted proteins | sample Lox_Sample_22_FD_207093 | JGI IMG/M metagenome (GOLD analysis project Ga0335073, IMG submission 207093) | Soil microbial communities from Loxahatchee National Wildlife Refuge, Florida, United States - Lox_Sample_2.2 | ecosystem: Environmental > Terrestrial > Soil > Wetlands | place: USA: Florida... | reverse complement strand
ACTCGGGTGTGACCTGGATTCACATCGATCATGGAATTGGCCGCTGGCCGGGGGGCTGCCGCGGCGGGATGCGATGCTGGGCCGATGGACGAGCCCGGCGTCTGGCTGCGCTTCGACGAGGAGCTGCGGTTCTTCCTCGCGCCGCGGCACCGGCGGCGCCCGGACGTGCGCGTAGCCAGCGACGGCACGTCCACCGCGGGCCACCTGGTCACCTCGCTCGGCGTGCCGCTGACCGAGGTGGGCGCGCTGCTGGCCGGCGACCGCGAGGTGCCCGCCTCCTACCGGCCGCGCGGCGGCGATGTCCTTGACGTCCGGGCCGTCGCCCGGCCGCAGCGGCTCGCGCTGCCGCAGCCGCTGCGCTTCGTCCTCGACGTGCACCTCGGCACGCTGGCCCGCCGGCTCCGGCTGGTGGGCGTGGACACCCGGTACGCCAACGACGCGGACGACGACGAGCTGATCGCCCAGGCCAACGCGCAGGACCGGGTGCTGCTCACCCAGGACCGGGGCCTGCTGCGCCGCAAGGCGCTGCGCCACGGCGGCTACGTCCGCGGGGCACGGCCCGACGATCAGCTACGCGACGTGCTGGAACGGTTCGCCCCGCCGCTGGCGCCGTGGACGATCTGCACCGCGTGCAACGGCCGGCTGCGCCCGGTGCCCAAGGCCGAGGTCGAGGCGGAACTGAAGCCCGGCACCCGCCGCACCTACCAGGACTTCGCCCGCTGCGCGGACTGCGGCCGGGTGTACTGGCGCGGCGCCCACGACCGCCGCCTGGAGCGCATCGTCGCGGCCGCCAGGGCCGCCGCGGCCGCCGTCACGCCGGGCCGGGACCCGGCGCCGGGAACGTGACCGTCTTCGGCTCGGTGAACGCGTCCATCGGGTACCCGCCGCCGACCCGGCCGGTGCCGCTGACGCTGCCGGCCCGCCCGCCGAACGGCAGGTGCGACTCCCACAGGTTGGTCGAGGCGTTGATGTTGACCCAGCCGGCCCGGGCCCGCTCGGCGAACCACAGGCCCCGCTCCAGGTCCCGCGTGAACACCGCCGCGGTCAGCCCGAACGGCGAGGCGTTGGTCAGTTCCAGCGCCTCGGCCGCCGAGCGCACCTCGACCACGGGGACCACCGGCCCGAACGTCTCCTCGCGCTCGATGGCCATGCCCGGGGTGACGCCGTCCAGCACGGTCGGCTCGGCGAACAGCCGGGTCGCGAACCCGCCGGCGCGCCGCCCGCCGCAGCAGATCCTGGCCCCGCCGGCCACGGCGTCGGCCAGGTGCCGGTCGAACTTGGCCGCGGTCGCCTCGTTGTTCAGCGGCCCCATCGTGGTCTGCGGGTCGAACGGGTCGCCGAGGCGCACCCGGTCCTTGGTCGCCGCGACCACCCGCTCGGTGAACTCCGCGCGCACCGCGGCGTGCACGAGGAACCGCTCGCCCGCGGTGCAGCTCTGCCCGGCGCACATGTACGCCGCCTCCAGCGCCGCGTCCGCGGCCAGCTCGAGGTCGGCGTCCTGCAGGATCACCATCGGCCCGTTGCCGCCCAGCTCGAGCAGCTGCGCCTTGCCGGCCGCGCGCACGGCGACCCGGGACCCGGTCTCCACCGAGCCCACGAAGCCCACCCCGGCCACGCCCGGGTGACCCACCAGCGCGTCGCCGGCCACCGGCCCCGGGCCGGGCACGAAGTTGAACACCCCCGCGGGGGCGCCGGCCGCGCCACCCGCCTCGTCGATCACCTCCGCCAGGAGCGCGCAGCACGCGGTGGTCGACGGGGCCGGCACCCAGACCACGGTGTTGCCCGCGGCCAGCGCGGGCGCGAAGACCTCGGCCCCCATCGTGTACGGCCAGTTCCACGGGCTCACCACGCCGACCACCCCGAGCGGCACCCGCTGCACCAGGATCCGGCGCCCGGCCGACACCGACGCCGGCAGCCCGCCGGCCCGGCGCTTGGCGTCCCCGGCCGCCATGCGGAAGTACTCGGCCGCCTCGTCGACCTCGTCGTAGGCCTCGGCGGCCAGCGGCTTGCCCTGGTCCAGGGTCAGCGTCCGGGCCAGCTCGTCGCGCCGCCGCCCGATCCCGGCGACCACCCGCTCGCACCACGCCGCGCGGTCGAACGCGGAGGCCGCCGACCAGGCCGGCCAGGCGCCGGCCGCCGCGCGCACCGCGTCATCGACGTCGGCCGGGCCGCCGATGGCGACCGTGGCAAACGTCTCGCCCGACGACGGGCTGACCGCGTCCGCCGTGCCGCCCCGCCCGGCGCGCCATTCGCCGCCGACGTACAGCAGGTAATCCGGCATCGCCGGTCCTCTCTTTCAAGTGAACGCTACGCACCGGCGCACAGCCGGCCGAGTTTGTCCAGCGACTCCGGCCGCAACCGGAACTCCGGCCCGGACACCGACAGGGCCGCGACGCAGGCGCCGGTCGCGTCGAGCACCGGCGCCGCGACCGCGACGAGCCCCTCCTCGAGCTCGGCCACCGCGGTGGCGTAGCCATCGCGGCGGACCGCGGCCAGCTCGGCCTGGAGCGCCCGCTGCGTGGTGACGGTCTGGGGCGTGTAGCGCTCCAGCCGCCGCGGCACCGGGATCGCGCCGTGGGCCATGAGCACCTTGCCGTTGGCGACCGCGTGCGGCCGGGTGCGCCGGCCGATCCAGCCGCCCGAGCAGTTCACGATGAAGGTGCTCGGCACCTCGGCGATGTTCAGCACGTCGGGGCCGGCCGGGACGGCCAGGTTCACGGTCTCCCCGGTCTGCCGCGACAGCTTCTCCATGGCGGGCTGCATCGCGGCGACGATGTCCAGGCCCCGGGTGGCCAGCGCGCCGAGCCGGATGACCTCGAGGCCGAGCCGGAACCGGCGCCCGGAGCGGGTGAGCAGGCCGGCCCGTTCCAGCGCCGCGGCCAGCCGCGAGGCCGTGGACTTGTGCACCCCGAGCCAGTCCGCCATCTCGGTGACCCCGAGCTCGACCCGGGTATCGTCGAAGCTGGTCAGGAGCGTCAGCACGCGCTCCGCCGATCGGTAGGTTGCGCCACCGGCAACCTCAGTCCGTGACACGCAACCAGGATGGACACGCCGCCCGCCTCCCGTCAACGAGCCGGCGGCCCGGCGCCCGGCCGAAGGGCCTGCCTTTTCGCGCCGCGGAGGTATTGTGCCGTTGGCGCATGACATCGGCGCGAGCGCCCGCCATTTCAGCATGAGGGAGCCGCCTTGGCAACCGAGATCCCCGGCCAGGCCCCCGCGGCCCGCGCCGCAGACGATCCGCTCCCCGAGGCCGTCGCGCTGGCCCGCGGCGCCTCCGACGCCGGCCTCGGGCTGAAACTGCTCGGCGGGCTGGCGATCCGCGTCCTGTGCCCGTCCTTCCCGCCCCGGCAGCGGCCCGGGCAGGACATGGACTTCGCGTGCCTGTCGAAGGGCCGCAAGCACGTGGTCTCCTACCTGGAGCGCAGCGGGTGCGAGCCGGACCGCCGGTTCAACAACCTGAACGGCGACCGCCAGATGTACTTCACCGCGCCGTCGGGACGGCCCATCGACGTCATGGTGGACCGGCTCACGATGTGCCACACGCTGGATTTCCGGCCGTCGTTCGGCAGGCTGCCGCTGACCGTGGACGCCGTGGACCTGCTGCTGTCCAAGCTGCAGATCATCCAGCTCAACCACAAGGACGCCCGGGACATCCTGCACCTGCTCGGCGGGGTGCCGGTGGACGATGGCGGCGCGCCCGACGGCGGCGGGGTGGCCTCCGGGGCTCGCTCCCCCGGGGCCAGCACAGCCGCGATCGACGGGGACCGGTTCGGCAAGCTGCTCGGCGCGGACTGGGGCTGGTGGCGCACGGTGACCGGCAACCTGGCCAAGCTGCCCGCGCTGGCCGACGAGCACCCGGAACTGGTCCCGCCCGGCGCGCCGCATGACCCGATCGCGCAGTCGGAGCAACTGCTTGGCCTGGCGCAGGCGGCCCCCAAGGGCGTCAAGTGGAAGCTGCGCGCGAACGTCGGCGACCGCGTCCGCTGGTATGAGCTGCCGGAGGAAGTCGACCACTGAGCCGGTCAACAGCGGGCCGCTGACCTCGCCGTACGGGCGGTTTGGCGCTGGCTGGTGCTTGACGCCCTGTTGCGCTGAATGCTACACCGTTGCACAGGAAGCGCATCAATGGGTGTGGTGGTCGCATGAAGGTCTTTTTTGCCACCGATATTCACGGCTCCGAGATCTGCTGGCGGAAATTTCTGAATGCCGCCGAGTTCTACAAGGCCGATCTGGTGGTGCTCGGCGGCGACGTTACCGGCAAGGTAATGGTCCCGATCGTCGCCGACGGCGGGCACTGGAAGGTGACCGTGCGCGGCCAGGCCCACACGCTGGAGACCGAGCAGGAGCTCGAGGACATCAAGCGGCAGATCCGCAACTCCGGCTCCTACCCGGCCATGGTCAGCCCGGATGAGCTGAAGGAACTCAGCGAGCAGGAGGGCGCGGTCGACCGGCGGTTCACCACCGAGATGACGCAGAGCCTGGACCGGTGGCTGGACATGGCCGACGGCAAGCTGCGCGGCGGCGAGATCCCCTGCATACTCAACGGCGGCAACGACGACATCTGGGAGATCGACGACATCATCGAGCAGTCGCCCTGCGTCAGCTTCGCCGAGGGCAAGGTGCTCGACCTGGACGGCTTCCCGTTGATCTCGATGGGCTGGACCAACCCGACCCCGTGGGACACGTTCCGCGAGGCGCCCGAGCCCGAGCTCGCGGCCAAGATCGAGGCCGTGGCCGGCCAGGTGCCGGACATGGAACGGGCCATCTTCAACTTCCACGCCCCGCCCTACGGCACCGGGCTCGACGAGGCGCCCGCGCTCGACGACACGCTGCGGCCGATCCATGGCGGGGCGGTGATGAAGCCCGTCGGCTCCACCGCCGTGCGCGAGGCGATCCTCAAGCACCAGCCGATGCTGTCGGTGCACGGCCACATTCACGAGAGCCGCGGGGTCAAGCGGCTGGGCCGGACGCTGGCCATCAATCCCGGCAGCGTCTACGGCGACGGCGTGCTGCAGGGCGCGGTCCTGGACCTGAACGCCAAGAAGGGCAAGGTCGCCAGGTACCTGCTAGTTAATGGCTGATTACCAACTGTAGTAGCTGTTTGCTCAACAGACGACCGAGGTATCGTTCCCCGGGCCACGTGAGCCCGTGACTTGGAGGCGCAATGGCTACAGAGGCTGTCGGCGGCGAGACGCCGACGCTGTTCCTGAGAAAGGCAACGGGTCTCGTCCGCGGCTGGTCGGTGCGCGACTCGATGATCTACGCCTGCCTGGCGACGAACTTTGTCACGCTTGGGATCTACGAATTCACGTTCGCCGGACCGGCGTTTCCCAAGGGCCAGTTGCTCACCTCGGTGGTGATCTCCGGGATCTGGGTCTCATTCCTGGTGATCGCCTACGCCGGCCTGATCGTCACGATCCCGCGGGCCGGCGGCGACTACGTCTGGCAGACCAGGATCCTGGGAAGCGGGCTCGGCTTCGTCATGGCCGCGACCGGCTGGTGGTTCATCCTCTGGCTGTGGGCGCCGATCTACGGCAACATCCTCTCGGTCCAGTTCTTCCAGCCCATCTGGGCCACGCTCAAGTGGACCTGGCCCGGCGGCGGCTACGCCTGGTTCGGCACGGATAACGGGATCTTCATCATCACGGTGATCACCATCGTGCTGGCCGGCTTCCTGGTCTCGCTGGGCATGGGCGGCTACGCCCGGATCCAGAAGTGGTGCTTCATCGGCGGCCTGATCGGGTTCGCCGTGATCGTCGGGCTGCTGCTGTTCAACTCGCACGCCAGCTTCGTCAGCTCGTTCAACTACGAGGCGCACAAGCTGTTCGGCGTCAGCAACGCCTACAACGCCACCAACCACGCGGCGGTCAAGGCCGGGTACACCACGACGCCCTTCGGGTTCGGCCCGCTCGGGCCGACCATGCTCCTGGTCCCCGCGATGATGTTCTTCATCCTGTGGCCGAACTGGGGCGCCACGCTCTACGGCGAGATCCGCGGCGCGAGCGACTTCAAGCGCGTGTTCAGCGGCATGTTCATCGGCCTGTGGATCACCGTCATCCTGACCGTGATCTTCTTCCTGCTGATGGCCAAGACCGTCGGCTGGGGCTTCTACCAGAACCTGAACTCGCTGGACTACAACCTCACCCCGCAGTTCGGCATCTGGCCGTACCCGTTCCTGTTCGCGGGCTGGCTGGTGCACAACACGGCGTTCCAGGTCATCCTGCTGCTGGTGCTGAGCCTGTGGTTCTTCGGCTGGGTGGGGACGCTGTTCCTGTCCTCGACCCGGGTCATCTTCGCGGCCGCGTTCGACCGGGTGCTGCCCGACCGTGCCGCCGAGGTGTCCGAGAAGCGCAAGGTGCCGTTCTACTCCCTGGTCCTGATGCTCGCGCCGGCCGTGATCCTGGGTGCCGTCTACGCCTACTCGACCACGTTCCGAACGTACACGCTGGACGCCACGCTGGTGATCGCGGTCACCTACCTGTTCAGCGCGATCGCCGTCGTGCTCCTGCCGTTCGTCAAGAAGGACCTGTGGCGGGCCTCGCCGGCCAGCCGGATCAAGATCTTCGGCGTCCAGATCGTGCCGGTGGCCGGAGTGATCACGATCGGCCTGCTGGTCTACAACCTGGTCATGTGGCTGTGGAAGGACAACTACTTCGTCAACAACCACGACTCGCTGCTTTACATGCTCGGGATGTACGTGCTGGCGATCGTGCTCTACGTGGTGGCCCGGCTCGTGCGGCGCCGGCAGGGAATCGATCTCGGCCTGATCAACAAGGAGATCCCGGTCGAATAGGCCGGACGGCATCAACCCGACAGGGCTCGCCGGCCCCGCCACCTGCGCAAACGCGGGCGGCGGGGCCGGCGCGCTGCACCAAGCGACCGAACGGCGGGAACCCAGCTCATGAACGACATCCCCACCCGGGCCAGCGCGGTCATCATCGGCGCCGGCATCGTCGGCAACAGCCTCGCCTACCACCTGGCCCGGCTCGGCTGGCGTGAGCTGGTGCTCGTCGACAAGGGCCCGATGCCGAACCCCGGCGGCTCGACCGGCCACGCGTCGAACTTCATTTTCCCCATCGAGTACTCGAAGATGATGATGGAGCTCACCGCCGACAGCACCGCGCAGTACCAGGAGCTCGGCGTGCACACCACCAGCGGCGGGATCGAGGTGGCCCGCACCGACGCGCGCATGCAGGAGCTGCGCCGGCGCTGCACGGCCGCCAGGGCCTGGGGCATACCCGCCCAGCTGATCTCGCCCTCCGAGGTGGCCAAGCTGGTCCCCTATCTGGACGAGTCCGTGATCCTCGGCGGCGCCCACTTCCCGACGGTCGGCGTGGTCGACTCGCTGCGGGCCGGGACGCTGATGCGCGAGCGGGCACAGCAGATCGGCGCGCTGACCGTGCTGGCCGGGGCCGAGGTGCTGGGCATCGGCACCGGCCCGTCCGGCCGGGTCAGCGCGGTCCGCACCAGCCGGGGCGACATCGAGACCGAGGTCTGCGCGATCTGCTGCGGCGTCTGGTCCCCGCGGATCGCGAGCATGGCCGGGGCCAGGATCCCGCTCACCCCGATCGTGCACCAGATGATCAGCGTCGGCCCGATCCCGCTGTTCGCGGACACTCCCGGCGAGATCAGCTACCCGATCGTCCGGGACGTGGACACCAACATGTACGAGCGCCAGCACGGCGGCGACATGGAGGTCGGCTCGTACGCGCACCGGCCGATCATCGTCGCGCCCGGCGACATCCCGTCGATCGAGGAGGCCGTGCTGTCGCCGACCGAGATGCCGTTCACCCAGGACGATTTCGACCCGCAGCTGCTGCAGGCGCTGGAGCTGATGCCGGACCTGCTCGGCGACGAGCGGGTCGGCATCCGGTACGCGATCAACGGGCTGATCTCGATGACGCCGGACGGGCACCCGGTGCTCGGCGAGACCCCCGAGGTGCCCGGGCTGTGGTCGGTCGCGGCCAGCTGGATCAAGGAGGGGCCCGGGATCGGCCGCGCGGTCGCCGAGTGGATGTGCGGGCAGCCCCCGCAGATCGACATCCACGAGGCCGACATCGCCCGGTTCTACGGCCACCAGCGCACCACCGCGCACGTGACCGCGCGCGCCCGCGAGGGGTTCAACAAGATGTACGGGATCGTGCACCCGGCCGAGCAGTGGGAGTCGGGGCGGCCGCTCCGGCTGCCCCCGGTCTACGACCGCGAGCGCGACCTCGGCGCGGTGTTCATCGAGACCGCCGGGTGGGAGCGGCCCAACTGGTACGAGTCGAACGCGGGCCTGATGGAGCGCTACGCCGGGCGGTTGATGGAGCGCGAGGCCGAGTGGGATGCACGCTGGTGGTCCCCGATAATCAACGCCGAGCACCTGGCGTTGCGTTCGGGATGCGGTCTTGTCGATCTTTCGGCGTTCGCGGTGTTCGACGTGGCCGGCCCGGGAGCGCTCGCCGCCGTGCAGTCGGTCGCGGTCGCGCAGATGGACGTGCGCGTCGGCCGGGTGGTGTACACCTCGCTGCTCGACGAGCGCGGCGGGTTCCGCGGCGACCTGACGATCATGCGCCTGGGGCCGCGGCGGTTCCGGGTGGTCACCGGCGGCGCGACCGGGATGGCGGACCTGAAGTGGTTCGCTGGCCACCTGCCGGATGACGGCACCGCGGCGATCACCGACCTGACCTCGGCGTGGACCACGCTCGGGCTGTGGGGGCCGCGGGCCAGGGACGTGCTGGCGTCGGTGACGCCCGGCGACGTGTCGCACGCCGGCTTCCCGTTCGGGACCTGCCGCGAGCTGGAACTCGGCGGCGTCACCGTGCTGGCCTCGCGCATCTCCTACGTGGGCGAGCTCGGCTGGGAGCTGTACGCGCCGATGGAGGAGGGCCGCCGGGTGTGGGACACGATCTGGGACGCCGGGCAGCCGCACGGGCTGGTCCCGGTCGGCATCGGGGTCTACGGCACGACCGGCCGGCTGGAGAAGGGCTACCGCGCCTACGGCGCGGAGCTGGAGAGCTGCTACAACCTGGTCGAGGCCGGGATGACCCGGCCGTCGGTCAAGCAGCAGCCGTTCACCGGCCGTGAGGCCTACCTGGAGCAGCGGTCCGCGCCGCCGTGCGCGGTGCTGTGCACGCTGACCGTGGACGACCACCGCTCGGCCTCCGGCCAGCTGCGCTACATGCTCGGCGGCGAGCCGATCCTCAGCACCGACGGCGAGCCGCTGGTCGACGCCAGGGGCCGGCACTCCTACGTCACCAGCGCCGGGTCGGGCCCGTCGGTCGGCAGGCACCTGCTGATGGCCTACCTGCCCGCCGGGCACGCGGAGGCCGGCCGGGCGCTGGCCGTGGAGTACCTGGGCGAGCGATACCCGGTCACCGTGGCCGTGGCCGGCTCGACGCCGCTGTTCGACCCGGAGAACGAGCGGGTCAGGAGCTGACCGGCGTGGAGATCCTGGTCTGCGTCAAGCGCGTCCCGATGGTCGGCGGCAAGATCGTGGTCACCGCCGACGGCCGGGACGTGGACACCCGGATGTCCGGGTTCACGGTGAGCCCGCACGAGGAGTGCGCGGTCGAGGAGGCCGTCCGGCTGGCCGAGCGGCACGGCGGCGGCGTCACCGTGCTCACGCTCGGCCCGGCCGCCGCTGCCGACCAGCTGCGCGACATGCTGGCGCTCGGCGCCTCGCGCGCGGTGCTGCTGGAGACCGACGGCCGGGAATGGGGCCCGGTCGCGACCGCCGGCGCGATCGTCGACGCGATCCGCGCGGGCGAGCCCCGGTACGACCTGCTGTTGTTCGGGAACGAGGCGGCCGACACCGGCGACTACCAGGTTGGCGTGCGGGTGGCGCTGGCGCTGGGCCTGCCCTGCGTGACCGGCATCAAGAACCTGGATGTCGCCGATGATGGTGCCTCGGCGCGGGCCCGGCGCGAGTATCGCGGCGCCGAGGAGGCCTTCGAGATCCCGCTGCCCGCCGTGGTCTCGGTCAAGGAGGGAATCAACCTGCCGCGCTACCCCTCGCTGCCCGGGCGGCTGCGGGCCAAGCGGGCCACGATCGAGCGGCGGGTCCCGGCGTGGCATCCCGACGGCCTGCGCAGGGAGCGGCTGCGGGTCCCGGCCGGGGAGACCAAGCGCGCCGAGATCCTCGGGACCGGCACCGACGCGGTGCCCGCCCTGGTCGCGGTGCTCGACGAGCTGGGGATGCTGCCATGAACGTGCTGTGCCTGGTCGAGCCGGACCGCGACGGCGTCGCCGACGTCTCGCTGCGCGCGCTGACCTTCGCCAGGTCCCTGGCCGGCTCGGCAACGGTTCCCGATGCCTCGTCTGCACCGTCTGCCGCACCAGCCCCAGAAACCTCAGCCCCGGCGCCGCCGGCTGGCCCGCGGGAGTCGTGGTTGCACCGTCGTGGGGCCTGTGACCCATACAACGGTGCAACCATGCCGCCCGGGGAAGTCCCGGCGGGCGCCGTCATTGCCGTCGTGTTCGGGCCGGCCGACTCGGTGCCCGTCGCTGACCTGGCGGCGTACGGTGTGGCCGACGCCTACGCGGTCGAGTCGCCGCGGCTGACCGGTTACGCGCCGCGGGCCTGGGCACGCGCGCTGGCAGGCCTGGCCGCGCAGTTGTCCGCCACCGCCGTGGTCGCCGCGGGAACCGACCGCGGCAGCGAGGTGCTGGCCCACCTGGGCGCGATCACCGGCCTGCCGATGGCGGCGAACTGCGTCTCGGCGGTCGCCGCCGGCCCGGGGACGTTCCGGCTCGTCCGGCACCGCTGGGCGGGCAGCCTGATCGAGGACGCGGTGCTGGACGCCTCGCCCGCGCTGCTGACGGTGGCGGTCGACGCGGTGGCGCCGGCCGAGGCCAATGCCCCGGTCACGACCAGCGTGCACGCGCACGAACCCGGGCTGGACGACGCTGACCTGGTGGTGCGGGCCAGCGAGTCGGCCGGGCGCAGCGCTGGCGTGTCGCTGGCCACGGCGCGCGTGGTGGTCGGCGGCGGCCGCGGCGTGGGCGGCCCGGCCGGGTTCGGGGTGCTCGAGGAACTGGCGGCGCTGCTCGGCGGTGTCGTGGGGGTCTCCCGCGTGGTGACCAGCGAGGGCTGGCGGCCGCACAAGCAGCAGGTCGGGCAGACCGGCACCCGGATCTCGCCGGAGCTCTACCTCGCCTGCGGAATCAGCGGGGCGATCCAGCACATGGCGGGCTGCCTGTCCGCGAAGTACATCGTCGCGGTCAACACCGACCCGGACGCGCCGATCATCTCGCACGCCGACTACGCGGTGATCGGG
>Ga0335073_10013957_pt1 | contig 11261 bp, 11 predicted proteins | sample Lox_Sample_22_FD_207093 | JGI IMG/M metagenome (GOLD analysis project Ga0335073, IMG submission 207093) | Soil microbial communities from Loxahatchee National Wildlife Refuge, Florida, United States - Lox_Sample_2.2 | ecosystem: Environmental > Terrestrial > Soil > Wetlands | place: USA... | reverse complement strand
TGTGCAAGGATGGTCCGGTGTTCCGCCTGAGCGACATCGCGCCGTTCTTCGGCGTGCGGGAGCTGTAAATTGAGCAACGGTCGGAAATCGCGGCGGCCGCGACTCGCAGTCTTCAAGTTCGCATCGTGTGATGGCTGCCAGTTGAGCCTGCTGGACTGCGAGGATGAGTTGCTCGCGCTCGGCGAGTCGATCGAGATTGCTCATTTCCTCGAAGCCACGCGCCGGACGATCCGCGGCCCATATGATCTGACGCTCGTCGAGGGCTCGATCACGACGCCGCACGACGCGCAGCGAATCCGGCGCGTGAGGAGCGAGTCGCGATTTCTCGTCACGATCGGCGCCTGCGCGACCGCGGGCGGAATCCAGGCGCTGCGCAATTTCGGCAACGTAAAGGAATTCGCGTCGCTCGTTTACGCACGCCCCGACTACATCGAAACGCTCGCGACCTCGACCGCGATCGCCGATCACGTTGCGGTCGATTTCGAGCTCCATGGATGCCCGATCAACAAGCGCCAATTGCTCGACGTGATCAGCTCATTTATCAATGGCCGCAGCCCGCAAACTCCGGCGCACAGCGTATGCGTCGAATGCAAGCGGCGCGGCACAGTCTGCGTCATGGTCGCGCACGGCACGCCGTGTCTCGGCCCGATCACTCACGCCGGATGCGGCGCGCTCTGCCCGTCGTTCGCGCGCGGATGCTACGGCTGCTACGGCCCCGACGAAGCACCCAACGTGCCGTCGCTCATGAACGCCTGGGCGCAACTTTCGACGCCGCCCGACGCGATCAAACGCGTACTGCGCACTTTCAACGTCAACGCACCCGCGTTTCGCCGCGCGCACTCACATGAAGACGATCAAAGTTAACTACCTGGCGCGCGTCGAAGGCGAAGGCGCGCTGCGTATCCGCTTCCGCGGCGACCAGGTGCGCGACGTCGAGCTCAGGATCTTCGAGCCGCCGCGCTTTTTCGAGGCGTTCCTGCGCGGGCGCCATTTCGCGGAAGCGCCCGATCTCACCGCGCGCATCTGCGGAATCTGCCCGGTCGCCTACCAGATGAGCGCGTGCGCCGCCGTCGAAGATGCACTCGCGATTCGTGTCCCGGATCACATCAGCGATCTGCGCCGCCTGATCTATTGCGGTGAGTGGATCGAAAGCCATTCGCTGCACATGTTCATGTTGCACGCGCCCGACTTTCTCGGTTTCGACGGCGCGCTGGAGATGGCGAAGTCGCATCGCGATGCGGTCAGCCGCGGCCTTGCGATCAAGCGCGCGGGCAACGAGCTGATTCGCACGCTGGGCGGCCGCGAAGTTCATCCGATCAACGTTCGCGTTGGGGGCTTCTACTCGCTGCCCGCGCCTGCCGAGCTGCGCGCGCTCATCCCGAATCTGACGGCCGCGCGCGAGAGCGCACGCGAGGCGCTCGAATGGATGTCGCACTTCGAGTTCCCGGAGTTCGAACGCGACTACGAATTCGTGGCGCTCCGCGGCGAGCGCAACTATCCGTTTATCGGCAAGCGCTTGCAGTCGAACAAGGGCCTCGATATCGGGGCGAACCAATACGACGAGGCTTTCGAGGAGCGCCAGGTGTCACACTCGAATGCGCTGCAGTCCGTGATCAAAGCGCGCGATCACTACGTATGCGGTCCGCTCGCGCGCTTCAATATGAATTTCGATCTTCTCACCAAAGTGGCTTCCGAGGCTGCCCGGGGCGTTGGCCTCGCCGCGCCTTGCCGCAATCCGTTCAGGAGCATCCTCGTGCGATGCATCGAGACCATCGAAGCGCTCGAGCAGGCGCTAACGATCATTGAATACTACGATGGTAAAGGCGCCGCGCACGTCGAGGCTAAGGCTCGCGCCGGCACCGGTTACGGTCTCAGCGAGGCGCCACGCGGCACGCTTTACCATCGTTACAGGATCGATGAGGCGGGCCTGATCGACGACGCCAACATCGTTCCGCCAACCTCGCAGAACCAGCCGTCAATCGAGGACGACCTGCGCGAGATCGCGCCACGCATGCTCACGCTCGATCACGCCGAGGCGACGCGGCTCGCGGAGCGCGCGGTCCGCAACTACGATCCCTGCATCTCCTGCGCAACGCATTTTCTGAAACTCACGATGGAACGCGAATGAACCGCCCGCGCGCGAGAATTATCGGCATCGGCCAGGACACCGCCGGCGATGATGGCGTCGGAATCGCCGTCGCCCGGCACCTCGGCACCCTCGAGGTGCCCGCCGATATTGAGATCATCGAGCGCGCCGAGCCGTCGGCGGCGATCGATCTTCTAAGCGACGGAATAAAGCAGGTGGTCTTCATCGATGCGCTGGTTGACGGCGCCAAAACCGGCCGGGTCGTGGAGATCGATCCGTCACAACACAACGCCGCAGACGGGCGGCCACTCTCGACGCACGGCATTGGCCTGCTCGAAGCAATCGAACTCGCGCGCACCCTCGATCGGTCGGCGATGCCGCAACGGATCACGATCGTCGGCATCACGATCGAACGACCCTCTCGATACCGCGCAGAAGTCTCAGCGCCGGTTGCGGCCGCGATTCCAATTGCGGCAAAACTCGCGCTGGGCCAGCTCGGGATAGCGCGCTGACCGATGAGCCGACGCCGAAATCGTGCAGGACGCCGGAATCATTTGGCTCTTTCTATCGATACACGGCCGACTTCGCTGATGGTTGTGCCCTGCGAGCTCGACTTCATTGCTTCGAACGTCGCGAGGTAGTCCTGTTCACCGATTGTGAAATGCAGCGGGCGATCGACCGCTGAGTAGTGGAAATTGTGACCCTGGTAGTAGTTCGTGAGTGCGGCGGCGACGGCGCTGCTCGACCCGGCCATCGCAGCCTGCTGGCCCTGGCACTTGAGGCGTTCGATCATATCGTCGCTGTCGCATGCCGTGACGACAGGTTCCAGCGTGATCTGACTGATCGTGAGATCGGCGCCCTCGCATCGCACAGCGGTATTGTATGAGATCGGTCCCATCACGAGCTGCCCAGTCGCCGTCATCGTGTTGTCGCCGCCCGCGACGCGCACGTTTTTCGCCACCATCGTTTGCGCCATGCCCTCGACCTGGATCGGCACCTCGTATTGCGGCGCGTAGATGCGCAACAGATCGTTGATGAAGCCGTATTGCGCGTCGGCAAGGAGGTTGGCTCCAGCGGGAACACCGGCAATCTCGCGGCTGAGCGACGCATCGGGAGTTAGATAGTCCTCGAGATTGACGATCTGACCGGCGTCAAAAATCGCAACAAGAATTGTTGAACCCGAAAATCCCACTGCCGCATCGAAGCGGTATTGATCGCCCGGCGGCGGGAGCAGTTTCAGATTCGAGGTTGGATACGTCGCAAGTCGACGCAATCCCGTGAGCGCAGGCGCACTGAAGCCGGGCTTGGCGGCTTGGGCGGAGTTGGAAAGATCGAGCCGCAGTTGCCATGGTGCCCAAGTCACGTGGGCCCGGATCGCTTGCAGCCCGTCAGGCCCACCTGGCATCGCGATCGCGCGCGCGGCAATCGTTGGCAGCGTTTGGTTGCAATCAGCCGGCGCGAGTACCGGCGAGAAAGGCGTCCCTTGATTCGGCGTTACGATTCCGATCGCGTTGGCACCGCCGTGCCTGTCCGACCCACAGTACACAAGCCCTACGATGCGTACTGTCTGGCCACCGGGCACCTGCACCGTCATGGGCACGAGCTGGCGCGTAACGCTCGGGATCAGTTCAGGCAGGAGCACGGCGCGCATCAGCGGCCGCGCCTGGGCGTGGGCGAGCGAAGCTCCAAGGGTGACGAGGAACATCGGGATCAAGAAGAACTTCAGGCGCATCCGCTTCATCGCATCTCCAGCAATCTCGCCGCCGGGCTTGAAACCGGAGCAATGAAATTCTACAGGGTTAACGGCGCGACGGCGGGATCCCGAGGTTTCACTCGCTGGAACTTTTCGGCGGTTTTCCGCACTATCGCACGCATCGGTTTTCGGCACGGAGGACTTTCAATGGCATCAATTGACTTCGGCGCGACGCTTCCCTCGATCAAGAACATCCCGGATTTCGCGTGCAAGGCGGAAGCGTTTGGCTTCGACTACCTCGGCTCCGGCGAGCACATGATGTTTCACGGACCGGTCCCGAATTCGCTGATTGGGCTTTCGGTCGCGGCCGGCGCGACGACCAAGATCAAGCTGATGAGCACCGTGGTGCTGCTCCCGCTCTACACGCCGATGGTGGTGGCCAAGATGACCGCGGCGCTCGATGTTGCCTCTAACGGCCGCTATCACATGGGGATCGGAATCGGCGGCGAGTTCCCGAAAGAATTCGAGGCGTGCGGCGTTCCGGTCAAGCAGCGCGGCTCGCGCACCAACGAGGCGCTCGAGGTCGTGACGAAACTGTGGACCGAAAAGAAGGTCAAGTTCGACGGTAAGTACACCACCTTCGATGGCGTGACCATCGATCCACAGCCCGTGCAGAAACCGCATCCTCCAATCTGGGTCGCCGGCCGCAAGGAGCCTGCGATGCGCCGCGCGGCGACCTACGGCGATGGATGGCTGCCGTACATGTACACGCCCGAGATGCTTCACGAGAGCCTCGAGAAGATAAATCAGTTCGGCAAGGAAGCGGGGCGCGACATGAGCAAGTTCCGCCCCGGACTTTTCATCTTCGCGTCGGTTTATCCCGATCGTGACGAGGCTCGCGAGCAGGCGGCGCGTGCACTCGGCAAGAACTACGCGCAGGACTTCACCAAGATCGCGGGACGTTACGCGCTGTACGGAAATCCCGACGATTGCCGCAAGCGGCTCACGGAATATGTCGATGCCGGAGCGCGCACGATCATGGTGAGCTGGGCCTGCCGCCAGGACGATATCGAGGCCAATATGAAGCTTATCGCCGAGGAAGTTGCCCCGGCGTTTCGCTGAGCGCAGTCGTCAGCTCACCCATCCGCGGGCCTGGAATCTGATCTTGAGCTGCGCCGCGATCTTGTCGGCGGTCGCCTTCGCGCGTCCCTCGACGGTGTTCCTGCCGCTCGCTTCGCCGTAAACTTTCATTCCGCCCATGACGATCACGCCGATGGGATTGCCGGTCGCGATAGCGAGCGCCGCCGGCGCGACCATGCCGGGAGTTTTGCTGCCCGACGCGTTGAGCTCGCCCTGCCCCATTTTTTTCCATCCGGTTGGAGTCACCGCGAAGCCTTCGACGATAGTGTCGAGTTCCGATGCACCGGCGCCGAATCCGACGATGAAGCGCTTGGCCGCGCCGCCGTTGTCAACCGAAACCAGATAACCGCGGATGACGCCGTCTCCGATCTGCGGGCGCGAGCCGGGTGCGGCGAGAGTCGCAGACATGCCCATCGCATTGATGTCGGCGACCAGCTGTGTGGCAATCTGAGCGCCGAGCTCGCGGCCTTCCTGTTCCTCCTCCGCGGTCATCGGTTTGGTTGGCGCGCTCGTCTGACCACTCAGCGAAGAATCCGACGGCACCTCCGACGGATTTGCCACGAACGGGTAAACCCAGATCATGTTCGGCCGCTGAACGTGGCCGGAGACCATCGGCGTCTGGTTGCTGACGGTGGTGGTGGCACAGCCGGCGAGGACGATCAACAATAAAGGCAGCGAAAGCCTACGAATTGTAGATTTCATCGCGAATCCTCCCTCCGGGCGCATTCGTTCGATTGGCGAAATGGCGTTGCGCGCGCACCATAACGTATCGCGCGGTATCAGCCTAGACTTACTACCTTGGTTCAATAGGACGACGACGGTTCTTCGACTATATTTTGCAGCGTCTGTGATCTTGGATAATCGCGGGGGAAAGCGACGATGGCAAAGGCTGAAAGAGCACAGGTTGTGAACGATCCGCAGAGTCAACGCGTCAAACAGGGCTCCTACAGCGACGGGCATCCGCTCGATACGGTCCACTATCTCGAGTGCAAGCTGATCCTGAAACCCGACCGCTTCACGGCACCGCCGACGTTTCACGATTTCGGCAAGGTCGTCGGCCGCACCGCGAAGGACATGGACATCGAATTCTCTACCGACGAGTTCAAAGGAACGCGGCCTAAAATCCGCGAGGTCATTTTCCTCGACAGCAAGGATTTCGCGCTCTACAACCACTCGTTCATCCTGCGCCGGCGTATCTCATACGAGGACGGCTTTCCGATCGGTAATCCGGAGATAGTCTTCAAGTTCCGCCATCCGGACCTTCAGACCGCCGCCGACATGGACGTCCGTCCGAATGTCCTTGGCGAGTACAAGGTCAAGTTCAAAGCCGAGGCGCTGCCGCTCAAGGACAAGATTGGCGGCGCTCGCCTGCTGTACTCGCACAACGTCGAGTTCGAGTTGCAGCGCGACATGCACGGCACGTCGTTGGCACAGCTCGCGGAATTCTTTCCCGCGCTGAACAATTTGAAGAAATCGGCCAGGAAGATCGATCTCGTGAATCACACGATCGTCGAGGAGGTTTTGCAGGACCTCGGCGTGCTCGACTTCGGCAAGGGCGTGACCGCGAAGTCCAACGCCGCGCTATGGCGCGAGCGCGGCGATCACAAGCTGCTCATCGGCGAGTTTTCTTTCGAGTGCAAGTTCAAGCGCTTCGACGACCTGCACGACAAGGCGCTCGACCGCGTGCGCAAATTCTTCATTGAAGTGCAGAGCGCGGCGGCTGACTGGATTTCGCTCGGCACCACCAAGACCGGGATCGTTTATCGCCTCAAGGGCAACCCGCCGCAAAGCCACGAGTAGGAGCCGCGTGCAAATCCGCAAATTCCTGAACCTCGCTCGCGCCTTGTCGATTCTGCTCGCAGCCTGGGCGTTCACTTGCGCAATGCCAGCTCATGCCGCGGACATCCTGAGCGGCACGGCGACCGCGTCGCTCAACAAGGACGGTAAGCATCTCTATCTGCACGCGGGTTCGCACAACTTTGAGCTCGCGCAATTCGAGGATCACCGCGCGACGCGAACGGTGGTAGTCGAAGGCGCCGTCGAGCATAAACTGCTTGTCAACGACGATATCGGCGCCAACGGCGATCAGACCGGCACAGTTAGCCTCGTCATCCATCCGATCGTCCAAGGCGAATTCGGCTCGCCGCTGGCCTCGCGCACAATGCCGGGTGACGAAATCAAGCTCGACTCGCCCGAAGGCATCACCGTGATCACTTACGGATGCTGTGCCGAAAGCAGCGCCAGGGACGAGCTGAATCTTGGCACGCTGAAGACGATGTACGTAAGCTCCGAGGGCGCGCCATTCACGACCTACACGATCCTCGGCAAGCCCGCGCGCGGCCGGCTGATCGCGCTCTACCTCACATTGACGCCCGTGGATGACGAGGTGCTGGGCAAGGATCGGTCTGCCGTCGGCTTGATCACGCTCTCCGGCGAGGGCGACACGCTGCAGCGAATCCGCGTGCATCTGAAGGAGAAGGCCGCGCGTGACACCGCGATGAACTGGTCGCTCGAAGCGGGATGGCAAGGCACCACGGGCAAGCTCGACAATCATACGGTCATCGATCCGTCCAAGCCTGCCGCACCGCCCATCTACGAATGGAAGATCGACGATACGAACGCGATTGCGCTTCCCCTGCACAACGATCGGCTCGACATCGCCGCGGCAAAGCTTCCGCCCGATGTGACGCTGGAATCGCTGAAGCCGTGAGCGCTCCGCGCTGCTAGGATGATCGCATGACAGAGCAGCCGACGATAAAGAGCGGCGACGTTGCGCCCGACTTCGAGCTAATCGACAGCGGGAATACGCCGCGACGGCTCTCAGAGCTGACACGCGATCGGCCCTGTGTCGTGATTTTTTATCGCGGGCACTGGTGACCTTTCTGTCTCCGCCAGTTGGCGGACCACGCGGCCTCATACGATGCCTTCGTTGCGGCTGGTGTCGAGGTAATCGCGATCTCAGTCGATCCGCCAGGGCGATCGGCGACGGTGCGCGATGATCTCAAGATTCGCTTCCCAATCCTGTCGGACCCCACGCGCAAGACGATCATCGGATGGGGCCTGCTCAACGCGAACGAGAAAGGCGGTATCGCGATTCCGGCGACGTTCGTCGTCGATCCCGGCCTGCGCGTGCGATTCTCGTCCGCCGAGGAAATCGCGCGACGAGTTCCGGCCAGTGAGATGCTCGACTACATCCGCGGCGCAACGAATCCCAGGATGCGCGGGGTCAACCCGGGCGTCATGTTCATCCGCGCGATCGGCAACGCTTTCCGCCACGGCGTGCGCGTAAAACGCAGCTAGACCTACGCGCGGCGCTTTAAGATCGAACGCCGCCGTATTAAGAAGTTCTTACGGATGCGTCCTGCCGCGGAGGTTAAAATCGTGGAAGAAAAAGGTTTGCTGTCGGGAATTCGCGTGATCGATTGCGCGACTTATGTCGCCGGACCAGCGGCCGCGACGATCATGTCGGATTTCGGCGCCGACGTGATCAAGATCGAACGGCCCGAGGGCGACCAGTGGCGCAACTTCTCGCTCCTGCCCGGCACCGCCAAGTCCGAACACGACTGGTGCTGGCTCCTTACCGCGCGCAACAAGAAAAGTCTCGGGCTCGATCTGTCGCGGCCTGCCGGGCGCGAGGTGCTGAACAATCTCGTCAAGACGGCCGACGTATTCGTCACCAATTACCAGACACCGATCCTGAGCAAGTTCCATCTGACGTGGGATGAGCTGCGGCCGCTCAACGAGCGCCTCATCTACGCGCATATCACCGGCTACGGCGACACCGGCGACGATGCCGAGATGCCGGCCTTCGATGCGTTCGCATACTGGGCGCGCTCGGGCCTGATGATGAGCGTGACCGGGCGCGACGGCACTCCGGGTCAGGCGCGGCCGGGCATGGGCGACCATCCCACGGCATCCGCGCTTTTCGGCGCGATCATGCTGGGGCTCTACAAGCGCGAGCGCACCGGCCGCGGCACGAAAGTCAGCACGTCGCTGATGGCAAGCGGCGCGTGGGCCAACGGATGCGACCTGCAGGCGAAGTTCTGCAAGGCCGAATTTCCGCAGGCGACACCCGGCGCGAAGCATCCGGCGAATCCGCTCGCGGGCGGATATATCAGCGCAGATGGCAAGATCGTGCTGCTCGCGCTGCTCGATCCGAAGAATGAATTTCCGCGGCTGTGCGCGGGCCTTGGGATGCCCGAGCTCGCGACCGACGAGATGTTCTCGACCAATGCAGCGCGCACCGAGCACGCAGCGGAGCTCCACGCGTTGCTGCAATCGCAGTTCGAATCGCGCACACTAGCCGAGCTGCGCAAGATCTTTCACGAGTACGACGTGAAGTGGTCGCCGATCCCGCTGCTCGACGATGTCGTGGCGGATCCGCAGCTGCGCGCCTCGCAGGCGGTGATCGATCTCGACTTGCCCGGCGGAACGATCGAGACCATCAACAGCCCGATCTTCATCGAGGGTAGCCCGAAGCGTAAGCCCGCGGCCGCTCCTGCGATCGGCGCGAACACGCGCGAAGTGCTGGCTGACCTCGGCTATTCCGAAGGCGCGATCGAAGCGATGATCAGGTCAGGCGCGGCGCTCGCGACCGAGTGAGCCGTGCTCACATCGAGTCGAGCATCGACCACAGCGCGGTGAGCGCGCGATCGGCGCCGTAGACCGCGGCCAGGCGATCGGCATCGCTCGTCGCGTGACGCGCGATCAACGCCGCATCGGTTTCGGCGTGCATCTGATCCGCCTGCTCGTGAGCGGCGAAGAACTCAAGCCCGCGTTCGTCGCTGATTCCGTATGACGTGCGCAGGCCGTCGATCTTGGCGATCGCAATTGCGGGAATCTGCGATTCATAGACGTAAAGCGCGGCGAGTCCGCCCGCAAGCGGCGCCGTCGCCGCAACACTCAAATAGGCATCGACCAGTTCACGCGCGGCGGGCGATGGCGCAGCCTCGGTCACCGCTTCGCGTGACACACCGAGCGCCTCGGCGAAGCGCAGCCACAGCTCGGGATGGTTTTCCGTGCCGCGCTCTTCCTCGATCAGGTTTTCCAGCAGCGCCTGGCGCGTCGCCAGATTGGTGCATCGCGAGTGAAGCGCACTTAGATAGCGCGGGAACGCCTCGACGTGCGGGTAGTAACGAATCGCATAGTGGCGCAGGCGCTCGAGCGGCAGCGTGCCCGCCGTCCAGGCCTGGTAAAACGGATGGCGCAGCAGGCTGCGCTCCGCGGTCATCTCATCGAGTATCGCGATAACATCACGCGACATCAGGAACCTCCGACGCGCAGACAAACGGCGCGTGCGGCAATAATGAGGAAGCGCCGAACGTGAGGCAATCGGGGGGTCAGCCAATCGGAGGCCGATTCTGCTGGAAAGGGCGCGCCTCCTCGAACTGCGCCGCGATCGAGATCAAACCGGCTTCGTCATAGGGCCGGCCCACGACCTGGAACGCCAGCGGCAGGCCGCTTTTCGTGAAGCCGCACGGAATCGAGACCGCGGGCTGGCCAGTCGAGTTGTAGGGGAACAGGAATGCGTTCCACGAGTAGATTTCGTCGGCCGCCGCTTCGATCGACGACGGCAGCGTGCCGACTCTCATCGGCGGCCGCGTGAGGGTCGGGGTGAGCAACGCGTCGTACGGAATCAGAGCCTGCACGATCTCGCGCGCCAGGTTCTGAAGGCTGGCAAGCGCGCGCAGATATTCAGCCGCGCTGATTTTCTTGCCCCAGTCGTAACTCGCGCGCACGACGGGATCGAGCAGGTCGGGATTTTCGATTTGGAGCGCCGAGACCGACGAGCCGATCACGGTGCGCGTATACCGATTGATGAGACTTGGATCGAGCTCGATTGGCTCAATCGTGTGACCCAACTCGCGCATCGTCGCGCATGCGGATTCGAACGCGCCCAGCACTTCGGAATCGGCGACGCCGAGAACTGACTTCGTGATCGCGGCGAAGCGAAGTTTACTTGGGAGGGTCTTCAGAGCGTCGACGAACGGCCGCGCCGGCGCAGGCGCGCGATAAAAATCGCCGTCAGCCGATCCCACCATCGCATCGAACATCAGCGCGCCATCGCGAACCGAGCGCGCGATCGGACCCATCGTCGAGAGCCCACCCCATCCTTCGGCCTTCTCCGGCGCGAACGTGACGCGGCCGCGCGACGGCTTGATGCCGAACAGGCCGCAGCACGCGCACGGGATGCGAATCGATCCGCCGCCGTCGCTGCCCTGCGCAACAGGATGCATCCCGGATGCGACGGCAGAGGCCGCTCCGCCGCTCGAACCGCCCGAGGTGTATTCAGGATTCCACGGATTACGCGCCGGTGGGCAGAGCCCGCCTTCTGTCGTCGGG
>Ga0335073_10013956_pt1 | contig 11261 bp, 9 predicted proteins | sample Lox_Sample_22_FD_207093 | JGI IMG/M metagenome (GOLD analysis project Ga0335073, IMG submission 207093) | Soil microbial communities from Loxahatchee National Wildlife Refuge, Florida, United States - Lox_Sample_2.2 | ecosystem: Environmental > Terrestrial > Soil > Wetlands | place: USA: Florida... | reverse complement strand
CGAGAGTACCTGCCGGATGGCCGCGCTCTTGCCGGTACCGCTGTCTCCCACAATGAGGAAGTGCATCGCCTCGCGCTCCTTCGGAACGCAAACCCAGCGGCTCCGGTCACGCCTGAGCAGCCGGTTGTACCAAGTCTGTTCGAGATTCACGAGTGCGATTCCGTCCGGGTAGTAGGTCCTCAGCCATCGCTTCCGGCCCAGCTTTTCGTTGAACTCCGCCGTCGTGACCAGCTCCGGGCCGCGCAGCCGTCGCCCGAACTTCCAGACATTCCGCCGCGCTCGGTCCTTCGGCACAACGATAAATAGGAGCGCCACGAAAAACGCCGCTGTCCAGTACGTGGGCCGCTTCACGAAATCCCACAGCGTTTGGTTTTGGTAGACGTAGCTCCCCATCAGCCCATGCAGTCCACGGTCGTTGTAAACCGCCGTCGTCCACTGCAACCGGGTCAGTCCATCCTTGATGCCGTCGTCGGTCAGCACGTATCCGTAGCGCCCGCCCGCGCCTTTCACCGCCTCGATCTCGTCCCCGGTCACAAGCAGTTGCTCGCCCTTGGCTGTGATCCCTAGGAGCAGCGTGTAACGCGCCTTCGCTGCTGGGAGCTTTGACCGCGCGCCGCTCTTGAGATAGTCCGACAGGTACAGCCGCTGCGCCGCCGTCCAATTCACCCGCCCGTCCCGCCAGACCATGAACACAAAGAACAGGCAGCTAAGGAAAAATGCTCCCCATGTCCACACGTGCGTCCGGCTCGGCCACGGTTTGCTGTACTGCTTCCGGCCCCACTCCGCCATATACTCAGACCTCCTCTGTCTGCGGCTCCCCCGCCTCCGATTTCTCAGCCGGAACTCCGGCCTGCTTCCTGGCCTGGCTCCGCGCCGCCTCGATCCGCTCCCGCGCCCGTTCGCCCTTTACCGCGTCGGCCCGCTCGATCAACCCCCGCATCTCGGCTTCGGTCAGCGGACCTTGCGTTTGTCGGAACTGGAGATTCAGGAACAGCGTCCGCAATGCCAGCACTTCGGCCAGCATCACCCGTCCGGCCAGCGCCGCGTCATCGTCGGGCAACTCCACCCCCGGTGCGGCCAGCAACACAGCCCGCACCCATTCCGAAAGCGTCATGTCTGCCTGACGTGCGCACTCTTCCAGTGCCGCGAACTCTTCCTCGCTCACTTTCGTGCCGATGGACTTGGTACGCAGCGGGGCCTTCATCGCTCACCGCCGTTTCGATTGTTTGTGGGATTCGAGCCGCACGCCGCCAGCGCGCCGCAACGTGCAGGGCAACGGGCCGTGCAGGGCCGATTTCTTGCTAAAGGGAGGGGAGTCATCGGGTTACCCCTTCAGCAACCGCAGGTTGCTACCAGAGTACCGCGATTCTCGGGATTTTGCCTCTCTGCTCGTCAGTTACAGTCCTGGCATTAGGCGCTTTGCCGCCGCATCCATATATAGTCGCTGGCCTACCCGTTGAGCCGCCGAAGATCGGAGCTGTGGCCCTCGTCATGTGGAACATGAGAAGAAGACATTCTTCTCATAGCTGCCAACCAGCCGCAGCGGAGCCGTCAGTCAAGGCCGACCAACGGGAGCCGCGCCAGCGGTCGGAGCGAAGCGGAGAGCCTTTATGGACGGCGGAGCGGAGGCTACTCGCGCGTGAGCGCGCCGGGATGCTGGTTCCAACGTCTCGCCTTGTACTTTCAAGAGGTTCCCCGAACGGCAGCGGTAGGTTACTCCCGCAGCAACCGCCAGTACCACACTTTGCGGTCAGCCGCTGCGCTCTCAATGGGTTCCCGACGCAGGAACCTCCGGTAACCGGGCAGCAACCGAGCCGGGGTGACGTGTCGCAGGGTCAACCCGATGCCGTAGGCAGCGCGGTTCTTTGAGGGGCGGTGGCAACTCCTTTGAGGACGATGCATACCGCGCCACGGGCCACGGTTATTAAGCCGCGAAATACCCCAAACTTCAGGACGCCGACGCCCTGATACGGGACTTCAGGCTGCACGCGGTCGCGATCTGCCAAACTCCCGCCGACAGCCGCGCTAGAATGGAACCTCGCGTTCCAGCCGTTTCACTGCGGCCCGTGCCCCGCCCGGCGAACTCGCGCATCAGGATACGCCAGGTCTTCTATCAGCATCTCGAAGCGGCGTGCGTGGATGGATCCCGCCTTGCGCCTGCTGCCATGAGCTTTCGGCACGCGTGCGTACAAAATTCAAAGCTTTGAGTCACTAAAAAGTACACATATGTTTATGCTATAGTTCACTAGCTAGACCCAGCCACAAACGACAGACAAGTTGTTTTTGAGGAGAGATGGGAATAATGTCAGTTCGTCGGCTTACATGCACTTTGGCGAGCGCCACTTCGTACGTCCTCGCAGCCGCGCTCCTTGCGGGTTGCGCCGGCGAGGCAGGAGTGTCTTCGGGCTCAGCATCGACCGCTGCATCCACTCCTGGAGGCTCCACTTCGGGATCCTCCGGATCGAGTGGTTCTGGTTCCGGTTCCTCGGGTTCTGGAGGTTCAGGTTCTTCGGGCAGTTCAGCTCCCGCGTTGATGGGAGCCCCATTGTCCACAGTCGACGTCAGTGGTTGGGTCAGGGGTTTTGCCTACAACCCGAATACGAACACGATGTATGCCGTAATTCCTGCATGGGGTACGGAGGCAAACCCATCGGTGGGGCAGTCCACCAACTCGCCAGACGGTTCGCTGGTCGTTATCGACGGAGCCACAGGTAGCCTCGAAACAACAGTGTCCGTGGCCCCCTCTGCTGCAGCATATGCGTTCACAGGTTCGGTAACTGTCGATCCAACATCGAATATGGTCTACATCAGCGATGAGACCGACGACTCGGTGATCGCGGTGAACGGGGCAACGGACGCTATCGTGGCAAGGATCCCAGTGGGCACTCAGCCCAGTGGATTAGCGGCCGACCCGGCTACCGGAACGGTCTACGTTGCCAATTCGATCGACGGAACGGTTTCGGCGATTCGCGAGAGCACCAACACCGTCACCGCAACCATTGTCGATAATTATGGGGGAACCGAGGATGATGGAACGGGCCTCGCGGAAAGCGTGGCAATCGACTCGGCTTCCGGGCTGGTCTACATTGCGGACTCACATTACAACACAGTAACGGTGATATCGGAGAAGACGAACCAGGTACAGGCGGTCTGGAACGTTGGCGAAGGAGCCCAGGCGCTCCTAGTGGACTCGTCCAACAGCAATCTCTATGTGGCGAACTATTTTGATTCCACGATATCTGTTCTCAACGACACGACTGGTGTGAGCAGTGCCACAATAACGGTCGGCTCTGGCCCGGCCTCGCTTGCTCTTGACCCCACAACTGCTACTCTCTACGTCTCCGATAACGGCGGTGCAAACATCGCTGTTGTTGATCTGCAAACGAATTCGGTTGTCGGGGAGAGTGGGCTCATCGAACCCGGAAACTCGTATACGGTTGGAGTAAACCCTACAAATCATGTCGTCTATGTTCCTCTGGGTTTGGAGGAATTGGCGTATTATCAGGGTGTAATCAATTAAGACCCCCGCGCCACTCAGCTTCCGGCACATTCGATCTTGAAGGGATCTCGAACGTGCCCAGTTTGCAGGAGGCTGGGAAAGGCAGGCGGAGCACACCCGCGCGGTATCTACAGCTCCTGATTGGAATAGGGGAAGAACAACAGATGATCTGCGACGCTCCGATGCGGATTCGTCAATCGAGATCAGGGCCCTGAGATTTTCAAGGCAGCCGAGCGGGCGAGTTATTCCGCCAGCGCCTTGGCTATGGGAGCAGTGGGCCCGCGAGCTGTTCCACTGCTCCATGGCCAGGACGGCTTCCAGCTCGACGACGCGGAGGTCGCCGCGGGAGCCTAATCGACCTTGTAAACCAAACTGCTATAGTTATTTGACTCGTAGCCTTCATCGACAGCGTATAGATTGCCGCTGGAATCAATTGCCAGCCCCAGTATATTAGAAATCGGGTCTACTTCCTCGATGTCTCCTGACCCTGCGGGCACTTCCCCTATTGCGCCTGGAGTGCCGGCGGAAATAAATAGATCGTCACTGGAATCGGCAACCATAGGTCCTGGAGAGATCGTGACGCTCGTAGCCGACGTTGTGTCGCCGTTCCACGAGTTGACTTCGTCATATAGCCCAGCAACCAGTGCGATATCGCCAGTTGAGGCATTAACCTCGCGAACAGTACCGTCTAACGAAGCAATGAACAGATCCCCGCTGGAATCAATCGCAACATTATTAGGATAATAAAGTTCAGCGCTGGTCGCCGAACCACCGTTACCGGAGTACGCACAATACGTGGGACCCTTGCCCGCCACCGTCGTAATAACTCCTGTTGAGACCGTAATCTTACGAATTACACAGTTATCGGTGTCCGCAATATAGATATTTCCGCTGGAGTCAACCGCGAGTCCTGACGGATCATAAAGCGCAGCTTCCGTGGCCAACCCGCCATCCCCTGAATAGCCACCGGTCGAATCTATATCAATATTTCCCGCAATCGTATCGATATCGCCTGTTGAGGCATAGATTTCGCGGACGGTACTCTGAACTGGATCTGAGAAATAGATATTGCCATTGGAGTCAACTGCAATACCGCCGGGGACGTCCAAGTCGGCGTCGACCGCCGGACCTCCATCCCCTGAATACGTCTCGTTCTCAGAGCCGTCTCCAGCGATTTCTGAGATATCCCCAGTCGTCGCTGAAATCTCATACAGTGCGCCTCCACCGAGTTGGCTATTACCTTGGGTAAGGTATATATCTCCGCTTGGGTCGACGGCGATGTATCTAACTGACCGCAGATTGACGCTCGTAGGTGAAGCGGGGGAAGAGCCATTTCCAAAATAGTTGGAGCCACCACCGGCAATGAGGGTCTGGGCCGAAACCGGGGACACGGTTGCACCGAGCAGGATCAGCGATCCCAGCAGCGTATACAGACGTCGTGACATGGAGATGATCCTTTCTGTTGGTAAAGCAAATAAGCAGACTGCGCGAGGTTTTGGAATGCAGGACTCCCGAGAGAACCGGCAGTGCTGGGAGAGAGTGATACGCAGGGTAGATCACCACCCCCAGCGCGGTACAATACTGGCATAATAGTTAATAGTGTGCAATAAACATCAGGTTAAGAGATGGGAAATGTCGGTGGAAAGTATGTGGATAAGTCTAGGTTCTGGGAGCACTGTGGTAATCGGTCGCGATCGGCCTGCGCTGGTGGAAGATGAGATTAGCGGGCGAGCTGCATACCCTTGGATCAGGGAGCCCGCCAACTGCACCTCCCAAGGACCAGATTGCAGTATTCTCAGCTCGGCTCAGGGTCGGGCCAACTAGCTACTTACCGGGTGCTTAGGTGCGAAAGTAGCAGCTACTTTAGTAATGTCGCGGTTTATTCAGATAGCGATAAACAGCAGTTGACCTAACGTGTGTGGTGCTCTATCGGGGGCGCGACATGAAATCGCGGCCACTGCAGTTCGCGAAAGAAGGGACGACCTCCGGGCGGGAAAGCGCAGCCAAGTTGAACCAACAGTCTGCCCGAAGCGACACGCGCCCATCCCGGTCACCTCCCTTCCCGCCTTCTTCTTTCCTTCCGACCGTCTCTTCGCGCGTGCTCACGGGAGGGGCGGCTGGAGGAGAGTGAGCAGGCCGGGTCCTCACTTGTTGTAATGGAAGCCATTACAATGTAACGTCAGAGTGTGGCTAATGTCTCTGCAAGAAAATCGAGAGTCTGTACGATCAGCGCGCCGCTCGAACTCGCACAAAGGGCCGAGGCGCTGGTTCAGCGGGACTGCGGCACCATGAGCGAGCTATTCCGCGGAGCGTTCTGCACGTACTCCTCACAGCAGGCGCGAACAACGCTGAAGGAACTGGGCGATTACGCGGCGGGCCGCAACTCGAAGGGCTACACCGAGGCTGACGTGCCCCGGCTCGTTAAGTAAGGTGCGTGCTGGAAGGCCGCGCCGTCGCAAGGTACGCGCTAATGGCGACCGTGTAGCTCGACACAAATAGAGAGGGGGGATCGACTTTCGCTCGCGGCCATCCAATAGTGGGTATAGTTGCAAGGTTTTCATGACCATCCGTGTCGAACTCAACCCGGAGATGGAGAGGCAACTTGCTGCCGAGGCATTGGCTCGCGGCATTGGGGCTGGAGTTGTACGCGCAGCGGCTTCTTCAGGAAGCAATCGCTGCGAGGAGCAAAGGCCACGCTCGCGCAAGGCAAGAAGAATTTCGCGCCTTTCTGGACGCTCTCGCGAGCAAAGCGCCCAATGTCCCGCGACTGCGGACCGAGACTTTCTCACGCGAAATGATCTACGGTGAACACGCCTGATGCCCGGTTTGTCCTAACTAGGCGGACACGAACATTTGCTGGGCAGGAGGAACACCGCTTATTCCAAAATCGTTACTCCGGACGACAGTAGAACTCGACTCGAAAACCATTCGGATCATCCAGCCAGATGAACTCTTTGTTTCCATAGTGATCGATCTTGACGCCACTATTCTGCAAGCCAGCATCATTCAGGTGATCGAGTATTTCTCGGAGTTTCTCCGAGGAGCGAACACCGAATGCAAGATGGTTCAATCCGGTGCATTCCTTGTCATAGAAATCCACGTCGGCATGCGACGCGGGAGTAAAGAACAGGCGGGCTGTGCCTACGATGTACACCAGGGACTCGTTCTCTTTGAATACAGGTTTGCCCAGAATCGCATCTCGAAATCGTTCCGTTTGCGCGATTTCTCGAACGCGGAAAACAATGTGATCCAAATAAAGATCCGGAACCATCGCTCACGTACTCCATCTCTCGATGCGTACGGTCAAGTGTATACGTCGTTCCCCATTCTCCCCGCGCAGGCGATATACCCGCAGAACCCCGAGCCTCGCTGTATCGAGGTCCCTTGTTAAGGCGTAACCTGCTCACGGGGAGGACAGCTGGAGAAAGGTGAGCGGACAGACTGCCTATTGATTGTAATGGAATCCATTACGATGTAATATTCAGGTATGGCTACAGCTGCTGCAAGGAAATCGAAGGTCTATACGATCAGCCTGCCGCCCGAACTTGCGCAAAGGGCTGAAGCGTTGGCCCAGCGTGACAGCCGCACCATGAGCGAGCTGTTCCGTGAAGCCTTCCGTACATACTCTGCACAGCAGGCGCGAAGGACGCTGGATGAGCTCGGCGAGTATGCGGCAAGCCGCAACCCGAAGGGCTACACGGAGGCTGATGTGCCCCGGCTCATCAAAGAAGTGCGTGCCGAAAAGCGGCGACGCCGCCGGGTACGGTCTAACGGGTGATCGTCGTCATCGACACAAACGTCTGGATTTCCGCGCTTCAGTTTGCGAAACGTCGCGGCCCGCCGACTCTAGCGCTCGAAAGAGCGATGAGCGAAGATGTGATTGCTATCTGCGATGAGATCGACGCGGAGATCGTGCGCGTCCTGACGGAAAAGTTCTCATGGGAACAACGCCGGGTAATATCGGCATTACAAACGATTCTGGAGCGTGGCATCCGTGTCAAGATTCGAGGCACAGTAAAGGAATGCCGTGATCCCGGCGACGATATATTTCTGGAGTGCGCCGCCCTTGCCAAAGCAGACCGGCTGGTTTCAGGCGACAAGGATTTACTGAGTCTCGGTGCATACCAGGGAACGCGCATAGTTACGGCCTCGGAGTACCTGAAAGCCAGATAGGCACGCCTATATGGCCCGGTTCCGGGCCCGCCTGGGGCCGGTTCCGGCCCCAAAACCTGCCAGGATGGTTCCATCCTGGCTCAACTGAAGAGCCCTGTTGATGGTGATCAGAAAGCAGCGCTGATCTACGCTTCCTCAGCCAAACGAACGGCCTCGACTCGTCCGGGGCCTTTCCTGGGAACCGTCTTCTTCTTCGACCGTGGCCTCATGATGTTGATGGCGGAAGCATCGAGCTGCGTCTTCAAATGCGCCGCATAGTATTTCTCAATCATCTCCACGCTTGTCCGGCAGTTCTTGGCAATCTGATAGATGTCGGCACCTTCAAGCAGGCGGAGGCAAATATAGGTGTGGCGAAGGCTATATGCGGTTCGCGGCCTTCCGTCACGGTCGGTGCGGAGCTTTTCTTCCTCAAGGATTGCGTTGAACAACTCACGCGGCCATTTCGGGAACAGAAGATCAGTGGGTCCGGGCGCGTGCCACTCACCGTTGGCCATCGACGCGGTACGGCTGCCCGATCTTCCCGGCCCTCCATCTGGACGTGGGCGGGCTTTCAGCCGCTCGAACGGATGCACGGCACCTGTTGTGCTCTTGCAATAACCAACGCCGCGCTTTCCACGTACTTCGATCTCAAGGATGGTTTGGCCGCTCCCCTCGTCTTCGGTCACCGTGACATCGCGGAACTGAAGACGCCTCGCCTCGTCGGGGCGGAGTCCAGTGTTGGCGGAGAACAGAACATAATCGTGAAGCTGTTCCGCCTCCCAACGAAAACGGGGCTGCTTGGGGTCCTGGGCGCGTTTCCGCGTTGCCTCATAAAACTGCCTGTACTCTTCCGGTGAGAACCATGCTCGATGGGAAATCTTCGCGGACGCGCGATAGGGTGCTGACAAATCCGGGAGATGATCGATCCATCCGTGCCGCAGAGCCGTTTTGAAAATCTGGCGCAGCGTCACGATCTCCTGGTGCATGGTGCTATGCGCTGGAGGCTTGCCGCGCATCGCCTTGCACTCATCAAGGCGATGGATGCGATATTCGTTGATCTTGCCCGCCGTGATCTCAGGTAGCACCATGCTGCCGAAGAACGGGATCAGATGGCCGTTGGCGCGCGTGTGCTGTTGAGACGCGTATTTCGGGTTGCGCTGTCCCTGCGTCATGATGTCAAACTCGCGCAGGTACAACTTTGCAGCGTCGCGGAACAGTTTGCCGCTCTTCAAATCACCGTCGCGGAGTTTGCCACGCAACTGCAAATACCAGTCTTCCGCGAACTCCTTCGCTTTGGAGAGGCTGTCTTCCTTGGTCGTCGTGCGCCGGTTCTTTCCGGCCAGATAGGTCGCGCATTGCCAACTCGAACTGTTCGGACGCTTGTAGACGTGAACTTTGCCACCGAGGATGGTGTGATGCTCTGCCATGCGGCTGCACCTCCTGCTTCTCTATAGAAGCACAAAAGTGTGCAAGGGTTGCGCAAGTCCTGTGCCGTGCACGGCATCAGATCAAGCCATTTATATTCAATTGCTTATAGGGGATTTGATTTCTGGAAAGCCGATTTTGAGACCCCTGCGTCTGCCAGTTCCGCCAACCCGCCAATATTCCTATTAGACCATACGAAGGACTGATCCGAAGCAGACGGCCATTCCTTAGGCCACGCTCAAACCCTACGCGACTTGTATGCTTCCCGATTGTGGCTCAATTTTCTCAAGGGTCACGTGGTGTAACTCGGGAATTTGAGTCATTCCCGGAGGTGTAGAATTCCGTCCGGAGCGGTGATCCTTCGGAAATGCGATGTCAAATCATCTGGCCGACGATTCTTATCCTCATGTTATCTGGCGCCTGTGCTGCACAATCCAGAACATCTTTGGGCACAACTAAGTCGGACCCGGTGGCTTATCTTAATCGCGCCCTCGATGAAATCCAAACGCATGCTTTGCGAGGGAACACCGTGGACTGGCCGCGCGTGCGCGCTGAAGCGTTTGCCCGAATCCGCGGGGCCGACAATACGGTTGGCACATACGACGCGATACGCTTCGCACTTGCCAGTCTTGGCGACCACCACAGTTCGCTTCATCTCAGCCCGGCCCTGGAGGCGCTGGAAACGCAGCAGCATTCCGGAATCGCCTCTGGAGTGGCAGACGGCAAGGGCAGTGCAAACTTTAGTCCTTATGTGGGCCGGTATGGACCCGAAGGGCACATGGAGACTCCAGGTGACAAGAATTTCGCCCTGGTGGTCGTAACCAAATGCTTTCCAGAAAACGAGCACGACTTCGTCGCATTCGAAACCAAGCTGCAACAAATTATCAAAGACCTCAACGATGCTCATCCGTCAGGCTGGATCGTCGATCTCCGGGGAAATGTCGGCGGTAATATGTGGCCGATGCTTGCGGGAATTGGCCCTCTGCTCGGTGAAGGTGATGATCTTGGCGAGTTCTTCAATACAAACGGTCATGCAGTTTGGGTATATCGCAACGGTATAGCCGGGGAGGTGGAGAATGGGAAGCTCGATGCCTATCCCTCCGTCGCAGGGCCGCCGTACCATATTGATGGTGTTCCGAACGTCGCAGTGTTGATTGATCGCAGCACTGGCAGCTCTGGGGAAGCGATTGCGGTCGCGTTCCGGGGCCGTGCTCATACGCGATTTTTCGGTCAGCACACCGAGGGAGTGTCAACAGTCAACGAAGTCTTTCCGCTCTCCGACGGCGCTAGTTTGTGGCTCACCATCGGGGTCCAGGCTGACCGTACCGGCAAGCAGTATCCGGACGGGATTTCCCCCGATGTGACACTTCCGGAAGCCAGCGAGCCAGTTTCCCCGTCTCTCGATCCCGCTGTCAGGGCTGCCGAGGATTGGCTGAACACGGCTTCGGGGGGCGTGAAATCAAACGGGGCCGATAATCGTCGGGATGGTCGATAATACTTCCCTTGCTCATTCGTGAACCTTTATGGCCGATCAACGTCAGGCTGGCCATTCCTCAACCCACGCTCAAGCCCTGCGCGGCTTGTATGCTTTCGGAGTGCGGCTCGATTCTCTGTGCTGCAACTGGCTCCTGCTGGATTGCGGTCGGATGCGACACGTCGCGGCTCAACTCGTATCCCAGGGCTTTCGCATCGTTCGTGTACATCTGCACGTCAAGCCGATCCTGCCTGTTGCGGTGCCGGCTTCAGCCGGATGCTTCCGGGTCGTCAATTCGGCGATGGGCGCTCGACGTGATCGATGACGAGCACCGGCACGTCGGCTTTCTCCGCTTCCAGCTTCAGTCCCAGCTGCTCCTGGATGGCCGTGAACAGCGGCGGGGCAAGATTCGCGTCATCCGCGGGAGGGGGCGGAACCCGCACGGGCATCCCGACAAACTGGGACTCATCCGGTGTCCATTTCAGCGTGAAGTCGAAGTGCCCGGTGAGTCCGGTTTCGTCCAGGACGGGCCGGTCGAGGATGCCGCCCTGCAGAATGTGCACAAAGTCCCCCATGGTGGCGTTGCCCGCGTGCATCACTCCCAGGGGCCCCATGGTGAAGCCGGCCAGACCCGACGCACTGGCACTCTTCGTTAACTTCGGGCCATCCTTACCCGCGACTGTCAGGACGTAAGCTGGCATCTCCCGCTTC
>Ga0335073_10013955_pt1 | contig 11261 bp, 14 predicted proteins | sample Lox_Sample_22_FD_207093 | JGI IMG/M metagenome (GOLD analysis project Ga0335073, IMG submission 207093) | Soil microbial communities from Loxahatchee National Wildlife Refuge, Florida, United States - Lox_Sample_2.2 | ecosystem: Environmental > Terrestrial > Soil > Wetlands | place: USA... | reverse complement strand
GGTCGCCGTTCGTCGAGGGGAAGACGTACGTCTGCGTCGAGGGGCCGCGCTTCAGCACGCGCGCCGAGTCGGCGTACTTCCGGTCGTTCGCCGATATCATCGGGATGACGCTGGTGCCCGAGGTGACCCTCGCCCGCGAGCGCGCGACGTGCTATGCCTGCCTCGCCATGGTCACCGACTACGACGTCTGGGCGGACCGGCCGGTCGAAGCACGGGAGATCGTCGAGACGATGCACAAGAACGCCGAGCGAATGCGGCGGATCCTGGCCGCCCTCGTTCCGAAGCTCGCGACGGCACCGACCTGCCGGTGCGCTCACGCGCTGGACGACGCGGGGATCTAACGCCGATCAGCTCGAGCGCGGTCCGCGCCGGACCGTGATCGGGATGCGATTCGCGGCAAACTCCGCCTCGGCGATCTCGACGGGGTCCACCAGGGTCGGCAGCACATCGATGAGGATCGGGGCACCGAGGGAGACCTGGAGGGCGCGCGCCCCCAGGATACGCGCCCGTTCGAAGCGAGTGAAATCTCCGGTCTCGAGGGGAGTCGCGACCGAATGCTCGGGCACGTCCGGAACCCCAGAGACCGCGAGGGGCGTCGCGGCCGTCAAGGGCTCGGCCACCCTGGGCTTCCTATTTACCAATTGCGCCACGCGCCGGCTCCGGAGGGGGCGGCGTGCGCGCCCGTTCCGCGCGCCGGAATCGCCGCCGCATCGAAGGGATTAGAAACCCCGCTCCGTTGGCGCGCGACGGGCTCGTATGGTCCACTTCGCGTACACTCGACTCCTGCTGCGTCGCCTGTGGAAGTTCCTCGCCGCGTACGCGGCGGTGCTCGTGGTCGCGGCCGTCGGGTTCTACGTCCTCGAGTCGTACAGCGGCTGGAATGACGTGCTGAACTCGTTCTACTGGGCGATGATCACCCTCTCGACCATCGGGTATGGGGATATCACCCCGAACAACCCGGACGCCCGGCTGTTCGTCACCGGAATCGCGGCCGTCGAGGTTTTCCTCACCGCGTACTTGGTGTCCGTGGTCATTTCCGTGGTGCAGGAGACAGCGCAGCACCGGCTGCTCGGGACGCTCGGGACGGACTTCAAGGACCATATCGTCGTGCTTGGCTACTCCGCGGTCGGCCAGGCCGCGGTCCGCGAGCTCCTGGCGGACGACCAGAAGGTCGCGATCGTCACCGAGATCGCCTCCGAAGTGCCGACGATCCACAACCTCGCGAACGACAAGCGACTGTTCGTGACGTACGGTCCGCCCGGCGACCCCGAGATCCTGAAGCGCGTGAACATCCCCGTGGCGCACTCGGTGATCGTTTCCACCGGTGAGGACACCACCACGCTCGTCGCCGCGCTCAACGTGCGCGCGATGAACCCCCAGATCCGGATCGTCGTCTCGGTGGGACGGCCGGAGCTGAAGCAGACATTGAAGGCGGCCGGCGTGACGTACGTCGCCTCGCCGGCGGACATGGGGGGACGGCTGTGCGCCGATGCCGCGTTCCGACCCGAGGTCGCGAACATGGTCGAGGACCTCACGAGCACCGCGTACGGCGCGGACATGGAGGAGTTCATCCTGACCGCCACGACCCCGATCTCGACCCAGACGCTCCCCGAAGTCGAATCGACGGTCCGGAAAGCGACCGACTGCATCGTGATCGGCTACGCCCGTCGGCAGCCCGACGGGGAGTACACGACGGTCCTGAATCCGCCGTCCACCTTCCGATTTCAGCCCACGGACGCGCTCATCGTGGTCGGGACCCTCGACAATCTCCACCGGATGCAGCGGTGGATCGGCGTGCCCCAAGGCCGGTAGGGGCGCGCCGCGCGAGAGTATAGATACCTCCGAGCGCGTGGGAGGGACCGGCCCGTGCGGCCAGGAGGTTCCCGGACGATGAGCAGTGTCGACGTTTCGCAATCGCCGGGGACCGACTGAACACCCGTTCTCTCGCCCCGGCACCGGAGCCGGCCCGGACGCCGACCGAACCGCAAGGTCCCGAACCACCACCGCACAGCGTGCCGAACAACCACTACCTCGACTCCAGTGTACACTGGAAGGTCCGGTCCGGTACCGCCTCGTTCTCCGAGCCTCGCTACGCCGAGACCGCGGAAGCGATCCTCGCGTGCGGCATCGCGACCGAGGTGCTTCGCAAGATCGGCTCCGGCAAGGAGGCCGACGTCTTCGCCTGCGTCGACGGGTCGATCCCGGTCGCCGTGAAGGTGTACCGCCTGTACCGCACCAGCCACCGGGGCGGCGGCGCGCTCAAGCAGGAATCGATGGGCCACCAGTCCGGCCACGAGATCGAGATGCTCACCCTCGCGTGGCGAGGGGGGACGCGGGTGCCGGAACCGGGCCGCCGTGTCGAGAACATGTTCTCGATGGAGCTGGTCGGGGACGGTCGCGAGCCCGCCCCGCGGATGAGCGACGTCGAACCGCACGACCCCGAGCAGTTCCGGACCCGCGTGCTCGAGCAGGTCCGCCGGCTCGCGGAGTCGGGTGTGGTCCACACGGACCTGAGCCCGTTCAACGTCCTGTACCACCACCGCGAGCCGTGGATCATCGACCTCGGCCAGGCGGTCCGGGTCGACCGGCTGGGCATGCCGCCCTGGGTCCGCCTCCAGAAGGCGAAGGACGCCCTCGGTCATGGGCTTCGGACGTTCGACCGGTACTTCCGTCGCTGGGGTGAGCGCGTCGAGGTCGAGGAGGAGCTGGGGTCGATCCTCGCGGAGCTGGACCGGCGCGGCGTGCTGTCGTAGGGGAGGTCAGGTGCGCTTCACGCCCATGACCTTCCACACCGGTTCCTGGTCGGCGAACACCTGCCACTGCACGACCTGGTTGTCGCGGACGACCACGCGCCACGCCGCGGGGGTCTTCCAGCGGTTCTCGGAGGGGAGGGTCCCCCGGACCGCGTAGGTCCCGCTCGCAACGCCGACCAGGCTGACGACGCGGCCGTTCTGGAACCACTCCTTGATCCCGATATGGTAGTCCGGGAACAACGCGAGGTACGCGGCCCATCCTTCCCGGGCGCGCTCCTTGCCGCGGACCTCCTGGCCGAGCGAGTCGGTGAACAGGTAGTCGTCGGCGATCAGGGCGAGGATGCTGTCGATGTCGTGGCGATTGATCTCGTTAACGAACTTCAACGCCGTACGGACCGTGTCGCCCTCGGGCATCGACCCCCGCGGAGGCGCCCCCCCCGCGGGGTGCCGCCTGGCGGTTCGGCATCGCGTTCGCCTAGATTCTACTTTGCCCGCCCACCGCGCTGCCGCCCGGAGGCGCTACTTCGGCGCCGCGGGCGGCGGCTTCTGCAGAAGGAACAGCACGTGCTTCGCCCCGGGTTCCGGCACCAGCGTGCGACGGAGGACGCGAAAGCCGCGCTCGACGAACCACTGCTGGTACGTCCGGGCGTCCGCGTGACTCCAGTACATCGGCGCGTTCGACCCGAGCCACCCCTTCACGACCTCGGTACGCGCCGTGGCCCCCGTGGTCACAAGAAAGAGGCCCCCCGGCTCGAGCCACCGGTGCACCTTTCCGATCAGGGACGGCTGTTCGCCGAGCGGGACGTGGATCAGCGCGTAGAGGCACGCGACCCCGCCGAACGCTTCGCGCGTGAAGGAGACCTCGGTCATGTCCCCCCGCACGAACCTTCCGGTCGGAACGGTGCTGCGCGCGCGCTCGATCTGAACGTCGGAGATGTCGACGCCGGTCACCCGGAACCGCTGGGCGAGCATCCGGGTGGCGGGGGTGCCGCAGCCGCACCCGAGGTCGAGCACCTCGGCGCCGGGGCGGAGCATGCGGAAGAACGGGGCGAGCCACTCGCGGTAGTCGGAGCTCGTGTGCTCGAACGCATCGGCCCGGGAGCGAGGAGGTCGATAGATCGTCGAGACCCGGTTCCACCCCTCGCGCACGACCCACTTGGGGTCGGCACGGGCCGAAGGCTCGTCCTCGCGGTCGAGCATGGAAGTAGAATGGCGACCGCAACCCATATGGACCCGACGGGTCCGCACAGTACACGACCGTGATCGACCGAGACGAGGTGCTCGCGCGCTTCGACCGCGAGCTTCGGATCGACCCGCCCGTCTTCGACGGGGTGCGGGTCGAGCACGACGGCCCCGTCGTGCGCCTCGTGGGGGTCGAGAACATCGTCCTCTACGCGGCGCTGGACGCATCGAACGCGCGGCGCGTGGTCGCGGAACAGGTGGCGTACTTCCGGTCCCAGGGCGTCGAGTTCGAGTGGAAGCGCTACGGCCACGACCGTCCGGCTGAGATGGAGGAGATCCTGGCCGCCGAGAAGTTCGTTCCCGACGAGCCGGAGACGCTCGTCGTCTACGACCTCACCCAGGGGACCCCGGGCGCGCCGCCGGGCCCCGGGGTCGAGGTCCGCGAGGTCCAGACCCGGGACCAGCTCAAGGACGCCTGGGAAGCGAATCGGGTCGCCTTCGAGGGGGAGGACCCGTGGGCGTTCGAGCGATGGGAGAGATTGTGGCAGGACCCGACCCAACGGTTCGTGGTCGCGTATGTGGAAGGAACGGCGGCCTGCTCGGGTCGTCTCGACCTCGCGCGCGACCGGTCGTTCGCGGGCCTGTTCGGCGGCGGCACCGTGCCGCAGTTCCGCAATCGCGGCGCCTATCGTGCCACGGTCGCGGCGCGGGCCACGATCGCACGCGACCTCGGGTACCGGTACGTCACGGTGGACGCGCGAGAAACGAGCCGACCGATCCTGGAGAAGCTCGGCTTCGTCCCGCTGACGACGACCCGCGCGTGGGTGCGCCGACCCGACGCGTAGGTCGCCGCAGCGTCACGGAGGCGGCGGCGGGGGCGGAGGAGGGGGCGGCGGGGGCGGAGGAGGGGGCGGCGGGGGCGGTTCGGCCCCGGTCTCCTCCTTCTTCTTGCCGACCTTTTTGACATCGGCGCCCAGCGTTTTGACGCCCTTCGTGAACCCGTGGCCGATCTTGCTCGCGACCGCCTTGGTTTCACCGGCGAGATGCTCTCCCGTCGACACCTTGCGCCCGCACCTCTTGCAGAATTTCGCGTCGTCCTCGAGCTCGACGCCGCACCCCTCGCACTGGATCGACACCGGTGGGACCTCCGACCGGCCGGGCCACGGTGGCTGGAGATTTCTACCTTCGCCCGAGCTTCTCAGCCGCCCGTGACGTCCTCGAGGAACTCGCGGACGGTCCCGAGGAACTCCTTCGGCTGCTCGAGGATCATCCGGTGGCTCGAGTGCTGGAGCACGCGCAGGTGCGCCGGTTCGATCCGCTCGGACATGTCGACCGACGGCTGGAGGAAGAAGTCGTACCGGCCGACGACGACGAGGGTGGGGACCTCGATCTTGGAGTAGTACTTCCGGCCGTCCCACTTGGCGATCGTCCCATCCACGGCGAACTCGTCGCCGGAGCGGGTCATCATCGCGCGGTATACCTTGGGGAACATCCGCGTCGCCTTCCAGTCCGCGGACGTGCCCCGGAAGAATCGCGTCTGGAACGGTCCCATGATCTGCTCGACCAGTCGCTCGTACTCCGGCGAGTCGAACTCCTTCGCCCGCGTCAACTGCCGCACCCGGGCGCGCAGGCTCGGCGGCGCGACCGCGAGGGTCATCCGGTTCGATTGACGGATCTCCTCAGCGCTGCCGGCCGTTGCGCACAGGAGGAGCGACGTGAGCTTCGGCTCGTACCGGTGCGCGTACTCGAGCGCGACGAACCCGCCCGCCGAGTAGCCGAGAAGGTGGAGCTCGGTGATATGGAGAGCTCGCCGTATCGACTCGACGTCTTCCGCCATCTGCGCGATAGTGAGGTCCGAAGTGGATTTCGGCGACCAGCTGCGGCCGACACCGCGCGGGTTGAACAGGACGACCCGGAGGTTGACGTTCGCGAGCTTCAGAAGTCCCCGCAGGTAGTGGTACGTCAGGCCCGGGCCCCCCGGGTGCACGAGCAGTGTCGCCGGTCCCTTTCCCTGGGAAATGTACTCGAACGACCGTCCGCCGGTCGTTCGAATGAACCGTGGGCTCGCCATAGCTCGGGGATCACTCCTCTCGGTGCGGCTCACGGGCGAGCCGGTCCCGAACCGAAATCGATGTCACGTCGAAGTCTCCGGATCTTCTCGTCGTGCCGTCCACTCGGGCAGGCCACCGGGGTTCGGGGACTTGAGCTTACGGGTCCCGCCGCCATCCGCGGGTCCGCGGTCGCGAGCGCTCCCGTCCAGGGCGCGGCCTGGGCCGATGTGGCTATATCGCATCACGTAATAGGTGGGGTGGAATGGGCGGCTCGAACCGGTTCCTCGCACATCTGCGACGCGAGGTGCGCCGTGGGTTCCTGCCGTGGTGGGTCATCGAACGGTTGGCGGAGGGTCCCGCGTACGGGTACGAGTTGATGGAGCGGATCGGTCGGGAGCTGGGTCCGGAGTTTCGGGTGACTCCGTCGACCTTGTATCCGACGCTCGCCCGCTTGCGCGCCGCAGGACTGGTACGGACCTTCCACGGAAAGGTGAGCGCCGGCCCGCTCCGCAAGTACTACGAGCTCACCGACCTCGGCCGGGAGAGCCTTCCCGCGATGCGGGCGATCTGGGCCCAAACGGCGCGTGTGCCCTCGGTCGTATCGGCCGTCCCAAGCCGGCCGAAGGGTACGGAGTCATGAACGCTACGCTGAGGTCGTCGGACCATTCGACCGTCGAGGAGGTTACGCTCGCTCCTCGTTCCGCGCCCGTCCGGCTGGCCGCGGCGTTCGCCGTTCTCGGGGTCGTGGAGATCCTGGTCGTCTACCTCCTGCTCCAGAGTCGCTTGCCCGGCCAGGTCGCCTGGCACTTCGGGGTCAGCGGTCAGCCCGACGGCTGGGAGACGCCCGAGGTCGTGCTCGCGGTCGAGCTCGCGCAGGTGATGGTGCTCTCGCTGGTGTTCGTCGTCATGCAATGGTGGATCGCCCGTTCGGCACCCCTGGCGGTCGCCTTCCGAGGCCGGATCGTGCGACCCCTCCTCGCCCTCCAGGCGGTGATCGTGGTGGGGATCTTCCCCCTCGTGTCCGGCCTCCTGTTCGCGAGCGCGGCGGGCGACCTCGGGATCTCGGGCGCACCCCTCGGAGCGCTGTTCCTCGTGATCGGTCTCGGGTCGGCGGGGGCGTTGCTGGTCGCCTTGGGACTCCACGGTCGGGGCCGGATACCCACGGTACGGGGCGCCGCGGGCGAGATGAGCCACCGCGCCCGGTTCGCCGTGGGCGGACCCATCGAGCTCAATTGCCCGGCGTGCGGGGAGCAGTATCGGCTGAACGGAGTACCGCTGTTTTCCCCCCATCTCGGGGTCGGGCGGGTCGGGTCGTTGTACCTGCGATGCCCCCGATGCGGAGAGCTGGGTTGGAACACGATCGTGGCCCGGGTGGCCATCTAGGTGGCGTTTCCCTCGGTGAACCCGGTCGCAGTTTGGACCGAGGTGCGAGGAGTGGAGGGACTGCTTCGTCACGGGACAGCCCAATCACGCGGTTGGACGACGATCCGCGTCGGCCCCGACTCGAGGTCAAACTCCTCGAGGGGGAGCCGACTCGGGTGGGATGCGGGCACCGGGATTTGAACCCGGGTCATAGCCTTGGCAAGGCTATGTGATAACCAGACTACACTATGCCCGCACGGTGGATTTCGTTCCGACCCTCGCGCGTCGGTCGTCGGAGCCGCGTCGCGGGCCCTGACTCTCGGACGTCGCGGGAGTCCCGAGCATCGTTCCGATTTTAAAGCCACCGCGAGCGGTCCCGTTATTACGGGGCCGTCGCCGTGGCCGGCGCGGTCCCAGGGGTCATGGCGGACGAGGTGTGGAAGGTCGGCGACACCGTGGCGTTGAAGACCGCCGGGGCATCGGCGATCGTTGTCGCGCTCTCGAACGGCCCTGTCCGGCTGGGCAACGACGGCGTCATCGACCTGAGCGCGCAGGTGGGTGCGCTGCCGGGCGGGGCGGTCGTGTGGCTCGGTACGACGTACCGCGTCGTACGCCCGTCGCTGGCCGACCTGTTCTCCTCGCTGCATCGCGGTGCGCAGATCGTGACGCCCAAGGACGCCGCCCACCTCTGGCTCCTCGCCGGAGTCGCTCCGGGAAGTCACGTCGTCGAAGCCGGCTCCGGCAGCGGAGCGCTCACGATCGCGCTCGCGTTCGCGGTGGGCCCGACCGGCCACGTCACATCGTACGACCGCCGCTCCGATTTCCTGGAGGCGGCCCGCGGGAACGTCACGCGCGCGGGCCTCGCCGAGCGCGTCTCGTTCCGGGAGCGGGACGTCGCCCGAGACGGGATCGACGTTCGGGGAGTGGGGAGCGTGGTGCTCGACCTGCCCGAACCGTGGGCGGTGCTGCCCTCGGCCCACGAGGCGCTCGCCGTCGGCGGGTACGTCGCGACCTACACTCCGACGTACAATCAGCTCGAGCGGACCGTGCAGGAGCTGCGGGCGCAGAAGTTCGATGAAGTGCGCGCGCTCGAGCTGCTCGAGCGGGGTCTCCACGTGGGGGACGGCGGGACCCGCCCGTCGTTCGAGATGCTCGGGCACACCGGCTTCCTCGCGTCCGGACGGCGGGTCGTGGGCCCATGATCGTCAACCTCGGGCTCACCGCGGGGGCGGTGGTCGGGGTGCTCCTCTCGGGCGGTTTCGTCTACGTCGAGATCGGGCGGTACGCCACGCCTCAGGTGCCCGAGACGCGGTTCGACGAGCGCAAGGAGGTGTTCGGCTACACCGCGGGACTGTTCGTCGGCATTCCGCTCGCCCTCGCGTTCCTGTTCTTCCTGGATTCGATGGCAAACGGTGCGCTGCTCGGGGCCCTGATTTTCCTGGTGGCGCTCGTCATCGGGACGGAGGTCGCGCAGTGGGCGTTGCTCCGCACCCACTACTGGGGCACGGGAGAGAGCACCCCGTTCTACGCGCTCGGATACCGGGCCGGGATCGCCGGCATTTTCGCCCTCGCGATCTTCGCGCAGTACCTCGCGTCCCCTTCCATCACGTGGGACGGGATCCTGTTCGCGCTCGTCGAGTCGCTCGCGGTGATGGCGCTCGAGGTCGCGGGGGCGCTCCTCTCGATGCCCCCGTCCGCGGCCGCGGGCCGGAAAGGCGGCGGGTCGGTCCCGGGGGGCGTGTTCATGGCCGTAGGATTCTTCGTGATCGGGATCGGCGCGCTGTCGGGCTTCGCGACCGTCAGCGACGAGGTGGTCGCCTACGCCGCCGCCCTGGTCGCGCTGATCGGGGGGAACTTGGTCTACCGTCGACTGCGGCCGATGCTCGACGCGGTCCCGGCACCCAGCGGGGGAGGGAAGCCACCGCCCCGGGCGAAGCCGGCCGCCTACGGGCGAACGACGCCAGCGCCCGAGCGCCCGGCAGAGCCGGACGACACCGACGGCCCGCTGGCGTGATTTCTTAACCCCAAGTGCCTCCCGCCGGCGGCATGAGCACCGCCACCGCCGAACTGCCGCTCAGCCGACGCTTTCGCTTCGGGCTGCGGAAATATCGGGCGTGGATCGCGGACACCGTCCTGGTGATCGGTATTTTCCTCACGGTCCTCGCGCTCGGGTACTTCACGCCGCTCGCGAACTCCCAGCCGTTCGTCGCGATCAACAACGCGACGGCGACCCCCACGGCGAACTACAACCTCATCTTCGTCGTCCTCGGTCCGATCATCATCATCGCCGGCGCGTACCTCGTCGGCTCGTACTACACGGCGCGCCACAAGTTCGAGCACCTGATGCGCACGAAGAGCAAGGCGGAGTTCCTCCGGAACATCCCCGACCTCGAGGACCTTCTGTGGGAACTGACGCCCGCGGACGAGGTTCGCTACGAGCAGAAGAAGGCCGATCTGCGCGTTCGCCGGTAGGCCCGCGGGACCCGCCGTGCGGCCGCGTTAAGTACCGTGCGCCGTACTTCGCCCGCGTGAGCGGTGCGCGGGTCGGGGACAAGGTCGAGGGATTCCGGTTCCGGCGGTTGGAAAAGCCGGAGGAGTTCCGACAGGTCGCCGAGGTCGAGCACGCGATCTTCGGCGCCGACCCCTCGGTCGCCGCCCTGCCGGTCCCGCTCCTGCGCTCGCTCCAGGACAACGGCGGCCTCGTCGTCGGGGCGTTCGCGGACATCTATCTGGCCGGGTTTGCCGCCTCCCTGATCGGGTGGGATGGGACGACCCTGTACCACTATTCGCACCTGGTAGGGGTTCGGCCCGAGTACCAGAACCACCACCTCGGATTCCAGCTGAAACAACTTCAGCGGGAGGAGGTGCTGAAGCTCGGACTGACGGAGATCCGGTGGGTGATCGACCCGTTGCAGAGCCGGGGGGCCTGGCTGAGCGTCCACCGGCTGGGCGGCCGACCGGACAAGTACTACGCCCACTACTTCGGGCAGCTCGCCGACACGCTGAACCAGGGCCTCGAGACCGACCGGCTGCGCGTCGTCTGGCCCCTCTCGGCCCCCGCGACCGAGGAGCGAATGGGCGGCCACTACCCAACCGCCGAGGAGAACCAGCACCGTTGGAAGACCTCCTCCGCGATCGTGGAGACCGAGCCGGGGGAGACCGGCATCCGGGTGCCGACCGCCGTCGCTGAGCCGTCGGGGGCGAGCGCTCACCTCGAGATCCCGTTCGACATCGACCTCGTCCGTCGGCACGAGCCGAAGTCGCTGGGAAAGTGGCGCCACGCCACCCGGGATGCGTTCCGGGCCGCGACCGACCTCGGGTACGTGGTCGACGATTTCGCGGTCGTATCCGCCGAGCACGAGCGGCGAGGTTTCTACTTCCTCCGCCCCGGCCCGCCCCCGGACGCGGGAACGCCGGCGGCGGCCCCTCCGTAAGGGTATATCCCTCCCCGACGGGGTACCGGCCCGATGGGGAACCCGGCGTCGCCCCGCCCGTCGCGGACGTCCGTCGTCCTCCTCGTGGTCGTCGTCCTCGCCCTCTGCGTGGGCGCGGCGGCGAGCTTGGTGGCCAGTGCCGCCTCGGCGCCGGCGTACCAGCCCGGCCCGATCCAGGACTTCTACCTGAACGGCTCTCAGCTCGCGTACATCTTCCTGGCCGGATTCGCCGTGGTCGCCGGCCTGTTCGTATGGGTCTGGCTGTCCCGCGGACGGCAGGCGTCCGGCCACGCGGCCCTGATGGTGCTGCTGCTGATCCTCGCCCTGTGTCTCCTGGTCGCGCTGCTGCACAGTGTCGCACCGGGACGCACCGCGCCGTCGACCTCGGTCGGTCCGGGAACCCCCGGGACGAACAACAGCACGGGAACGGCTCCGCCTCCGACGAACAACTCGACCGGCGTCGTCTCGTCGCCGGGACC
>Ga0335073_10013954_pt1 | contig 11262 bp, 6 predicted proteins | sample Lox_Sample_22_FD_207093 | JGI IMG/M metagenome (GOLD analysis project Ga0335073, IMG submission 207093) | Soil microbial communities from Loxahatchee National Wildlife Refuge, Florida, United States - Lox_Sample_2.2 | ecosystem: Environmental > Terrestrial > Soil > Wetlands | place: USA: Florida... | reverse complement strand
GATGACGGTTTGGAGCAAATCCTGAGCGCGGTGGATGCAGCAGATGCGGTGGTGTTGGGCTCTCCGGTCAATTACTTCAATGTGACGGCGATCTTCCGCAGGTTCCAGGAGCGGCTTCTGGGATATGCGTATTGGCCATGGGGCCAAAACGGGCCGATGCTGCGCTCGAAGCGTCTCTCGCGTAAAGCCGTTCTTGTTGCTTCGGCGGGCATGCCGGGGTTCCTCATTCCCTTAGCTACCGGAGCCGCGCGAGCATTACGCATCACGGCGCGCGTGATGGGTGCAAAACCGGTGGGCAAGCTATGGATTGGCCTCGCCGCCGGAGAACCGCTGCATGCGCCCTCAGCGCGGATGCTGGCACGAGCTAAAAAGATGGGTATGAAGCTGGCATGACTCGCCCGTCGGTTAGTTGACATCCGCCCACGATTCACGAATCACGATCCGGGTTCACTTGGGGATGAGGCTGCGCGCGATAGAATCGAGGACGCCGTTCAGAAAATTGATGGATTCAGGCGCAGAGTAACGGCGACCAATTTCCAGGGCCTCGTTAATCACGATGGGAAACGGCGTCGACTTAAAACCGATCAGCTCGGCAACGGCCATGCGCAGCAGGTTTCGGTCAACTGCAGGCATGCGATCGATGCGCCAGTGGGTTGAGTGGGCGGCAATCAGCGCGTCAATCTTCGGCTGCTCGGCTTGCGCCACACGAAAGAGGTCCTCGGCGAATCCGCGCACGTCGAGGTCAACGGAATCGCCGGCTTTCCAGAACGTGCCGCGCACCTCATCGGCCGTCTGCCGGCCGACGTCTGCCTGGAAAAGCATCTGCATGGCGAGTTCGCGAGACTTGCGCCGCCCCGAACCGTGATGCTGTGCTGAGGTCAAGCTGGACCGCCTTCAGTGATCCTCCGCTTCACGCTGACCATTTCGATTGCGGCCGTGGCGGCTTCAAATCCTTTGTTCCCTGCCTTGATGCCCGCGCGGTCAAGCGCCTGCTCCAGCGTTTCACACGTCAATACGCCGAAGCTGTGCGGCACTCCCGTCTCCTGCTGCGACTGCCCGATTCCTCTCGCGACCTCGTTGTAAATCGCTTCATAGTGCGCCGTTTCGCCGCGCAAAAGGCAACCAAGGGTGATGATGGCGTTCACTCGGCCCGCCTTGGCCATGGTGCGTGCCGCGGCAGGAATCTCCCACGCGCCGGGAACCCGGACGACTTCGATATCCGAGCGCTTCGCCCCGCTGCGCAACAATGCGTCGAGCGCCCCATCGAGCAGCCGGTCGGTGATGACGGCATTCCATCGTGCAACGATGATGGCGAACCTCATGCCTTCCGCGGACAGATCGCCTTCAATCGCTACCGGCTTGCCCTTCACAGGATCAATCCAAGCCCAAAGACTGAAAGCAAAGCCGGGCTCAGGTTCGACGGTGAAGAGCCGCGACTTCCAGTGCGTTTCGGTAATCGGTGATAGGCGCTTGACGGCCTCGTCCCCGCCGTTTTCGCGAAGCCAGCGCTCGGCTGCCTGGTGAATTGCGTCGAGCGATGTCACTTCGACAAGGACATCAGCCGTCGAAGGAAACCGGCCATCGACAATCTCAAGATTGCCAAGTGGAGCCAGGAACGACGCGCCGCGGCTTTCCGCTTCTCTCCATCCTTTCCCGGGAGCAAATCCAAGAGCGGCAAAAAAGCCCGACAGCCTCTCGTAGGCGGCCGCGCTCCCAGCCGGACGCAAGAAGGAAATGCCCTTGATCATGAGTCGATTTTACCGTGCACGCCCGGGGATCGCGCCGGGACCCACGCCGCCAGCTACTGTGGCGCCGGCTTTACAAGCACGACTTCCGAGCGATCCTGCACTCTCTCCAATACAGCTTCACGGCCATCGGGCGAAAGATCAAAGTCGCGGATGTCAAAATCTTGCGGCAGGTCGGTCAGTTGATGTCCAGCTCCGGTCGCCAGATCGATCAGCCAAAGATTCTTGTGCTGCATCTCCCCACGCAGCATGACCACTGCAGATTTTCCGGGCAGGAAGGCCAAATGACGCGCTCCTCGCGTAAGCGTCAGAGGCGGCAGCGGGAAGCTGAAACCGTTCGGCGCGGCTGCTCTTATTGAAAACGCAGCGCCAATATCCGGTCCGGAAAACAGCACGAAGCTCCCGTCCGACGCCCACGACGGATCGAGCGCGGACTCGGAGCTGAAGAGAGCAGGAGAACCGCCGCTGAGCTGCACGCGATAGAGACGGGGTACGCCATCATCGGCAGCTGCTGTAAGCAGGGATTTCCCGTCAGGAACCCATGCAGGATCACCCTGAAGATCGAGAGAGCCTGCCACGACCCGGGGATTTGTTCCGTCGGCCTGCATTACATAAAGGAGCGAACGTCCGTTCTGGCGAACTGAAAATGCAATCGAGCCTCCATCGGCCGAAATGGCCGGACCGCCAATGATCCGGGCTCCCTCACCGCGCCATAATTCCGTGGCCGCACCGTGGGCGAGCTTCCAGATGCTCTCGCCCGCACCGTTTACGGAAACGTAGACAAGACAATCGGATCCGAGGCGTGGTCGAAAGCCGCTGCCAGTGGTCGGGGAAATCGAAGTGAGCGCAGAGGTTGCGCCGAGCGGAGCATCGATGGAAAGCCTCCAGAGACTTGTCTTTGGCGTTGAGAGCGTCACGACGAGACGGCGCCCGTCGCTGCTGGCAGCGAGAGATGTGTACTTTTCCAGATCGGAGGTCAATCGATGAGCAATTCGATGCTCAACATCCATGCTGTAGAGCGAGGGCCCGGAACCGTCCGGGGCAGCGGCAAGGTATAGCAGAGTGCGCCGGTCCAACATAACCGGGTAGCTCACTTGCGTATTCTGCGTTGTAATCCGCTCAGGAACTCCTCCCCGGGCAGGGATACGCCACACATCCAGCTTGTCAGGCAGGGCGCCTTGAACAAAGTAGATGTATTTCTGGTCTGGAGACCAAACCGGAAAATGAGAATGAAGCCCGGCAGGCGCAGTGAAGATAGGCGCACCCGCCGGTTGCTGGTTCGCAGTCGATACGAACAGGGGGTCGCCGGGGCCCGGAGTGTGATACGCGAGCTGTTGGGCGTCGCGCGACCATTCGTATTCGGCCGCCCTTTCCAGATAGGGATGAGACTCGCCACCCAATGTCGGGACAGCCCAGATGCCGATTGCGGTGCCGAGTGTGCTGTCGGGCTTGCGGACCCAATAGGTAACTAAAGAGCCGTCGGGCGAGAAGCCAAGTGAGCGGACTGAGGGATTCTCCAGCTCCGCGGCGCTGCCGTGCGTGAGGTTATGAAACTGGCCCGAGCCAACCTGCGTAACCCAGACGTCCATCTGCCCGTCCCGATCGGAAAGAAACGCCACAAATTGGCCATCGCGCGAGATCGCTGCTGCATGCTCCTGCCCACCCCAATCGGTCAGCGCCTGAAACTGCGCGCCCGCAATCGGGTTGTGCCAAAAGTAGTCTGTTCTCTGCATCCACAGCAATATCCAGGCCGCTACGGCCAAGGCAAGCGCAAACAACGCCAAAATGAGTTTCCATTGCGAGTGAACGAGCGATGCAGCATTTCCGGCGAGCGCCAGTGATGCGGGTATCGCGCCGTTTTTTTCAACGCCGTTCTTTTCACCGGTGGGAGAAGACTTTCGGCTGAGCGTCCACTGGTCCAATTCGGCAGGGTAGGCGTAGACAGAACCACGCTTATCATGCAGATGGCGGTGGACAGGCATTCCTTCCCGCCTCTCCCACCGCTGCACTGTCGTGACATCGCGGTTGAGAAAAGACGCGATCTCCTTCCAGGAGTCAAGGCGCTTTTCGGTGGATTGCTCCCTAGGCGGGTTGAAGGAGGCTTCAGCCATCGCAGATGTCCAGGTCTTTAACGGGACCGCAAACGGGGTGAAAACGATTGTATCCCGAGGTTGCGGCACAGCAAAAGGCGGCATTTGACGGTATGTTGTCGCTAAGGCGCAATGCCGTTTGACCGTGCCGGTTCCATGACCGACTCTGGACCAGGAATCGACGCGCGATGGCGCCGAAACGCGATTTGAGGGGAAGAGCCCTGTTCTGCCAACCTTGGTCGTCTTCGGCGGACCAAACGCAACTTTCAGACCGGGAGGTTTGCAATGAAGGGACAGCGATGGATTGCGATGGCAGGTTTGTCGCTATGTGTGGGTTTGCTCGCTACTCAGGGCGCCGCCGCCCAGGGTTTGTTCATGATCCACTTCAGTGGTCTGGTGAACGACTATTCACCTTCGACCGTCACCGGGGGGCCGTGGGAGATGCATGGCCAATGGGTCCTGGACCTGAACGAACGCACGGGCACGGCTGATTTCTCTGCCGATATGACGATGTCAGGCTACGGCAAGACGGCAAATGGTGCAGTTGATCCGACACAGGGTGGCGCGTCGGCACACACGCACCACATCAAGTTAACCAACATCTCTGTTACCTGGAATACGGATGGTTGCCCGACTTACAGCCCGCCGACCTATGGGGGCTTTCAGGTGACAGGCACCGTCAGCTTGCTGACGGGGAATGGGAGCAACGCGGCATTCGAATCGCAACCGCCATCTTCAGTGCTGCAGGTCTGTGTGACCGGCGGCGAGAATGCGAACTCGGTTCCCTACTCAAACATTACCTTGCAATTTGAAACCGGGAGTCCCGCAATCAAGCATTTCGGCGGGCAGCCGATCCACGGGGTGATTCGCAAGGCGGAGACTGAGTGGAGCTTACCCAGAGGAGGGTTTCCTTTCCAGAACCGAGCCCCGCAGGACGTTCCCTAATCCGACGAGGCTTGTTTCCGGGGCTCTATCAACCTGCCTTATTGGCCCGTTGTTAGTAAAGCGCACAAGCAGAAATGCGCCACTTTTGATTTTTTCCGGCGACCTCGAAGTCGTCGAAATAATTTTTCTCTCCACCTGCAGGTCGTCATTTCGGCATCAATGACAATGCGTCACTTTTGGGGCAAACGTCATGCGCTAAAAACGTGCACCTGCAAGTCGTCGCTTTCGGTCGATAGTGACGATCTGCAGGTCGACGAATTCTGGCGATTTTTCCCCTGAAATGCCGAGGGTTTTGGGTTTACGTGACCGAACGCGGCTTCACCGTGATCACCGTCGCTGGAACGTAGGTGTTCGGCGTAGGAGCAGCCCCATTTGGGGATTGGTACATGCATCCTGCGTCTACTCCTCCCGCTGAAGGAGGCGTACACGCCGGCAGGTTCGGACTGATCTGCAGGTTGTCGGTGGGCGCATTCGGCGCTGCCGTGCTGACATTGGTCGGAATGCTGATGACGTGAATCTGGTTGTCGCCCGAAGTGGAAACGAAAAAGACCGTGTTATCGGGACTGAATGCACCGGCCACTGGAGCCGTGGGCGGTGTGGCCGAATTGGCGTCAGCAAACATCACATACCCCGGCTGAACGACAGTGCCGGGAGTTGCCTGCGGCAGGTAATACGGAAGCTGCCCAGCCGTAGTCGCAGTGCTTGAAGCGTTGTATGTAACGAACGCAATCGGCGCTGCCGTCGTCACCGAAGCGGTGGTTGGAGCCGCACCGGTGACCACTTGGTTGATTGCCGTCGCGTTTGCCGCCAGGGTCACCGTTCCATTGAGTCTGGGATTGGCGGAGAGAGTGAGTGGATTGAGCGTTCCGCCCTGCGCGGGAGCGTCCTGTCCCACTCCGGGGCATGCGCTGGTTGGTACGGAAACTCCAATATCGGTCAATTGAATGCTGGCGCCCACCAGATTTGCGCTCAGCATGTGCTTTCCATCGGACGTAGCACCCAGCACATCCGTCGGAAAACCCTCGGAGTCGGTCTGCGGATAAAATGCGATGCTGGCATTGTTGCCGACCACGGCCGGATTGCCGTTGATACCGCCCGGGCACCATGCATGGGCGACCGTATCTTTCGGGCCGGCAAGATAGGCTCCGACGCCGGGAACAGTGATGGCCAGATTCTGCGCGCCGCCGGAGCTGGTTAAATCGTATGTGCTCCAGCCGCTGTTGATGTTGTAAACATACAGCGTATTGGTATGGCCCGCGCCCGCCGCAGCGCTATCGATGATATAAAGCGTATTCGAATCGGGCGTCCAGGCCGCAGCTACACCCAATCCGCCTTGCGTCAAGGATGTGCCTCCGGAGACGTTGTAGAGGTAAAAGAGCCCGCGTATCGGATCATTGATGAGGATCTGATTTCCGTTTGGAGATGCGGCAAGTACGACTCCGGGAACCGATGTGTCCTGTTTGGTGAGGCTGTTTCCTGAGGTCGAATAAATCATCAGCTCACGCGGTGACCCGAAGTAGAGATTGATGCCGTTCTGATCCATCAGCATCGAATTCGGGACGTAGGGCAGGCGAAACGTGGATCCCGGAGTCCCGTTAAGCACTTCGATCGCTGAAACGTACTGAGACTGGCCGGGTGCTCCAAACCACGCGAAGTCACTTGTTGTACCAGGTACGATGATGTCGACTGGATTTGAACTCAGGGACAGCCCCGTTCCATATAGGCCGAGTTCGTTGATGGGTGCCGGGTTGCAAGCCGGCGGCTGACAGGTTGCGTACACCGTCGCAACACCCGGGAAGCCCGCACTTATGGCGCCGCTGGCACTGCTTTGAATATCGATCGGGTTGGTTGATTGGTAGGTTAGATCCAAGCCTGTGATGGGACATCCGTTCGGCGGGCATGCGCTTTCGTTCGTGTCATACACAGTGGTCGTGAGATTTTGCGTCACGCCCTGGGCGACAACACCCTTGGTGCTGCCATTCGCCAGGCTTACATTGATTGACGCGGGAGGGCACGTGGAGAAGTAGCCGGCCGATGACGAAGATTGCGCAATCGTCGCGGTAATCACAGTGGTGCCGGGCTGCTCGGCAGTGATGACATTGGTCGTTGCATTGATGGAGGCGACAGACGATGTGCCGACAGAGAAATTGAGCGTGCCGATGGAACTTGAGCATTCGGGTAACGAGGCTGAGCCAGGTGCACAAAGGGGCGTTTGGGCGTTATTCAAACTGTAGAATGCCTCGGCATCCAACTGCGCTTGTTGGTTCTGCGAGAAGCACCCCGACGCAGTCGCTCCCGAAAGTGGCTTGGTCACCAGGCTGATACTGGAAATCGGTGCGTGAACGTAGACGGTAACCGGGTTGGACGTAACCTCGTCGGCAGTGGCCGTGATGTACGCAATGCCGTAAGGCAATCCATTGGTGGCCGGCAAGGGGTTGGGAAAGTAGCAATAGGTGTAATCGGCGATGCCGCCGCCCGTGTTGCGATTCCAGGTTCCGGCGCAGATGTTACCGGAGGGAGAAATATCGACAAGCTGATTGTTTGTCGTTCCGTAGTGGTAAAGCGCGGAGCTTACCGTCGCTGCGTCGCCTTTGCACGTGGTTGCAGCGGGTGCCTGCACCTGGATTGTCTGGCCATACGCCATTGAGATGCCGGCGATCTGAGGTTGCAGGGTAATCGAGGCGACTGCGGTATCAAGCAGGCCATAACCGAGACCGTTGCAATACTTTCCTGCCGGGTTGCGCGTACAGCCAGAAATTGAAACCCCGGCTGGAAGAGCCAGGCCGAGCAGACAAACAAGCGTCAAGAACCGCCGCATGAATCCTCCCCGTTCCGCGCCGTCGATCCGCGAAACGGTCTCAAAGGGCACGTAGAAAAAATGAGGTAAAAACGCCCATCATCCGCCCGCCGCTCGCTGAGCCGCAGCCAGGCAAGAGGCCCGGCGGCACACTTCCACCTGCGGCCGGAAAGGCGAAACGATACAAAGATCACCAAGAAAAAAGTGTATCAGGATGGGGCCACCTCTGGCATGGTCTGGAGCGGGTCAAGCTCTGACCCGATAGACTCCTTTGGGCCCGGATGGCGAGCAAAGAATAGCGCGATCAAACTCTACCGGTTCCTGCTATTCCGCGCCCGGCGGCATGTAGCGTGCAAACCAATCCACGGTTCGCTGGAGTGCATCGCGAAGGTGGTCAGGATCAGCGAGGCCGTGTCCTTCGTTGGGATAGACAACGAGCTCCGCCGGCACATGGAGATCGCGCAGTGCATGCCAAAACTCGAACGACTGCGGAGCGGGACATTCGCCGTCGCGGTCACCTACCAGAACGAGGGTGGGGGTGGAGACGTTCTTGATGAAATTGATGGCGGAGCTTTTTGCGTAGACCTGCGGGTCGTCATAAACCGAGGCACCGAAGTAGGGAATCATCCACTGATCGATGGAGTTTTCGCCATAGTAGGAGAGCCAGTCCGAGATCCCTGCTCCCGCCACCGCGGCATGGAAGCGATGGGTCTGGGTGACGGCAAACATGGACATAAATCCGCCGTAACTCCAGCCGTCGAGAGCGACGCGATGGGGATCGATGGAATAGTGCGCAAGCACGGTGTCGAGGCCGGCGAGAATGTCGCGGAGGTCGCCGTAGCCAAAGTCCTTGCGATTGGCCTGAGTGAAAGCTTCACCCTGGCCAAAACTGCCGCGTGGATTCGGCTCAAGGACAAAGTAGCCGAGCTCAGAAAAGAGATCAGCGTTCAAGGGCAACCGCGCGCCCCAACTGGAGGAAGCCGACGCTGCGGGGCCGCCATGCACTTCGACAATGAGCGGATACTTCTTCGATGAATCGTAGTTCAGAGGAAGATGGAGCCAGCCCTGGATGTGGAAGTTTTGGTTTGTCCACTCGACCGAGTGAACCGGGCCCCACGACGGGGTGACGCCCTCATTCAAGTGAGAGAGCTGCGCGAGTGCGGGGAAGCTGCCGGTTGCGCCTGATGGCGGCGGAGCGGCTGGTCCGACTGCATATATCTCAGGCGGATGGCTGAAGCTGCTGGCCGAAAAAACGAAGAGAGAGCGATCGGCATCGACAGAGATGGGTTGGCCTGAGCGGTGCGTGCCAACCGAGCCGGAGATGCTGAAAAGGGGTTCACCGACTGCGCGTGTTCTGCCGCGCTGCTCGCCGGGTTGCGGCTGCGGAGCCTGAACATTGATGCGAACAAGCTGCGTATTGCCGCTGGAATTCTCGCAAGAGTAGATGTGACGATCGTCTTCCCAGTCGATCCACTCAGAAGAAGTGGGACGGCCGGGCGTGAGATCGCGAGGCTGGCCGCCGGAGGAAGGAACGATCCACACATCGCCGCCGATGACGCCCTGATCGCTCATGAGACCGCCGATGAAGGCGATGGTTTTGCCGTTTGGAGACCAGCGCGGAACAGCGATTTGCAGGCCGTGGAGGGGGCCGGGAACGGTGGCGGGGTCGAGGATCAGCGCGGGTTTGGAGATCGTGCTGTCCCTAGTTCCGGGGCCGGGACCAGGGGCCCCCGCCTGTGCGTGCGACGAAATTGCTTGGTTGTCTGCGGCGCTCAAGTCGATCCCCATCCCACCCAAGCCAAGCTTGGGTGGGTCACCGTCGGGAGTTGTGGGGGCGCCCAGTTTTTGGGTGTAGAGCTTGGCGACCCACCAGTTGTTTTCGCCAGGAGGATCGGCAGCGATGTAGGCCAGCGATGCGGAGTCGGCCGACCAGTCGAACTCGTAGACGTGGAGATTGGCGGGGGTGGCGAATTCCGGGGCAGCGGGCTGAGGGGGATCGATGGGAACGATCGCGATGCGCTGGACATCGATGTGGTCTTCGCCGATGACGCCGGAGGGCGCATTCATCGCGGCGAGAGCGCCAACGGGACGCGTGGCGTTTTCGACGTAGAGGAACGCGATGCGCTTGCCGTCTGGGGAGAAGGCGGGAGAGCCGACATCGCCGTGGAGCTGGGTGAGCTGCGTAGCCGGGCTGCCGTCGAGATGAGAGAGATAAAGATCATTTTGCTCGCCGGGTTGAGCGCAGTCAGAGGAAAAGAGGAGTGAAGCGGAATCCGGCGACCAAACGAGATCGTTTTCAGCGCAGCGCTGATCGGAAGTCAAGGCAGCGGTAACGCGCCGGCTGGCAGCGAGGTTGCCGAAGAGAGCGACGTGAATTGTTCCGCTCAGAATCCAGGCAACGCGTTTGCCATCGGGCGAGACAACAACTTCGCTGATGGCCCTGGCACGACTCATGAGGGCGAGAATCTGATCGATCTGCGCGGAGGTGGGGGCTTCGGAGCTGGCCTGTTGGGCGACGCCAGGAAGAGAGAGGAACGGCGCGAGAAGGATTGCCAGTGCGGCGATGCGGAGCCGGCAAGCTGAGGACGGCATAGTGGAAATCGTAACAGCAAGCCAGTAGGCCAGCGTGCCGGCAAGCCAGCCGAAGCCGGATGGGGCGGTGACCTATAGGTGGAGGAATTCGAGGAATGGCGCGGGAGCAAAGAGTGACGGATTGCCACGGGCAGGAAAACGACGACCTGGAAGTGGGCGAATAAATTCTTATGACGACCTGGAGGTCGACGGAAAAATTGAAAAGTTACGCATTTCTTTTAGAAAAAATCGAGAGAAATTCGAATATTCCTTTGGAGGGAGACTGGGAAGCGGACCCGTTGCACGCGGAGCGCCCTCGGGGCATGGGTTGGGGTGCGGGAGGAGATTACCGGGAAGGCCGTTTTCGGGGGACCGATCCGAGAAATGCGGTTTCCTGGCAGGGTGAGTAACGTGGCTTCCCACCCTAAACGCGAACAGCGCGTTTTGGATGGGGCACCCCTGATCGTGGAAGGGCCGAATTCGCGCGCGGGCCGCCCGCCCACGACGGAACCGGACGATCTGCCGTCCGATTCCGCCTGTCGCACACAAAAAGGACTTTCTTCGATCTTTCCTGGCGTTAGCGCCGCAGTCCCCAGGGAGCCGGGACAACTCAGCTTGCCCCGTACTTATGCCTTGACGGCGTTCTGTGCAGCCGCGAACACATCGCGTGCGGACGTCGTACCCTCTACGTGCTCCGTACCCGCAATTCCGAGGTCCATCCATCCCGCGTTCACACTCTCAAACATTTCTTCGGCAGGTCCAGTGTGGCCCTTCGGAATACCGAACTGCTCGAACGCTTCCGCCCACCCTGCGCGCGGGACTGCAAAGGCCTTTACGTTGAGTGTCAGAACTTCGCCCAATTGTCCGGCCACTTCATCCGCGCTTACCATCGAACCCAGCTCGATGACGCGATGCCCTGACCACGCCGGCCCGGCGAGAAGTGTTGCCGCCTCAGCGCCGATGTCGTCTGACGCGACCATTGTGGATTTCCGGTTTGTCGGATTGTAGAAGACCGGTAGTGTTCCGCCCTGGGCGGCCTGTAGACCGTAAAGAAAGTTTTCGAAGAAGCCGCCTGCGCGCACAAATGCGACCGGAGATGGCAGGGTGCGAAGAG
>Ga0335073_10013953_pt1 | contig 11262 bp, 11 predicted proteins | sample Lox_Sample_22_FD_207093 | JGI IMG/M metagenome (GOLD analysis project Ga0335073, IMG submission 207093) | Soil microbial communities from Loxahatchee National Wildlife Refuge, Florida, United States - Lox_Sample_2.2 | ecosystem: Environmental > Terrestrial > Soil > Wetlands | place: USA... | reverse complement strand
TCATATCTGGCTGGCCGCGGTCTCTCCAGATAGTAACCATGGTAGTCTTCAGCGATCGTGGAGAAATGACGACAAAGGTTGAGAAAGCGTGCAGGACAACAGGCCTAGATGGCATTGGCGGCGAATGAAGTTCTCTGCTATGCATTTCAACAGGCTCATTGGATGAGACGCTATATTTCTTTATGTTGCGTACCGTGGAACAATGTCTAGAGACATGCGGAATGCAAATTTGGTTGGGATGTATTTATATCTCATCATCCTAGTTCTTTTGAAGCGTCGAATCCGAATCAAGAGGTTCCAAGCATCAAACTCATCTTACCTCGACACCATCTGAGCTCACCGAATATGAATATGGAATCACATCGACCATATTCAGAATCATCATCAACCCAATGCACATCTGCTCCAGACCGCACTTCCAGCGTGTCTCTATCAACATCTTCTGACACCACCGTGGTGCCGAAAGCAACACTCATCAACCGCACCATCCATCCCACGCACCAACCGCACTCGACACCCACGCAAAACACCCCTCTCACCCTCGACGACCTCCGCACCTTCGTATCAGCCTACCTAACGACGCAGTACTCCCTGCGGCAGCACCTGGCCAACGCTCTCCCGCTTTCCACCACGCCGCCACCACCCGGCGGACGTCTCAGCCCACCGCACTGGCAGCGATGGCACGCGGTCGCAGCGCTCGGCCACGGGCGCCGGCCCACCGCCCGCGCGTGCGCCGACGCGCGCGCCCTGCGCTTGCTGTGTGGCGCAGCCGGCCTCGACACCGCGCTGCTGGAGCCGCCGCTGTCGAGCTTGCGGCGCGGCGGAGGCGCGTTTGCGCGCGCGGAGAGCGGCGCCGCTGTGCTGCGGCGGGGTGGCGCTGCGGAGTTGGCGCTGCTGCTGCGTGCGGAGAGGGCGTTGGTGCGTGGGCTGTGGCCCGCCGGTGGGCTGCGCGGGGGTGGGTGCTGGGGTGGGGTGGTGGAGGGCGGAAGGGAGTGGACTTGGGTGGAGGCGGAGATTGCGAGGTGGTTTGATGGCTTGGAGGGGCCGGTGGAGTTCAGGTTGAGTTCTAGGGCGAGGAGGATTCTGAGGGATGTGGATGGGAATGGCAATGAGGATGGAACGTTGGAGAAGAGTGTCACGATGCCTCGGATGGAGGCGCTGAGAGAGGCGTTGATCAGGATGGCTGAGAGGAGCAAGGATATCGAAGACAGGAGTGCGAGACAGATTCAACACGACGATGATGTACATCCTGTCTATCGGGCAAGTTTGCCGCCACCGACTGAATCATTTACTCCGCAAGATACGAATACTGGATCACAGACTCAAACTGCGCACCATTCGATCAGTATCCGCGTTCCGGCTCCAGTCACGAATGTCCGCCTTGGTACGCTGCCAATTGAAACCGCCAAGATATTGAGGTGCCTCTGTGGGTGTCTACATGAAATCAACATCACTCTTAATATTCAGCCTTCAGCAGAAATGGAAGAGCGATGTAAGAGAGCCGCAGACGGTATGACATTGATGCAAAGGACCTCCAGTGGCAGCAATGCCTTGGACAAACTTTCGAGGCCACCTGACTTATATTCCAAGATGGGTAGCCTAAGGAGAATGTCGAGGAGACAACGGTTCAGTATGATCGAGGATGATGAGATCCAAGAGATTCGATTTCACTCCACACACTAAGTGATTGCATTTTGACAGTTGGGTGAAGTCAACGGTTCACTACGGTTCGATGATTTGATCACGACAACAGTTGGAGTGAGCTTTTGGATCGAGCATTACTAATTTGATGAGCAACTTCGTTTTGTCATAAAATCAAAACATGTACAGTTTCAGTCTAAGTTGCCGTAGAAAGATCCAGCCTGGCTACCATTCTACACCATGAATGAATCTGTCGGTCTCAAAGTCAAATTAGGTCGCCACGTAGACGGAGCCTTAGGATCTCTTAAGCCGCTCAGATTCACATGCTGTAGCATGCCAAATTTCAAGCATGGTGTCCAGCAACTGTCTATCGAGCGCAGCCTTTCGATCGTGTAGTTGGCTAAAATTCGCTTTATCTCTCAGAGGAGAACGCAGTAGGCTGATCGCATGCTGCAGCCGACTCGTCTGACGCTCAAGCACCCTCACTATGTTCTCTGCTCGCGCAAGAAGCTCAGTCTCTACCGCATTTGGCAAGAGAAGCGCATCCTCTCGAATTCGAACTCGCTGACCCACATGGAATCGTGGGGGATGAGGAGGACGAGGATGAAGACGGTTACAGGTCGTCTGAACCGCTGCCGGGCTTGCCGGTCTCGGAGATAGACTTCGGTCTGGAGACGGAGCACCGGAGTCTATCGGTGTTTCCCGTGGAGGATTTGTATCAAGAGACGGTAAAGAGAAGCCGAAAGGCATGTCAAGGACATCATCTCCCATAAGGGCATCGAAGGGGGCATAGTCTGGGCTTTCCGATCTTTCCATATCTTCTCGTGCTGTCGGTACTGATGTCACTGGCCTGTGGTATGGCATGGAGCGAAGCTGTGTATCGCGGTTCTTCCCACCGTCACGCAATTGTTCATCTTGTCGAGAATCACCCGGTTGAGCTCGCACTGCTCGCGCTGTACGAGTTGGGTCAACAAGGTGTTGACCTGGATTGAGCGGACTACCGAGATGAAATGCAGTGTTCGAGCAATTTTCACATACTCCCCATACACCAAGGTATTGAATCAGGTCATGGCTGCATTGTGGGCAGTGGAGAGCAGTGCTCAGAGGCTGAGAATGTCCCGACATAGCGACTGTGAAGTATGCTGTTGCCAAGGCTTTGCGGAGACAATAGAATGTATTCAGTCGAAGTTTGGTGGTCGTATGACTTTATGGGAATATTCTGGTTTCAGAAGTCGAACTATGATTTTAATCCGGCAAAGGCGGACATTCGAGCTATAAGTAGTGAAAGCTCATGGCGATAATATGTACAAGGTGGAGTGAAGAGAGGAGCATGTCGCAAAACTTCCTCATATGCACCTGTGACCATCAAAAATGTTGACCGTCATGTTTGTACTGCGGCTTTGCATAGATTCACCGAAATGTATACGTGCTTAACTATACCGTCAGCTGGCACTGCTCATGGTAACAGACATCGGTGACTAGCTGCTAGTCTCTGGTGGTTTGACTCCCTTGTGAATGGCAGCGATACCACCACTCAGATCTTCCCAAGCTCTTTGACCGTTCACTGCTTCGTGCTCCCTTTCTGCAGCTACCGAAAATCCCGCATCTTTTATCATATCTCGGAACTCGGTCTGACTTGGAAATCGTTCGATGCTTTCGACAAGATACTGGTAACTGTCTCTGTCGCCTGCCACAACTTGTCCAATCAGTGGAATGGCACTGAAGGACCATCTCTTGTAGACGTAATTGAATGCCGGGTTGGTTACTTTGCTGAACTCGAGGCATGCAAATACGCCACCTGGCTTAAGTACGCGGTAAGCTTCGCGGAGAGCAGTCGGTATCGATGTGAAGTTCCGGATGCCGAAAGCTACCGTGTAGAGATCCACGCTATTACCAGGTATCTGAGGCATGCTCTCCGCATTCGATTCAATGAAATCAAGCCTTGATGTGCCATTGTATGGAGTTTCCTTTGCCCGTTTGTGGCCTTCCGCTAGCATGTCTGGATTGATGTCTGCAACTGTCACTTTCGACGTCAGATCGCCGTGTACGTTGCTGCAATGATCCAATATGCGAAATGCAATATCTCCTGTACCTCCTGCAACATCTAGGATATTAAGGCTCTGAGAATGATCGGATGCTAAAGGATTTATTCCTGGGTTGAGCGATCGAACGAAGTGATCTTTCCAAAGTCTGTGGATACCGAGCGACATCAAGTCGTTCATTGTGTCGTAGGAGGAGGCAACTGATGAAAATACTGCACCAACTCTTGACTCTTTCATTGCTTCTGAGATGGTTTCGAAACCGAAGTGTGTAGTCTTCGCCTTCTCATCTTGGGGAGGAGCCTGTGAGGTTTGTTGCTGTTGAGCGTATCGAATAGAGCAAGAGAGGCATCGGTATGGCTGACGATTAGATAGTCGGGAGGCGATTCTGATAGAATTGGCTTTTCGCAAAGCTCTTGAAAATGAGAGATCCATATTGAACGCGTTGTAACTGGAGTTGTACTTTCTCGTCCGCGATTGAAGTCGAGATGAGAAATGTTGAGGCAACAAGGCGTTCGGTTCAGAAATTTTGATATCGTATCGTCTTCAACATTCCCATCCAAGAGCTAATTATCGAGAATCAGTTAGATGAATATGAAGAGTTCTAAAGAGCCAGGAAGTAAGAATGCAGAATGGTCTGGATGCACATGCTCGGCCTCCGCAAAGCATTCAAGATGTCTATAAACAATTTCAAAGACAGAGGGCGGAGTCTTCGTCACATTTCGATATCGACAGCGCCGAAAACCGTTTCCAAGTCGTGGATGAAATCAATGTAAATATACTGAATACTGCATTTGATGCATTTACTGGAGACGCTGAAGAAGCTCAACTTCAGTCAAATGCTCAGGTCCTGGAGTCGAAGATCATTCCCGGTATTTCTCTGATCGTTGTCACGCAGCCATATATCAGCAGCTAATAGCCGTACGCAGGTCTCCGAATAGTTGCAAATGCCTTGCCGCCAGCTGTGCAGAAAGCTCTACTTTCTCGGCTCCTTCATCGCGATCTATCAAACCCGCAGCATCTAACGAATGTTCACAAGTTCTACGAGGTGCCATCTCCTGCCGGTTCGTTCTTTTCTTTGTCTCCGTCCACAAACTCGATTTTCAAACCCAAGGACTCCACCATACACAAACCTCTCTCAATCCAGCAATTCCTTAATAAAAGGCTGCGATGGATCACCCTGGGCGGCCAATACGACTGGACAGAGAAAGTCTACCCGACAGAGCAACCGCCAGTCTTCCCAGACGACATCGCGCAGCTCCTACGCGCAATCTTCCCAGCTATGAAGCCCGAGGCCGCCATCATCAATCTATATTCTCCCGGTGACACTCTTAGCATGCATCGCGACGTAGCCGAGTTCTGCGATGCGGGGCTCATCAGCGTATCCATCGGTTGTGAAGCAGTATTCATTGTCGGCGTCGAGAGCCAGGAACGGCCAGAAGGTGACTGTAGAGTCCAAGCTATTCACCTCAGGTCTGGAGATGCGGTTTTCATGGATGGTGCATCGAGGTTCGCTTGGCACGGTGTACCGCAGGTGGTGCCTGGAACATGTCCAGAGTGGTTGAAAGATTGGCCATCTGGCGAGGAAATGAACAAGAACGGAGCCGATCCATACGAGTCGTGGAAAGGTTGGATGGCAAATAAAAGAATCAATTTAAACGTGCGCCAAATGTGGGAGAATGAAGTGACTTGAGCGTCAGGTAAATTCGTTCATTAGCGGATTATATGTCTGGGTTGAGAGAATTCCTTTTTGAACCTTTCTTCGATTCGAGCTCCTATACACCCTCAGCAGGAGAAGACATAGGCGGTGGCATCCCGATACTCTCTTCCATCAGAGTTGCATTCAGAAGTTGGTCCACACCAACCGGATCGTCGTCATAATCAAAATCCAGTAGACTCTTGCGAAGATTTATCACTCGCTGCGTCTCCGTCATTCCTTGCCGCTGCTCAGGACGTTGTGGTGGCCCCATTCTCCCAACACTGAGTGATGAAGGAATGGTGATGACGGATTGCTTGCTTTGTGCGCTCTCCGGAAGACAATGACTATGGAACGACGAGTGTTCGAAACTTGGGTCAACCGTTGAGACTTGTGAAGGACGGACATGATCCACCGAAGAATGCATGAATTGTGTAGCTTGAATTGATGCTGGTGCTCTCGGAGTTTCTTGACTTGAAGGTACACGTTCAGGCTCTTCGCCTTGACTTGATGTTATGCGATATTTGTGCGCCTGGGTTTCGCGAATGAGTTGAGCAGAAGCAGAGTCTTGCGTGTTGCCCTCTTTGCTATGTTCGAAATAAGTATCTGTCGGTTCTGGGCGCCAACTAGGTTCATGTTGCCAGAAAGACCTAGCGTTCGGGTACTGAGAAGATGAAATATGACGCTGCGGCTCTTCTATAATCTTTTCTGTCTCTAGTGGCTCCTCTTCATCAGATTCCCTTTTTACCGGTGATTCCGATATCCTCTCATTATTCTCATGCGGCTTCATCGGTGGAGAGCTCTGCACATTGTTGCTCGCATCACTTCCTTCGCAGGCTAGATCGATGCTATGAAGCACAGCTTGCGTTTCTGGTCCAACTTCATAGCACGTATCTTTCTGCTCAAGAGCTTCGTTCTCAATATCAGCCGATTCACTGGCCTGAGAAGTTTTCGTGCTTGAGCTGATGACTTTTCTTTGCGATGACAGCTTCGTACGACATTGCGCCGTCTCTTTCACGGCTTCTGCCATTCTTGCATTAAACTGTCGGACATGGAATTTCGTAGGTGATATAGATAATGCCCTCACATTTGGAGATCTTTCTCGAAGTGGTGTTGAGATAACACGTAGTGCAGACGGTGAATCAATCGTTTCATTTCGTGCCGATCGTTTTGTAAGAGGAGACCGATATGTTTGAGGTGTTCCCTGAGTTCTTAAAGGCGAGTCGGCCGGAGATTGCGATGAAGGTATCTCTTCTGTACCTTTGAACTTTTTGGGGGTCCGCAGCAAGCGAGTGACATGCGGGCTTGCTCTCTTGCTGGAAATGTCATGATCTTTCCTCTGCTCCGGATCATGCTGCGAGTCCATATCTCTCTCTTGAATCTCGACATATTCGTTCAATTCGTCGTTGATTTCTACGGGTTCTTGCTCCACCATCCTAAGCTCTGCCTTCAGATAATCCGTGGCAAGCCCCAGTGGCATTTGCGTAAGCGTTTCTTGTCTCTTCCTATCAGGATCCACCCGTGGGCTTCTCTTTCGGGACTTCCGCGAGCTTTTCGATAAAATCTCATCACTCTCTTCCTCGCTGTCCAGAATCTCAAATTTCACGCTTACTGACCTCATCTTCTTCCTGGGACTATCATCGATATCGTCCTCGCTGTCGCGAACCTCCATGCGTGCTCTCTTGACCGAACTCCGAGGATTGAGATCTCCATGATGTTCATCCAAATATTCACCGAAACTCAACTGGACCGGGTTTATGAAACCAATTTGAGTAAGTGTGCTCTGGCTTTCCGTTACAGATCGCCTCTTCGCGCTCGATCTGCGACTGTAGGTGCGCCGCGCAGGCATGCTCGGAGGATTTTGTTAGGCGCTGAGGTTTAGGATGTTTCCGATGTAAATTTGTGCTTTCCGCTTACCAGGAACTGAAGATGTCTGAAAGAGTGGTGGTATCATGGTCGAGATTTCAACGAACGCGTTGGCGAGCGTGAGACGCGCAAAACGCTAGATCGCGATGTCACGTGACAAGCTGAACCTTTTCTCACTTCATTGATTCACAGTGCTAAGTCGGCAGTAAATTCTTCACCGATGAGACGACAAGAAGCTCATGAACTTTTGGCCAATGATAATTCACCTCAGATGTCCGGAAACGCCATTAGGAAACGGCTCCTGCTATGCACCTCTTCAATGTGCACGAGATTCCAATACTCTAATAACAAACGTTGATGGAGGGGAGGTTAGTCTTTGAACGACTAGTTATTGCTACCCAATGACATAAGTCAAGCAGCCAAATCGTGCTATTTTTCATCCCGCAATGCCTTCCTAAATGTCCGGGCCAGTTCAATCGACTTTGCATCCTCGGTGGTATAAGTTGCGACGCATACAACCCACAATGACCACCAGTCGGATCAATCCACCAAATCAGATTCGGATGTCCACCCCAACTCATTGCACCTTTGTGTACAATCCCGGGCCCATCCTCCATGGCCAAAATGCCTCCCAGCCCAAAGTTCCACTTCTGACATTCAGTAACGCCATTCGTAAACAACATTCCAAATAATTGCTTAACCATTTCACTAAGGTACTTGTCATCCTCTAGATGAGGCTGAAACATTATGTCCACCGCCTCTGGGCTAAGCAATACTCCGTCATTCTTGAGTAGCGCGATCAGAATCTTGATGTACTCATTTGGTGTGTTGTACATCCCAGCACCACCGGTGTCGACTTTGAGATCTGGTTTCCAGACAGGGTCTGTCGGTATCAATTCACCGGCTGGAGTTTTGAGTGTCATACCGATCAAGGCGTTATGAACAGCCAGATGCTGGCTGGGCTGAAAGGTTGTTAATTTCATCCCTAGGGGTTCGCATATGTTCTTCCGCATATAGTCGCCCAATCGCATGTCAGTCACTCGCTCGACAATTTGGCCTGCCCAGTCAATGCCAACGCCGTAGTTCCAGCCTTAGCCCGGTTCAAAAAGGAGAGGTGTTAGGAAAGCGGTAGGCTTTCTGATGTTAGTCACCAACAACAGAGCAACATCCTTCGCAGCTTAACATACCCAATCCCCGTCCAATACCTTGCTATCGTCTTTATTCCACTGTTGCCATTTCTTCAACTCGGGATTGAAAAACTCATACCCCATTCCACTTGAATGCGTCAACAGCCGTCGCAATGTAATCTTCTCTTTAGCTTTGACCATCAATGGCTTGCCAGTTGCTTCGTCAAACCAGGTCAAAATTTCCGGCGAAGACCATTCCGGTAAAATCGTCCCAACATCCAAATCCAGGTCGACGAGTCCTTTCTCGAAACATTGTAGAACGGCAACGGTGGTCACGAGTTTTGAGCAAGACGCGATCCAGAATGTGTTGTTCGCAGAGATAGGTCCGGCTATCAATGGGTCCGACGAGGTACACCGGGATTCGAGCACTTGGACTTTTCCTTAAGTTTACTTTAAACATACTGTCTCAAGAGGTCATGAAAGGAGGTTATAAGCGTACCACTTTTATCAGAAGCCACAATTACTGCGCCTCGTGTGATTTGGGCTGGTCCCGGTGTCGTCGCGGCCTTGAACTGTTCCATAAAGGACTCCATTTTCACACAGTAACAGCTATCGACCTGTGAGAACGCAAGGTCATAACTCAAAATGCTGACAAGCTTGAGGTACATATGTATTGAAACCAAAGATACGTCACGGGTACTGTTGCCTACCGAGATAGTCCCAGGAGAATACTGATTAGCTAGCAAGATAATCTTCGTGTTTCGGGGTATGAAGAGTACGCCCTGTACCAATTTCGGCTCTTCTGCGAGCCAGCAAAGTTGTCGCCCAATTGCAGAATATCACAGAGCATTGAGATAGGCCACAGCACGTCTGAAGTATGAACCGAAGCTGTGGAGAAACTGCACCACATGAGTCACCATTGCCTTAATCAGATCCATCAATTCTCTCGCTTAGGGTGAACGTACGTAGCCGCGCTTTGGCAGCAGTCAACTTCACCATGCGAATGCCAGTTGACCATGCTTACCGGCCAGAGGTCACCCGCTATCAGAATGTGATATGACTCCAGGGAACAGAGCTTGAACCGAACTGTACTACTGAGAAGCGACGGACTCCTGACCAATAGTAATTCACTTCGGAAAAGTGCAAGCCCGACTATTGCAGATGTAGCCTGTCGTATTAGTGAGTCGATACCCTTCTTCAATGGTAATCACGAAATTTGTGGAGGTGCGGGAAGAGAGTTAAGATATAGTACTTAAATAAGTCGGAAATGACTGGTTTATGCTCCCATCTTCAATCGGATACCTAAGTCTAACGGATTGAACTGCCCAAAATGGATCTCGAAAAGCATTCAACCAAAGACTATCATGTAGAAAGAGACATGGAAGTCGTTCGAGGCCTCACAGCGAAAGAGTCCATCTAACTTTTACCTAGTGCTGGCGAAGAACGTAGGAATATGGCCGTCGAGAGGAGCAGTCGTGTAACTGAAAAGTAAGCCGCACCAATATGTTTACCTGTTCATAGCCTACATGATTTAATAACCGATATAATGAACGTAACATCGATATGGCCTGACATCTATCGTGTTGTCGTCACGCGTTGGAGCATCAGGACTATCTTCTCCTCATACATTCTCCTGACACAGTAACGTAGGTGGATAGATCACCTCTGCTTCGAGTACCGGCGATGGCTTATACTCGCTGGCTGCTAGAAACGTTTGCGTGGGCGGTCCATATACTTTCGCTGCTTTGTTAACGGTTCCGAACTTCCAATCTTCATCCTCGAGCTCGACTCGCCCGAAGATCCGTGTCTTCGAAATCAAAAGTATGCTTCATTAACAGCAATACCCTTGCAACGCATTCATTGTTCTGTCTCTCTAGAGCGCTTCGCTCCCTTTTCCAGTAGTCTTTGGATGATCTCGGCTTTCCATACGGTAATTGCACCAAGCACGGATTCGTAACTGAAATCCATAGGCGTGTAAACGCCAATCTCCCACCATGCTTGGTGAAGAACATTGAGCGCTGTTGTTCCATGAGCTGAGTAACAGTTGATAGTTCCTGCTATCAAGAGGCTTGGTCCTAAGCTTGAGCCATCTAGGACTTTCAGCCCTCCGATACCCTCATATGATCTGTCATACATGCGTAATGCCAACCAGTGGGGATCAATTATGTCTGCGTAGTCCAGTGCAGTATTCCCTCTCCAATCTTTCATATTGATTATATCCGAAATATAAGGTAGGTCAAGAAGGCTGGTCAGCATTTCCGGATGCCATAGTGCTGAGCCACAAACTTCTTGCAACGCCATTTGGTTGAAATCTTGGTCAAGCTGGTCTGCTCGAGCACCAGCCTTGAGAAGTAGTGGGAGGGTGCTCAACGAATTACGACAAGCATAGCGTATAGCTGTGTAGCCATATGTGGTCTTGGCCTGCACATTCGCTCCATGATAAATGAGGGCCTTTGCAGCCTCCAGGCTGTCACCAAGCACAGCCTGCAACAAGGGTGTGAAAAGCACATCATTTTGTTGGTCTGTTGAAACGCCATATGCGAGTTCTTGTTCCACTATATCTGCAAAATTAAAGAATGCTGCAATATGTAGCGGTGGCCACAGGATATGTTGATCAAATGTCATTTCCACATGCCATCGCTGCCAACGATTGAAAAGGTTGCTGGGGTTGGGTCCAAGGTGAGCGTTCCAAAGGTGCGAGATGTATTTCCAGCACGAGGTAGCAGTTGGGTCCAAGAACTCATCACCCTCAGGGTGAAACTGTAGGAGGTATTGGTACAGGTATAACCACCTCAATGTGCTTTCCGAAGACCCTAGAAATCGGCGGATGGTACGTTGTAAAGGTTCTGGGTTGGCGTAATGAACGGGAATGGCACTGAGGTGTTTCCACCAA
>Ga0335073_10013952_pt1 | contig 11262 bp, 10 predicted proteins | sample Lox_Sample_22_FD_207093 | JGI IMG/M metagenome (GOLD analysis project Ga0335073, IMG submission 207093) | Soil microbial communities from Loxahatchee National Wildlife Refuge, Florida, United States - Lox_Sample_2.2 | ecosystem: Environmental > Terrestrial > Soil > Wetlands | place: USA... | reverse complement strand
AGCGTTTTCAACGCGGTACTCGCCCTTTTCCAACTGGATAACGGCTCGCCGGATGCCATCGAGCAGATCGAGCGGCTCAAACCCCGTAACCACGACCGGGATCTTGTACTTCTCGACCACCGGCGGATACTCCCAGTAACCCATCACGCTGCAAACATGCCCTGCCGCAAGAAACGCCTGCACCTTGTTTTCGGGCGAACTCATAATGGCCTCGATGGCCGGCGGCACCAGCACGTGCGATACCAGCACCGTGAAATTCTTCAAGCCGCGCCGTTTCGCCAGGTGAACGCTCATCGCATTGGCCGGAGCGGTGGTTTCAAAACCCACCCCGAAGAACACAACCTGCTTGTCGGGATTCTTGACTGCGAGCTCAACCGCATCCAGCGGCGAATACACGACTCGAACATCGCCGCCTCGACCCTTCACCTGGAACAGGTCGCTGTCGGTACCGGGAACTCGAAGCATGTCGCCGAACGAGCAAAAAATGACGCCCGGCTGCGAAGCGATGGCCAGCGCTTTGTCAATGAGCGACAGAGGGGTGACACAGACTGGACAACCCGGTCCGTGAATCATCTCGATCCCGGCCGGCAGCATCTGGTCGATGCCATTGCGAATGATGGAATGCGTCTGCCCGCCGCAAACCTCCATGATCTTCCACGGACGCGTTGCGAGCTGGTGAATCTCGCGAGCCATGCGCTGGGCAATCTCGCCGTTGCGGAATTCGCTTAGGTACTTCATTTTGTGGGCTCGCTCTCAGCATTGAGGCCCTTGCCGGCGAGGTCACAGCTTCCATCGGGGCACGGCGACTGCGGCCGGTCAGCAGCCCGCGTGAAAGCCTCTTCCTCACTGGCCAGTTCTTCCTCGAGAGCACCCATCTTGCGGAACAGCTCCAGTGTCTCGAGAGCGCTCTGCTCATCGATCTTCGAAAGAGCAAAGCCAACGTGGACAATGGTGTAGTCGCCAACAGCGACCTCTGGCACGTAATCTAGGCAGACGTTCTTCACGATGCCGCCAAAGTTTACGCGCCCCATCCGGATATCGCCGGCGGTCGTGATTTGTTCAACTTTTCCGGGAATTGCCAAGCACATAGCAACCCTCTTATATCGCCCTGAGTATAGGCCCAGATGTGATCTAAATCACCTCTTTGGAACCCTGTCCCGAATGTCGTTCTCCGCAACACGCGCCTTGACTATCTTTTTCAGCAGGGCTGCCGGCAATGGCTTCTCCAGCGAAAATTGGAGCGTCCCTTTGGAAGTTCGGTAGTTCTTCAGTTCGTCCGCCATCCCGTCGATCAGCGATGCCTGCAGCGGAAACAGGCTGCAATGGTTCTTGAACGCCGCATACGCCACTACGTTCCGCCCATTGTGCCGGAATGTTGGGATGCCGTAACTGAGGATCTCGGTTGCATCCCTTGGAGCAGCAGATCGAATTCTGGCGCGAACCTTCTGAAGCGTGCTGCGCGCCGGTTCTGAAACCTTGGCAAGATAAGCATCGACCTCAGCGGAGCCTTCAGTGGTTTCGACAGCCTTGCTGGACCTGCGCATGCATTCTTCTCAAGCCAAGCTACGGGCCGATCGCGAACCGGCCAAATATGTGAGCCATTCTGCCATGCCGGCGCCTGTTTTGGCAGAGACTTCCAAGATGCGAATTCCAGGGCGGATCTCGTTGATGTTCTTGAGGGCTGCAGGGCGATCGAATCCGCATGGCTCCGCGAGGTCGATCTTCGTGATGATCGCAGCGTCGGCGGAATTGAACAGCGTGGGGTACTTCAATGGCTTGTCTTCGCCCTCGGTCACGCTCAGCAGCGCCACGCGGATCTTTTCGCCCAGGTCGTAACTCGATGGGCAGACGAGATTACCGACGTTCTCAATGAAAAGATAGTCGAAATCGGTCAGATTCCATCCATCCAGGTGCTTGCCAACCATCTCGGCTTCCAAATGACAGATACCATGGGTGTTGATCTGTCGAACGGGAGCTCCGCTGGCGGCCAGGCGCCGTGCGTCATTGTCGGTTTCGAGATCGCCCACCAGCGCCGCAGCCCTCGCTCCTCCGGCACGCAATTCGCGCAGGGTGCGTTCGAGGAAAGTCGTCTTGCCAGTCCCGGGACTCGAGACGAGGTTCAGCACCAGCACCCCGGCGGCTTCAAATTGCCCGCGCAGCCCTCGGGCCAGCTCGTCGTTCTTCTTCAGGATTCCCTGCCGTAACTCCACAATCCGGGTGGTCATACCTTTTCCTCGACTTCGTCCTCGATCTCGATCGATTCGATTTCCAGTTCCCGCCCCTGGCGCAGGTCCGATAGCGGTTCCCCGCAGCGCGAGCAGCGGAAGCTCTGCAGGCTGACAATCTCCACATCCTGAGCGCAGCGATCGCAGTGCATCGTTACGGGCAGCACGTTCACCACCAGCTTCGATCCCTCTAGAGGCGTGTCCTCGGTAGCGATTCCATAGCAGAATTGCAGCGAATCCTCAACCACAGATGCCAGCGCGCCCACGCGCAGCCGTACTTCCTTCACGCGTGCATTGGGATAGGCAGCAAGCGTCTCCGTGACGGAATCAACAATGCTGGAAACGATAGAGAGTTCGTGCACACGACCTCGCCGAAACCACGATTCTATCCCCCTGACACAACAGTTGGTGTGCTGCACCGCACTCGACTGTAAAATGGCAGTGGAGGTTGAAGCCCCTTCCCTGTGAGCAAAACTCTTGCGCCTCACCCGCATATAACGTCTCGTCTCACCTTGAGCGAGCTCGCCCCTGGAGCCATGCAGTCGGAGATCCGGGCCATGAGCACGGAGTGCGACCGCATCGGCGGAATCAATCTCGCGCAAGGCATCTGCGATACGCCGGTTCCTGCTCCGGTGGAGACAGCGGCTATCGCCGCAATCGTTGCCGGCCACAACATCTACACCCGGCTCGATGGAATTGAGCGATTACGCAACGCCATCGCCGACAAGCAGATACGCGACTATGGCCTGCGCTACGACCCAGAGACCGAAGTGATGGTTACCTGCGGCGCTACGGCCGGACTGCATGCTGCAGCGATGGCCCTGCTCAATCCTGGCGATGAAGTCCTCGTCTTCGAACCCTTCTACGGCTACCATGTGAGCACCCTGAAATCCATGCGCGTGAAGCCCGTCTTCGTGCCGCTATCCGAGCCTGACTGGACACTCGACACCGATGCGCTGCGCGCCGCGGTTACCGATCGGACCCGCGCCATGATCGTAAACACTCCGGCCAATCCCAGCGGCAAGGTGTTCACGCGCGGCGAACTGGAGACCATCGCTGAAGTTGCTCGCGAGCACGACCTTTTCGTCTTTACCGACGAGATCTACGAGTACTTTGTCTACGACGGCAAAAAGCACATCTGCCTCGCCGCGCTCGACGGCATGCGAGAGCGAACCATCGTGATGTCAGGGTTCAGCAAGACCTTCAGCGTAACCGGCTGGCGGCTCGGTTATGTGACCGCAGATGCAAAGTGGATGGGCGCGATGGGCTACTTCCATGACCTGACGTATGTCTGTGCGCCCTCGGCGCTGCAGCATGGTGCGGCCGCTGGCCTGGAGCAGTTACCGTCCCAGTTCTACAAGCAGCTTGCTGCCGATCACCAGTCAAAGCGCGAGAGGATTGTTGCGGCGCTGCGCGACGCGGGCATGGAGCCGAGCGTTCCCGCGGGCGCATACTACGTGCTGGCGCGAGCGACACGTCTTCCGGGCGAAACAGCGGCGCTGAAGGCGCGACATTTGCTGGCAGCAACGGGCGTTGCGTCGGTAGCAGGTTCCGCGTTCTTCCGGCCCGGTCGCGGAGAAGACCTGTTGCGCTTCTGCTTTGCTAAGAAAGATCACGATCTGGACGAGGCGTGTGCGCGGCTCCGCAAGCTCTAGGCAGTTAGATTTAACAACCTCGTTAAGAGCTTAGAATCAACTCGTACGACAAATGTGCGCCAGGAAGCGCGTAGAAAGGTTTTGTCTCAAGTGAACGAATTCCCTCATGCCATGCTGCGCGAAATCTTTGAACAGCCTGCCGCCATCCGGCGGACGCTCGATCTATATCTCGATGGCGAAGCATTAAAGCAATCGGCTTTCGCGCCGATCGAGAAGTGGCTCAACTCGCGCGGAGAGGTGCTGATTGCGGCTAGCGGGTCGAGCCGGCATGCGGGGCTGGCGGCTGAGATCATCTTTGAGGACCTGTGCGGCCTCGCCGTGGATGTGGAGTATTCAAGCGAATACAGTTGCCGCCCGGCGGTGAATCCGCGGCAGCCTTCGGTTCTGGTGATCTCGCAGTCGGGAGAGACTTCTGACACACTGGCAGCGCTGCGATTCGCGAAAGACGGCGGCCAGCAGACGCTCGCCATTGCCAACGTGGCGGGAAGCACGATGCTGCGTGAGGCCGACGCGGCGATGCCTCTCGCAGCCGGAAAAGAAGTTGCCATTCCTGCGACCAAGAGCTTCACCTGCCAGTTGACTGCGCTCTATCTCCTGGCGCTGTTCGAGGGCAGCCGGCTGGGAAGTTTCGACGGCGCGCAACTGAAAGCCCGGATCGATGAGCTTCGCTCGCTACCGGATCTCATCGAACGGCAACTCGATGGCTGGCGCGCGGAGATGAAAGCCATTGCAGCGAAATGCAGCGATGCGGCGAGTTTCCTCTATCTTGGGCGCGGCGTGCACTACGCGATCGCGCGCGAGGGCGCGCTGAAGATGAAGGAGTCGTCGTATGTCACGGCGGAGGGTTATCCGACCGGCGAGTTGAAGCACGGACCGAATGCGCTGGTCAGCGAGCATGTGCCCCTTGTCGCGCTGGCGACCGTGGATCGGCACGTGGATGACTCTGTTCTTCGCTACGAGAAGACATTGCAACTGCTCGGCGACATGAAGAAGCAGGGTGCCCGCGTGATTGCACTTGCCAACGTCGGCGATCGCGATGTGGCTTCGCTGGCGGCACATTGCGTCTTCATCGAGCCGGTGAGCGAGCACCTGCTCCCGATTCCTGAGGTGATTCCGCTGCAGCTGTTCGCCTACAACATGGCCCTCGAGCATGGCGTAGACGTGGACCGGCCACGGAACCTGTCGAAAGCTGTGATTGAGACGCAGGCGTGAAAGCGTGATGATATCGGACCGCTGTGGTCCGAATCTGTCTTTCAGGGTTCATCGCCGTGGTCTTCTCGCCAGAGCAGAAAGTGTGTTCACGGAACCAGTTTCCAGCCCGCGAATGACTTTACCGTGGCGCAGTTTGGGGTGCCGTCTTTGCCCGTGCCGGGAACGTGGGTTTCGAGAACCAACTTCGGATCTTTCTCGATGCGGCTGATCATTTCTGCGGTGATGCCGGTGAGTGGGACTTTCAGGCGGCGGCTCCAGCCGCCGACCTGGCCTGCAAAGGCGCCGATGCCGATGTAGACGAACCGCGTTCCAACCGAGCCCTGCACAAAAGGACCAAGCAGATTAGGCTCCCCACCCTTGATGCCGGTTACTGCACGCGCCGTGAATTCGAACAACAGGTCTTTCGTTCCGGATCGTTGCTTCTGGATGATCTCGTAGTCGTTTCCCTTACCTTTTTGCAAGGCGAAGTCAACCCCGATGGGAGGCTTTTCCAGAACAATGCGAAACCTGAGTTCGTGCTCCATCAGTCTTCTCAGTGCCGCCCGCTTACGGCCTAATGCGCAGCGTGCTTCTCGAAGTGAGCTTCGATCTCTTCCAGGGTCTTGCCTTTGGTTTCAGGCAGCAAAAACGTCGTTGTAAGGAAATAGACAACGGTGAAGCTGGCAAAGAGATAGAACATCGACGAGTAATTGTGCTTCGCCACGAAGGGCAGGAAGATGGCCTGCAAAACAGCCGCGACCAGCTGATTGATAACCAGCGCAATGCTCATACCGTTAGACCGGATTCGGGTCGGCATAAGCTCGGAGAGTGCGAGCCAGACGCAGACCCCGGGACCCGTGGCATAAAACGCAACGAAGAGATAGATGAAGATGGCAACAAGCCATCCATGACTCTCGTTAGGAACCGGACCGAGAATCGCCTTCTGGATTTTCAGAGGCGCCATTTTCGCGGCTTCAAAGTCAGCAAAGGGATTATTGAAAAGGGCCTGGACCTTATTCGCCGGTACGGCCCCATCGCGAGTGATTTTCAGCGGAGGAGCAGCCATATCGCTGGAGCGAACGTAGCTGGTTGTGCCCGTGAAGTCGCCGTAAGAATAGATAATGGCGAACGACGCGTTGTCGGGTTGGATTGCGGCCGCCGCTCCTCCGTTGGCTGCCAGCAACCGCTGTGCCTCTGCCTGATTGAATTGGAATGTGAGCTGCTGATCGGGACCGACAAGCGCCTGGATTTGATCGCGACAATCAATGTTCTGCCGTTCGGTCATTTTGAAGAGGCTTCCGACCGTCACCATGGAAAGGATGATGCCACTGGTGCCGAGAATGAAGAGGAACTTACGGCCTTTGCGATCGACCAGCGTCATTCCGACGGCAGTAAAAGAGAAATTGAACACCGTGAACAGGACGTATCCCCAGTGCGCCTGCAGGTCCGAAAGGCCGCTTTGCAGCAGGATGTTGGTATTGAATCCAATGACAGAGTTAATGCCCGTAGCGGTGTTGCAGGCCAGGATGACGCAGGCGAGCACGAATGGGATGACGTATTTGCGGCGAAGCAGCGAGTCGCGAACTTTTTCTCCAGCTGGAGCGGAAGGCTTCGAAGCAGTCTCCATCTCCTGCAACTCAACGGTTGCCTGTTCAGCAGTTCGGGAACGCAGAAGAGCGGCGCGCGCTTTTTCGAGCTTGTTGCGGCGATAGAGCCAGCGCGGCGACTCGGTAACCATCAGAGCGCCGATGACGAAGAGCAACCCGGGCGGAAGCGAGACCCAGAAGATGCTGCGCCATGCGTAGTTCTTGAAGTTAAAAAGCGCTGCGGGATCGCCAACGCGGGCTACCGCGTTCACACGGTAGCTGAAATAAATCCCGATCAGCGCCGCAGCCACGATGCCGAATGTGAGCAACCACTGAAAGACGCCGGTTCCCTTGCCACGGTTTGACGCGGAAAGGCATTCCGCAAGATAGAGCGGCACGACGATGCCGATGAGTCCGCCGCTCATGCCCTGGAGAAGACGGCCGAAGAACAACGGCGCGTATCCATGCGAAAGCGCAATGACGGGGATGCTGAGGATGAAGGCCATGCCGCTGAGGATCATCAGGGGCTTGCGGCCCATCCAGTCGGCGAGAAGTCCGGCAAAGAGTGTAGAAAACACGCTGCCCAGCAGCACGGCTGCAACGATGATCGAGAGCTGCGATGGATCGAGTTTCGACGTGGCTTCGAGGTACGGCAGCGCCCCGCCGATGATGCCTACATCAATGCCATAGAGCAGCCCGCCGAGGCCGGCGACCAGTTGAAGAAACAGGTTGTACCGCCGACGGCTCTGATCGGTGTACACCGGAAGAGAATCTGAAAATGTGCTGGCTGTCATGAATGTGCCCTATTATTTCACCGAATTGTCGACCAGATTGCGACGTTCAACACAATCATGAGAATCGCGGAAGCGGGAAAAATCAGCAACGCCTTCTTCAGGCGGCGCGGATCTTCGCCGGCAATCGATCCAATGATCCGCGAACTGACTGCGAGCCCGACCCATCCACAGGTGATGACGAATCCGAGAGCGGTACCAGTCATGCGCGGAAATGCCGCGCCGGTGATGGCTAGCGTGGTGGGAAAGACAGGGGCCATGGAGAGTCCAGCGATAAAGACCAGCGCGAAGGCGAGTCCCGCCTTATTGGTCTGCAACATCAGGAACGTCGTGATCGCCATGGCTATCGAGGCACCCATCGTGACTTCGATCGCCGGCACATGAGCCAGAATCGGCGAGACTCCTACGCGGCCGATGAGCAGGCCGAGTGCGAATCCAAGCGACAGGATATTCAAGGCGCGCGACTCGGGAACGCCCTGGGCGATTAGATGGCGCGGCAGCCAGTTCCAGACTCCGACTTCGCAGGTGATGTAGAGAAAAAGGAAGAAGCCCAGCATGAACAGGACGGGCCGGCCAAGGATCGGTCCAACCTGCGCAAGCATGAATTGGGCATTGCCAGTGGGCGCGGGCATTTTTACCACGGCCTGCACCACAAGCGAGGCCACGGTCAGCCCCGCGATTGTGTAGCACAGGTGGACCCAGTTCTTCTTGAAGATGTTGGCGGCAATAAAGGGAGTGGCGAGTCCGCCAAGCCCGAAGAAGAGGTTGACGAGGTTCAGCACGATAGCGCTGTTGGCGCCTGCGGCGGCGTTCGCCAGCGCGTTGGCTCCGGTGACGACGATGCCGCCCCCCATGCCGAGAAGAAACAGCAAAAGAAGTATGTCGCGGAATCCGCCGGCACGCGGCAGCAAGAACAGCGCAAACGCAATGCAAACCATGCCCAGCACGAGCCCGATCTTATCGCCTTCTGTATCGAGCAGCGGCCCGACACCCAGCGAGGCTATGATGAGCCCAAGGGCTTGCACAAAGGCGATTGTTCCATTTTGTGTGGGCGTGAGCTGGAATCGGTCAGATAGGTTGGGCAGGATCGTGCCCAGCATGGCAGCGATCATTCCGTAAACGAAAATGGCCAGGATGGCAGCGAAAATGAGCACGGAACCGGGTCCCTTTCAATTCCGTAGGCAAGGATACGGCATGAGAGCGCTCCAGCTGTCACAAATCAGAGGCTTGCCGTTAACCAACCAATAGGGCGAGACGTCTAGAAAGTGGCCGGTATCTCCCCGAAATCTGCACCAAGAGTCGCCCCAATGGAGTGGTCTCGATGACGGATCTGTGGAACGACGTGAAACATGCCCTCCATCTCTTTCTAAAAAGCCCTGGGTTCACGATTGCAGCCGTCGCGGCATTGGCGCTTGGCATCGGGGCAAATACCGCGATCTTTACCGTGGTGAACGCGGTGCTACTAAAGCCGCTTGGGTATCCGGATGCGGATCGGATCGTACAGATTTTGCTGACCTCCCCGGATGGCAGCGGACCGGGCGCGTCCATTCCCAAGTTCCAGGAGTGGCAACGGCAGACCTCGATCTTTAAGGATGTAGCCGCTTACGATTTCGCGGGGCCCGGGTTCAACATTACCGGCGATCGGCCGGAGCTGATCCACGGGATTCACGTTTCGGAGAGCTACTTCCGCGTGTTTGGTGCGCCCGTGGCCCTGGGTCGCACCTTCACGCAACAGGAAGACTCGCAGAACGGCGGGCACGTCGTCGTACTGAGCTACGGTCTTTGGCAGCGGCGATTCGGCGGGAATCCCAACATCATTGGCCAGTCACTTTCATTGTCCGGAGACCCATACACAATCGTCGGCGTGCTGGGCCGCGATTTCGCCTCGGATCCGGAGGCTGACGTTTGGATCCCATTCCAGTTTGAGCCCAACAGCACCAACCAGGGCCATTTCTTTCTGGGAGCCGCGATGTTGAAGCCCGGTGTGACGCTGGCCCAGGCAAATGCCCAGATGAAGCTGGCCTACGCCGAGTTCCGCCGCAGATTTCCCGAGACCGACCCCAAGGGAGGCTTTGCCGTCCAGCTCCTGCGTGACTCGATCGTGCGAGACGCGCGGACATCGCTCCTCGTGCTGATGGGAGCTGTTGGATTGGTGCTGCTCATTGCCTGCGCCAACGTCGCCAACCTGCTCCTGGTGCGGGCGACGGGGCGCAAGCGTGAATTCGCAATTCGGGCAGCGATGGGCGCCAGCCGGATGCGGGTGATCCGGCAATTGCTGACCGAAAGCGTAATGCTCTCCGTGACCGGTGGCGTATTGGGTCTGGTGCTGGGATTCCTGGGCGTGCGATGGTTGCTGGCTATCAGTCCAGCGGGGCTGCCGCGGATCGGGGAAGATGGCACAGCGGTTGGCGTAGATTGGCGGGTGCTGGGATTTACCCTCCTGGTTTCTTGTGCGACGGGCATTTTATTTGGGCTGTTTCCAGCGTTTAGTGTGTCCCGCACGGATTTGAATTCGACTCTGAAAGAGAGCAGCAACCGTGCAGGAACGAGTTTCAGGCAGGGCAAGACGCGGTCTTTGCTCGTAATTACCGAGGTCGCGCTGGCACTGGTACTGCTGGTAGGAGCGGCGTTATTGATCAGGACCTTTGTTGCCCTGCGTGAGGTAAATGCGGGCTTCGATCCACACAACGTGTTGACCATGGAAATGTCGCTGAATGGTGACCGATTCAGCAAAACGGCGGCGGTGGCACAGCTCTCGCGCGAGGGACGGCAGCGCCTGAACGTCATACCCGGCGTCGAGAGCTCAGCCTTTGCATGCTGTTTACCGGTTCAAGGGCAGTTTGGATTGCCATTTGCGATTGTGGGCAGACCGATCGATCCGGCCAAAGGCCAACCCGGCGCGGGTTGGATGAACGCGTCGGCTGATTACTACAAGACTTTTCGGATCCCCGTGCTCCGCGGTCGCGAATTCAATGATTCCGATACGGCGTCCTCACCACGCGTGATGATCATCAACGAGGCGCTGGCGAAACAACATTTTCCGAATGAGAACCCGGTCGGCCAACAGATTCTAATTGGCAAGGGTATGGGCCCGCCGTTCGAAGAACCCGCGCGACAGATCGTTGGGGTGGTGGGAAACACGCACGATGGCGGGTTGGACCAGGACACGCCGCCGCTGATGATCGTGCCGGATACGCAGGTGCTGGATGCGATGACAGCGCTGAATGCAAAGATTGTCCCGCTGAGGTGGGCCGTGCGCACGCACGGTGATCCGCAAAAGCTGAGCACGTTGATCTCAGAGCAGCTTCGGCAAGCCAGCGGTGGCTTCCCCGTCGCCCGAATCAAGACGATGGATGAAATTGTCTCGAGCACCACCTCGCGGCAGACATTCAACATGATGCTGCTTTCGATTTTCGGCGCGATTGCCCTGCTGCTGGCAGCGATCGGAATCTATGGATTAATGGCGTACTCGGTGCAGCAACGGACCCAGGAGATCGGCATCCGCATGGCTCTGGGAGCTGACCGCGCAACAATCCGGAAACTCGTGGTGTGGAACGGCATGAGGCTGGCTCTAATTGGCGTGATGCTGGGCATTGCGGCTTCCTTCGGGCTGATGCGCCTCATTGCGAGCTTCCTGTTCGGAGTGAAGACATGGGACCCGACGGCGTTTATCGCGGTTCCAGTGGTATTGTCTGCGGTAGCGCTGTTTGCGGTCTGGCTGCCGGCAATGCGGGCTTCTCGTGTGGAGCCGATGCGTGCCCTGCGGGTGGAGTAAAACCTGCGCTTTAATCGCGGCGGAGGATGAGGAAGACGC
>Ga0335073_10013950_pt1 | contig 11263 bp, 9 predicted proteins | sample Lox_Sample_22_FD_207093 | JGI IMG/M metagenome (GOLD analysis project Ga0335073, IMG submission 207093) | Soil microbial communities from Loxahatchee National Wildlife Refuge, Florida, United States - Lox_Sample_2.2 | ecosystem: Environmental > Terrestrial > Soil > Wetlands | place: USA: Florida... | reverse complement strand
CCCTGGCGTGATACAAATATTGGTTCATACAATAGTTTGTTTGCGGCGGGACGGCAAGGCGAAAGGCTCACGGATATGCCACGGACAGGGCATGAGGACGCAACCGGGCTCGCGCCCGAGACCGCGCACGTGCTGCAGGCGGCGACACGGGTACTGGCGGGCGTTGCGCTGCGGAGCCTGGACGTCCTCGACGCGGCGGTGACACTACCCCAGTTCCGGCTGCTCGCTGTGCTCGCCGAGGTGGGACCGGTGCCTTCAGGGCAGGCTGCGCGGGCGCTCGGCCTCGACCGGTCGACCGTCACCCGGCTGGCCGATCGAATGGTCGCAGCCGGATACGCGGCCCGTGGCACCGACCCGCGGCACCGCGGCGTGGTCACCCTCGAACTGACCGCCGGCGGCCGGGAACTGGTAGCCACGGCGGACGCGTGGCGGCGCCAGGAACTGGCACGCATCATGGCCCGGCTTGCACCCGAAGAGCAGGCAGCGGTGACCGCTGCGCTCGGCCTGCTGGTCAGCGCGGCAGGTGAGGACTACGGGGTCACCGCGCAGCGCCCTGTACCGCTGTAGAGGCGCATCAGCTCATCCGCGCGCTGGTCGGCAGCCCGCTACCAGCTACGGCGGCAACGCTGAAGCGCCGGGAAGGGTGGTTACCGGGTCAGGGGTGGTGGCCAGCGACCTGGAGCGCTAGGTCGTGCGCGATATTGACGGGCGGGGTGCTCGGGAAGAACGACTCGTAGGCGGAGCCGTTCGTGCTGTAGGCGAGTACTTCTGTGCCGTGCTGGAACGCGTAGGTGCCGTCCGGGCCCCTGATCGGGGCGCTGCCTACCGGGACACCGGTCTCGTGCGCGGCTTGCTGGATCTGCCCCAGCGTCCCCCGCAGGCCGATGAACGCCGGGTCGAACTGACCCAGCCAGTACCGCAGCCGGGCCAGAGTGTCGTGATCCGGGTCGACAGTGACGAACAGCACCTTGACCTTCGCCGCCTCGGACTCGGGTAGAGTCTTCAGCGCCGCAGCGATGTTCGACATCGTGAGCGGGCACTGGTCCGGGCAGGTCGTATACCCGAAGTACAGCAGCGTCACCGTGCCGCGCGTCATGGCCGCGATGTTGTACGGCTTGCCCGTCTGGTCGTCCGTCATCAGCGGAGTCGGCTTCGCCACGGGCGCGATGATGTCGCCTTTGTACGGGCTCGAGTTGATGAGGATCAGGCCGGCAGCCTTGCTGGTGCCGCCCGAGGTGGAACTGGCGCTGGAGCAGGCCGCCGTGGCGGCCACGAGGGCCGCCACGGCCAGGCATGCCAGCAGGGTTTTACGGCCGGCCATCAGCTCGCCCCCGCGCAGACGTAGCCCCGCGCACTCACGGGCAGGTGCTGCCGGTTCACGCCGACCAGCCTGAGCGGGAGGAAGGCGTTCGCCTTCAGCCAGGCGCACTTGGCCTCCGGCGCAGGCCCTGGGATCTGCCATGGGACGCACTGCTCTGGCTGGCCGTAGTCGTAGTCGCAGCCATCGACGTTCATGGGTTCCCGCACCGGGCGGTCGTGCTTGTTCGCGACCACCCGCGTCCCGGGCATGCTGCCGTCGAAGTTCATGATGAACGGCGCCGGCTCGGCGTGCAGTTCCGCCCGTGACACTGCCAGGGTCGCCTCGGGACCGGCCGAGGCGGCCGCCGTGCCCGCGAATACGCCCGCGGCGACCAGCGGGACGCAGATCGCCAGCGCGCGGCCGGGATGGCGCCGGATCCCGGCCAGGACGTTCGTGATCGTGGTCCGCAACGTGCTCATCTGCTCTCGCCTTCCTACCTGTTGGCGGCGACGTTGTTGACGTGGACCCACTTGGCGACCGACGGGACGCCGTTGGCGTTCTCCACGAACAGCATGTACCAGCCGGGCGGGGCGATGTTCGGGTTGCTGGTCACGTTCAGCCCGTACCTGCCCCCGCCCTCGCTGGTCAGCGGCAGCGCGACGAACCGCTGGTTGGGGTCGGTGGAGTGGGTGACAGCGGCCGGGCTTATCAGCTCAGCCGAGGTGATCTTCTGGTTCACCGTGATCTGCTGTTCCGAGCCGTAGGTCCAGTACTGGGTGCCGAGGTGGGTGAGCTGCGGCCGCGGCCCGTGGAACAGGTAGGGCGGTGAGTAGACCGAGATCCGCATGTCGAACGTGCCGTTGCCGGGGTTGTTGCCGATCGTCATGACCCGCCCGTCCGGCAGCAGGAACGCCGAAGAGTGGTAGGTGCGCGGCACTGGGTCGGTGGCCATCGGGGCGATGAACTTGTTGGTCGCCGGGTTGTACATCGCGGCCTCGTACACCGGGTCCTCGCGGTTGACCAGGCCGCCGCCGGTCTCGAACACCAGCCCGTCCGGCAAGAGCACCAGCGAGACGTACATCTTGCCCTCAGCCGGCGATTCCAGCTTGCCGCTCGTCAGCGTGCCCCTCGGGATCAGCGGCCCCGGCACGTAGTGCGGGTCCGCCGAAGCCAGGTCGATCAGGTCGGTAAGCCGGGTGGCCGGGATCTCGTTGTTGATGTTCCCGCCGCCCACGAGCAGCACCTTCTGCGATTGGGCCGGCGGCAGCAGCACCGACATGGACTGGTCCGTCATGTCCGTTCCCGGCGGGCCGCCCGGGGTGTCCTGCAGTCCGGTGACCGGGGTAACCGGGTCGGTGCCGGCGAAGGGAGGCGTGATGATGTGGCTGATGTTGACAAAACCCGCGCCGCCCTTGCCCCGCTTCGTGCCCTTCTCGCCGACCGGGGTCTCGTTATCGCCGAACACGTGGCTGCCGGTGTAGAACAGCTCGCCGTTCTGGGTAAGGATCATGGCTGGGTACAGGCCCCAGCCGGTGTAGCTCTCGTTGATCTGGTCCAGCGGGAGCCACTTCCCGGCGGTGGGGCTGTTCGGGTTGTACTTGAAGTACTCGGTGGTGACGCTGCCCGCGCTGGTCGCGTCGAGCCCGCCGTAGGCGATGATGTCGCCGTTACCGAGTTCGGTGTATGAGGGGTACCAGTGGCCGCCGTTGAGGTTGTTGACCCGCTCGTACCGGTCCGTTATGGGGTTGAATTCGTAAGAGGTGTTCAGCCCCTCGTATCCGTGGGGGTGTTTTGCCGTGGGCGAGGAGGGGTAGGCGAGGTTGCCGCCCAGCACCAGCACCTTTCCGTCCGGCAGCTGCACGTGCCCGGCGCAGAAGAAGTCATCGGGCGTCGGGATCACCTGGAACGTGCCCTTGGACGGGTTGTAGACCGCGGACATGAAGGTGCCCGCGGCGAAGTCGTCCGGGTCGTTGCCCGACCCGGCTACCAGAAGCACGTTGCCGGTGTACATCAGCACGGCATGGATCGCCCGCACCGGCGACGGGAACGGCAGCACCTGCCACACGCCTCGCGTGCACGCCTTCCCGGCGGTGCACACCGCGGCGCTGGCCCGCACGGTCGCGTCCACCATCGAGTAGTCGTCGGTCACCACCGTGCCCTTGCCGTACAGCGTCACGCCGAAGGACAGCTGGTCGGTATCCGGCGGCACCGCCGGGGTCTCCACCGACGCGTTCTTGTAGGTGCCGGTCACCGGCAGGGTCTTGAGGTCCATCCAGTACTGCCAGCCGGCCTTCACATCGTGCCGGTACACGGTGATGACCGCGTCCGGGGTGTTCGACATGTACCAGACGCCCAGGTTGTACTGGTGGCCCGGGGTGACAGCGGGCGAGCACGACGAGTTCTCAAGCGTCTGCACCGCGCGGGCGCCTGTGGAGTACTTCGAAATGGTCATCTGCACGGCGGAGCTGCTCCCGTATCCCTGGCCGGTGACACGGAACGAGTACGTGTTCTTCCCGTACCCGTACTGTCCCCAGCACAAGGGGAAGGCGCCCGGCCCCGGCTGGCTCAGCCCCGGGTTGACGACCAGATTCACCCCGGCGCTCGCTGACGTGCTCGCCACGACCACGAACGGCAGGACCAGGGTGACCGCCCCGGCGGCGAGCCGCAGCAGCCTGCGCTCTCGCCACCTCCGCGGCAGCTGACCCCGCAACTGGCTCAATCGGTTCTTCACTGGACCTCCGCAACTGGAGCTTGTGCAACGGTTGAGGCTGTGCCGTTCCGGCGTCCAGGCCGCGCCAGGCAGATGAAGCGACCGGCGATGACCCGCTCCCGCCGCAGCGATACTCCCGGTCGCCACGCGAGCCTGTGATGCATGCTACAACTATTGTGAGATGCAAGTATTGGTTATCGCGCGCAATGTTGGCGATCAGACAGCACGAGAAGCACTCGTCTGGTCGGCTGGGTCTTAGACTGCGTATTCGAACGGGTTCAGTCGCCCGCGCTAGCTGCCTGGGCGAGGCTGGCCGGGATTATCGGGCGGGAGGCTGGTCCCGGGAGGAGCCTGCGCCGCGATCTGGATGTCGGCGGGGGTCAGCGGCCCTGATCGCTGCAGGCCCACGGCGATGAGGGGGTATATCAGCACCGATAGCACGCCCGCGCCGACCATGGCAGCCGCGGTGGCTGGGAGCATGACCCCGTCTCGCTCGCCGATCTCGGCTAGGGCGATCAGCAACGGCAGCGTGGTCGCGGTGATGAACGTCATCTCGGCCCGCTGCCGGGCCCCCAGGGCACGGCGGTAGACCAGCAGCGAGGGCAGGCCCCGGACGACCAGCAGCAGCGCGAAGATGACCAGCAGGCGCAGCGGGTCCTGGCTGATCGCCTTCAGGTCCAAGGTCATCCCGGAGGTGATGAAGAAGACCGGGATGAAGATCCCGTAGCCGACCGCGTCGAACTTGCGTTCCAGGCCGGCGGTATCGATGTTGAGGCGGCGGGTCCAGCCGCGCAGCACGATCCCGGCCAGCATCGCGCCGAGAACGACGTCCAGGCCGAACCGGCTCGCGACGGCGAGCAGCACGAACAACAGCACGACAGCCCAGCGCAAGGTGAGCTGTCCGGTCGCGTCCTGGCCCTCCCTGATCATCCGCTGCACCGCCTTGCTCCTGGCCAGCCGCGGGATACCGGACAGGACAAGAGCCAGCACCCCGACCAGCGCCACCGAGGCTAGCGCCACGAAATGGCCCCGCCTGGTGAGGAACACCGCGATGATCAAGATGGGGAACAGTTCCCCGACAGCCCCCGCGGCGTACACGTACTGGCCGAATTTCCCCCCGAGCATGTCGTTGTCCCGCAAGATGGGCAGCAGTGTGCCCAGCGCCGTGGTGGTCAACGCCAGCCCGACTGGCACGTAATCGTTGATGTAACCGGCGGCGGTCAGCCCGGCCGCGACCCCCACGGCGAGTATCGCCGAGATCAGCCACCCGAGCATCGCCAGTTCGCCGGGCCGCTGCCGCAGCAGCGAGGGGTCCAGCTCATACCCGGCCAGCAGGAACAAGAACCCTAGGCCGATGTTCGATAGCAACTGGATGTTCGAGGTTTCAGCCGCGCCGAGCACGTGCGGGCCGATCACGACTCCGCCAAGCAGGAACACCACGACCTGCGGGATCCGCGGACCCGGCAGGACAGCCACGACCATCGGCGCCAGCGCGGCCACCAGCGCTACGGCTACCAGGTCCTCCAGCCCGCGGTTAAGATCCACGACAGCCACCTGGCCTGCCGAGACCACCCTCCTCGGACACCTGGCACCTCCGGTACCCCCACGCCAGCCATGCCTCAGGAAGTACCCACGCGGGCGGCCGCTCAGCACCGCTGACTAGTCGGGAGATGGCTGACCAAGATCCGTGCGAGCCATGCCCGCCGATCGATGACCATGAGCGCGACCGAGCACGGCACGCTGGTGCAGGCGGCTAGATCAACTAGATCAAGGAGCCGGACGGGGGCCCCGGACCGTAAAATTGATGTGCCGGTCAAGGCGGCCGGCCTGCCGCAGGGACGGTTCCTGCTCATCATGACCAGATCCGGCAGCCGCGCTGCCCGGCCTGCGCTGCCCCATAACGTAGTGGGCAGGGGCAGTCGGCTTTCCCGGCACCGGGCTGGTAACCGAGCGGGGCGATAGCGGCTATGGGGTGGCTCCTCGTGTTCCCCGCCGGAGCGACGGTCAGCCTGGCCGCGAGCTGGCTGCTGGTCTCCCGTCTGGAGCGACTCGCCGAGCGGGCCGGGTTCTCCGAGGCCTGGCTGGGGCTGGTCGCGGCGCTAGCCGCCGACGCGCCGGAGATCACCTCCGCGGTCACCGCGCTGGCCCGCGGCCAGGCTAGCGTCGGCGCCGGGGTGGTGATCGGGTCGAATGTGTTCAACCTGGCCGCGCTGCTCGGGCTGGCCGCGGTAGTCGCCGGACGGATCGCTTTCCATCGCCGAGTCGTGCTGCTGGGCGGTATCCCTGGTATCTGGGTCGCTGTCGTTTGCCTGCTGGTGGTGGCCGCCGTCCTGCCGCCAGCCGACGGTCTGGTCCTGGCCGCGGCGGTGCTCGGCCCGGTCATAGCGGTGCTGGGGATGCGGCGCGCCCGAATGGAGCGGCTGCCGCTCCCGCCCGCGTGGCGGCGCTGGCTCATCGCGGCGGTGCATGAGGAGGAGGATGAGCTGGCCGAGGCGATCCGGCCCCGCCCGGGCACCTGGCGCGACGGCGTGATCGCCGTCGCCGCGCTGGTCACGGTCGTGGCGGCGAGCACGGCGATGGAACTGGCGGCCACTGCCCTCGGCAGCCGGTACGCGGTGGCCGACATCGTGACCGGCGGGCTTGTGCTGGCCGTGGTGACCAGCCTGCCGAACGCGGTCAGCGCGGTTTACCTGGCGGTACGCGGCCGCAGTGCGGCAGTGCTGAGCACCGCGCTGAACAGCAACGCGATCAACGTCATCGCCGGGCTGCTGATCCCGGCCAGCATCACCGGGCTCGGCCCGGCCACCGGGCAGGACATCCTGGTGGCCGCCTGGTACGCGGGCCTGACCATGCTCGCGCTCGCCTTCGCCTACCACGGCCGCAGCCTGACCCGCCTATCCGGCGCGGTGATCATCGCCGGCTACCTGGCTTTCGTCGCGGCATTGGGCGTCACCGTCGCCCAGGAAGAGGTCCGCCCGGCAGTCGCCATCGTGCCCGCCGCTGTAATCGCCGTGCCCGCGGCGGCGCTGCTAGCCTGGCCGGACGGACGCCAGCGCATGGCGCTCGCTGGCCTGCCTGCCTGGTGGCGGCGACAGTCCCTGGTACCCGGCTGGAGCGCTGGCCGCCTATGGGCGGTCAGCCTCCTCGCGTGCCTGGTGATCGCGGCCTGCGATGCCGCCTCCGGGCCGCACGTCATCTTGATTGGCCTGCTGATCTGCGGGCCGTGCTGCGCGCTGCTGACCGCCCGCTGGCCGCTGACCGCATGCTCCGCCGGACTCGCCGTCGCTCTCGCGATCGTGCTCGGCGTCCCGGACCAGATCTTCGCGACTCCAACCCAGTACGCATTCCTCTCCGCAGTCGCCGTGGTCGGCATGGCATCCACCCTGGGGGCTGCGGTGCTCCAGCGGCACAATCGCTGACCGAGCCGCGACGCCCTGAGCGACCGCGCCGAGACGATACACTCGTCGTGGCCAACGGGCTGTAGCGCAGCTTGGCTAGCGTGCGTGCTTTGGGTGCCCCCGGACGTCCTGTCAAATCCGCCTGCGACTAGCACGCTGACGTCGGCGTTCGACGCGCGCGGGTGCGGGACTCTAACGGCGCGTCAGGTTCCCTGTTAGAAACGCCCGCATCCTCCCAGACCATGGCGTCTGGTACAGACTAGTGCCGGTCAGCCGCTGGGCATGAAGGCCCTCAAGTCTGCGCAGCAGCCATCTCCGCTGGACCGGCATCACTCATGGTGACCGAGTTCCCTGTCCCTTACGCTCAATTACACGCCGAACGCTTAATACACGGGTGATCCGTGTCGCTCGCGTATTCTCGCGTCACGCACTGGGAAGGTGCTGAAATGAGCAGCTTTCCGTGTCTTGTGCGTTTTGTATCGAGCTCGGGCCAGGTCCGTTACCGGCTGGGCGATCAGCTGGTGGACCGGTATCTGGAGTTCGTGGCAGGCCGCTGCCGGCCGAATACGCTGCGGGCGGCAGCCTTTGATCTGAAGACCTTCTTCGCGGTGACTGGGAAGGATCCGGTGGAAGTCACTGCGGCGGACGTATTCGATTTCCTGGCTGATCAGCGGGGAGACCGGACGGTGGTGCGGCTGGCGGACCGGGAGTCCGGGTTGTCGGCGCGCACGATCGCCAGGCGCCTGTCGTCGGTGTCGGGCCTGTATTCCTACCTGGTCGCCCGGGGCGACACGCCGGTGCACGCGAATCCCGTGCCGCGAGGGCTGTCGACCCGGCGGCAGGGCGGGTCGAGGCGGTCGCGGACCGCTCCGCTGGTGCGGGTGCCGCGCACGCTGCCGAGGATCTTGGCGCCGGCCGATGCGGACCGGCTGGTCGCCGCGCTGCGCACGCACCGGGACCGGGCGATGGTGCTGGCGATGCTGCTGGCCGGGCTGCGCCGCTGCGAGGTGCTGGGGCTGCGGTTCTGCGACGTGCAGCTCGCCGACCGGCGGCTGGTCGTGGTGGAGGGCAAGGGAGGCCATCACCGGGTCGTTCCGGCGGCGAACCGGTTCTTCGACGCGCTCGGTGAGTACCTGCACGACGAACGGCCCGCCAAGGCGCCGACGGACCGGCTGTTCGTGGTGCTGAAGGGGCCGCGGCGCGGGCTGCCGCTGTCGGCGGAGGGGCTGGATGAGATCCTGGCCGGCGCCCGCGGCCGGGCAGGGCTGGAGCACGCGACCTGCCATGAGCTGCGGCACACGTGCCTGACCCGGCTGCGGGAGGCCGGGATGGCGCTGGAGGCGGTGCAGGCCCAGGCCGGGCACCTGAGCATCGAGTCGACCCGGGTCTACCTGCACCTGACCAACGACTGGCTTGCCGGCGAATACCGGCGCGCGGCCGAGCTGATCGACGCCGATGCTGCCGCCGTCGCGGAGATGCTGGCCGTGCAAGAGGCGGCCGTCCGGTGAGCGCCGTCCCGGCCCAGGGGCGGCAGGCTGCCGGCTGGCACGCTGATGCCGAGTGGGCCCAGATCCAGATTGCCGCGCCGCGGGTCGCCGCCGTGATGCTCCGCTACCTGCGCCAGCTGGGCACGTTCCTGGCGCCCCGGAGCGTGGACGCGGCCGAAGGCGCGCTGCGCCAGTTCGCCCGCTGGATGCTCACTGATGCCGGCATCACCGCGGTCGGCGACATCCGCCGCGACGACATCGAGGACTACAAGGTGTGGCTGGCCGGCCGGCCAGGTCACCACGGCTGCCGGCTGTCCGCCGAGACGCACCGGCAGCGGCTGCGCACCATACGCCAGTTCTTTGAGCGGATCATCGAGTGGGACTGGCCCGATGCGCCGCCCCGGAACCCGGTCATCGCCGGGGACATCCCGAAAAAGCCCGAGCCGCTGCCCAAGTTCCTCGACGACCGGGACGCGGCCCGGCTGATGGCCGCCGCCCGGGCCAGCACCGACCCCCGCGACCGGCTCGTGGTCGAACTGCTCGCCCGCACCGGGATGCGGGCCGGCGAGCTCGCGGACCTGGAGGCCGACGCGGTCGTGCGCATCGGCGCCGGCTACTGGCTGCGCATCCCGCTGGGCAAGCTCCGCAACGACCGGTACGTGCCGCTGCACCCCGAGCTGGTCCAGCTGCTCGCCGCCTGGACCGCCGCCAACCTCGAGCACATCCGGCACTGCAAGCGCCTGGTCGCCGACTGCCGCGGCCCGCTGGACCGGCACGTGATCGGGCGGATCGTGCACCGGGTCGGCCGCGCCGCCGGCGTCCCCGGCGTGCACCCGCACCGGCTCCGGCACACCCTGGCCACCCAGGCGATCAACCGCGGCATGCGGCTGGAGGCCATCGCCGCCCTGCTCGGCCACCGCAAGATGGAAATGACCCTGATCTACGCCCGGATCGCCAACCGGGTCGTCGCCGACGAATACGCCGCGGTCAGCGCCAAGATCGACGCCCTCTACGGGCAGCCGCCCGCCCTGCCGGCCGACTACGAGACCACCGGCATGGCCCGGCTGCGCCGCGAAACCCACGCCCGCATGCTCGGCAACGGGCTGTGCACCCGGCCCGCCGAGCTGGACTGCCGCATGGAATCCGCCTGCGAGACCTGCGCCTACTTCCGCACCGGCACCGAGTTCCTGCCCATCCTGGTCCGCCAGCGCGACCACGCCACCGAGCACGGCCAAGCCGACCGGGCCGCCTTGTTCGACGGGCTCATCCACCGCGCTGAAGCCGGACCCGCCACCACTGACACCGCACGGAGCTGATCACCATGCCAGGCATCACCCTCGACCTCGCCGACGCCGCCGAGCTCGCCGAGACGCTCACCCTTCTGACCCAATGGCTATCCGGCAGCCAGGAACAAGCCCTCACCGAGAGCTTCGCCGCCTTCATCGGCCACCCCGCCAACAACACCGGCACCCTCCGCGATGACCTGCGCCGGTTCGTCTTCCTCCTCGGCGCCAGCGACGGCGAAGAACTCTTCGGCGAGCCCACCCCGTGATCGGCAACACCGGCCTCGCGGCCTGCCAGCTTGACAAGATCACCCGTATAACGCCGATTAGGAATGTCTACCGAAACGGTAGACATGGGTGAGCCTGTGTACCCAGATTGTTCGATACAGTACTAATTCCGGCCGACTTCAAGGCGCTGGGGTGAGTCAGCCCGGCGTTCGTACCCCAGGTGACCATCATCGGCACCGGACTGCCCGCCAATTCAGCAGGCGTTACGGACACGGTTTCGGCCGGGTATCCGAGCCGAGCGCCTTCGGGCGTCCAGAGCAAGGTTCCCGGAAGGCGAGATTCGGTATCTGGCCGGTTTTGCCCGCTATGTTCGGTATTCCTCGGTTCGTGCGGGTCCTTTGCCTGATCGATCACGCAGGACATACCCTGCCGGGTATACGGTTCGTTTACTTGTGCGAATTCTGTCGTGTCACGCTTGGTGAATAGCCACGGGTGTTCGGCGATGCCCTTACCATCGTGTGCGTGAACGACCAGCAGCCGCGTTCGGTCTACATCGACATTAACCACTGGTACGCGCTCGCCCGGGCCGATGACGGCAAGCCGGACAAGCCGGAGCACGCTGCCATCCTGCGCAAGCTGCTGGCCGAAGTCGACGCCGGGCGCCTGGTCGTCCCGCTGTCGTCGGTAACGTACACCGAGTTGACCGAGAACCCGCGTGACCAGCTGCGCCAGCCAGCCGCCGGGGTGATGCTCAAGCTCTCGCGGTTGGCCACGATCGCGCCAGCACAGAAGATCGTCGATGAGGAGCTGGCCCGCGAGCTCAACCGGAGGTTCGGCCGACCGGCGTTTCCGATCAA
>Ga0335073_10013949_pt1 | contig 11264 bp, 8 predicted proteins | sample Lox_Sample_22_FD_207093 | JGI IMG/M metagenome (GOLD analysis project Ga0335073, IMG submission 207093) | Soil microbial communities from Loxahatchee National Wildlife Refuge, Florida, United States - Lox_Sample_2.2 | ecosystem: Environmental > Terrestrial > Soil > Wetlands | place: USA: Florida... | reverse complement strand
GAAGTACTACGGCAACAATACCTGCGCGACGCGCAGCCTGCTCGAGTGCTGCCTCGAGGCCGGGGTGCAGCACTTCGTCTTCTCCTCCACCGCCGCCGTCTACGGCACTCCCCCGGGGGAGTACGCGGAGGAGTCGACGCCGACCGCACCCATCAACCCCTACGGCACCTCGAAGCTCGTCTCGGAGTGGATGCTGCGCGATGCGGCGGCGGCGAGCGCATTGAAGTACGTGGCGTTGCGCTACTTCAACGTGGCGGGATCCGATCCCGGCGGGCGGATCGGTCAGGCCACCCACGCGGCCACGCTCCTCATCAAGGTCGCCTGCGAGGCCGCGGTCGGCAGGCGTGCGCACCTGAGCATCTTCGGAACCGATTACCCGACACCCGACGGCACCGGCGTGCGCGATTACATCCACGTCGAGGACCTCGCGCGCGCGCACCTCGATGCGCTCGATTACCTGCGCGCCGGGGGCCGATCGACCGTGCTCAACTGCGGCTACGGGCACGGCTACAGCGTGCGCGAGGTGGTGGCGGCGGTGGAGCGGGTGGCCGGCCGGCCGTTGAGCGTGCGCGAGGAGCCGCGCCGCGCCGGTGATCCGGCGGTGCTGGTCGCGCGCGCCGAGCGCATCCGCACCGAGCTCAACTGGCAGCCCGCACTCGATGACCTGGAGGCGATCGTGCGCTCATCGCTCCGTTGGGAGGAGCGCATGCTGCGCGAGCCCTGGTAAACAAGCCCCGCAGGGTACAATGCGCCCCATGCGGTTTCTGCTTCCGAAATCCTTGAGCAGCATCATGCTCGTGGGCCTCGCGGTGATCGCGGTGCCGCTGCTCGTTGCGATCGTGAATGCCGCGCTGCAGATGAGCAAGCTCGCCGACACCAGCCGCGACCTGGTGGTGGAAGGGGTGAGCACGGCGCGCTCGAGCCAGGACTTGAAGTCGCAGATCGATGCGCTCGATCGCATCGCGCAGCTCTATCAGGTGCTCGCGAACCCCGCGCTCCTCGAGCTCTACCGCGAGCAGGACGCGCAGCTCGCCGAGACGCGCCACAACTTGAGCCTGTACCTGCGCCGGGCGCTTCCGGCCCGCCAGGCGCTCGATGCGCTGGGCGAGCGCGAGTCACCGATCGGGGCGCTGTTGCTCGAGACTCCGGGGAACCCGACCAAGTTGAACGAGCTCTCGGCGCGCTTCACGGAGCTGCGCGCGCTCGCCGATCGGGTGGCGCAGGAGAGCGAGGCGGAGATCGACAATCAGGTGGCCGGCATCCAGCGCCGCACGCTCGCGGCGCAGCGGCGGCTCTTCTGGCAGTCGATGCTGCTCTTGCCGGTCTCGCTCGTGGCCATCTTGGTCGTGACGCTCGCGATCGCACGGCCCTTGAGCCAGATCGACCGGGCGATCAGCGAGCTCGGCCGCGGTAATTTCTCCCACGCGATCGCCGTGTGGGGCCCGGCCGACCTCGCGCGCTTAGGCAAGCAGCTCGAATGGCTGCGGGCGCGGCTCCTCGACCACGCGCAGGAGCGCAGCCGCTTCTTGCGGCACATGTCCCACGAGCTCAAAACCCCCCTCGCCAACATCCGCGAGGGCACGGAGCTGCTGATGGATGGGGCGGTCGGGGAGCTCGATCCGAGCCAGCGCGAGGTCGCGGGCATCCTGCGTGAGAACAGCATCAAGCTGCAGCGCATGATCGAGAACCTCCTCTCCTACAGCGCCTGGCAGACGAGCAGCGTGGGCCTGGAGACGAGCGAGTTTCGCCTGCGTCCGCTCGTCAAGCAGGTGCTCGAGAACCAGCAGCTGACGCTCCTCTCCCAGCGCGTGCGGCTCGATGTGAAGATCGAGGATGTGACGCTCGTCGCGGATCGCGGCAAGCTCCGTCTGATACTGGACAACCTGTTGTCCAATGCCATCAAGTACTCCCCCAAGGGCGGCACGATCTATCTCGCTGCCCGCACGGCGACCGACCAGCTCGTGCTCGACGTCGCCGACAGCGGGCCAGGAATTCCCGTGGATGAGCGCGCGCACATCTTCGAAGCGTTCTACACCGCGCGGGCGGCGAAGGGCGTGAGCGTGAAGGGGACCGGGATCGGCCTCTCGGTGGTGCTCGAGTTCGTGGCCGCCCACGGCGGCACGGTGCAGATCATGGACGGCGTGTTCCCCGGGGCGCACTTTCGCATCACGATGCCGCTCGCCCGCCCCGATGAGACGCGCTCCGGAGCCCCCTCGCGGGATCGTGCCAATGCGGCTTGAGCGCGCGGTCCTCCTCATCGCGGCGTTGGGCGGCGTCGCGAGCCTCTCGGGCTGCGCGAGCGGCCTGGGCAGCGCGGGCCCGCGGGCGATCGACACCACCCCGAGGGTCGACCGCGCCGCGCTCTCCGCGGTGGTGGTGGCGAGTTACCTGCAGGTGCTCGAGCGGCTGATCCAGGCGCAGCCCGCCGAGCAGGCCGAGATCCTGGCCTCCGCCGAGCACGACTACGGCACCGCGCCCACCCCGAGCAACGAGCTCAAGCTCGCGCTCGTGCTCGCCGCCCCCGGGCATGCGGGCTTCGATGCGATGCGCGCGCAGCAGCTGTTGCGCGATGTGCTCGCGACCCCGGAGACGCTGATGCCGGCCGAGCGCGCGCTCGCGTTCTTGACGCTCCAGAACGTCCAGAGCCATCTCAATCTCGTCGCCGAGAATCAGCGCCTGCAATCGGACTCCGAGCGCACCGACCGCGAGCGCACGGCGGCGGTCGCCAAGCGCCTGCAAGGCGAGAGCGAGGAGAATGCGCGGCTGCGCAAGGAGCTCGAAGACACCCGCGCCAAGCTCGATGCGATCGCGAACATCGAGCGCTCGCTCAACTCGCATCGACCCCCAGCCCGGGACCCCAAGAAGGACAGCCCTGAAGGATCGCCACCGTGAACCAGACCGGAAAACGCAAGGCACGCATTCTCGTCGTGGACGACGATCCGGGACTCCTGCGGCTCCTCACAATTCGGCTGCGCGCCGAGAGCTACGAGGTGGAGGCCGTGGAAAGCGGCGCGCAAGCGCTCGCCGCGGCCAGCCGCTTCCGCCCCGACCTCGTCATCACGGACCTGCGCATGGACCAGATGGACGGCATCGGGCTCCTGAAGGAGCTGCAGCACCGCTGGCCGGGCCTGAAGGTCATCATCTTGACCGCCCATGGCACGATCCCCGATGCGGTGCAGGCCACCCAGATGGGCGCCTTCGGCTTCCTCACCAAGCCCGTCGACAAGCAGGAGCTCTTGGATCAGGTGCAGAAGGCGTTGCGGATCTCCGGCTTCGGTGCATCGGATGAGGACTGGCGCGCGGAGATCATCACGCGCAGCGCCCTCATGGAGGAGAAGCTCGCCCAGGCGCACATGGTCGCCGGGACCGATGCGCGGGTCCTCATCACCGGCGAGAGCGGCACGGGGAAGGAGCTCCTCGCGCGCGCGATCCATCAGGCGAGCCCCCGGCGCAACAAGCCGTTCGTCGCCATCAACTGCAGCGCGATGGCGGAAAGCCTGCTCGAGTCCGAGCTCTTCGGTCACGAGAAGGGCTCCTTCACCGGCGCCATGCGCGCGCACCGGGGCCTGTTCCAGGCGGCCGATGGCGGCACGCTGATGCTCGATGAGATCGGCGACATGCCGATGCGGCTGCAGGTGAAGCTCCTGCGGGTGCTGCAGGAGAATGCCGTGCGTCCGGTCGGCAGCACCGACCCGATCGCGGTCAACGTGCGGGTGATCTCGGCCACGCATCGGGATCTGCAGCAGCTGCTCACGGCGGGGGAGTTCCGCGAGGACCTCTACTATCGGCTGAACGTCGTGCACATCGAGATGCCCCCGCTCAACCGCCGGCGTGAGGACATTCCGCTCCTGGTGGCGCATTTCCTCGCGCAGATCGCCACCGAGAGCGGCGTGCGCAAGATCTACGCCCCCGAGGCGGTCGAGCTCCTCGCCACCGCCGACTGGCCGGGCAACATCCGCCAGCTCCAGAACGTCGTGCGCCAGAACGTAGCCCTCTCGCAGACCCCGATCATCCCGGTGGAGCTCGTGCAGCAGTCCCTGGGCGGCGGCCCGGGGCGGCTCCCTTCCTTCGATGAGGCGCGCGATGAGTTCACCCGCAGCTACCTCTCCCAGATCCTGCAGATCACGGGCGGGAACGTGAGCCAGGCCGCACGGCTCGCCAAGCGCAATCGCACCGACTTCTACAAGCTCCTGGCGCGTCACCAGCTCACCCCAGAGGAGTTCAAGCAGCAGCGCTGAGCCTCCTCACGAGTTGCGGGCAACGGTATTAGTTATACCATCTTCGGTGTGAATTCACACCCAGAGAACCCCAACTCCCTGCCTTCGGCCGAGGCGCGCAGCGGACGCCACGACCGCTCCGTGCTCGCGCAGGCGCTCATGCGCCTCTTCGACCTCTGGAGCCTGGGCCCTCAGGACCGCCTGACGCTCCTCGGGCTCGCGGAGGGCAACCGCACAGCCCTGCAGCGCTACGCGCAGGGCGAGCCCCTGGGGGCGAGCCGCGACCTGCTCGACCGTGCCGGGCACCTGCTCGGCATCCACAAGTCCCTGAGGCTCCTCTATCCGCGGAACGAGGCGATCGTGCGGGGCTGGATGGGCTCGCCCAACCGCCGCTTCGGCGGGGAGACCCCGATCGAGGTCGTGCGCCGATTCGGGCTCCCGGGCCTCGCGATGGTGCGCGGGACGCTCGACATCCTGCGCGGCGAGTGACCGGGCCCGCGCGCCGTGATCTACGCCTTGAGCGAGGATTGCCGCGGCGACTGGCTCAGGAACATCGTGAGCCTGCGCGCAAGCGTGGCCCTGTTCGCCGAGCTCGTTGCCGACCCCGCCGATGCGCACGTGCTCATCGCGCATGAGCTTGCGACCAAGCCCGCCCGCGGCGCAACCCCGATCCTCGACCGCCCCTTCGAGGAGGCCGCGCTCTACGACCCCGTTCGCGAGGCGATCGCCTGGCCGTTCGAGCATCCGTGCCGCTCGCGCTACTCGAGCGGGGCCTACGGCGTCTGGTACGGCGCGCGCACGCTCCGCACCTCGGTTCACGAGACGGTCTATCACTTCCGGCGCAACACGCTTGCGAGCGAGATTGCGCGCCAAAGCCCCACGCCCATCTATCAGGAGCGGCGCGTGCACCGCGTGCGCTGCCAGGCGCTCTTGATCGACCTGCGAGCCGCGTGTGCGCACGAGCCGCGCCTCATCGACCCCGAGGACTACCGCTTCTGCCAGGCGATCGGCGCGGAGCTCGAGGCGGCCTCGCAGCCGGGCATCGAGAGCCGCTCGGTGCGCGATGCGGGCGGTGAGATCGTCGCGGTGTTCCGCCGCGAGGCGCTCAGCGACCCGCGCGATGTGTGCTATCTCACCTACGCGCTCGATGCCGCCTCGGGCCGCGTGGACGTGGAGCGCACGCCGGGGAGCTGGTGGAGCATTGAACCGGACACTTGAGACTTTCTAGCCCATTTCCGGCGAACCGAATGACGCGCACGCCGGTTCCCGCGCCCGAAGGAGCAGGAGCTCGTGCGCATGGCGACGGCTAGGCTAGGCGTACAGTGACCATGAGATCAACTTCATCCGACACGCGCGACACACGCCCGTTCCATAGGCCCTCCGTACCCAGTCCACGAATGCGCGGTCGCGTGCCAGCCTCAAACTCTTTCTTGGACCATCTCGGTGAGCAAATGCTCGTCGAGGGATAGGTGCGCGAGTAGGCGCTTCAACTTCGCGTTCTCCTCCCGAAGCTGGCGCGGCTCGAGGACCTCTGGCCTACCGTAGTTCGCGCACTTGTGCTTGGACGCATAGAACTTCGCCTCGCTGATGCCGATCTGTCAACAGGCAACCGCGACAGCGGTGCGACCCTCGACTTGCCGTAGCGCGTACGCAATCTGCTCGTCCGAGTACCTCGATCGCTTCATCGTCCTCTAATCCTTCAGCCCCGATCGGGCTCACACGCAGGACTTGCGAAGGTACTTTGGTCCAGTTTCAAAGTGACCTCAAAATTGCGCTCGCGTCAATCCCGCGCGGCCGCAACGATGCTGTTCTCCGGTCGCTCACCCTCCATGGGCGGATGGACCCGGAGTATCCGTTGTCTTTCGCCTCCGAGCACGACCCACTCGTGTCCGTCCGTGGTTATCTCAAACACCACCCGTTGAGGAACTTCTCCGCCCGCGATCTCGGTGATGTTATCGGTCGCGCCCGCCACGCCTTGCGCTCTATCCAGCGCCGCACCATGCTCGTCACTGCGTTCGGGTGACAGATGGACCTACCCTGAAATCATTATGTGCGTTCGGAAGTTTCAACGGGGGGGCCTCCGCGCAGCTGCGCCCGACCTTCTGTAGCCTTCACGTGAAGCGTCACCTCGCGCGTCCGGTGAAACCAGCGTTCGACTACGAACCAGCTCATTACCCCCGCGCATAGCGTCAGCGCCATTGACGTTGCGACGAACGCGGTAAAGCGGAATGTCGTCAATGACAAGAGCAATTGCTGAATGGGAAACGCATACAGATAGCTGCCGTAAGAGAAATCACCGAACCTCGCAGCCGGCAGGACCCGAGGGGCAAACGCCCAATGCAGAACCGCATAGGCGAGCGCAGCCGGCAATACCGCCTGACCTACGAGCGGCAGTGTCCATGAAAGGATTGTGAAGAAAAGCAGCCCCCCAGCCGCCACCCACCCCGAGCGGGGGATACGATCTCTGTAGAGGTAGCAAAGCATGCCCGCAATGAAGAAGGGTGCCATTTGGAACCAGATATTCGGCCAACCGACAACCAGCGCAAGGATGCCCCCGCCCCACACCTTTCCAGTTCCGACCGTCCACACATGTGCTCCGACAATAACTCCGAACGTCGCTGCCAAAAACAGCCGACTGAGCCTCAATAGCCCGAATGCGAGGACGCCGATATAGCACCAGAACTCGATGGGAATGCTCCAAAGCGAGCCATTGAGAGCATGGATATGGTTGTGAATGAAAGGATCTGGACTCACAAACCAATTCCGGAGCATGAGATTCAGTCCGATCGTGTTGACGATGGCTCGAGGGCTGTAGCGGATGCCCGCATAGAGTGGTAGCAGCACGAAGGCGCAGAGGCTCGTTGCAACGAGATACGCTGGGTAGATTCTTGCAACGCGCTTCTTGAGGTAGGTCCACCAGCTCCTCGATCGCTCGAAGCTCTTTGTTATCAAAAAGCCACTAATTACAAAGAAGACGTCCACAGCGACGTTGCCCGCGTTCACTGACCCGTGAGTTAGGCGCGATATCAGCTCTCTTGACTCTGTACCGAAATACAGAGCAAATGAGTGCGACCAAACGACAAGGAAAGCCATCGCAATACGAATGGCATCGAAGTTGTTCGGCTTCTCGGAAACGAGCAGCTGCGTTCGCACTGCTGCTACTATCCTGACGCTGAAACGCGAAAGCCGCGAAACGATACGATGTCGGAACCAGTTCCGGTCATCGTCGCTGCCCTGGACCTGAACGGCGTGTAAGACAATTCGGCGTGGACTTCACTTCGTCTCCAAGGTTGCATACCTAGCCAGGGAACTGTTCGTCGCCAGCGTCTCCTCAGAGAACGAGACGCGTCTGTGTGCTCAACAGACCGATTATCGTGGCTGCTGCCGCGGCGAGCACTATCCTATCCGATCGACAATGCGGGCGAGACATTCGGAGACGCCATGTTCAGTTTCGCTAACCAACCATTCACGTGGAAATGTTGCGGAGCAACGCTATTAGGAAATTCCACGCACACGCTCTAGTCCGAATGAAGTGCAGGGGAAACCAGCATAGTCCGCTTACTCCCGAACGTGCACAGATGCCTCGATTTGGTTCCGCACCGGCGGTTAGCGCGCGTCTGCCGGTCGGCCACCCGTCACAAGCTCTCGTACACTGAACACGGTCGGAAATCCACGGCGAATGAGTCCGACCGGACGTCGGTGGGCCGATCGGATTGGCTCACGTCCTAACAATGACTAGGGCGGTCATCGACCCGAGGTACTTGGTGTCGCCCGGCGGGTGCGGGTAGCGACGTAGTTGTGCATGATGGGCGCTCGTCGCCAGCAGCTTGCTGTATGTCGTTGACGAAACCCCTTCGAAATTACCGATTGTCTCCGAAGTGAGCGAGTTCTTTGACGCTGTTCCCGCCAAAGTGGTGATAATGAGTTGCGTTCCGATCCTGGCCTCCCTGGGAAATACTCGATTCTCACCACGAGCCATCTTTGCCTACACGAAACCTTGCAGCTACCGAGAAAATCTCGCAGCTCATCAGCCCAGTCCTATCGGTGGGGCGCTAATATTAGTTTAAGCCGTCCGTTGATTCCCGGCAGGAACCTAAGACATGAGCGCTAGTGCTCGTCCATCGCACGGTGGCCGGCGATGTGCCCAAATGCTTTGCGATCGAATTTCGCTTGCCGAGGACGACAATCCGTAGCAAACGATCCTCGACCACGAGGCAAATATCGCCACGCTGGCGCGCGCGATTTGTCGGTCGACCAGGCAACTCGACGTTCCAGAGAAAAACGGCGCCCGTCAGGAGAGGGCGCCGCGAATGAAGTTCCCGCTCGGCCGTGTGGTATCGGCTTCGTGGGCCTTATTGTTTGCTTGCTAGAACCGGCTTCTGCGGCGACGGAACACCCCGAGACCCGCGAGCGCGGCGCCGAAGAGCCCGAGCGTGCCGGGCTCGGGCACCGTCGTCGTGCGGGTCGGCGGGGCCACGCCCGCGTAGACGAACAGGTCGCGGCCGTTGCCCAAGGTATCGGTCACGTCCCCGTTGGTGCTCACCGGCTGGTAGACCGTGACATTACCCCCGGTGCCGCACGATCCCGGGCAGCTATCCGCGAAGGAATACGTGAGCGCGTACTCATTGCCGACCGTCGTCGAGACAACCTGATTGATGCCGTCGTAAGCCTGCACGGCCCCATCGTAGTAGCAGAAGCTGTCCGACGGTCCACAGCCGTCTTCCACTTCGCCACCGTAGGTCGCGCCGAAGGTGTTGAGATACGTCCAGCCGACCGGCTGATCACCCGCCCCGCCCGAGGTCTGCGTGCCGCCGCTGAAGTCCCCGTTGGTGATCAGGTTTGCGCTGCTCGTGGTGAGATCGACCAGCGTCACGTTCGCGAGCTCCAGGAACGCCGGATCCTCGCGCAGCGCGAAGGCGATGTTGGTCGTCGTGGTCGTCGCCGTGAAGTCGACCGTCCGGGTCGCGTAGGTGCTGCTGATCGGAAGACCCGTCAGCTGATCGATGACCGTGCCGGTCGGAGGCGGATCGTTGGAGGCGGCTGCGAAGGCTTGACCCGCGATGAGGGCCAGCGCCGCGCACGCAGCTCCGCGGCTCAAAAGGACGGAGACTCTGTTTGATTTCATCGTTCGTAACCCCCCTCAAAGAAACCCAGACCCTTTCGGGCCTTCCGCGACACGAAGCAAGCTGTATGCCAACGGCCGAATGTTCTTATCCCGCAAAGGCTTGCGATTTGGATTATGACCGACAGTAACGGAACGTAAACGTCCTCGACACCCGCTCGGTCCAAGTCGCCTGCCGGGCAGGAGCCCTCGCCCCCTAGCTCCTCGAGCCCTCGCTTGAGGGTTGACCCTTGGCGAACTGACCTGGCTTGATGTGGTGCTTCTCGAGAAGGTCGTAGAGCGTCGGACGGGTCACCCCGAGAAGCTCGGCGGCGCGGGAGAGATTGCCGCGCGCGACGGCCAAGGCCTGGCGGACGGCCTGGGTCTCGGCCCGCTGCCGCGCGGTGCGCAGGTTCAGGTACTCGGTATCCTCTCCCGGATCCTTGAGCCCGAGGTCGCTCGCGGTGACGACCGTGCCCTCCGCCATGATCACCGCGGCCTTCAAGCGGTTCTCGAGCTCGCGCACGTTCCCCGGCCAGCGGTGCGCCTGGATGGCGCGGATCGCATCCGGGGCGAGGCCGCGGCTCGGGCGGCCGAAGCGCTCGGCGGTCTGCTGCAGGATGAATTGCGCGAGGAGGAGGCTATCGCCCTGGCGCTCGCGCAGCGGCGGCACCTGGATGGCGACTTCGCTGATGCGGTAGAAGAGGTCCTCGCGAAACGTGCCGCCCGCGATCAGCGCATCGAGATCGCGGTTGGTGGCGCATACGAAGCGCAGGTCGAGCGGGATCGGCTCGCGTCCGCCGATGCGCTCGATGGTGCGCTCCTGGAGCATCCGCAGGAGCTTCGCCTGCAGGGATGCCGGCATCTCCCCGATCTCATCGAGGAACACCGTGCCGCCGCTCGCGAGCTCGAGCTTGCCCAAGGTGCGCTTCGCGGCGCCGGTGAACGCGCCGCGCTCGTAGCCGAAAAGCTCGCTTTCGAGGAGATTGTCCGGGATCGCGGCGCAGTTGATCGCGACGAAGGGCTCGTGCGCGCGCTCGGAGAGCCGGTGCACCGCGCGTGCGAGGAGCTCCTTGCCGGTGCCGCTCTCACCGAGGATGAGGACGGTGGCGCCCGTGGGGGCGACTTTCTCGATCGCGCGGCAGAGGCTCCGCACCGCATCGCTCACACCGACGATGCCCTCGAGCGCCATGGAGCCCGTCTCCGCGCGCAGTCGGCCGTTCTCCTCCTCGAGCTCGCGGATGCGAAAGGCGCGCCGCACGACAATCGAGAGGACCGCGGCATTGAGCGGCTTGTGATAGAAGTCGGTTGCTCCGAGCCCGACGGCCTGCACGGCGAGCTCGCGCCCGTCCTGCTCGGTCATCGCGATCAGCTTGGTCTCCGGAGCGAGCGTGAGAATCTGCCGCACGAGCAGGAGACTCGGCGGAACGCCCGCGTCCTCGCGCGGCCCGAGGTCGATCAACACCACATCGGGCTCGATCCGGCGCAGGAGCACGAGCGCCTCCTCCGAGACCGGGGCGAAGGTCACCTCGAGGTCAGCGAAGATCCGCTCGAGCTCGCGGCATAAGTCCGCGTCGTTCTGCAGCACGAGAAGCTTGCGACAGTGGATCTGCACGGCGGGCAGGTTCTCCCTCACCGAGTGCCCTCCTCCCGGATCAAACGGTCGTCGCACCGCAAGGCGCTGCGCCCGATATGTCAAGCCGCCGGGCGTGCCCCGCACACGATGAGGCGCGAAACTTTACGGCACAGTGTAAAGGGGAGCGAACGAAGCGCCAGGCAGCGCATCACACAAAGAAGCGCAGCCCGAGGCTCAGCGGGCCGCGCCGGATTGGGCGAGGCGGCGCTCCGCGGGGGGACGGTCGGTGAGGGCGAGCACCGCGAATCCCGTCGCGGCATCGTCCATGAAGGGCGCCGCGCGATCCAAGAGCCAATTACGGCGCTTGTTG
>Ga0335073_10013948_pt1 | contig 11265 bp, 11 predicted proteins | sample Lox_Sample_22_FD_207093 | JGI IMG/M metagenome (GOLD analysis project Ga0335073, IMG submission 207093) | Soil microbial communities from Loxahatchee National Wildlife Refuge, Florida, United States - Lox_Sample_2.2 | ecosystem: Environmental > Terrestrial > Soil > Wetlands | place: USA... | reverse complement strand
CTCCAGTCTTTTCTTCTGAGGCCATTCCGTCACGCGTCAAAGTGCTATTTGTACTTACGACCGCCATTGTGCTTGCCCCAATCGTTTCGGCACTCCCTCTGGCGCAGCCCGGTCTCGGCGTCGTACCGGTTGTAGGGGAGTTGAGCGTTGGCCTTATGTTCGGCCTTGGTCTGTCGATGGTGAACGAGATATTTCTCTTCGCCGGCCAAGTCCTGGGTTTTCAATTCAGCTTCTCACTGGTCAATCTTCTGGACCCTAATTCTTCGGTACAGACCCCTCTTATGGGTCAATTATTGTCCTTGATGGCGACGGTAGTGCTTGTAGTGGCTGGTCTTCATAGAACGATGCTTCTTGCCGTGATTCATAGCTTTGTTGACCTTCCGATAGGTTCCGTACGCTTCGAGAGCCACGCCGGTCAGTTACTGGTGAAGCTGATGACCGGAGTGTTTTTCGCAGCGATTCAATTGGCTTCACCTGTATTGGCAGTAACTCTTCTGGCGGAGGTTTGCGTCGCGCTTCTGGGCAAGGTATCACCTCAACTACCGGCCATGATTATCTCTGTTCCGGTGAAGACGTTGTTGGGTTATACGGTACTCCTCAGTGCCCTCGCCTTGTGGCCCAGTTTCATTGAATCCCACTTCCTATCGATTTTGAACAGCATTCAACTTCTGGTTCGGCAGGCGGCTCGATGAGCGCTGAACGCACCGAACGAGCAACGCCGCGTAAGCGGCAAAAGGCTGCGGAAAAGGGAGATCGAGTTCGCAGCCGCGAGTTAGTGGCTGCCGCGGCTATGCTTGCCGGGGTTCTAGGGTTGGGACAGATTCTTAAAGTGTGGCTTGGCCAATGGGCTTCGGCTTATCAGGCATTCCTTGCCTTCGGTTGCCCGTCTGCCTGGGAGGACGATCGCATCCGGAACACTGTGTTGGGGCTTCGGCAAGTCATTGTAGCGACGCTGTCGCCATTCATGCTTTTCCTTGCCACGGTTCTGGCGACGGCACTCCTTGTATCGGTTATGCAAGGGAGAGGTCTGCGGTTCAGTTTCGAGACCCTTCAGCCTAAGTGGAGCCGCTTAAATCCTGTCGGGAACGTGAAGAATATTTTCTCTTGGCGAGGCCTGGCGCGATTTGGCAAGTCGCTGCTACCTGCCGCGGCGCTCGTGGCAATCGCAAAGAGCAAGATCCAGGAGCAATTCAGGATCGCTCCACTGAGCACTGTTCGATTGCCGGGGATCTTCGCCACCGCGTACGGCGTTCTGATCGACGCAGCATGGATTTTTCTAGCCTGGTCGGCCATTGACTATCTACTAGAGTGGCGAGGCTGGGAGAGCCGTCAGAAGATGACCAAGCAGGAAATGCGGGACGAGTTCCGGCAGATGGAAGGCAATCCGCAGGTTCGGGCACGCATTCGCTCTCTGAGGCGGCAGATGCGTCGCAAGAAACTCAAGGCAGACGTTGGCAGAGCATCTGTGGTGATTACCAATCCTACTCATTACGCGGTGGCGCTGAGCTTTGACTTCGAGACGATGGAAGCGCCCAAAGTGCTTGCAAAGGGTCGTAATCTGCTGGCCGAACAAATTAAGAACGACGCGCGGTGGGCAGGTATACCTCTTATAGAGAATCCGCCGCTCGCACGCTCGTTATATAAGCACGTTGAGCAGGGTCAGGCTATCCCATTCAATCTATACGCGGCTGTGGCCGGGATCCTTGCCTACCTTTATCGACAGCAGGTAGAGGAGCGCGTACGCCAGCAGCGCCCCAGTCAATGGACAGCGGCCGGCAGTCGGCCGGGTGTTCCGTCAGGCGTTCAGATACATACACCGCACAAGGAAAAGTCATGAGCACGAATGCGGTATCTTCCGCTTCAGAATCTGTCACGCCAAGTCAATTCTCCCGTCGAGCCGTCGGCGAAAGGACCCTTGCACGATCGCTAAAAGAACTATTCCTCCCGGTTGGAGCAATCAGCGTAATTTTCGTGATGCTGATTCCGGTTCCCGCGTTCGTGATGGATCTTCTCCTGGCATTATCGATGGGAATCTCGGTGTTGGTATTTCTCTCAGCGGTGCAGGTGAGAAAGGCAGTGGATTTCTCAGTCTTTCCGACGCTGCTTTTGCTCCTCACTTTATTTCGCCTTTCGCTCAATATTGCTTCCAGCCGTCGCATTCTGCTGCATGGTAGCGAAGGTACCGCCGCAGCCGGAAGCGTCATCGAAGCGTTCGGTCAGTTTGTGGTGGGAGGCAATTACGTCGTCGGTTTCGTTCTCTTCCTGGCTCTGATTGCGATTCAGTTTTTGGTCGTTAGCCATGGTGCCGTGCGAACTGCCGAGGTCACGGCACGGTTTACGTTGGACGCACTTCCAGGCAAGCAGATGGCCATCGATGCGGATGTGAACGCAGGAGTCATCGACGAAGCCACCGCACGCAAGAGACGTCAGACGATTGCCCAGGAGGCGGAATTCTATGGGGCAATGGACGGCGCTGCGCGTTTCAATCAGCGCGATGCGCTAGCCACTATTCTCATCACCGCCGTTAACATCATCGCCGGCTTGTTGATAGGCACACTACAACAAGGTGTGGCGCTGGGCGAGGCGGTTCGCACTTATACGATCCTGACCGTAGGAGACGGCTTAGTCACGATGATCCCGTCTTTGCTGGTATCGGTGGCCGGCGGAATGGTGCTCACGCGCGCCTCCTCGTCAGGGGAGTTGGCGACGGAGTTAGGTACGCAGTTGTTCCGCGGGGGAATGACACTCTATGTGACCAGCGGTGTAATGGCGTTGCTCTGCCTGGTGCCTGGCCTGCCTAAGCTCTCATTTGTTGCTCTCGCTCTAACGCTCGCCGGGCTAGGGAGATACGTAGACGGAAGAGTAGAGGAACGTCAGCCAGCCCAGGGCGATAACGCGAGGGCGCCAGTTAAGGCACAGGTCGAAAACATGATTAGTGCTCTCCATGTCGACGATCTGAGCCTCGAGATAGGCTTCCAGCTGATTCCCCTTGTGGATGAGAATCAGGGCGGCCAATTCCTCGCACGGATACGAGCCCTCAGACGCCAACTGGCGGGTGAACTGGGTTTCCTTGTGCCGCCAATTCACATTCTGGACAATCTTCGCCTCAAACCGCGTGAGTATGTCTTCTCCCTGCGGGGTGTCGAAATTGGAAGATGGCAGACCGAAGCCAATTCGCTGCTCGCAGTGAGTGCCGAGCAGCATACACACCCATTGCCAGGAAAGGAGACGCGCGAGCCGGCGTTTGGAGTTCCCGCGCGCTGGATTCAACCGGCGCTCGAAGATCAAGCAATCGCCGCCGGATACTCGGTGGTTGACACCATCTCCGTGATCAGTACCCACGCGGCAGAAATGATACGCCAGCATGCTCATGAACTTTTGAGTCGCGCCGAAACTAAAAGGCTGCTCGATTCTCTTGACGAAACGCATCCTAAGCTGGTTGAGGAGCTGATCCCCAAGCTGATGTCACTGGGTGAGGTGCACAGGGTTCTTCAGCAGTTGCTGCGTGAGCAGGTTTCGATACGTGACCTTGGCTCGATCCTCGAGGCCTTCATCGAGACTGCGGCAAACACGAAAGCAGTTCCTCAACTAGTAGAGGTAGCCAGACATGCTCTGGGTCGGCGTCTGCTTCAGCCGATGCTTGAGGCGGATGGGAGTCTCCGGGTTATCGCCATCGATCCTGCGCTTGAAGATGAGTTGCTGGCAACTCTGCAGCCCGATGGGCTGGCACGGTTGCTAAGCGATGGGAAATGGCAGGCCACTCCCATATTTAAGCGCATCACCGAATCTTTGAAGCAACTAATCAGCTCACCAGCTCCTGCGGCCCTCCCCGTGCTGCTCTGTCAGAGTCCTGCGCGGTATCACTTGCGCCGTTGGTTGGAGTCCATCTTCCCCCGGGTGGCAGTCCTTGCGCCGTCGGAGATCCCGCCCGAAATTCGAGTTCGATCGGTTGGTATTGTGCGCTGAAATAGATCTTCCTGATGGGAAAAGAGGGAAAGAGGCCGGAGAGATGCAGCACACGCGATGGGGATCAGACCAGGTTCGGAAGCCAAGAGTTCTCAGGCCGATGGCAGCCGACCTGCAGGTTGTGGTGAATAGCCAGGACGATTCGGCGCGGGAAGGAGCGCTGCCGACGGGTCTCCTCTGTAACGATTTGGACCAGCCCTCCACGGATGGCCCAAGGACTAAAACGTCGGAAAGTACGGGCCTGTCCTATTCGAGGCACCTGAACCCCATGCCAATGACCGAAGAGCATGAGCAAATCATCATTGAGCATTTGCCGATTGTCCGCTATCTGGCGCGACGGATCCATGAAAGATTGCCGCAGCAGGTGGACATCGAGGATTTGGTCAGTGCTGGCGTGTTGGGATTGATCGACGCTCTCCAGAAATTTGATCCTGGCAAAAAGGTCCAGTTTCGCAGCTATGCTCAATTTCGTATCCGCGGGGCAATCCTAGATAGCTTGAGAACTCTCGACTGGAGTCCGCGCGATCTGCGGCGCAAAGGGAGATCGGTTGAGGAGGCAATTCGGTCGCTCACCTCGCGCATGGGCCGGGCACCGTCCGAAACGGAAGTGGCCGCCGAACTCAATATGGCGCTCGAAGCCTATCATCTGCTGCTTGGCGAACTGAAGGGATTGGAAATCGGTACTCTGCACGCGGAGCGATCGGAGGATTCAGGTGAGGAGGAACTCGCCTATATTCCCTCCAGTCCTGAAGAGGATCCGCTGTTTCGTTGTCTGAAAACCGAGATGCAGGACAAACTCGCGGCGGCGATTGACCAGCTTACTGAACGGGAACGGCTGGTTATGACCCTGTACTACTACGAAGAGATGACAATGAAGGAAATAGGTTTGACTCTCGGTGTTGTCGAATCGCGGGTTTCACAGATTCACGCTTCAGCTGTGTTGCACCTGCGGACCACGCTATCCGATCTGAAGAAAACTGTTCATTCGACCCAATCAACCAACGGGAATAATAGTCGGGCGTCGACGCCCGGCCAGAGGTGAGGCTAGTGGAGAAGACACTTAGGCAAGAAGAAATTGATGCCCTGTTTCAGTCTGCCCGAGTCAGAAAGTCCGGCGGTACTTCAGAAAGTAAGGTACCGGTTCAACCGTACAGTTTTGCGCGGTCGGGCCAGATCAGTAATGACCAGATGAAGGCAATAAGCCTCCTTAATGACATTTTCGCGCGCAACCTGACTCACAACCTTGGTGCGTGGCTTCGAAGCAGCCTTCAAGTAAACCTGGTTTCGGCGGAGCAGATAGCGTTCAGCGAATTTATGCTTCGCATTCCCGAGCTTTCTTATGTCTGTTCGGTGCGGCTTGAACCACTCCGTGCAATCTCCGTATTGCAAATCGAACTGGCGCCTGCGCCATCCATCATCGATCTTCTCCTGGGCGGAGAAGGCCGAGCAGGTCATCTACGCGAATTGACTGACATCGAGGAAGCCATCCTCTCAAGCGTAGTAGAGATCATCTGCCGGGAACTCACCTCGGCATGGCAGCCCGTTGGGCTGAATTTCCACTTCGAACGGCGTCAGATGCAGACCCAGATTGCCCGTTTGATGCCGGTTTCCGAGAGGACGCTTTGCCTCAGCTTTGAGCTGCGAATGCCGGGCGCCAGCGGTCTGATGAATCTCGCCTTTCCTGCGGTCGTCTCCAACACCGTATTACGCCGCCTGGTGGGTGATTGGAATCGTCAGCGCCGACACGCGGCAGAGACGCGGGAACGGGTTCGTCACCGGGTAGGAAAGGCAATGGTGGGGATGGCACTGCAACTTCCCGCTGTCCGAGTGCCAGCGCGCGAAATCGAAACGCTTGAGGTGGGGAAGGTAATCCGCCTGCCACTGAAGGCACACCACATGGCTGAGCTCAGAGCTTCAGGGGTCTCGCTGTTTCAGGCGTCTCCGGTCAGCCGTGGTGAGCATCGCGGAGCTCATTTGGTTATGTCGGTTCACTGATAACGAGGCTGGAGATGAAAACGTTTTTGGAAATATGTCTGCTGACAATTCCGGAACTTTTACGGCAAGAACTCTCTCCCCATGCTGAGTTTGTGCCGGCAGACGATGCGCCAACTGAGGCGGCTGCTCTTAGCATGCTTGTATCACTGGGCAGCGGCACGCATGACAGATTCATTGTCGCGGCCCAACTATCCGTGCTGCACCCGCTATTGATCGAGGCAGGCTTAGCCGGCGCTGAACCGGATCAGCAACGTGATTCCGAGTTTTGGCGTGGTTTTCTCAGCAGAGCCGCCTCTGCAGCTGCCCGTGCTATGGACAGGGGTGAGGAGCCATCGGTGGAAGATGCCGGATGGCTCAGCGGGACCTCTTTCTGTGCGTACGAACTCCGCTTGGGGGAACGGGCGATGCGTCTCGGCTTCGCTCCGTACGGGCACTTTTCGGAGACCATCCCGGCCACTGGAGCAATAGGGAGCAGTTCCACAACGGAGACGCCGTCCAAGGGTGGCCTGGTCGGAGTGGATCTCTTACTCGATGTGGAACTCGAGGCCTCGCTTCGCTTCGGCTCATGTGAGATGTCTCTCAATGAAGTGCTCGAATTGGGACCGGGCGATGTCGTCGAACTCGATCGTCATCTAACGGAGCCGGTAGACCTGCTGGTCGGCGACAAGATTGTGGCGCGCGGCGAGGTCGTCCTGGTGAACGGTAACTTCGGATTGCGTGTTCACGAGGTAGCTGAGCCGAAACAATGCCTGGAGACTGTCCGATGCCTCTTTTAAAGACAACCGTTGTAGAACAAAACCGGAGCGCCGTTCAGAAGCGCCGCGGCAAGGCGCTATTTCCGACATGCGCGAATACAAAGTGTGCCAGCGGGTGGCTGCAGGTTTGGCGAAGTCGGACCGCTCCGGTAATTGAGGGCGGATGGTCTTGTAGTCCAGGCTGCACCCGGGTGCGGATCGCTGAACTTGTTCATCGCGAACAGACCGAACATGCCAGGGCGGCGGGGATACACCGTCACCGGATCCCCATCGGCCTCGTGCTCCTCACTGAAGGATGGATCACGCGCGACCAATTAAGAAAGGGTCTTCACGCCCAGAAGGCGGGAGAAGGTGTGCGCCTTGGCAGTTGGCTGACGGAACACTGCGGCTTGGCGGAGCGTCGAGTAACCCAGGCGCTGAGCATCCAATGGAATTGTCCGATTCTTGCGATCGATCGGGAACATACAACGCCCGCCATATCAGTCGTTCCTCGGCTCTTTCTTGAAACCTTCGGGTGTCTTCCGCTTCGACTATCGGATTCCGGAATTCTCTACATTGCTTTCGAAGACCGCATCGACCATAGTCTGGCCCTGGCGATCGAGCGGATGTCTGGGCTCAGAGTCGAAGCGGGTCTGGTAGATGGCTCGGAGTTCCGCCACGCCCATAGTTCCATCCTGACTACCAGATTTCCTCGAGCAAGAATTGTGGAGGCATCGACCGTTGAAGCCATGATTGATGTGCTGACGGCAATCGTTGAGAGGGAAAAGCCGGTGCAAGCGCGCATCGTGCGCGTCCGCGGCTCTTATTGGCTAAGAGCGTGGAAGACTCCCGACCCGTTGGAATCGGGTCAACACAAATCTGCGCGAGAAGTCGAAGACGTTGTCTGCTCGCTGACTCATTTCCAATAATCACTGAACCTTATCACGTTACGTCTGGCGGCCAATAGGTGAGCTTTCCGGGAAAACCGATCTTGAGAGAATACGAATGACCAACATCTCCGCTTTGATTGTTGATGACTCTTCGGTGATGCGAAAAATCATCGAGCGCGCCCTCCGTGACGCGGGGCTCTCGCTGGAAAGGGTTTTTGAGGCATCGTGTGGAATCGAGGCACTTGAGGTGCTTCGCCATGAGCGCGTGGATTTGATCCTTTCCGACATTAATATGCCCCGCATGGACGGACTGGAACTTCTACACCAGATGCGTGCAGAGAAGCTGGCCCCGGACGCTCCAGTGGTGATGATTACCACTGAGAGTAGCGAGGATCACGTCCGAAAAGCCATCGCCGCGGGAGCTTGCGGATATATCCGCAAGCCTTTTACGTCAGAACAGGTGAAAGATCGCCTTCTGCCGCTGTTCAGTGCGTAAAAGTTGACCTTCTTCGAGAGCTGCCAGGAGTCAAGATGCCACATAGTCCGAGAGTCATGGATCAAGTCGACTTATTCGCACGATCGCTTGACAATGCGGTGGAGGAAGTCTTCCGCCTGATGATGGGAGTGCGCTGCGTGCCGGTTGACGAGTGCCCGGCAGAGGAGCGGGAAATGATTTCCGCGGTCATTGGACTGGCGGGAGCACTGAGCGGTATCTGCGTGCTATGTAGTGGCGGAACAGTTGCCATGCGTATGGCCGAAGGCATGACAGGAACGTTGGCGGCGAGTTTAAACGATATGGTGAAAGACGCTATAGGTGAGGTCTGCAATATGGTGGCCGGCGCGTGGAAGTCGAAAATGCCGTTGCTCGCTTCCCAATGCATGCTCTCGACCCCTACGGTGGTGACCGGGACGAACTACCAGCTGCATTATCAGAGGCCAGATCTTTGCATCGAACGATCTTATCGGTTTGAGAAGTTGTCATTCTTATTCATCCTGTTGTGCGAATCGATGCAATGAGGATTTGCTAACACTGGTACGCGCCGTTTGGCCGTGCTTTTGCTTTCTACCAGGATAGGGAGGAAGAAAGTGGGAAGTGGGTATTATGCGGCTTTTTCGGGTTTACTGGCCCGCGCTGAGGCTCTCGATTCCGCTGCGAGCAATCTCTCGAATTCCGGCACCAAAGGTTTCCGTGCCGAGCGCGAATACTTCCGGAATGCTGTGATGGGTCCTGATGCTCTCAATTCGCAACTGAACAGGACGGTAAATAATTTTGGCGTCCTGGGAGGGAATCGGCTGGATTTAGGGCAGGGACCGATGGTGCCGACCGGAAATCCGCTTGACCTAGCCATCGAGGGAGCAGGATTCTTCGCAATCCAGACGAAAGCCGGTACACGTTACACGCGTGACGGCCAATTTCGAAGAAACGTCGACGGCTCTCTTGTGACTGCACAGGGAGAACCCGTACTCAACCTTGTAAAGCAGCCTATTCGGATTCCGACCGGTGAAGTCGCGATCAGTTCCGACGGGTTGGTCTCAGTGAACGGAGCGGTTGTTGGCAATCTGGGTATCTTCACATTTCCATCCGCTGACTCACTAGTGCCCGAGGGAACTAACCGTTATGCGCCGGTCAACGGATCTGCGCCGATTCCCTCAGCGGTCTTTGTTCATCAAGGCTCCCTCGAAGGATCCAATCAAGATGTTATTCAGGGTACTCTGCAGCTCATTATGGTGCAGCGGCAAGCCGAGATGATGCAGAAAGCGCTGAGTATCTTTAGCAATGATTTCGATAAGACGGCAACGGAAGAACTTCCAAAGGTCTGAGTCTGGAACGACCACCAGCTGTCGCAACGGGCTCTTTAGGAGAAAGAACTATGATTCGGGCACTTTATACGGCAGCCAGCGGCATGAGCGCGCAACAGCTGAATCTGGATACGATTGCGAACAATCTGGCCAACTCGTCTACAGTAGGTTTCCGTCAGCGTACGCTCCAATTCCAGGACATGATCTACCAGAATCTTGTGACGCCTGGGGCAGCACAAAGTCAGCAAACGGTCTCCGCCGGATTGCAGATTGGTTTGGGAACGAAGTCTGCAGCCACAGAAATCATCATGACTCAAGGGGATTTAAACCAGACTAATAATCCCCTTGATCTCGCCATTCAGGGTGGTGGCTTTTTCCAGGTTCAACGCCCAGACGGTACCATCGCGTATACGCGCGCCGGGAACTTCTTTCTCAATGATCAGGGGACAATTGTTGATGCTCAGGGTGACCTTCTGATTCCCAATATCACGATCCCTCCCACCGCGACCGCCGTGACAATTACCCAGTACGGCGTAGTCAATGCCACGATGCCAGGGCAACAGAACCCTACTCAATTAGGACAGATTCAACTGGCGACATTCGCCAATCCGGGAGGCCTCAATAGCGTCGGTTCAAACCTCCTTGCGCCCACGCTTTCCTCAGGTGATCCTGTCCTCGGAAATCCGGGTGGTCCCGAAGGGCTGGGAACCCTTCAACAGGGTTATCTCGAGAATTCGAATGTCGACGTTGTCGGCGCATTCGTCCAGATGGTGTTAGCCCAGCGTGCCTACGAGAGTAATTCGAAAGTAATTCGCGCCGCGGACGACATGTACAGCCAGGTTAACAACATGGTTCGTTAAGGGCTGACGAATATGCGACTGCTCCTCCTGGTCCTCGCGCTACTCTGGACACACCCTCGAGCGTACTGCCTTGGCGGCAATAATGCGGCTTGCAATGTGCTTTCCAAGGCGGCCCTCCCGTCCACTATTGTTATCGATCACTATGTCTCGGACCCCGCTCTTAGCCGGATCTGGGCTATGGTCATCGATTGTGCGCATCCGGGTTGGCCCCCCCGAATTGAGGAGATGAGATCAGCAATAGACACTCCCGGCCGGTGGCCTGCGAATTCGGCTGCTCCCGTATCCGTAGTGGCAACCGCTCCCCGAATTGAGCGCGGAGCGAGAGTTGAGTTGTGGAGCGATGGACCACCTACGATCCGGCTCTCCGGAATCGCTCTAAGCTCAGCATCGCTTGGCGAGCAAATTCAAGTCAGAGCAGGCATGGGCGTTAATCCGCTGTGCGGCAAAGTAACTGGGTCTCGTTCAGTGCAGTTGATAGGAAGCGGCAGAGTATGTCGGAGGGAGCCATGAAAAAGGCAACAGCGACCCGATTGCTCTGCATCGTGCTTTGCATTAAAGTCGTGGCCTTGGGACAATCGACGTCCAAGAAGGAAAGCCAGGTTCCGAAGCTGACCCCGCCTGATACTGCACTCAATGCCTACATATCACGAGTTCGGGCAGAGAACGCCGTAGATCTCAGAACGCCCGGTTCAATCTGGACTGACAACGGGCGCCTTACACGCCTCACTTCGGACGTAAGAGCATTCCGCCTTCACGATCCTATCTCAATTGTCGTATCTGAGAGTCTGGCAGCCTCGACGGACGGTACGGTCAAGAATTCGCGGGCATCAAACGCCAGCTCCCAGATCTCAGAACTTTTTGGCAAGCTCTCCGCAGGCAATGCTCTCAATAACTTGGTCAATCAAACATCTAGTTCAGGGCTTAATGCGCAGGGCGAAAGCGTGACCAATTCCAATTTGAGCACAATCCTGGGAGGTGAGGTCGTGGACGTCCTTCCTAACGGAATGATGGTTATTCAGG
>Ga0335073_10013947_pt1 | contig 11265 bp, 11 predicted proteins | sample Lox_Sample_22_FD_207093 | JGI IMG/M metagenome (GOLD analysis project Ga0335073, IMG submission 207093) | Soil microbial communities from Loxahatchee National Wildlife Refuge, Florida, United States - Lox_Sample_2.2 | ecosystem: Environmental > Terrestrial > Soil > Wetlands | place: USA... | reverse complement strand
GTACGCAGAATAGTCTGATCTGTATCAATGGTTGATACAAACTCTTGAAAGGGATTTTGAACTTAGAAAAGCAGTGAAATCATATTTTTGGTTCAAGAGCCATGTTCGTAATCTCACGGTTTGGGTAGATCATTGCCCCCGCTCTCCTCGGTACATGAGAGCCGAGCATCCTTCAGTCGAGAGGAGACCGTCACGACGATTGTTGGTAGCCGTAAACAATTTGTGGGGAATAGCTTGTGGATTCAACGGTTGAAGAGTGAGGAGTCGTGCCAAAAAGCCGCAAACGACCGAGGATTTCCAGAACGATGTAGAGCTAAAGGAGTGAGCGACATTCTTCCTCTTGTACTCGAGAGAGACTCACGCCTCAATTATCAAATATTTTGGCAACTTTAATAGTTTGCTACCATACCCTGTCAGGTAAAATGACCGCACTGACGATTACTGATGCAGACATCGGTGAGTAATATAAAGTTTGCCTTTAACAAAAGGACGAATGCAAAGAAGCCAACAAGTTCTAAAAACTTTCAGGGGACAAGCTTCGTGGCAAGAGTGCCATTGTGACCGGAGGTTCCTCAGGTATCGGTCTCGGTATTGTTCAAAAACTGACTCAACATGGCGTCAAGGTCCTAGTGGGCGACGTCCAAGATCTTACGGAACCGGTTGAAGGTTTACTGTTTCAGCATACCGACGCTAGTAATTGGGATGATCTCCTCGCACTGTTCAAGAGAGGGATGCAAGAGTTTGGGCGCATTGATATTGTCATTCCCAATGCGGGCATAGGTGATAGGGGAGACTACTTCGATGTAGTAGACGCCAATGGAGACCCAGTGAAACCAGGCTTCGAATGCCTCAAGCTCACCTTGATCGGCCAAATGTACACGGTTAAGCTCGCAATGCACTATATGCGAAAGCAACGACCACAAGGTGGCGTGATAGTGTCAACAGTCTCTCGAAGCGGATATGACTGTCAGTCGATACCGGTCTACGCTGCTTCCAAGCATGGCATGATTGGTCTTATGAGAGGACTTAGACCTCATACTAAAACCTGGAATATCCGGATTAACAGCCTTGCGCCTCATGTGACAGATACGGCCGCCGTTCGACGACTTCCAACTTTAATACCAGACTTACAGCGGGTCGGCATTCCCGTGAGCACAAACGAGGAGACAGCGCGAGCTGCCGTATTCATGTGTGCGAATGAGGACTACCACGGCTGCACCATTAGCGTCATGGGCAGTGAGTATCGTGAACTGGAAAGCGGAGTCGAGCGACACAAGAGAGACATCATGGGAAACGATCCAAGATTCAACATGACCCCAGAGCAAATAGAGGTTATGGGTGAGTACTGATCCGAGAATGAAGAAAGCACTGTCTGATGATGAAGTAGAAAATATCTTTGCACCGGCGTCGAAATGGTAATGATTCACGTTGTTCGTGAGCTTAGCGTTCCACTGGGCTTTCCACCTGGACAATGACCATGTTACCATGTAGAACGCTATTGTCGGGTCAAATCTACTCCCTCCATACACCCGACTAGGTTAGTCGATATTGGCCTATTAGATATATCAGTAAATAATCAGATGGCTGGTAGGCCGCTGCTTTTGGTGGTTGCTGTCTTAGGTACCGTAATTCCCCTTCGCTCTTATTGGCCCTCGACCCCTTCCGATGGTTTTTCCGTCCCGCGCGACCTCTCATTCGCAGCATATCCCTTCGTCTACTGGGAGGCCTAGGTAAGGCTGTAAGGCAACGATCATAGATCCGCGAACTTCAAATTCCAAAACCATGAACAATTCACTTGACGTGTCAATTGCTCCACTATTGCTGCTCATAATGCCTTCCAAAAAGCGTAAAATTGATGAAGACCTTGTTGTGCCTACACGGTATAAAAAGGAGAAGAAGCAACCACCTCCGGAGCCCTGGGCGCTGCCATCATTTGAACCACTTCAGGAGCTGAAATTAGAAGAGCGAGGGAAACCAATATTGGCCGCCGAAATCGATGCGACGTCACCTGGAGCGCTATTTGACCTACTATGGGACTCGGAATGCATAGATCTTGTGATCAAAGCGACGAATGCGAACGCTAGGGCGAACCCACCTACGAAAGGACCTCGCTGGCGAGAGCTCACGGTTCCAGAGCTCTAGCTTTGAGGATGACGCTGGTGGTGATGAGGATCTGGGTCTTAGCTTAGCGTCCGATCACCCGAACGCACCTTATTACAGCTGCGATTTCTTCACAACTACGCAATTATAATTAGTCTAATTAATGAAACAATATATTCCTAGACCTCCTCTATCTAAATATCGAGAAAACACCATAAATTAGTCCATTTATTGCCGTGAAATTGAGCGACGAAGTTGACGACTTCTGGAGCTCCGACACGCACGGACCACTTTTAAGCCTCCCCGCCAGTAGACGAAGGGATAAAACTTGCCCACCTTTCCCTCTTCTCTCAGTCTCGCTTTTTATTTCAAACCGCTCTTTTTCCCATCCTCAAACGACACTATTCACCCTCATCCCGTCCCCTCGTATATGGCCTATCGCCGTCGCCGCCGCTCATTCCCACGCCGCAGCCTATCTCCCTGATCTCCAGCCATCCCCAACGCATCGCGCCTCGAGCCTTTCGTCGTCATTCGTTTCCCTTCGTCCCTCCGTCTCGCTCGCTCTCGGGATCCCACGCTGCGCCGTCCCCCTTCCCAGCGCACTGCCATACCGCTCCGGTAGCCTCTCATTGCCTAGCCGTCCCTCTTGCCTCTAGGTACTACGCAATCTCCTGAACCGACTTCATCCCTCATCTCTCATGGCGAGAGCATCTGGCGATTAACTTTCAGGAGCTATGTGTCGCCAGGTGACCGCTCCTTCCTTAGGCCGTTCCTACCAAGCGGCATCCGTTTCGGCGATCCCCTGCACTCTTCTTGCAGCGACCCTAGCAGTGGGCTGAGTCCAGCTGATCCTTCTCAACCATGTCGGACATTGGATCCAAGTCTGATTCATCAGCCATGTCACCACTATCGTCGGTTCGGCTTTGCGAAGACAACTTGGCCCAATCATACTTCCATCTCCTTCACCTCTCCGTCTATCAGGGGCGCAGGGAGGGGAAGGTGTTTTATCCAACTGGAACCGTTAGATAAGGAGACTATTGCGGGAACATATACTTACATCCATTCGCTAATGTTTGGATAGAAGAAATAGCAACAAAGGCCTCCCACCTCATTGGCGAGAGCTCGATACTTTGCACCATCCTTTGCCCAGCTGATAATGTCTCTTTCGACTGCTTCTCGGTTATACGAGGGCGACTCGCAAATGATAGCAATCACGAATGCAACCGCCTCTTTAGTGATGGAATACCTGTCTGACCGAGACAGCGCAGAGATAACGTCGTAATATGCAGTCGTTATAAATCTCCGTAGAATCTTGTTGGATACGGTAGAAGTACGCACGGATAGTGCGTAGTCGTAGTGCTCCTTAGGAGATGAAGGAACTTGTGAACTGTCACTCCTTAAGAAGGCTGAAGGGTCTGCTTTCCATCTCTCAAACGGCTCGGCAATCTCTGAAGGTAGGGCGACCTCTTCTTCAATTTCCCGTAGTGGCCGAATTCGGTGACCTTCGCCCAAGGCAGCATTCGATAAGACTCTCTCGCCCAACAAGGCTGCGCCTGACGCGGTGGATAAGGCTGTGGCAGCGCCCGACGTAGTGTTGTTGGTAGCTGCTGCGGCAGCCTCTTGTGGAACATCCTTTTGTGCTAATGTTCCTACAATAGCAGAAACCGGACGTCTTTTCGCACGTCTTTTCGCACGTCTTTTCGCAGGTTTTTTCGTTAAAAGTTTACTAAGATTCCTCTGGACATTATCATCAAGCACTGGTACGGCTTCCCGTAGTCTTTCGACAAACTGATCACACGTTAGATATCGTTGATACCTCTAAATTTCATTGAGAGAGAGACACCTTTTCGTCGGATAACAATTCCTTCAAAGTTGAATCCTCAAGGTCTGACTTGACAGCCTTGCTAACTTCGGCGCCCATTTGGTGAAGTGGAGTGGTTGAGATTGGGCGCTGAAATTGCTGAGAAACTGATCTCAAAACATGCTACTCCGTACTTATGCTAGGCTCAAACTGATCATCGAAAGGAACGGTTGTTCCACTCGCTTATCATTCCGGGTTTAGCGTGTTTGTGCCCTCTCCAAGACCAATGCAGCAATCCCTGTGCAGCATTCGTGCTGCGAGAACCACAAAGACCGACCCTATCCTAAAACCAACGACTCTCTAAGCATATCATCCCGTGGAGCTTGATCAGCAGATTAAACGAGACACTAAGATGACCCAAATAGAGAGTGCCGTTTACAAAGGACAAAGGCGTACCTAGCTACGTCGTTGTGCCTTAGCGTTAGCAGCACTCCCTCCCCAATTGGATAGAAGATTGAGAAAGCGCGGCAACTTGATAGTATGGCGTTTGGTGATGCGCTTAGAAGAAGTGGCAAAGGTAGGCGAGGTCGTCTCTATTTGAAGAATTCAATTCAACCTCTCTGAGTCAACAAACTCTCAACTCATTCCCCCAAGCTAAAGCTCTACACCCATCTCAAATCCACAAACTCCTGCAACAATCTCTACAGGCAAATCGGCCCAGTGACAGCCCATCCCGAGTTCGGCGGTCCCACACCTTCTTTCTTCCCGTCAACTGTGGATAGTGAGGAACAAAACACAGCAACTCGAAACGGGAAATCGCGACTCTTTCCAACACCGGATGTCCGTCATTGCTCGTGCAGGTATGCTGGATTCACAGTTGGCGTGACTTGATGAGCACCGCGAGAGACACAACCGAGCCTGAGGTGAATGATAAGTGCAGGCCGCTACTTCGTCTTTTTCTTCTTGAAGTTGCTGGGCCCAGTCTTGATCGTTGTGTCTGGGGTGATCGGTTGGACGCTTGGCTGGCTGTCCGATATCACTCGTTCATCAGCTAAACTATAACTTCCAAGTTGTTGGGACAGTCCTGAGCCTGAAGGAGCCAGTTCCTGATCCGATGGTTGAGGTTCGGATGGAGCGGAAACTTCGAAATTCAAATCAGCTGGTAACATGTCGATGGCGGAGCAGATTGTTTTAAAATGATCGGTAACCCAGAAATCGTAGATATTCATGACAACAGCCCACGCTTTCCACCTTTGATCACCCTCCTCCGTTGGTGAAATATCAAACTTGGCCATTGGACGTCGATGGAATGTGAAATCTTCCCCTTTGACAAAAATATAATGGCCCCAGATTCTGACGTATTCATCGCTATGAGAGATTGAATAGCCCTTGATTTCCCGATGGAGCTCGTTCAGTCGACCGACAAGCCGGAATAGCTCTATCAAATTACGTAGCGAAACGGTTTGACTGTGCAGATTTTGACGATCGGCGATATCAAGCGCAGATGCTCCGCATTTCACTTCGCTGGTGAGAAATGGAAGGTACATGTTGTACGTGGCCGCAATATAGGAACAGTCTTCGAGTTCGTTGCCGATGAAAGGCTGCAGCTTTTGTAGCTGTTCCCGATTGAATGCTTCTCTTTTGAATCCAAGGCCAAAGTCCGGCTGCGGACGAGGTCCGTAGAGGGGGATGGCATTGAGCCAGCCCGCATTGGTGGTCTCTCTGAGAATTTCTAAGTGTTTCGCTCCGTGATCCGCTAGTATCTCAGCCGAGGGGACAATAAGCTGCGAAATATCGCGAATCACCTTGGTCTCGTTCTCGCCCCTAAGTCTCTTGCAAGTCTTCTTAAACAGATTGTCATCTGAGAAAAGGGTATGTTCAGGTGGCTTTCGCGGCGTTTTCAGAAGCTTTTGGAGAAGCTTTTCGCTTTGAGTACTAATGCCTTCTTCGTGGTCGTCCATAAAGCTTCCGCGCTCCTGGAGTTGACCTTCGTATCGCGGATGTTTGTATGGAGCACTCTTTTGTTCCCGCGGCTGTTGGTCGCTCGGTGTTCGTGTTTCCGTATTAATGCTGGCATCTGAACGCTTGCGGCGGAGGGCAACCGATGATCTCTTTCTTGCGAGCGCATGATGGACAATGTCTCGAAACCGATCCATTGTTTTTTCTTGTTCTTCTGTCGGCCAGGTTCCGTTCTCCCTCCAGTAGTCAACCCGAGCGTCGCTGATTGTCTTCCTAGCTGGTTTGCTGACCGGAACTGCAGATGTGCGTGCTCGTTTTGAAGACAGCTCAGGCGAAGCGTGGGAAGATGGAACTTCGTCTTCTTGTCGAGGTCGTTTTAGCGTCTTCGCCTGCTGAATGGAGTTGGGCGTTGTCTGGATAGGATCGGCACATTGGAGGCGTAGGCTTCTGCGTCTTTGCTGCGACGCGTTCTTAACCGCGGATGCGGTGCATGAACTTCTACGTCGAGGTGTAGCTTTGCTGATACCTCGATGTGTTTGTGCTTTGAGAGTCAGGGCAGTTAAGGTATGACAAGAGTTGCGCCGACGTACTTTTCTTCGCTTGGGTTGGCATACGCAGTCTCTTTTGAGCGGCTAAAGATGCTGAACCAGTAGCCATGTCGATTGGAATCGCAGGGTCCATGCGATTATATGAGTTGCCGCCAGGTTTGAAGTGGAGGGTCGACTAGTGGATGTCAGACGCGAGTTTGGAGGAAGCCAGCGAAAACGCTAAGCCAAAGGGAGCGCCAAGACACGTGCGAGGCACTAGTCCTAATACGCTTTCCACAACTGCCTGCCCCCTCCGATCACTTCTCCCAGCCTGCAACGATATGGGTTTTATACTGATTTGAGTGAAAATACATCCGCCGAGCTTGGTAAATTGATTTGAGCACTTTTGCCTTGATATACAACGCAACTTGGATGGTGTTCGCCCGCGGCGTTGGAGTCGGTAGGGCAGGACAAACAAAGGGTGGGAGGTTTGAAGTCCGATTGAGAATGCTTTGAAACAATGTCGTAGTAGACGGTCGTCAGAAATCTCCGCAATATCTTGTCAGATGCAAGGGATGCTTGTACATTGCGCGTGTAATTATAATGTTCACTAGGAGATGAAGAAGCTCCAAGCGAGGAAGATTCGCGGTCAAGGAAGATTGAATGGTGTCACGTGTATATAGTTACTATTACCTCAGTATCCTCAGACTATAGATCACGTGTGCCAAGCTGCGCTAGACCATTCTGGTCGGGACACTCAATCTATAGTCTGAGGACAAGTTACAACCCCACCATACAAGTTTCCGAACTTTTTACAGGAACGTTCTACTCCACCACAACCCCGAATTCGGCTCCGATAGACGGTACAATTATCAAATCGAGGTCGTAGAACAACATGCCGTCATCAGAATCCCGAAATTCGACCCCTACGTCGAGAGGTCGCGTTCGAGGCAGCCCCGCTCTCCTTATGATGATTTCACAGTCTTGATTACGCAGCCATCTCAATCTTTGTCCAGTCATCTTTAAGCTTACCAGGTTACTCAGAAATCTGCCCAGCGTGGACAGAAGTTCAAACTTGACTGGAGCTAGGAGGTAAACTCTTCTCGAAGACTAAGCACAGAATCATAAGAGAGCGAGGACCATTTCACACTGCCCATTAACTAGTTTTGTTCAATTCTAATACCTAACCAGATGAGACCACGTTTCAGTGTGTTGTCTGACACGTTGCTCGTTCGTCCACTAAAGCTGCTCTCATTCAATGCGTCTCAACTTTCAACCTTGCTGGAAACGGTAACTCTCCCACCCAGCTCGTCAACTACCCGTTTGCTGTGTTCCTTTGAGCGCTGGGATGTGTCTGGCTGCTATTAGCGTGGGTACTCTGGGAATCAATGTTTGACATAGCATCGCGACATACGAGGATTGGAGAGATTGGCCTGGTGTCTTTGAAGCATTATAGCTACGTCCTCTGCACCGCCAACAAGGTCGCCCGGATCTTGAGGTATTATGGACTTGACGGCGATGGAATCTTCTTGGGAATTCACCATTGCTATTAATTGGCTGCTTTTGGACTCAAGTTGAGGAAATGGTAGTCCAAGAGTGGAGGAGTTTATCCCTTAGTAGTGTAACTCGTCCACCAGAACTTCTTCATATCTTTATTACATCGTTTACAGCGTCTAATGACGTCCCCTTCTTTATTAAGTCTCTCACCGCCTTACTTTCCCATTTCCAGTCTCGCGTTTGCCGATTTTGAAAGCCCATTCAAGTCTCTCAGCTAATTATGCGCTTGTCTGCAACGATGTTACCGCCACATGCGTCACTCCCACGTTGGCCCAGACCCTTCCTTCAACTGCCATCTCCGCTCTTTGGAGTGCGCATGCTCTTCAGCTAATGAGAGACGCTGAAGCGTTTCCTTTGATCGATCTCCCATATCCCATGTCATTGCGCAAACCACGCGCTCATTGTGGCGGATCTTGGCCGGCGCGTGCCAACTTCTAAGATACCGGTCTCGTTGTAATCGAAGATTTGCATCGAGTTTGACTTTCCCGGACTTGCGGATACATTCCTATGGACACTGCCCACTACTCTGACAATACGTCGCGACTTCATGGTTAAATATTCTAGCAAACTGGGATTACCACGAGGGAAATGTTGGAGAGCACAAACAAAATCAAGAGAGTATGCTATGAATTTGTCCGGGATTACTTTTATGGGCCATAAATTCTTATTACCGCAATCTCGTGTAGTCATTGTTCGATCTGATCCGCCCTTCTCACTTCTAGTACCCCGAGACGCCTTTGGCAACGTATGGCTCCTCAAGATACTTGGTCTCCTCCTCGGTCAGCTTAATCTTGAGTGTCTCAATCGCCTCATCAATGCGCTCTTTTTTGTTCAGTCCAATGATGGGGCACATGCCCTTGGACAAACTCCATGATGTTGCGACCTGCGCCATACTGATTCCCTTCTTCTTTGCAATCTCCTCGACCCGATCCGTGACAGTTTTGTCGCTTTCAATCTCTCTCTTTCTGATCTGATTCTGCAAAAAGGCATCTGTGTTCTCCCTGAGAGTAGAGCGACTCCCATACGGCCTGGCCAGCGCACCTCTGGCAATGGGACTCCAGGGAATCAAACCGACGCCTGTGTCCTTGCAGTATGGAATCATCTCGCGCTCCTCCTCGCGGTAAACGAGGTTGTGGTAGTTCTGCATAGAGATGAACTTGTGCCAACCATTTCGCTCGGCAATGTTCTGCAGGGTCTGGAACTCCCACGCCGCCATCGACGACGCGCCGATGTACCGCACCAAGCCCCTTTCCACCACGTTATTGAGCGCGTGCATGATCTCGGTTCGCGGTGTTGCCCGGTCTAGTCGGTGGATCTGCAGCACGTCGATGTAGGTACCCAGCCGTGCAACCGATGCTTCCACCGCATCCAAGATGTGCTTGCGCGACAGGCCCACGCGGTTCACCCATGCGCCGTCGTTGGTCGATGCTCCAGAGATGGGCGGTTGCGTGCCATCGTCGGCGACACCGAAATAGCACTTTGAGAGGATGACAAGGTGCGATCGAGGGATCTTGTACTGCTTGATCGCTTTCCCTACGATCTCCTCGCTTCGTCCATGTGAGTATGCGTCCGCCTATGGTGCCTAATTAGTCAACATGCTACTGTTTCTATTTCTCGCGGCGAAGAGCTTCCTGAGAGCCAACTGGTTGACATACGGTGTCCCAAGTGTTGATTCCCTTGTCGTAAGCGTATTTCAGCAAAGGCAGAGATTCCTCCTCATTCAGAACCCATTCCTGCCATTCTGAAGTGCCGTATGACATGCAACCCACAACAATTTTGGAGATTTTAAGTCCGGACTGGCCGAGACTGTAGTTCAACGGCGTCTGTTAGCATGTACTCTTGTCCTATCGGAAATTGAGGTTGGCAGTCATACTTTGTGTACTCCATGGCTCCAACAATGGGACTGTGTGCGTATGCGCTCAAGAATGGACTGGAAGTAGAGTAGATGAGAGTGGGATAGACGCCTTTAAGACCAGTGATTCAAGCTCCACTTTGGATCTACAGGGCTTCGATGCGGAGTTAATTACTCTATGACGGCGTCAGCGTGAGGTGAAACAACCACACTGACCCAAACCACCCCGGCGATAGCGTAGTTACTCGGGCATAAATCCAGGTAGCACAGCACGTTATTTGTGAATGCGTCAAATGCCTGATAACGATCGCTTGTACTTGGACAGGATACCTCAGCTACGTGAAGTTGGATTGGAAATTTAATGGGCTGACCGACATCGGCCACAAAGCCAGCCCGATAGGTCATTGTACTTTAGGATCTGTCTGGTCTGCTGACGGAGACAAGCTATTGCAGGTTTATGAGCGGAATCTCACGAATACGGCGAAATCGATCACAGACAAACTAGAGATAAGACATCGGATTTGAGATCGAATCTCAGGCTGTTAGCCCATGCTTTGCATTTGCTATGTATGAAGTCTCGGTCTTTGCGACCGGTTGTAGAATCCACCTAAGGCCATACCAGGCCGAGAGCCATCAAGAACGCCATGCAAAGGGAGGGGAAATCGAAGTTGCATCAAATCGCCTACTGACCACCACGGAGACGGAGCACCAAGTGCAGGGTCGACTCCTTCTGAATGTTATAATCAGAGAGCGTGCGGCCATCCTCAAGCTGTTTGCCAGCGAAAATGAGACGTTGCTGATCCGGTGGGATACCCTCCTTATCCTGGATCTTCGTCTTTACATTGTCGATTGTGTCAGACGATTCAACCTCGAGAGTAATAGTTTTGCCGGTAAGAGTTTTGACGAAGATTTGCATACCACCACGCAACCGCAGGACGAGATGGAGGGTAGACTCCTTCTGAATGTTATAATCGGACAGAGTACGTCCGTCCTCAAGCTGCTTGCCAGCGAAGATCAGGCGCTGCTGGTCCGGTGGAATGCCCTCCTTGTCCTGGATCTTTGTCTTAACATTGTCGATGGTATCCGAAGACTCCACCTCAAGGGTGATAGTCTTGCCGGTAAGGGTCTTGACGAAGATCTGCATACCACCACGGAGACGGAGCACAAGGTGGAGAGTGGATTCTTTCTGGATGTTATAATCCGAAAGGGTTCGGCCGTCTTCGAGCTGCTTGCCAGCGAAGATCAGACGCTGCTGGTCCGGTGGAATACCCTCCTTGTCCTGAATCTTGGTTTTAACATTATCGATGGTATCCGATGACTCCACCTCAAGGGTGATAGTCTTGCCGGTGAGGGTCTTGACGAAGATTTGCATATTGACTGTTGAGGAGTTTGAAGTTTGTGAGTGGATTTGGAGATGATTGGGTTTGCAGACGCGTAGAAGTTGACGAAGTCGAAGAAGATGACTTTGA
>Ga0335073_10013946_pt1 | contig 11266 bp, 14 predicted proteins | sample Lox_Sample_22_FD_207093 | JGI IMG/M metagenome (GOLD analysis project Ga0335073, IMG submission 207093) | Soil microbial communities from Loxahatchee National Wildlife Refuge, Florida, United States - Lox_Sample_2.2 | ecosystem: Environmental > Terrestrial > Soil > Wetlands | place: USA... | reverse complement strand
CCGTCATCTTGTGCGCGATCTTGTTCAGCTCTTCGAGATTCATGTGTAGCTCCCCTTCGAATGCTCCAGGGCTTCGACGCCCGGTAGTGTTTTGCCTTCCAGCCATTCCAGAAACGCGCCGCCCGCGGTGGAGACATAGGTGAAGTCCCCTGCGACGCCGGCATGATTGAGCGCGGAGACGGTGTCGCCGCCGCCGGCGACGCTGAGCAGGTTGCCCGCTCTGGTCGCGGCCGCGACGGCTTTGGCCGCGGCGACGGTCGCGTGGTCGAACGGCGCCATTTCGAACGCGCCGAACGGGCCGTTCCACACGACGGTTTTGGTGACGTGCAAACGACGCTCGAACTCCGCGACGCTTTGCGGGCCGACATCCAGGATCATCTCGTCCTGGTGGACATGGCCGATCTCCACCGTGCGATGCGCGGCGTGGGCCTTGAATTCCTTGGCCGCGACGACATCGGTGGGGAGCAGCAGCACGCAACCAGTCTCGGTCGCCTTATGGACGATGCGCAAAGCGGTTTCGAGCTGGTCCTTCTCGTAAAGCGACTTGCCCACTTCGCGGCGCTCGGCGCCGAAGAAGGTGTTGGCCATGGCGCCGCCGATGACGAGCGTGTCGACCTTGCTGAGCAGGTTCTCGAGCAGCTCGATCTTGGTGGAGACCTTGGCGCCGCCAACCACCGCCATCACGGGACGCTGGGGATTGCCCAGCGCTTTATCCAGATGCTCCAGCTCCGCTTGCATCGAGCGGCCCGCGGCCGACGGGAGCAGGTAAGCAAGGCCCGCCGTCGTGGCATGGGCGCGGTGGGCGGCGGAGAACGCGTCGTTGACGAAGAGGTCGCCGAGCTTGGCGACCTGTTTGGTGAAAGCCTCGTCGTTCTTCTCCTCGCCGGCGTGGAAGCGCGTGTTCTCCAGCAGGAGCACGTCGCCGTCCTTCAGCTTGGCCACCGCGCTCTCGGCATCCGGGCCGACGCAATCGTCGGCGAAGGCGACCGGACGGCCGACGGCTTTCGCGAGCGGTGCGGCCACCGGCTTCAGCGACATGTCCGGCACGCGCTTGCCCTTGGGACGCTCGAAATGGGAGAGCACGATCACCTTCGCGCCCTTCTCCGCCAGCTCCTTGATCGTCGGCGCCTGGCGGTCGATGCGCGAGCTATCGGTGACCTTGCCGTCCTTCATCGGGACATTCAGGTCCGCGCGCACCAGCACGCGCTTACCTTTGACGTCCAGATCATCGAGCGTGCGGAAAGAAGCCATTTCACTCCCTCAATCGTCATGGCCGGGCCTGGCCCGCCACCCATATTCCAGAGTCTCGAAAGTCAGGCGCTCTGGAATATGGGTCCCCGGGACAAGCCCGGGGATGACGAAGAAAATATTAAAGCAGCTTACCCATCGCGACGGCGGTGTCGGCCATGCGGTTGGAGAAGCCCCATTCGTTGTCGTACCAGGTCATGATCGAGACGAGGTTGCCCTCCATCACCTTGGTCTGGTCGAGCGCGAAGCTGGACGAGTGCGGATCGTGGTTGAAGTCGTGGCTGACGAGCTTCTCATGCACGATGCCGAGGATGCCCTTGAGCGGACCTTCGCTCGCGGCCTTGATCATCGCGTCGTTGATTTCCTGCGCGGTGGTGGCGCGCTTGGAGACGATCTTGAGATCGACCAGGGAGACGTTCGGCGTCGGCACGCGCACGGAGATGCCGTCGAGCTTGCCTTTGAGCTCCGGCATCACGAGGCCGACGGCCTTGGCCGCGCCGGTGGAGGTCGGGATCATCGACAGGGCCGCCGCGCGGGCGCGGTAGAGGTCCTTGTGCATCTGATCGAGCGAGGGCTGGTCGTTGGTGTAGGAGTGGATGGTCGTCATCATCCCCTTCTCGATGCCGACCGTGTCGTGCAGCACCTTGGCGACGGGGACGAGGCAATTCGTCGTGCACGACGCGTTGGAGACGACGATGTGCTCCTTGGTCAGCGCGTGATGGTTCACGCCGTAGACGACGGTCAGGTCCGCATTGTCGGCCGGCGCGGAGACCAGCACGCGCTTTGCGCCGGCCTGGAGATGGGCCGAGGCTTTGTCCTTCGACGTGAAGATGCCGGTGCATTCGAAGGCGATATCGACGGCAAGCTCCTTGTGCGGAAGCTGCGCCGGATCCTTGATCGCAGTGACCTTGATCTTGTGGCTGTCGACGATCATGTGCTCGCCGTCCACCGTCACGGTGCCGGGAAAGCGGCCATGGACGCTGTCGTAGCGCAGGAGATGCGCGTTGGTCTCGACCGGACCCAGATCGTTGACGCCGACGACGACGATGTCGTCGCGCTTGGATTCCACGATGGCGCGCAGGACGAGACGCCCGATACGCCCGAAGCCGTTGATCGCAACACGCAGTGCCATGTCTTACCCCTTCAATGCTTTCCGGGCCGCATCGGCGGCGGCCTCGGCGGTGATGCCGAAATGCTTGAACACGTCCTTGTAAGGCGCGCTGGCGCCGAAGCTGTGCATGCCGACGAACGCGCCGTTCTCGCCGATATAGCGGTCCCAGCCGAGCCGGACCGCCGCTTCGAGGCCCACTCTTACCGTCCCTTTGCCCAGGATGGCGTCACGATATGTTTCGTCCTGTTGCTCGAACAATTCCCAGCACGGCATGGAGACGATGCGCGCCGAAATCCCGTCCTTGGCGAGGAGATCGCGCGCCCCGAAGGCCATTTCCACCTCCGAACCGGTGGCGAGGAAGGTGACCTTGGCGTCCTTGGCGGGCGCGATCTCATAGGCGCCGCGGGCGCAGAGGTTTTTGTCCGTGGGCTCGGTGCGCAGCGTGGAGAGATTCTGGCGGGTGAGGGCGAGTAGGCTCGGCCCGTCATGCCGGTTGAGCGCGATCTCCCAGCACTCCGCGGTCTCGATGGGATCGGCGGGGCGCAGGACGAGAAGGCCCGGGATGGCGCGCAGGCCCGCGAGCTGCTCGACCGGCTGGTGCGTCGGCCCGTCCTCGCCCACGCCGATGGAGTCGTGGGTGAAGACGTAGATCACGCGCTGCTTCATCAGCGCGGAGAGACGGATCGCCGGCTTGCAGTAGTCGGAGAAGATCAGGAACGTGCCGCCATAGGGCACCACGCCACCATGCAGCGCCATGCCGTTCATGGCCGCGACCATGCCGTGTTCGCGGATGCCGTAGCGCATATAACGCCCGCCATAGCCGCCGGGCTGGAAGTCGGTGAAGCTCTTGGTCTTGGTGTTGTTCGACGGCGTCAGATCGGCGGAGCCGCCGATGGTCGTCGCCACCTGCGCATTGACCACTTCGAGAACGCCTTCCGACGCCTTGCGCGTGGCGATGCTCGGCTTCTCGGCGATCATCTTCTTCTTGAAGTCGGCGAGCGCGTCATGCAGCGCATGCGGCATGTGGCCGGCAAGCGCCGCGTCGAACTCCTTGACGAGCGTGGCATCGGCTTCCGCCTTGCGCTTGGTCCAGGCCGCGCGCTTGGCCGCGCCTTGCTTGCCGATCCTGCGCCAGGCATCGAGCACGCCGTCCTGCAGCGCGAAGGCGGCGTCGGGAATCCCCAGCGCCTTCTTGGTGCCCGCGACTTCCTCCGCGCCGGGCGCGTCGCTATGGGCCTTCTGCGTTCCGGCGCGCGTCGGCATGCCGAAGCCGATGATGGTGCGGCAGTTGATCATCACGGGGCGGTCGCTGTCCTGCGCCGCCTTCAGCGCGCGCGCGACCTCTTCGGCATTGAGGCCATCGCAATCCAGCGTCTTCCATCCGGCCGCCTTGAAGCGCATATCGGCATCGCCGGTGTCGGAGAGCGTGCGCGGTCCGTCGATGGTGATGTTGTTGTCGTCGTAGAGAACGATGAGGTTGGCGAGCTTCAGATGTCCGGCCAGCCCGATGGCCTCGTGGGAGATGCCTTCCATCAAGTCGCCATCGCTGGCGATGACATAGGTCTTATGGTTGACGAGATCGTCGCCGAAGCGGGCGTTCAAATGCCGTTCCGCGATGGCCATGCCGACGGCATTGGCGATGCCCTGGCCGAGCGGGCCGGTGGTCGTCTCGATGCCAGGCGCGTGGCCGTGCTCGGGATGGCCGGCGCAAGGGCTGCCCAATTTGCGGAAGTGCTTGATGTCGTCGAGCGTCATCCCCGGATAGCCGGTGAGATAAAGCAGTGAATAAAGCAGCATCGAGCCATGGCCGGCGGAGAGCACGAAGCGGTCGCGGTCCGGCCAGGCGGGATCGGCCGGGTCGTAGCTGAGAAACTGCGAGAACAGGACCGTGGCGGCGTCCGCCATGCCCAAAGGAAGCCCGGGATGGCCGGATTTTGCGGCTTCCACCGCGTCGATGGAGAGGCCGCGGATCGCGTTGGCGAGGGTGCGGATGTCGAATTCTGGCGAAGCCGTGTTCATGCGTTGTTCGGCCTTTCCGGCGGGGCTCTGGCCTTAGCGAGCGCGGGCCATATGCGTCAAGTCTGCAAACGTGCAGCGTTGACCCGATTTCCACGCAAAGCCTATGGTCGCTGCGATTTGTCGCCGGGATTCCGCTCATGTCTCAGCTCGAGGAAACGGCCCAGCGTCTCGCCCAGGCGCTCGATGCGCTGGAATCGACCGTCCAGCCGGTCTTGGACGCCCGCGCGCAAGCCGAGAGGGACAGGACCGAGATCGCGCGGCTGACGGCGGAGCGCGAACGCCTGCTCGCCCGCATCGCCGATCTGGAGGAGGAGACGCGCTCGCTTTCCGGTCTTACAGAGGAAGTCGAAGGCCGCCTCGACGGCGCCATCGCCGAAATCCGCCAGGCCCTGGCGCGTTAGGAGAACGCTATGCCTCTCGTCAACGTCATGGTGAACAGTCGCGCCTACACCATCGCCTGCGACGAGGGCGAGGAAGAGCACCTGAAAGAGCTCGCCGCCCATGTGGATTCGAAAGTGCGCGAGCTCTTAAGCTCGGTCGGCCAGGTCGGCGATCAGCGTTTGCTGCTCATGGCCGCCGTGTTGATCACCGATGAATTCTTCGAGGCGCGCGCGCGGCTTGAAGCCCATGCGCTGAAGGCCAACGAGCTCGTCGGCGCGCATCACGAGATGAGCGAACGGCTGTCGCGCGTCGAAGGCAGCGCCACGCAGGTGCTGGAAGAGGCCGCCAAACGCATCGAAGCGATCAAGGGCAAGATTGCGGCGTGATCCAGGCCGTTCTGGCGCTGCTGATCTATTCGCTGAACACGCTGCCGCTCGCGGACAGAATCGCGTTCCTCGGCTTCCTGCTGGCGGCGTTTGTGACCGCATTCATCGTCCGGCGGGTTCTGCACCAGGCTTGGGGCACGGCGATCCTGAGCGCCATCGCGGTGTTCATGGCGCTGGCTTGGTTCATGCCGATGCCGAGCTATACCGTGACCTACTATACTTATCCGGCGCCGCACTAGTTGCCGTTTGCCCGTATCGCGCCTACCTTAGAGGCGGACGGTACTGCCCCGCGCGTCAGGAAAGCGATGCCCAGGGGCCTTAATGGTACTCACCGGGAGCTGTCCCTGGCCGGAACCGTGGTTCCGATCATATGGCGCCCACCTGCACTTGCAGGCCCGTGAGGATCCGATTCCAACGGCGATGGCGGTCCGTCCACCTTCATTCCCCGGGGGGAAACCATGCGCATCGGTCCTTGTCTCGCGATCGCGTTCGCCGCGCTTGCCGCGGTCTCCGCCCGCGCCGACGATCAGGCCGCCAGATGGGTGGGCCGCTGGAAAATGTACACGGAGACGATGGCGACCCCGATGTATCTGACGCTGAAGGACGCCGGCGGAAAGCTGACCGGAACCGTCGATCCCGGCGAATTCGGGATCGCGATGTTAAGAACCGATACGCTGCGGCTGAAACTCAACGATGCGTTCGGCGCAATCCTGGACTGCAAGGTCGCATTGAAGCCCGGCGGCTCGGAGTTCGAGGGTGACTGTCATTATCACAATCACGGACGCGACGAACGGCGCCACCTGACAGGCGAGCGGCAGTAGTGAGTGACCGGTGAGAACAAATCCGCGCTTCGCCTGAACGCGCGCGCCGCGCGCACGGCGCTCGCGCGCGCCTGTCCCGATATCGCGGAACGGATCGCAGCCTTCGCGGATGCGATTGAGGCCGGCCGCATCGTCGCGGGATACTGGCCGGTGCGCGATGAGGCTGATCCGCGCGCCTTGATGCGGGCCTTGGCGGGGCGCGGAGCGGCGCTCGCATTGCCGCGCATCGATGCGAAGGGTGCCGCGCTTTCCTTCCGCCGCTGGCAGGAAGGCGACGCGCTCACCGACAATCATCACGGCATTGCCGAGCCGCGCGCGGAGGCTGAAGTTCTCGTGCCGGACGTCGTGCTGGTGCCGCTGCTGGCTTTCGACGCGCGCGGACACCGGTTGGGCTATGGCGGCGGCTATTACGACCGCACGCTCGCATCACTTTCCGCGCGCGCCATCGGCGTGGCGTATTCCGGTCAGGAAATCGACGCAATTGCCGCCGAGCCTCATGACCGAAGGCTCGACGCGGTCGTCACGGAATTGGGGATGCGGCGCTTCGGGCCCTGAGAAGGGGAAAGTGCCATGCGTCTTGCTCTGTTCGCTTTGCTCGCGCTGTCCGCCGCGGCCTCGGCCGAGCCCGTCACCGTCGACCAGCTCCTTACCGCGCCGGACCACTATGCGGGGCAGAATGTCCGCGTCGCCGGCCAGATCGACAATTGCATCGGCCAGAGCTGCAATCTCTGCCCTGAGGATATGACGCGGGCGAGCTTCGATGCGGAGGATTGCGTGGCGCTCGTCTTCGACGGCGATGTGGGTGTGCGCCGCGCGATGGGTGAGGCCTACCGCTTCTCGGACGTGATCGTGGACGCGCGCTTCGAGCACGACCTGTCGCTCAGCGATGCGCGCATCGCCCGCGTCACGGCGCGCCGCACGGCCGCGAACGGCCTAGTCAGCGCCTATCGCGAAGGCCGCCTCGTCGAGCCCGAACGCGACGATGCCTACCGCATGCAGGCCGAATGGGACCGGCTCGGCCTGTGGCCGGGTGCGAGCCCGCGCTTCTTCCGCATCGCGCGCTATTCGCTACAGCATCGCGAGGCCAGCGCGTCGGGCCTCGGCTGCGTGTGTCTGCGCGAGGGCTGCGAATGGCCGACGCATTATTTCGGCGGCTTCAACGCGCCCGGCAATCCCTATCGCTGCTACGAGATGGAGAAGTTCGACGAGGGCTGGCGCATCCTGCCGGACTAATCACCACACGCCCGGTATGAGCCGCCAGCGCACGCGGCGCATGTAATCGGCATAGCCGGCGAGTTCGTGCGCGAGCGTGCGCTCCTCGAACACGGCGCGGATCGAGACGCCGATGAGGAAGATGGGCGCGACGGCAAACCCGATCCACGAGCCCAGGAGCAGCGGAATGCCGAAGAGATAGAGCGCCGCCGCCGCATACATGGGATGGCGGACATAGGCGTAAGGACCCGCGTCGATCACATGCTGCGCGCGCTCGCTCTGCACGCGCACGACCGGCGCGGCGAAGCTGTTCACCCGAAAGACGACCAAGGTTGCGGCGAAACCGGCGATCATCAGCACCATGCCCAGCGCGTTCGCCCAGAGCGGCAGATGTGACAAGCGCCAACGCTCCGCATCCAGCGCCATAACCACGAGCCAGACATACCACAGCAGCAGGAAGGGAAAGAGGAACAGCCGGTCCCACCCCTTCTGGCCCTTCTGGAAGACGTCGAGCCGCGAGGCGAGAAGGGCGGGATCGCGCGGGATCATCCAGGCACCGAAACCGAAACCGCCCACCACGAAGATCGTGAGGAAGACCCAGGCCTGCGGCCAGCGCCAGGTTTCCGCCGGCCAGAACAGGGCGAGCGCCATCGCGCCCATCCAAAGCGTGGTCTGCACGATCAAGGCAAGGACGAGTTTTCCGGTCTTCACGACGCGCCCATTGTGCTAAGAGGCCGCCATGCGCATTCTATTCATCGGCGATATCCGAGGTGGTCGAGGCGGAACTCCCGCGCCTGATCGACACGCTCAAGCTCGATTTCACCGTCGTCAACGGCGAGAACGCTGCCGGCGGCTTCGGCCTCACGCGCGCCATCGCCAACGAGTTCTTCGCGCTCGGCGTCGACGTCATCACCACCGGCAATCATTGGAGCGACCAGAAGGAGATCCTCTCCTTCATCGCCGACGAGGACCGCGTGCTGCGTCCGTGCAATCTGCCGAAGGGTACGCCGGGCAAGGGCGCCAATCTCTATCAGGCGCGGAACGGCAGCCATGTGCTGGTGATCAACCCTCTCGGCCGCGTCTTCATGGAGCCGCAGGACGATCCGTTCGCGGCCGTGGAGGCGGAGCTGAACGCCTGCCCGCTGGGTGAGGCGGCGGACGCCATCATCGTCGACATGCATGCCGAGGCGACGAGCGAGAAGATGGCGATGGGTCATTTCTGCGACGGACGCGCCAGCATGGTCGTCGGCTCGCATCAGCATGTGCCGACGGCCGACGCGCAGATCCTGCCCGGCGGCACGGCCTATCAGACCGATGCGGGGGCTTGCGCCGATTACGACTCCGTCATCGGCATGGACAAGTTCGAGCCCCTGCAGCGCTTCACCAAGAAACTCAACACCCAGCGTTTCTCCCCCGCCACCGGCCCCGCGACGCTCTGCGGCGTGTTCGTGGAGACCAATGCGAAGGGTCTGGCGGTGCGCGTCGAGCCGGTGCGCGCCGGCGGACGGCTCAAGCCGAGCGTGCCGGCGGCCTGAAATCCGCCGCGAGATAAAACGCCGCCGTGATCGCAGCGAGATCGATCACGAAGAGGTAGCGGTACTCGCAGGCCAGCGCGATGACGAAATAGCTCGCGGTGTAGAGCGCGGCGGCGGCGAGAAGCCCCGCCAGGACGATGTCGGCGGGGCGGCGGCGGCGCGCCAGGATCACCAAGCAGATCAGGCCGATGGCCGCGAAGAAGGGATGCGACAAGACCGGCGTGCCAATGAGCGGGCCGGCATAGTCGTCGTCGAGGACGTTGTCGCGGTCGTCATAGCGGGTCTTGAGATTCAATAGGCGCATCGGGCCCGGAGGGCCGTCGACGCCGGTGACATAGGTCATGCATTGATCGGCATGGGTCGAACCGAAGACCCACCAGAAATCCGCCGCGCGCACCGCGAGATAGTCGAGCGGATGCGCCAGGATCGCGGCGCGCCATTGCCGTTTCACCGCGTCCATCGAGGGGATGACGAGGTCCTTCATGCCGGACTTGTCGGCGAGCGGATCGTGCGCCGCCGGCGTGTAGAGCGCGGCGCCCTTCGCCCGCATCAGACGCGCCATCGCGGGCGCGTCGCGATCCAGGATGGGCAGCGTGACGGCGGGATCGCGCTGCATCATTCCAGCGAGGTCGTAGAGCTGAAGGTCCTCCATCTGCTCGGTGGCGCCGAGCGCGCCGGTCGCGCGCAATTGCAGGAGCGCATTGGCGCCCAACGCGAGCACCGCGCAGGCGGCGAAGAAACTCGCGCCCAAGGCGAGGCGCCTGCCGCGCGGCATCGCCAAAGCGAGCGCGATGGCGGCCAAGGGCAGGATGACGAAACCGTTCTGCCGCGCCAGCACCGCCAAGCTTACGAAGATCGTGGCAGCGGCGAGCCAAAACATACGCCGCTCCTCTTGCGTCGCCGCGCAGGCGAGGCAGGCAAAGCCCATCACGCAGGCATCGGCGAACAGCACATCCTTCCAAACGATGGCTTGGAAGAGAAAATATTGCGGCAGCGCGACCGCGATTGCGGCAGCCACGACGACTAGCCAGCCCGGCCGCTCCGCGCGCCACAGCAGCGCCAGCAATGCGCCATACGCCGTCGCGGCATCGAGGACGATGAAGCCACCCGCGCCGAGCACGCCCAGGAGCCACGACATCACCGGCGGATGCCAGTTGGAGTAGCGCTCCGTTACGCCCTCCGCCAGCTGCATGATGGAATCGAATTCCAGATGCCCGGGCCAGTTCACGGCCAGCGTCGCGGCCAAGCCCGCCGCCAGCACGGCGGTCGCGATCCATCTCTGCATAGGCCCCCCGAACCCGCCGCGTCTGCGGATCATGGGCATTGTCACATTTTCGCTCAAGCCGGCAGGGCGGGAACCATCCTGCCGGCTTCCGCGCTTGAAGGCGTATGGGGATGCTCGCGCCAATCAAGAACATGGTCCGGGAAGGCTTCGGCGCCTTCGTCGACGACGAGGCGCTGACGCGCGGCGCGGCCATCGCCTTCTACGCCGTCACCGCGCTGGCGCCGGTGCTTTACATCACCGCGCTCATTTGCGGCCTGATCTTCGGGCGCGCCGCCACCACCGGCGCGCTCGCCCGGGAGCTCACCCATGTCGCGGGGCCGGACGGGGCGCGCCTCGTCCATGGCGCGATCCACAACGCCTTCGATCTCAGCCGCGGCATCTGGCCCAATATCCTCGGCGCCGTGGTGCTGGTGGTTGCGGCCTCCGGCCTGTTCGGCGAGATGCAGGCGGCGCTGAACGCGATCTGGAAGGCCAAGCCCCGCGGCAGCTTCCTGCGCCGTCTCGCGCGGGACCGTGCGACGTCGCTGGCGCTGGTGCTCGCCATGGGCTTCGTGCTGGTGGGCTCCACGCTCTGCACCGCCGCCATCACGGCGCTGGGCAGCCGCGTCGAATATGTGCTGCCCGTGGGCGAGGCCGCGGCGCGCGTGATCTCCTATCTCCTGTCGCTAGGGCTGACCGCTGTCTTATTCGCCGCGATCTACAAGATCCTTCCCGATGTCGATCTGGAATGGCGCGACGTGGCGGTGGGCGCCACCGGCACCGCGATCCTCTTCGCGCTCGGGCAATTGGGCATCGGCTTCTATCTCGCCATGGGCAGCGTGGGCGCGTCCTACGGCAAGGCAGGCAGCCTGATCGTGCTGCTGTTCTGGGTCTACTATTCGAGTGAGGTGTTCCTCCTGGGCGCGGAGTTCACGAAAGTCTGGGCCACGCGTCATGGCAGTCAGAGGCCACCGGAGACCTCGGCCAATGTCGTACCGCTTCCGCGCAAGGCGGAACGGCGGGCGATGCCCTGACGGAGAACGCCATGACCGACAACAAGCACGACCGCGGCGCCGCCGACCGCGAGCGCATCAACATCCATGAGGACTACGAAGTCGCCTATTGGACCAAGCATTTCGGCGTCACCAAGGAAAAGCTGGTCGAGGCGGTGAAAGCCGTGGGCGTCATGGCTAAGGATGTGAAGGCCTATCTGGGCAAGTGACCGGAACCCGCCCGGTTAAGACACGTTAAGAACGCGAAGGGGCGCAACGAAAGGGAGTTGCACCCAT
>Ga0335073_10013944_pt1 | contig 11267 bp, 8 predicted proteins | sample Lox_Sample_22_FD_207093 | JGI IMG/M metagenome (GOLD analysis project Ga0335073, IMG submission 207093) | Soil microbial communities from Loxahatchee National Wildlife Refuge, Florida, United States - Lox_Sample_2.2 | ecosystem: Environmental > Terrestrial > Soil > Wetlands | place: USA: Florida... | reverse complement strand
CTTCTACCCCGTTCCCTCCGTACGCTTCTGATTCCATGGTCCCTCTCCCTTCAGTCCATACTGCGCTGAGGACTGAGGACAGGATGGCAGACCGCTTCAGGTTTGGCCTTTCCACTTTCGGGTCACTTACGCAATTCAAGGCCGGTGACACGCTGCAAATGCATCTGCAATCGTTTCTGCAGAACTCCTAAGATCCAGCAAGAATCGGCGCACTGAGAACGGTAACCGGTTTTTCGCCCGCCGTCAGCCGCGTCAAGGTCAGCACCGTAATATCGTCCTCCTGTCCGAATGCCACCGCTTCCTGTGAGGCCTGGGAGGCGCTGGGCCTTGCCCCGAACAGCACTTGCAGCCGTTCGAACCCATATAACTCACCTGTGGAATTCCTCGCTTCCAGCAGGCCATCGGTATACAGAGAAAAGTGATCCCCTTCGCTCAGTTGGACCTCGACCTCCTGATAGCCGGCGTCAAGATCAATCCCAAGCGGCAGGGCTCCCGGGAGCATCAGCTCGCGGTTGTTTAAAAACGGCGCGGGATGGCCCGCACTGGCGAGAAGACACGTTCCATCTGCATGGAGCAGTAGAACAATACAGGTTGCAAACCCGCCCTGCAGCCTGCCGTGCAGGCGTTGGTTGATCTCAGCCAGCATCTCCGCCGGCCGGGGCGCAAATTTTGCCAGGGTGCGAACGGCGCCGACGATGAGCGAAACTGTCATCGCCGCCTGCAGTCCTTTGCCGCTGACGTCGCCCAGCACGATCAATGTTGCTCCACTCGATTCATTCTCCAGCGGCAGGATCTGGAAGAAATCGCCGCCAACCTCCTGCGCGGGCCGGTACGCGCTGGTGAGAGTGAAGCCGGGAATGGCGGGCAGTGTCTCAGGCACAAGGATCTGTTGCAGCTCGCGCGCGTTCTGAAACTCCCGTTCCAGCTTCGTCTGCCGCTGCCTGTTGGCGATCGAATAACGGATGACTGCATAGACAATCGAGAGAAAGAGCAGGGTCCTTAAAAGAATCTGGACGTTGAAGCCGTTGCCCCACAAAGTAAACAGCGGTTGTTGCATTTTAGGGCCGAGCGTCCAGTGGGTGAACCGGATCCCCTGGCCCACGAGATTGAAAAATGCATACCATGTGCCGTTGAGCAGGGCGAAAATGACGACCGTCCAGCGCGCGGAGTCAAGCCGCTGCCGCTTCACGAGAGCATAGCCCACGAGCAAAATTGGAACCCATTCCAGGGGAAGGATGATCGCGGTAAGAATGGCATCCGCGATCTGGATCGGCTCCGCCGCAACGCCGAAGCGAAAGCCCCACCCGAGAGCCCCGTCGAAGAAGCCAACCAGCAAATTTATCCACGCGCCGGCACGAACGAGGCGCATGAGCTTCGGGTAAGCGTCGAGTTGAAGAAGATAAACCAGCAGAAACCACTGACAGATTTCCCGAATGGCGATCGCGGTCTGGATGAGCCAGAACAGCCAGAGCGCCGGAACCGGGATACGGAGGGCGTTAAGGGCCACCTCCAGAATCGGCATGAAGGTGTAGGCAGCCATCCAGAACAGCAGCCGTTGTTCGCGGTTCCGTACCCAGGCGAGAAAGCTGAGAATGGAGGCCAGGCCGTAGAACAAGGTGAGGGCGAACGGGAACTGGTGGTTGCGCAACCAGGGGAAATCGAGAGCCGCTTCCTGAGTTGCGATTGTCTGCGGGTTTCCGGCCAGGGGCAAGCCCTCGAAGCCGCCCGCAGTGCCGTCATCGACGGACATCGATGGAGTTTTGTACACCCGCACGGCGAGCACACCCGTACCCGCCTGTCCCAGGTTATAGGTTTGCGGAGCCAGAGCCACAAACCAGTCCAAACGCGGTGGAAAGCTGCCCAGATGCCCGACAGATACTCCGTTCCAGTACAGCTCATAGACATCGTCGATGCCTGGGATCAGCAGCGCAACATTGGGCGGTGTTCCGGGTGCGGTGGTGATATTGATCTGGCGGCGATACCAGGCAAACCCGGTGTAGTTGGCGTGGCCCTGGGTTCCCCAAGGGCCTTCGGCAGTGATCTGTTCCCAGCCGTTGTGGCCGGTCGTATCGTCGACGCCGGGGGCGGCCCAGGCGGGGTCATCACCGAGATGAAATTGCCACGGACCGTCGAGTGGCGCAACGCCTTTGCCAAGGCCTTCTATGGTAAGCACGGTCGGGGCAGATGCCGGGGATGCAGTAGATACGGCGCCAAAAGTTGGGAGGCAGAAGCAGAGGATTGCTCCAACTGCAAACAATGCAAGCCCTCTCTTTCGAGAGGGCGACGTTCTTACGTGCATGGGTGGAGTGTACTCTTTCGGCATAGCCGCAGGCTCTAGCAGGTTACCGAAAGCTAAGTTCTGAGCCAGAGAACGCTGCCTTAGCCCCTGACGCACTGCCGCTTTCGCAGTTCTTGAGTTCTCACAGAGACTCTAAAGGCCGTATCCTTTCTCGATGGACGGGTAAACTGGCGCTCGGAGGATAATCCATCGTGCTCGGATCTCTCCTGTCGGCGTTGTTACTTTTGTTGCTGATTGCGCAGCCCTCCGCCAGAATATTTGCCCAGACCACCGGTCAGGCGGCAAAACCCCTCACGCTGTCACAGGTGTGGACCCTCGATGGCGCCTACAGCAAGAACGGGGTATCTTTCCGCTATCCCACTACATGGCAGACCGGGACACGGTTTGCCCAGCAGCCGCCCGCGTTGACCCAATCGGAGGACGCCAAACCCGTTGCCGGTTTCTCATACAGCGAAGGCGGATTCCCAAGAAGTCGCGTTGTAGGCCCATACTCGAAAACAAACCTCGAGGGTTTCGGGTTTGTCTACTCCGTGGTTCCCGCAACCGACGCAACCGAGTGTGAAGCCAAAGCCGCGGGCGTGTCTGGCGCCTCCAGGCGCACGGGAATTGCGATCGGAGGCCGTCCCTTCTCTTTATATCCAACCGAAGATGCAGGCATGTCGCAATCTCTCACCGGGAATCTCTACGCGACCTACGCCGCACCCAAATGCTACCTGTTTGAAACGGACGTAGCCGTGGTGTCGCCGGGAGTCGTGGACGGCGTGCAGCCGCTGACACCTGGTCAGCTGGACGCGATCAGTGCCCGGCTGTTAGGCATGATGCAATCCGTGCGCATCGGACCCGAACCTCACTAACCGTCAATTTCTTCTCGTAACCTGTGAGGAAACGCGTGGAATCGTGTAACGGCTCTATATCAATCGACGCTTCGTGCAATTAAGCTCAGGTGCTGGACCGTATCGGCAAACGGGAGATCCATCATGCATACAGCGACTCTGCAAACCACGACCCTCGATAATGCGCCGGCCTACTGGTTTCTCAACACCCTCCACGTCCTTTTAGCCAGAAGCGAATCCACCGGAGGCGCTTATTCCCTCATTCATCTCACAGCGACACCAGGCTTTGAGACCCCGTACCATCTTCACCACGCGGAAGACGAAGCGTTCTATGTGCTGGACGGAGAATTCACTTTCTTCTCCGAAGGAAAGAAGATTGGTCTGGGGCCCGGTGGATACATTTTCCTTCCCCGCGGAGTGCCCCACGGCTTCAAGTCCAGCAGCGCAAAAGATGCTCACATCCTCATACAGGTCGTGCCGGGTTCGCCCGTTGGTTTTGTGGGAATGATGCTCGAAATGGGTGTGCCGGCCACGGAACGCGTCTTACGAGAACCGACACCACCCGATCTTCAAAAACTTAAAGCCCTCTGTGAAAAGAACGGGATTGATGTCTTGGGGCCCCTGCCGGAGTTCCGCAGGGACGGCTGAGAATGCTTGGTCGACTTGCGGTTTCCATCGGTCAGCCCTGTTACGAAAGAAAGTCTATCGGTCACTACCCGAAATCACTTCCACCGGGATCTAAATAGACAGGCAAAAATGCGCAATTGCGCTCCGGTTTAGCGGCCTTCTGCAACCAGGGGCAGCAAGCGAGGTCGCGCTCAGGCGCGCTCCTTATAGAGCGGTATTTGACAACTGAATCCTGCCCCGGCGTAAGGTGCTTCGGGCGCATTTTCTGCGCCCATGCGCCCGTCCAAATGCTTGGTTGGCAGCCAATCGGTGCATCGCGGGGAAGCTTATCTCGCTTATCTCGCTTATCTCGCACAAATAATTCCGAATTTACCCCGGATCGGGCAGGGCTAGCTGCCGGCCAATCTCCCAGATCTCGAAAAAAACTCGAATTTTATAAAGATTTATGAAATTGCCCGGCCTCCCGGGACTAGCCGTCGCTGATCGCAAACGGCTCCCCGAGCCGAAGGCAGGAAACTCAAACACACAGGCCCATCGAAATTCGCGAAATTTATCCAGTTTTATAAATCTTAGGCAAGCTCGGGTGGAGTGTATCCGGCTTTCCTGTTCTCTGAATGCAAGCCAAGAGCCTCCCCTTTTTGTCATCCTGTGGCAAACCGTTCCCTTCGTCTCTTAGCGGTTCAGATAATTCGAATCGAGACGACGCTCTTCCACGCCCCAAAACCCTTTGGCTTTGTATCAGGGCATGACTTTAGTCGTGCCGATAAAAGCTGAACTGAGCTGGGCTTTAGCGCCTGCACCCGCTCTCGGGCCGTATCGGGCTGCGCGTGATGGTAACCATCCGCGACCGTTACACAAGTGGCACAGTAGCTGCCTATTCCGGGGCAGAGGCAATGCGCGCTCCTCCCCCCAGCGTTATCTTTCGCTGCTCACTGAGCGTACATAGGATAGAGAGAGCATGGTAGGCCTTGATACCGGAATGGGTAATATTCCGGGCGTTCTGTGACTGGTCTAATACGAGCGAAACGGAGATGTAAGGTGAGTAAACTGGTCGCGGCGTCGCCCGAGCTCAAGAGACTGTGGATCCGCGTTCTCAAGCGAGTGCATCCTGACCTGGCGGTGGATGAGCAGGATAGATGCCGGTGTGAACGGCTTACCCAACAGGCGAACGATGCTTATACGAGACGGGACGAAGTTGCACTGAGGGCGGTTCTGGAACTGAATGGACCACAGCCCACCCGTCACGTGCAGCCCGACGCCTGGGATACCAACGCAGAGGCTCAACCTTCGGCACCGGAGTCGACCGGCGAGCCACCCCTCGTCTCGCAGCCTCCGGATGCGGTGATCAGCCGTGAGCAGTGGGCCATTCTCTACGCGGCTGGCGGAGTGCTGTGTCTTCTGCTTTATGGAATTCTGGATTTGTTGCGTCAGGACGTGGGACGAGTCGCGTCCCTATCTTTCCTCATGCTGCTGGCGGCCGCCCCGCTTTGGTGGATCACCAGGAAATCCAAGCTGTCGCCCAACCACAAGGCAAGGTGGGTGGCAGCCGTAGCTGGTGGAATGATCCTCGTCGGGGTCTGCCTGTTGGGTAGTCGCCCGAGAGAAAGCTCGTTGTTCCCGTCGGCTCGCGCGGCAACGGCGCACTCCCTGGCGGCCCCTCTCGGTTGGAAAGAAAACATCAATTTGCCCCCGTCGCAATGGTATTGGGATGTCATCAAGAGCAGGGTGGAACAGAGTTGGAACCCCTCGTCAGTCGTGGGCACGCCCGCGGGTGCTACCGCGGATATTGCGTTCACCATCTCACACGACGGTTCACCACAGAATGTCCGGTTACTTCGGCGCAGCGGTTCTTCGTCGCTGGATGCTTCCTGCGTTGTTGCTGTGCAGCAAGTGAGGACCTTCGGTCCCCCTGAGGGCGGCGCGAAGGATAGCCTGGATGTGCTTTATCCCTGTTCGTACAATGAGCTGGCGAAGAATGTCCAGTCGCCGCAGAGCGCGATCGTGCAAAAGCCATCTGCCGTGGTTTTGCCCAGGCGCGAACCGGCCGAAAATCCGGCTTTACCTTTGGGCGCGTACATACAGGCAGCAAAGAACAAAGCAGCACAGAACTTCGATGCGTCGGAAGTTACCGGCAATATTCCGGCAGGCGCGACGGCGTACATACAGTTCGTGATATGGCGGCATGGGAATCACGACGTTCCAGTGACGGAGACATCGAGCGGTTACGAATCCTTGGACGCTTCATGCCTGCGTTCTGTAGAGCGAGTACAGAGCTTCGGACATCTTCCCAGCGGCTATGACAATATGACCGTACTCCATCATTGCACTTACCCTGGTCCGCCCGCGTCTACCGGGGATTCTGCCGTGGGTGACCATAATGCGCCGGAGTCCGCGAATTCCACCGTGGTTACGAATTAACTCGCGGCCAATCGACGTTTCTCTGCGAGCTGCCCCTGCTACGACGGATAGCCATGGATCCTCCCGCAAACCAATCGGAGCTCCTCTTCGAGACTGCGGGGTATGGGTTTGGTTGCGTCGTAAGCAATCAACGGCGCGCCCAGAACAACCAGCCGCGCTCCAAATTCGAGAGTCGTAATCGCCTGTTCCACCGAAAGGCCGCCAACCGCCTGCACCGGCGCCTTTACCGCCGCAACCACCTCTCGCAATTGATCGAGAGGACTGGGATAAGGCTTGCCCATCGCCGCCAGGCCGCGGCGTTCATCGTACCCGATATGGTGGACGACGTAGTCGCAGCCTAAATCCTCCAACCTTCTTGCGGCTGCGACCCGGTCCTCCGCGGCGAGGTTGTCACCCATGACTTTTACGCCGGAATCCTTTGCCGCCTGCACCATGGCTTTAATTGTTTCCGGATGAGCCCGCTCCATGACCACGACATGGGTAGCTCCTGCTTTTGCCGACATCGTTGCCTCGAGCCAGCCGCCATCCATGGCTTTCAAGTCCGCCACGATGGGAACATCGGGAAACTCGGCTCGCAGGGAACGGATACTATTCATTCCTTCGGAAAGGATGAGGGGAGTACCCGCCTCCAGCCAATCAACGCCCGCACGAACGGCGATGCGTGCCGTCTCGAGAGCTCTGGGCAGCGAAGTGAAGTCCAGTGAGATTTGTACGATGTTCTTCATAGCGAGTCACAGTCAACGGCGTTGTGCAGACCACTGCAAACCCATATCGATCCCTAATGGTGCGCTCGTCCGAATATATGCCTACCGTACGCGCCGTGCCAGATGCAGAAGCGTGAGATTGTGCTTCCGAATGCGGCCTCCAGGACGCGCCCGGATACGCCGGCGCATCTGTTCGAACAGCCACTCACGCTTTTCCGGTTCCATCAGTCGGTGATCCGAGGCCGTGGCCATGAGTGTGACATGTTCCTCTGCGGTGAACTCCTCTGACCAGACACGACGAACGACGCGCACGTCGTCAAAGCAGCCGCTCTCCGCTATCTCGGCACGCGAATCCTCAAACGCTTCCGGTGCCGGCGCCGGCCATGGCAGGGAACCCGCTCCTATCGCCTCATAACAATCCTGAATCTCCTCAAAAAAGGAATCGTAGCCTGGCGGAAACGCCTGCTCTCCGGTGGTGAACGCAAGCACGCCGCCTGGCTTCAGGGCTGCGGCGGCGTGCCGGCAGCGCAGGGCCGGATCCAACCAGTGCCAGGCGTTAATCGACAAAACAAGATCAAACTGCGCTGTTGGGGTCCAGTCCTCGAAGCGGCAGCAGACGACTTGTACCTTGGGAAAGCCTGCAAGATTATGTTCGGCCAACCGAGCCAGGTTCGGGCCCATCTCGAGCGCGAGCAGCTTCATTCCGCGGCGGGCAATGGGTAGGGTTGACTTCCCGGTTCCGCAGCCAACCTCGAGCAGGTGTGCGTTGCTTGCATCAATGTGTGCTTCGTGTAGAAGGGTGTCGTAAAGCCACTCAGGCGGTTCGCGACGGCCTTGATCGTAGAGCTCCGCAATCTCATCGAAGGTCCGCGCTCGCAGCAGGCGCCGCTCGGTAGAAAGCTGCATCTTCTCACCGTATCATCCGGAGTCACGGACTCGCCGGAGGCCCTACGAGATTGTCAACGGCTGAATTTCACTCGTAATGTCGAGCATTATCCTTCACCAGAGAACTCAACCGTAATTTGCAATTTTCCGTTTGGTGCCCTATAGCCCGGCCACTCTTTGGAGGTATTGACGCAGGTCCGCGTAGCTTTCCCGCGAACCTATCCATGCGACATAACCATCCGGACGCACCAACACTTTTTCGCCGTTCCCGCCACCATACGCATCTGCAAAATGGCCGGACGCATCCAGAAAAAGCAGGGCCTCTTTGTCCCTTCCTGAACCGTTCCTCACCACGTCTACCACTTTCACGCCCGGCAGAGCAGGAGCGGCCGAATCTCCCTCAGAGAAAAGTCGCAACAGCGTGAAATGAGGGCCACGGAAGAGGTCGAACAGCCGGATCGACTCTCCTGCAGCATTCAATCCGGGAGCATCCGGAGCGCGATCACCCGCGGAAATTTTCAAGCCTGGTTTGCCCGAAGTGACGGCGAGCGACATCTCCTTGTAGGTAATTCCAAGCTGCAGGGTCACGGCATCCCGCCGAATTTTCTCCTCGCCTTCTGCTGAGATCTGGCGGTGGAGACGGGTGCTGATGCCAAGAACATTGGCCGCGACCGGAAGCCGCTCTTCTTCATAAGTATCAAGCAAAGCCTCGGGTGCGCCGCGTAATACGGCGCCAAGTTTCCATCCCAGGTTATATGCATCCTGGATTCCCGTATTCATCCCCTGACCGCCCGCGGGAGAATGGACATGTGCCGCGTCCCCGGCAAGGAACACGCGCCCGAGGCGGTATTTCGATACCATGCGGATATTCACGCGATAGAGGGAGAGCCAGGGAGCATCGATAAGCTCAATCTCCATGCCTCCGGTTCTTTCTTTCACAATCTCGCGAAACAGTTCCAACGAGGGTTCGCGTTCTTCTTCCGGGGGGATTTGTGCCTGGAGCTGATACGTGTCGGTGGAAGGCAGCGGGCAGAGCGCGAGCCAACCGGCTGGATGATTAGGCCAGGAATGCCACGCATCCCGGTCCAGCCCGCGCAGGCGCACATCGCCCACATACATCCGCTCGTCCTTCCAGGTCTCGCCCTCGAAGGGGACCTGAAGAAATCTACGTACAAAGCTTCGTCCTCCATCGGCCGCTACAAGATACTGGCAACGGATCAACGATTCGCCGGCATCACCGCGCAGGGTAGCGCTTACTCCGTTGTCGTCCTGCGTGATGCTGGTCAATTCGGTCGCCAAGTCGACCTTGCCGCCGCTTCTCTCGAGTAGCCCGCGCAATGCCTCCTCCGTTCTCCATTGAGGAGTGAGCATCACGCTCGCATACGGTGTGCCTGGCGTAGGATTGCGTCCTTCATGCGGGTCCCTCTCGCCCAGAACCTTCGCGCCGTCATAGCCGCGAAAGGGAATGTGAAACCGGCCGTTGTGCAGCACCTGGTCGATGATGCCAAAGTCGTCCATCACTTCGAGGCTGCGCGGCTGAAGGCCCTTGCCCTTCGAACCGATGAAGTGCTCGCGCGCCTTGTCGATGATGCGGAATCGAACGCCGTGCCGGGCAAGATCGCACGCCAGCGCAAGGCCCGTTGGACCCGCGCCTACGATGAGAACCTGGGTTTCCTGATCGCTCATAGTGACAGACGTCTATTTTATGGCACCGACCAGCGGAACTTTTACCAGCGATCAGGAAGGATCATGCACGGAGAGCACGTTGCCATCCGGGTCTTTGAACCACGCGACGTGATTCCCGGCCGGGGTTGTCCAGATGCCCAGATCCTGGTCAGCAACAAAGGGATATTTTTCGGTGACGACCCCTCGTTCTTTGAGCCAGAGAACGAGGACTTTCACGTCGTTTACTTCCCATCCCAACACGGTGCCTTGAAAAGGTGTGAAACCGGGGACCCTGGCAATGCGGATATCGTTTTCGCCGGCACGCACCACAAGCGAAAACTGATCCTGGCTGATAAATTCAAAACCCAGCTTGCCTTCGTAGAAGGCACGGGCCTTGTCGTAGTCCGTCGTAACAACGAAGCCGACCATTTTCCCAGTAGACAGCATAGAGCCTCCGGCAGATCTTATATGGATACCGGTTGCGAAAGTCCGGCTTCCGTTGACCGCATAGGGTAGCAGAACCTAACAGTCCCAGGCTAGTTTGCGAGTTTCATGCCCCGTTCTCTTTCTGACGCCCGAACGGGTGGGTTTCTCATTGTCCCGATTCTCCTTGCACTTCGACAAGAAGCCCTGTACTGTTACTTGTAGAAGCTAAAGGGGTAGTAGCAACGGAGGAATTCCAATCGATGTTTACTGACCTGTTGATCCGGCTTCGTTCCTTGTTTCGACGTAACGTAGCAGAGCGAGAGCTGAGCGACGAGCTGCAGTTCCACCTGGAGAATGAGATCGAGAAGCGCGTGCGCTCAGGGATGACCCGCGAGGAAGCTGTGCGCCGCGCCCGTATTGATCTCGGCGGTTTCGCTCAGATCATGCAACAGTGCAGGGAAGTCCGCGGTACTACCTTTCTCGAAGACCTTGTACACGACCTGCGTTACGGTCTGCGCATGTTGCGCAAATCACGCGTCTTCACCCTGGTTACAGTGATCACGCTGGCCCTGGGTATCGGGGCGACCGCCGCTATTTTCACCCTCGTGAACGCGCTTTTGCTGCAAACACTGCCTGTCTCGCATCCACAGCAACTCGTGCTTCTCCATTGGTCGGCCCACAAAGGGCCAGAGGGTATTGGAACCAGCAGTTTCGGTGATTGCCAGCACTCGCAGTTGGGGGAAGGCCCGATGACCGCAGGCTGTTCTCTTTCATATCCGTTTTTCGAACAGGTCCGAAATCAGACTGGTTTGTTTACCAGCGCAATTGCTTTCGCGGGGCCGTCCACCTTAGACCTTGCGGGCAATGGACCGGCCCGCATCGTTGCCGGAGAACTCGTGTCCGGTAATTACTTCGAAACACTCGGTGTCCAACCGGCACTGGGGCGAATGCTCAATTTCGCTGATGAGCAGTCAGCAGCCGCCGTGACGGTACTCGACTACAGCTACTGGCAGACCGCATTTCAGGCATCGCCCGCGGTCATCGGGAAGACCATTCGCTTAAATAACGCTGTATTCACCATCATAGGTGTCGTCAATCCTGGCTTTACTCACCTGACGCCTGGAAAATCCGCGAATCTTTACATCCCGCTGACGGCAGGTGTTGCTCTGAGCCTCCCTTGGGCCGATCCCAAATCCGAAGCCGACTGGTGGCTGTCCGTGGTCGCCCGTCTCAAGTTCGGTGTGCCTATACAAAAGGCGCAGTCCGCTGTGGACACGTTGTTCCGAAACCATGCTTTGCATCTCGCCAAGCCAGTCTGGAAAACCGCGGATGATCCCCACCTTGCCCTGCTGTCTGCTCAAAGCGGTCTAACAGGCATCCGCGACGAATTCGGCCGTCCCCTCGTCCTCC
>Ga0335073_10013941_pt1 | contig 11268 bp, 14 predicted proteins | sample Lox_Sample_22_FD_207093 | JGI IMG/M metagenome (GOLD analysis project Ga0335073, IMG submission 207093) | Soil microbial communities from Loxahatchee National Wildlife Refuge, Florida, United States - Lox_Sample_2.2 | ecosystem: Environmental > Terrestrial > Soil > Wetlands | place: USA... | reverse complement strand
TCCTGCGCCAACCAGTCCGCCTGCCTTCTCAGATCGGTGCTCATACCGAAGGCATCGTGGATGACAACCACGCCCGGCCACGGCCCCTGTCCTGCCGGCACCGCCAGGTAAAGGCCCAGCTCACCGGGGGTCGGGATCGTCACATCAGCCATGACTCCAATGATGGCGCAGCGGACATCACCGCGCCTACGCCATCCCGCGGCGATCGGAAGACCGCCCCATAAGACCGAGCAAGTTCGTTCTCCAACCAGCCCCACAGCCAGGGGGTCAAGCGCGGCTAGAGGTCATCATGTGTCCGCCGCTATGGGTCGTCTGGCCCTACAACTGCGGGCCGCGGCCAGCCAAGATCGAGTCATCGACCGAGGGTCCTTGGCCGTCCCCTGCGGCAAGAAGAACGGAGGAGCACAGATGCAGCGCTGGGAGTATAAGGTCGCTGATTTCACGAAACTTGAGAAGGCCGTTCCGGAACTAGACCGGCTGGGAGCCGAAGGCTGGGAGGCGGTCGGGTTGATCTCGACATGGGGCGCCGGATGGCGCTTTGTCCACCCGGTAGCCCTGATGAAACGTCCACAACCCGAACCCGCGCAGTGACGCTGAGGAGGGCGTGGCTCTCGGGACGCGGAGCCGCCTCACGCTGGGCCTTCATATAATAGGCTCCTTTCGCCGCCGTCATCGATGACCTGGGCGGAAACGCAGACACTGGACTGGCGCATCGGACGAATGATCTGATGCTGCACCCACGACGCCGGAGCGCTCGTGACTTGCCGACCTCCTGAGCCGGCTGAATCGTGCACGGTCTTGGCGAGTCCGGTCCCTCCGACTCGGGTTTAAGTCGAGTGGTGGTGACCTTCGAATCTGGCCCGACGGGCCTACCCGTCCTGAACTGGTGCTAGAACGCCGGAGGAGATGTGATTATGGTTTTGGCAGCTGGATCGTGTGGTGAGACTGTGGGCTTGATGGAGTCTCGTGTTGTGGTGGGCGTCGATGGGTCATCACTTTCGATGCGTGCCCTGGCGTGGGCTGCGGAGGAGGCGCGGCTGCGCGGAGCGCTGTTGGAGGTGGTACACGTCGATTTCTGCCGGCAGGAGGCGCTTCAGGCTTTGGCCCCGGGATTAATCGACGACGAGCAGCTGGTGCTGAAGCGGGCGGTCGCACGAGCCCAGGCTTTGGCACCGGGCATTCTTGTTGTCGGTCGGATCTGCGATCCGCCGCCGGGCAAGGCTCTGATAGCAGCGAGCGAGGGGGCAGAGATGTTGGTGGTCGGGTCACGGGGTCTGAGTGTCTTGAGGGGGCTGACGATGGGCTCGGTGAGCAGCGAATGCGCTCACGGTGCTCTTTGCCCGGTGGTCATAATCCATCCTGCGGTGTCGCCCCGAGCGGTGGCCCATGAGGCAGGGATCGTTGGGGCATCAGGCACCGGGCATAGCGGCGCTTGACAGGCCTCGACGGTGAGATCGGTGCGTCAGTTCATCGCAATTTGGCGAAGGCAGGAAGCCATTCCCGAGCCATCTCAAGGCATTCCTAAGACTTCGGACTTCTCGACCGAGACCGGCTCGGTGGTTGGGTGCGTCTTTGCTTGCCCGCCCTGGCCTGGTCGGCTTCCGACGGGGCGATGTTAAGCCTTCAGCTGCAGCACCGAGTTGGTCCCGGACCGGGACCTTCGACCCTGTTCCCCCCACAAGGTCTAGCGCAGGTTGGTTTGAGGCGATGGTTTGGAGGTGGCTGACGTCGACGGGAGCGGGGCTCCGGTGACCAGATCGGTTGAGGCCGCCAGAAACCGGTCAACAGCCGGGGACGCGACGGTGGTTCGAGGGCTGAGCAACGCGGAGGTTTCCGATCGGGTCGCCCGCGGCCAGACCAACGCCAGCCCCGAGCGGTCGAGCCGGACATTGGCCGAGATCCTTCGGGCCAATCTGCTGACCCGCTTTAACTTCATCCTCGGCGCCCTGCTGGCCGTGATCCTGGTGGTGGGCAAACTCCAGGATGCCCTGTTCGGGATCGTGCTGGTGGCCAACGCCCTGATCGGCATGGCGCAGGAGGTGCGGGCCAAGCGAACTCTCGATCGGCTGGCGCTTCTGAACGCGCCGCGGGCAAGAGCCGTTCGAGACGGCACGGTTCATGACATCTCGGTCAACGAGGTCGTCCTCGACGACCTGATCGACGTACGGCCGGGGGACCAGGTCGTGGCCGACGGCATCGTGCGGATGGGCGATGCGCTTGAGGTGGACGAGTCACTGCTCACGGGGGAGTCGCAGCCGGTGCCGAAGTCGTCGGGCGACTCGGTGCTGTCGGGTAGCTTCGTGGCGGCGGGATCGGGCCGTTATCAGACCACCGCGGTGGGAGATGAGGCCTACGCCCGCCGTCTTGGCGTCCAGGCCCGCCAGTTCTCGCTGGTGCGTTCCGAGCTGATGGAGGGGATCAACCGCTTCCTGCGTTATGTGACGTGGGCGATCGTCCCGGTGGCGATCCTGACGACGGTGAGTCAACTGCACGCCAGCGACTCTGTCGATCAGGCGCTCAGCGGCACTGTTGCTGCGCTGGTGGGGATGGTGCCGCAGGGGTTGGTCCTTCTGACCAGTATTGCGTTCGCGGTGGCGGCAGTGGGCCTGGCTAGACACCGAGTGCTCGTGCAACAGCTTCCAGCCGTGGAGGGTCTGGCCCGGGTTGACGTCGTGTGCTTCGACAAGACGGGCACCCTCACCGACGGCACCCTGTCTTTTGACCGCCTCGTGCCATGGGGGGACGATTCGGTAGTGGGCGCGGCGCTGGGCGCCATGGCGCATAGCGCAGATGCCAATGAGACGTTCGCGGCGATCGCCCGCCAGTTCCCTGTTGTGCCGGGATGGGCTCCTCAACGACGCGTCGCCTTCTCGTCGGCGCGGAAGTGGAGTGGAGTCGAGTTCGTTGGGCAGGGAACCTGGGTGGTGGGGGCGCCGGAGGTCGTGATTGGTGAGAACGCTTCGGGAGCGGGGGAAGCGGCGCGGCTGGCGTCCGACGGCTACCGGGTGGTGGCTGCGGCCCGGAGCGATTTTCATCTGGACGGTGATCGGCTGCCGCCCGACCTGGAGCTGGTTGCGCTGGTCGTGCTGGCCGAACGGCTCCGACCGGAGGCGGTGGAGACCATTGCCTTCTTCCGGGACCAGGGCGTGGCCTTGAAGGTGTTGTCCGGGGACAGCCCTCTCACCGTCGGTGCTGTCGCGGCCCGGGTCGGGGTGCCGGGCGCGGAGGCGCCCGTCGACGCCCGTGACCTGCCCAGCGATCCGATCGCGTTGGGCGAGTTGCTCGAGGAGCGGTCGGTGTTCGGGCGGGTGCGGCCAGATCAGAAGCGGGCCATGGTCGAAGCGCTTCAGGCTAATGGCCACACCGTGGCCATGACCGGCGATGGGGTAAACGACGTGCTCGCCTTGAAGCTCGCCGATATCGGCATTGGGATGGGTAGCGGGGCCCAAGCGACCAAGGCGGTCGCCGAGATCGTCCTGTTGGACGACCGCTTCGAGCAAGTTCCCTCCGTCGTGGCCGAAGGCCGGCGGGTGGCCGCCAACATCGAGCGGGTGGCCAACGTCTTTCTGACCAAGACGGTGTGGGCCACCGTCCTTGCCCTCGGTGTCGGTGCGCTGCTCCTGCCGTACCCATTCCTGCCGCGCCATCTCACCATTATCGACACCCTCACCATCGGTATTCCCTGCTTCTTCTTGGCGTTGGCCCCCAATAGCCGCCTGTTCAGGACCGGGTTCGTCGGACGGGTGCTGAGGTTCGCGATTCCGGCGGGAGTCTGCATTGCCACGGCGACCTTCGCCACTTTCGCGGTCGCCCACTCCCGGGGTTTGACGCTGGAACAGCAGCGCACGTCGGCAACGATCGTCACCCTGGCCCTCAGCCTCTACGTGGTGGTGCTCGTGGCCCGGCCGCTGACCTGGCGTCGAGCGGTCCTGATCGTGGCGCTCGGGGCGGGGTTCGTGGCGCTGTTCCCCCTTGCGGTGGTCCGGGGGTTCTACGGCCTGGACCTACCGCACGGCCTGCTCGCCGTCTCCCTCCTGTGTGTGGGGGCGGGTGTCACCGCGCTGACCCTGGTGTGGGTGCTCGTCCACCGCCCGGATTGAAGGTCACAGCATCATGCCCGAGAAGGTCAGGTTCTCTAGCCGGGGGTGGTCACGGCCTCGCTCAGTCGCCCGGCGTGGAGTTGGATCAATCGCCGGGCGCAGGTGGCTACGCCGGTGTCGTGGGTGACCATGACAATGGTCGTGCCCTGCTCTTGGTTGAGCTGTTCGAGCAGGCCGAGGAGGTGTGCGACATTTTCGGGATCGAGGCTGCCGGTGGGCTCGTCGGCGAGGAGCACTTCTGGCGAGTTGGCCAGGGCTCTGGCGATGGCGGCGCGTTGACGCTCCCCGCCGGAGAGCTCCGGTGGCCTCCGCAGTTGCTGATCCTCCAGGCCGACGGCGGTGATGAGCTCGGTCACACGCGCGACCCGGGCTCTGCTGGTCAAGTGGCTGCCCATCATGGCGATTTCGATGTTGTCCCGGACGTTCAGGTGCGGGAGGAGGTTGTGCAACTGAAAGATGATCCCTACCCTGCTTCGGCGGTAACTGTCGAGATCCGGTAGGGAACCGAGATCCCGGCCGTAGTGGAGGATCTCGCCGCTGGTGGGGTGGTCCAGCGCCGCAAAGAGTTGCAGGAGGGTCGACTTGCCCGCTCCCGACGTTCCCGTGATCGCCATCCAGTCGCCCGGGAACACGCTCAGGTTGACCTGGTCGAGAGCCGTCACGGTCGAACCAAAGACTTTGGTAACGTTGCGGGCTTCCAGTACCGGCGGTGAGGTCGTCATCGCTACTCCTTACGTAGCGCTTCACCCGGGCGCAGCGCCCCGGCCCGAAGCGAGGGGTACAAGGCCGCCACCAGTCCGATACCGATCGCGCTACCAAGCGCGATCGCGAACGTCGACGCCGAATATTCCGGGTTCAAGAGCCCTTGCAGAGACGACGCGTGTGCCAGTGAGAACGTGAGGAGAAAGGCCAAGCCCACGCCGAGCCCGGCGCCCAGCACACTGATGCTGACCGCCTCTCCCATGACCAGCGAAACCAGACGCCGTCTCGTCCAGCCCAGCGCTCGCAAGACGCCGAACTCCCGGACCCGCTCAATGAGCGACAGGAGCATGGTGTTCATCACGATGATGACGCCGATGAGCAGCGCGATGATCGTGGCCCCGGATTGGGCGGCCTTGAGGAACTCGAGGTTGCGGTCCACCCGGCCGAACTCCGACGCTAACCGAACGGTGGCCAGGTTCGGATAGGTCTGCTCTACCTGTTTTCGGACCTGGTCTATCGAGGCGCCCGATCCGACCTTCACCGCCACCATGGTGACCGTTCCGGGTTTGCGCTCCGATGCTTGCAACGCGATGAGGGGGAACATTGAGGCCGTGTCCCCCGAGACCTGCTTCAGCGAGTAAAGTCCGACGACCCGATAAGAGGCGGTGCCCATCTTCACCGTGTCTCCGACCTTCTTGTGCAGGTCCTGGGCGGCCTGCCAGCCCAGCATGACCTCGTCGCTCGCCGTGGCGGTGTAGGCCCGTCCGGCCACGATCTGGACGCCGAACGGGGCGAACTGGGCCGGGTCGAGCCCGATTTGCAGGAACTGAGGGTGGGAGGCGTCCAACCGAACCGTCGTGACCAGCGCCCCGACCGCCGATTGCACACCCGCTGTCTTGGCCACCCCGGCCACCTGGGCGTCGGTGACCACACTGTCGAGCAGGCTCGGGGATCCCTTCTGGGCCACCATGAAGTCGGCGTTTCCCATCTGCAGGACCGCGGCCGCCGAACGTTCGAGGCTGTTGGTGACCACGCTCAAGGTGACGATGGCCATGACGCTTATCGCCACCGCCACCGCGGTCAGGGCAGTCCGGAACTTCCGGCTGGCCAGATCATTGAACACCAGCCGGACAAACGTGAGACTGCGAAACGACTCTGAACGCATGCTCAGTGGATGCACCTCTCGATGTGTACGCCCCGCCGGGCGCGCCTGGTAGAGGCCAACGACTCTTTCCCCCAATAGCACCGGGCCCGCCCAACCCCGCTAGAGCCGTTGTGCTCTAGCGGGGACCGTTCGCAGCTGCCAACGTGACTTGGAGGTGTAGTTGTGTTCGATTCCGATGGAGCGACCAAGCCGCCTAGTCAAGTAGCGGCGAGAGTGGCCTTACCTGCACCGCGGGCGGCGCGGTTGGCCGCGCCGGGCCGCACGGCCGCAGGTGTGACCGCTTGGTGGAAATGGATCCTCGCAGGCGCTGCCGCCGTTGCTGCGCTGCTCGGGGAACGGGTCAATCGCCTCAACCTCTCGCCTGGTACCCCCAGCCTGCGTTACGCCTGGCGGGCCGAACCCGGGACTCAAAATAGCGGCGAACCGCGTGCTCCTGGATGGCGAACCAGGGCTCCTCACGCTCGGGATCCCGCCGCGACGAAAGCTCCCCCAACCGGCGGTCCGAGCATCCAACCGGTGCTCCTCGCTATTCTCGTCGGCTTGGAGGTCGGTATTGGGGTTACGGCCGCCATCTACGCCCATCACATCATTCTCGCCCTACTCGTTATCGCGCTGGTCGTAACTCTAGGCAACCAACTGGTCAGACTCTGGACTGGTCCGAGATAACGGGACCGAACGCTCCCTGGCGGCGCCGGCGAGGCAAAAGAGGGGGACCAATTGCCCTACCGGGGCCGAAGAGACGAGCCCAGAATTCGCACCGGAAGAACAGAAGTTTGCAGCATGTGGGAGGTGGCACTGAGTGACGTGGTCTGGTCGGGAGGAATGTATCGGTGGTGATGGGTCGTCCTTGTCTCGGTAATCGTCGCCCTTTGCGGGCTAGCCATTTTGGGGGCACTGATCACCCGAGCCAACCGCTCGCAGGACCAGCGCAACTCGAACGAGGCGGACAAGTCGCTCGATGAGCGTCGTGCTAGGGCCGAGATCACCGTCGCGGAGGGTCGGCAGGTGCGGGGTCCGATCGAGCGCAGTGGTGCAATTGACAACGTTGATGATGAACGCGCAAAGGTGAGCCAAGCAGCATGACCGGGCGTATGCCCCTCCTGGGCGCTCCCCTCTAAAGACCTCCGGCCCTGCACAAGCCATGTGACAACGAAGGTGAGAAGTTCAACTGTGAGATGGCTCAAATCTCTTGATCAGTTCCGGCTAGCACCGAGGACTTGCCGTGGATGAATCTTGGATAGTATCCGCCGCCGCCTGGATCGTTTCGATGGTCGTGCTGATCCTCCTCGTCCGGAGAAAGAGGAGTGACCTTGACCGCCGAAGCCACGGTGCGTCTGGGCTTGAGTAATCCTGCTCTTGACACACAGACACACACAAGTTGGGTGTGGGCGTAGCTTCGCACGTATGGCCGAACAGCTCGCTGATGAGTTCCTTCCCGTCTACGACGTTTCGGATGCTGTCGCCACCGTTGCCGAGGCCGACGCGACGGCCTCATGGCGGGCCCTGCTCGATGTCGACCTGCTGCGACTAGGCCGAGAAGCCCCGTTGGCTGGGATCCTTGGAGCCCTGCGGATGCTGCCCGAGGTGGTGGGCAACATCCTGCACGGCGAGCGCCCCGCCAAGCCACCCGAGACGCTGCGGATCTCCGATCTGCCTTCCATCCCTATGAAGGAGGGCGGCTGGATCCTGCTGGGCGAACGTAGGGGCGAGGAGATCGCGCTGGGGCTGGTCGGAAAGTTTTGGCGTCCGGTGATCGAGTACGCCCCGATCAGCACTGTCGAGGAATTCAAGTCATTCGATGAGCCCGGATTCGCCAAGACGGTCTACGACCTCGCCGCCCACCAGCTCGGTTCGACTCGAACGCTGCTCTCTGGCCTAATGCGTACTGGTACCACCGACGAGCACGCCCGCGCCTGGTTCCGCCGCTACTGGACCTTCGGGGTGGGATCGGGAGCCCACATCCTGGTGAGTTCGTTGCTCGAGTCGGCCCGTCGAGGTGCGGAAGGAGGTCGGGATATCCAGTGAATCACTGGAGTTCCCCGGATTACTGTTCGATCCGCTGAAGCGTCCTGGTCTTCATCACCAGCTCGAGTGAACTCGGTGGCAGTCGATCGTCCTCACTGAAGAGATCCTTGGCTATCGGCGAACGCCGGTATACCGCCGGCGTTGACACCTGAAAGCGGATGCAAACCATCCCGATTCGGTCCTGGTCGCTAGGGCGGGAGTCGCCTCGCTCGCGCCGGAGAAGCGGCCGTGAACAATGGGCAACGCAATCGCGGGTGGATCCGAGCATGAACGCCCTGGCCAGGCCTGAGTCACGCTGGCCGCCTGCAATCAGGGTTTCAACGGCTCTGAGTTATCGCCGCGACGATCGCGAAGCTGTACCCGCGGGCCTCTAGCCCGGCGATCACCGTTGGAAGGGCGGCGACATCGGTGGAGGCGGAGCCGACGTGCATCAAAATGATCTCGCCTGGTGCGGCGGAGGCCAGCGACCTTGCTACGACCGTGCTGGGTGGCGCTCCTTTCCAGCCGAGCGTGTCGACGGTCCACATCAGGTCGTACTGATATTCGGCCGCGCCGGCGATCTGGTCGACGCTGGCGTTGCGGTCCCCGTAGGGGGGCCGGAACCATCCGGCGGTTCCGGTGCCGGTGAGCTGGCGGATCAAGGTATCGGTGCGAGCCAGTTCTTGGGTTATCTGAGCTGCGGTGAGCGGAGCGGTCTTGGTGGAGTAGCCGGTGAAGGACCGATGATCCAGCTGTGGTTGACGATCTGGTTCCCGGAGGCGGCGATCTGACTGATCAGACCGGGGTTGGCCCGAGCCCACAGCCTGTGATCCCGAAGGTGGCATGAATGTGATTGTTGGCGAGAATGTCGTGTACCCGGGCGGTGTTCCCGGCATCGGAGCCGGCGTCAAAGGTGAGAGCCACCAGCATGCGGTCTGTTCGCCCCCTGGCGACGACCGTCGCCGGGCTAGGCGGTGGAGTGGTGGGACCGGTCCGGGAAGGAGAAGGAGATGGAGAGGTTGGGTTAGGGCCGCTCGTTGTCGTCGTGGTCGTGGCGCTCGTGGCTGTTGTAGTCGTCGAGGTTGCTGTCGTGGTCGACGCGGTGGTTCCCGGAGCGGCCCGCTTCGAGGGCCCCCTTGGCCACAGGCGGTTGCCACCAGCATCATCACTGCGACGACGGTCCCGGCCCGTGTCCTTCGGTTCACGGCCAGACTTCCTTCGAGGCTGTCTTCAGGCGGCTATCCGCCGCCCGGTGAAGAGGCGGTGGATGCAGTGCACTCCTCTCACCGGCTCGTCGAACATGAGCGGGCAGGCACCGTCGACAACGGCGACACCGTTGGCCCGGCAGAGTTCGATCGCTTCGGGCGACACCGACCCCTTTCCGGCGCCTCGGTGCAACCAGACTCGGGGGATCCCCCGCTCGACGGCCTGGCGCACCACATCGGCGGCTGACTCCGCCGGCACCATCACGATTACCCCGTCGATCGGATCGGGGACCGACGACAGGCACTCGTAAGAGGCGTCGCCCTCCAAAGGGCCGCCCGCGGCCGCGGCATTGACTGGATACAACGTCCGGCCGCCCCGTCTTAGCCTCGTTCCACCGATCGGGTCGTGAGTTGATGGCTGTGTAGGTTCGACCACCCGCGAAGAGTGCCTCTCCGGCAAGGGAGGATGACGGTTACCAGGCCGATCTTGCGCTCTCGCCAGGGAGGCACTTTCTGTGAGACCAGTATCGCATCTCCCGGACCGGCTGGCGGTGAGCTTCGATGACGAGGGGCCGGTGGCCAACGCCGGGTAGTTGGTGGTGGCGACGCTGGCGGCTCGACTGGGCATCGGCCGTCTGGTCGACGCGACGCTGCGCATGACCCGCCTGGTCGGCGGGGCGCGCCCGGGCCGCAAGGTGCTCACGTTGGTGCATGCGATCGTGGCCGGGGCGAGCCACATTGACCACGCGGATGTGCTGCGCGCTGAAGGCACCGCCAGAGTCCTGGGGCATCGGGTGATGGCCCCTTCGACGCTGGGCAGTTTCTTGCGGGCGTTCAGTTTCGGGCATGTCCGCCAGCTCGAAGCTGTGGTCGGGAAGGTGTTGGCCCGGGCATGGGAGCTGGGCGCGGGACCGGGCGGCCGGCGGCTGGTGATCGACGTGGACTCCACCATCTGCCAAGTGGAAGGCAAACAGAAGCAGGGCGCCGCCTACGGCTACACAAAAGTGCTCGGCTACCACCCCATCCTGGCCATTCGGGCCGATACCGGCGAGATCTTGCACGCTCGGATGCGCAAAGGCTCGGCAAACACGGCCCGTGTGGCTCGACGGTTCATCGACGAAGTGGTCGCCCGGGTACGACAGGCCGGCGCGGCCGGGGAGATCGTGATACGCTTCGACTCGGGATTCTGGTCGGGCGACACCCTCAAGGTGCTGGCCCGGCCACGGGGTGCGGTACACCATGGCGGTGCGTACCAACACCAAAGGTATCGCCGAGGCCGTCGCCGCCATCAACGAGCAGGCGTGGGTGGACATCGACTACACCGGCGACGGCCAGGCCCAGGTGGCCGAGACCGTCTATGGCGCACGGCGGCTGATCGTGGCGCCGCACCCGGCTCACGAACCGCCGACAGGCCAGACTGTGGCCTGACTGGCGGCACTTCGGGTTTCTCACTGACCTGGACGGCACCGCCGTCGAGGTCGACGCCTTCCACCGTCAGCACGCCAGTATCGAACTGGCCATACGCGACCTCAAAGAAGGCTCCGGGCTGGAACACTGCCCTCCGGCAACTTCTCCGCCAACTCCGCCTGGCTGCAATGCACTGTGCTGGCCCACAACCTCATCCGCTGGACCGCCACCATCGGCGAACCTGTCGAAGCGCTCACCGTCGCTCGCACCGTGCGAACCCGCATCCTGGCCGTGCCCGCCCGGATCGTGAACCGCTCCGGAACCCTCACCCTGCGAGCCCCCGCCCGCTGGCCCTGGGCCGACCAGTTCAACCGACGACTCGTCACCATCCGAGCCCTGCCCGCCCCGGCCGGCTGACCCGCCGGCGGCCTGGCGCCCCGCCCCCGTCAAACACCCAGGCGCTGACAACCCGCACAGCCACGACCCTCTGGATAACTACGCCACCATGATCACCCCTGCGACCACCAACGGGCCAGTTGACTCCCTCAGCCCTCCACACCTTCAACGAGGGCCCGATCGGTGGTTCCGGGCTTAGTTGTCGATACACGACATTGGCGAACTGCTTGGTGTCTGGATATCCCGACGACCGCCAGATGCTGTTGCGCCAAGAACTCCTCGATCGTCT
>Ga0335073_10013940_pt1 | contig 11268 bp, 10 predicted proteins | sample Lox_Sample_22_FD_207093 | JGI IMG/M metagenome (GOLD analysis project Ga0335073, IMG submission 207093) | Soil microbial communities from Loxahatchee National Wildlife Refuge, Florida, United States - Lox_Sample_2.2 | ecosystem: Environmental > Terrestrial > Soil > Wetlands | place: USA... | reverse complement strand
GTACATCAGCTGGATCTCGGTCACCGACCACGTGGCCGCGGTCAGGTACCTGCTCGATCACGCCGAGATCGACGGCCCGGTCAACCTCACCGCCCCGGCCCCGGTGACCAACGCCGAGTTCACCGCAGAGCTGGCCCGCGCGGTGCACCGCCCCGCGCTGCTGCGCGTGCCCGCGCCGGTGATAAGGGCCGGCCTGGGCGAGATGTCGGGCGAACTGCTGGGCAGCCAGCGCGTCCTCCCGGGCCGGCTGCTGGCGGCTGGCTTCTCGTTCAGGAATCCTGACCTGGCGAGCGCCCTGAGGGCCGAGCTAGCGTAGCGCGGGCGATATCCCCTGGCTCGTCGGGCACGTCGGACGAGCCGGGCGGGACCGGGTCGTGCAGCACCCCGCCCTCCAGGTACCCGAACAGCGGGATCCGCCACAGCGGCGGCACCGGGCCGTGCAGCCCCTCCCGGATCCTGATCCGCCCGATGGTCAGCCGCAGCAGGCGCCGCGCGGCGAGGATCGCGGCGATCGCCAGCGGGATCTCGATGAACACGGCCGAGAGCAGGCTGTAGAGGAAGCCGCTCGTGCGCACGTCCAGCGTGACGTCGAACCAGGCGTCGGCGAACAGCAGCGTGGCCAGCACCAGCAGGCACATGATCAGGACCTGCCGCCCACGCCACGCCGCCCAGGCGGTGGCCGCGAACGCGATGAGCTCGGCCAGGTCGAACCCGACCCACGCGCCGCGCCAGTCGCCCGCCCGGTAGAACCGCGGCAGCGTCACCGCCAGCACGCCGATCCAGGCGGCCAGCGCCATGCAGCATGCGATCGTCCCCAGCAGGAACCACCGGCGCCGCCGATGGCTCCCCCCGGGCAACAGCCGCGGCATGTCCATGGCCGCGAGCACCCGCATCAGCTTGGCCCGCTCCTTGGCGGTCATCCGCCTCAGCTCGGCCTCGTCGAACACCCCGGCGGCCCTCCCTCCGGCACCCGACTTGTTCCAACCCAAACCAGGGCAGGCTTCTTCCTCATGCATGCCCGCGTGATCACGTCCTGACGCCTGAGCGCCGGCGCCGTAACGGTCCCGTAACCTGGAACGCGTGGACGAGCTGATTTTCGCCCGGGCCGGATTCGGCCCCGGCGCCGTGCCGTACCCGCAGGCCTGGGACCTGCAGCGGGCCCTGCACGAGCGGCGGGTGCGCGGCGACATCCCGGACTGCTGCCTGCTGCTGGAGCATCCCGCGGTGTACACGGCGGGCAAGCGGACCGGCGAGTTCGACCGGCCGGCCGGCGACCCCGGGGCCCCGGTCATCGACGTCGACCGGGGCGGCAAGATCACCTGGCACGGGCCCGGGCAGCTCGTCGGCTACCCGATCATCGCCCTCGCCGAGCCGGTGGACGTGATCGCGTACGTCCGGGCCATCGAGGAGGCGCTGATCCGGGTCTGCGCGGGCTTCGGGACGCGGGCCACCCGGGTCGAGGGGCGCAGCGGGGTCTGGTTCGCCGGCACCGGCGGCGCGCCCGACCGCAAGGTGGGCGCGATCGGCATCCGGGTGTCGCGCGGGGTGACCATGCACGGCTTCGCCCTGAACTGCGACAACGATCTGTCCTGGTACGACCGGATCGTGCCGTGCGGGATCCGCGACGCCACCGTGACCACCTTGTCGGCGGAGTCCGGGCGGCCGGTCACCGTGCAGGACGCGGCCGACGCGGTACGGGGTCATCTCGCCGACGTGCTCGGCGCCTCCCGGTGGCGGACCGTCGAGGGAACCGCGGAGCTGGGCGCGGTCACGGCCCCGGCCACCGCGGCCGGCTCGGTCAGCTGACCCAGGTGGGCTGGTAGACCGGTGCCCCGCGGGCCCGGGCCGCCAGCGCGGCCCGGACCCGGCGCACGCCGAACGGCGCCAGGTAGTCGCCGGTGAGTTCGGGCTCGGTGAACCGGAACTCGTCGAGTTCCTCGGCCTGCAGCACGATCGCGCCGCCGTCGGCGAGCGTCCCGCCGTCGAACACGAAGTGCATGATCGGCCGGTGCTGCGGGCCGTAGGGCTGGGACCAGTCGATGGCCAGCAGGGCTCCGGCCGGCAGCGGCAGGCCGAGTTCCTCGGCGACCTCGCGGGCGCAGCCCTCGTGCGGCGGCTCGCCGTGCTCGCAGATGCCGCCCGGCAGGTTCCAGTGGTCCCGGTAGTTGGGCTTGACCAGCAGGATCCGCCCGGCCGGATCGGTGATCAGCGCCCCGGCCGCCACCACCACCCCGGGCAGCTGCGCGAACCAGGTGTCGTGGTCGATGAAGTCGCTGGCGGTCACGGGCGCTCGGTCCCCGCCGCGCGCTCCAGGTACCCGCGCACGTCGCCGACCGGCACGGCGTCCTGTTCGCCGCTGCGCATGTCGCGGACGGTGACCGTGCCCGCCTCGTCCTCGGCGGTGCCGTAGATCAGGCACCAGCGCGCGCCCTGGTCGCTGGCCCAGCGCAGCTGCCGGCCCAGCTTGCCGGACGAACCGAGGTAGAGGCTCGCGCGCAGGCCGGCCGCGCGGGCCGCGGCGGCCAGGCCGAAGGACGCCGCGGCCAGGTGCCCGGCCATGACCGTGACCGCCACGTCCAGCCTGCTGGGGTGCTCCTGCCCCGCGTCCGGCAGCAGCGAGAGGATCCGCTCGATGCCCAGCGACGTCCCGGTGGCGGGCACGTCCGGCCCGCCGAGCTGCTCGATCAGGTGGTCGTAGCGCCCTCCCCCGCCCATCGAGCCGGACACGCCGGGCGCGGTCAGCTCCCAGATCGGCCCGGTGTAGTAGGAGAGGCCGCGCACCAGCCGCGGGGTGAAGCGGACGCGCCCGGGCGGCAGCTGCGGCACCACGAGCGAGAGGACCTGGTCGACCTCGTCCAGCCCGGCGCTGCCCACGTTGCTCTTCTTGAGCTTGTCCCTGATCTGCTCGCCGGCGTCCGGCGCGGTCATGGCCCGCACGAGGTCGGCGGCCTTGTCGGCGGGCAGCCCGCGCTCGGCTAGTTCCCCGGTGACCGCCGCGGGCGAGAGCTTGTCCAGCTTGTCCAGCGTGATCAGCACCCCGGGACCGAGCGCGGCCGGCACGCTGAACGCCTCGAGCAGCCCGGCCAGCACCCGGCGGGAGTTCAGCTCGACCCGGAAGTCGGCGATGCCGAGCTCGGCCAGCGCGTCGTGGTGGGCGCACAGCACCTCGGCGTCGGCCAGCGGCGAGGCGGAGCCCAGCGTGTCCAGGTCGCACTGCACGAACTCGCGGTATCGGTCCTTGCCCGGCCGCTCCGCCCGCCACACCGGGCCCAGCGCGTACCGCTTGTACGGCGTCGGCAGGCGGCTCCCGTACGCCGCGGCGACCCGGGCCAGCGGCACGGTGTGGTCGTATCGCAGCGCGAGGTCCGCCTCGCCCGAGGCCTCGTGCTCGCCCCGGCGCAGGATCTTGAAGACCAGCTTGTCGCCCTCGTCGCCGTACTTGCCCAGCAGCACGTCCAGCCGCTCGAACGCCGGTGTCTGCAGGGGCTCGAACCCGTAGCGGGTGAACACCGAGCGGATCACGTCGAACGCGCGCTCGCGCTTGTCCACGTCGGCGGCGAGGAAGTCGCGGGTCCCCGATGGGGGGTCAAACTGCGTTGCCATGCGTCCCATGCTTCCACGGCCGGACATAGGCTGGAGCCGTGGTACTCGCACCTGAAGGGCGCCGGATGCTTCGGCTCGAGGCGCGCAACAGCCAGACGCCGATCGAGCGCAAGCCGCCGTGGATCAAGACCAGGCTGCGCACGGGGCCCGAATACACCGCGCTGAAACAACTCGTGCGGCGCGAGGGCCTGCACACCGTGTGCGAGGAGGCCGGCTGCCCGAACATCTTCGAGTGCTGGGAAGACCGCGAGGCCACGTTCCTGATCGGCGGCGACCAGTGCACGCGGCGCTGCGACTTCTGCCAGATCGCCACCGGCCGGCCCGAGCCGCTGGACACCGACGAGCCGCGCCGGGTGGCGGAGTCGGTCGCGGCCATGGGGCTTCGCTACGCCACGGTCACCGGCGTGGCCCGCGACGACCTGCCCGACGGCGGCGCCTGGCTGTACGGCCAGACCTGCCGCGAGATCCACCACGCCGTGCCGGGCTGCGGCGTGGAACTGCTGATCCCCGACTTCAACGCCGACCCGGCGCAGCTGGCCGTGGTGTTCGGCGCCGGGCCCGAGGTGCTCGCGCACAACATCGAGACCGTGCCGCGCATCTTCAGGCGGATCCGGCCCGGGTTCCGCTACGAGCGGTCCCTCGAGGTGCTCACCCGGGCCCGCGAGGCGGGCTTGATCACCAAGTCCAACCTGATCCTGGGCATGGGCGAGACCCGGGATGAGATCAGCGCGGCCCTGGCCGATCTGCGTGATCATGGCTGCGACCTGGTCACGATCACCCAGTACCTGCGGCCGTCGGTGCGCCATCACCCGATCGAGCGCTGGGTGCCGCCCGAGGAGTTCGATGAGATCGCCGAGGAGGCGCGGGAACTGGGCTTCGCCGGGGTGATGTCCGGCCCGCTGGTGCGCTCGTCCTATCGCGCGGGGCGCCTGTACCGCCAGGCGCTAAGTCAGCATTCAGCCGTGTCTGGGGGGGTCGTCCCCCCGACGAGAAGCACAGTATCCTCACGAGCATGGTGAACAAGCCGCCGGGCGCGGCCACGAAGAAGGGGAAGGGCTCCGCGCCGGACACCCCTGGCCGTCTCAAGCAGATCGGCATGGTCGCGGGGATCGTCCGCAAGACCAACCCCAGGGCGCTGCCGATCGTGCTGGGCACCGGCATCGGCATCATCGTGATCGCCGTGGTCGTCGGCATCTTCACCGGCCTGGTGGCGATCCTGGCCCCGCTCGGCGTGCTGGCCGGCGTGTCCGCCGCGATGATCTTGTTCGGCCGGTTCGCGCAGTCCGCGCAGTATGCGACGATCGCCGGGCAGCCGGGCGCGGCGGCCGCGATCTTGCAGAGCATGCGCGGCAGCTGGACCGTGACCCCGGCCATCGCCGCCAACCGGAACATGGACGTGGTTCACCGGACGGTCGGCAGGCCCGGCGTGATCCTGGTCGGCGAGGGCTCGCCGAACCGGCTGCCCAGCCTGCTCGCGGCGGAGAAGAAGCGGGTCTCCCGGGTCGCCTACGACGTGCCGATCTATGACATCCAGGTCGGCGACGAGGAGGGGCAGATCCCGATCCGCAAGCTGCAGCGGCACATCATGAAGCTTCCCCGCAACCTCAAGGGCCCGGCCGTGGCCGACCTGAACTACCGGCTGAAGGCGCTGCCGCAGTCGCTGCAGATGCCCAAGGGCCCGGTGCCCAAGGCCGCCCGGATGCCGAAGGCGCCCCGCCCGAAGTTCCGCTGAGGCCCGGGCGCCAGCGGAGCGGTCAGGTCCGGACCACGACGGTGTTCGAGGCCTTGTCGTGCAGCCCCCGCAGGTCAAGGTCGAACACCAGCGGCGGGACCACGGCAAGGAACAGCAGCGTCCGCAGGAAGGACCAGACGAAGCCCACCGGCTTGCCGTCGAGGCGGGCCACCCGGACGCCGAGCAGCCGCTTGCCCACCGTGAAGCCGGTCAGCGCGGTCAGCACCCAGACCTCCGCGGCGAACACCGCGATGGTCAGGTACTGATTGTGAAACGCGGCCCAGGCGATGGCCTCGCACGCCAGCCAGTCGATCAGCAGCGCGCCCAGCCGGCGGCCGACCCCGGCGACCGAGCCGGGCCCGGACTCGGGCAGCCCGAGCCGCTGCCCGGGATAGTCGCTCTTGGTTTCCGGCGATGCCGCCGTGCCGGATAGCCAGGACCCGGTCCATCGTCGCTCCGCCACAGACATACGGTACCGCCCGTCCGGACCGAGCCGGTTGCGGGCCCGGCCCGGGATGTGGCCCGTAACATGGGCGAAACACCGGGGATACGGCTCGGAAATCGCGGCCGCCTAGCGTTCCAGAAGCGCACCGTCGTGGGTGCGCCAGTTGCCAGCGCGCAAAGGGAGAGCGGATGTTCACCAGCGGTGATGAAGTACTCCGGTACATCGAGGCCGAGGGGGTGCAGTTCGTCGACGTCAGGTTCTGCGACTTGCCGGGGACCATGCAGCACTTCACGGTGCCCGCCGAGTCCTTCGACGAGAGGGTGTTCAGCGACGGCCTGATGTTCGACGGCTCGTCGATCCGCGGCTTCCAGGAGATCCACGAGTCGGACATGCTGCTGCTGCCGGACGCGACGACCGCCGTGGTCGACCCGTTCCGGACGCGCAAGACGCTGAACCTCACGTTCTTCGTGCACGACCCGCTCACCGGCGAGCCGTACAGCCGCGACCCGCGCAACATCGCCCGCAAGGCCGAGGACTACCTGCGCGGCAGCGGGATCGGCGACACGGCGTTCTTCGGGCCGGAGGCCGAGTTCTACATCTTCGACTCGGCCCGGTTCGAGACCAGCCCGAACGCCGGCTACTACTTCATCGACTCGATCGAGGGCGCCTGGAACACCGGCCGGGACGAGCCCGGCGGCAACCTCGGCTACAAGCCGCGCTACAAGGGCGGCTACTTCCCGGTCCCGCCGACCGACCACTACACGGACCTGCGGTCGGACATGGTGCGCGCCCTGATCGAGTGCGGGATCCCCGTGGAGATGCAGCACCACGAGGTCGGCACCGCGGGCCAGGCCGAGATCGACATCAGGTTCGACAGCATGCTGCACATGGCCGACAAGGTGATGCTCTACAAGTACGTGGTGAAGAGCGTGGCCCGGGCGGCCGGCAAGACCGTGACGTTCATGCCGAAGCCGCTGTTCGGCGACAACGGCTCGGGCATGCACTGCCACCAGAGCCTGTGGAAGGACGGCGCGCCGCTGTTCTACGACGAGGTCGGCTACGCGGGCCTGTCCGACCTGGGCCGCTACTACGTCGGCGGGCTGCTCAAGCACGCGCCGTCGCTGCTGGCCTTCACCAACCCGACCGTGAACTCCTATCACCGGCTGGTGCCGGGCTTCGAGGCGCCGGTCAACCTGGTCTACTCGCAGCGCAACCGGTCGGCCTGCGTGCGGATCCCGATCACCGGGCCGAGCCCGAAGGCCAAGCGGCTGGAGTTCCGGGTGCCCGACCCGTCCTGCAACCCGTACCTGGCGTTCTCGGCCATGCTGCTGGCCGGCCTGGACGGGATCAGGAACAAGATCGAGCCGCCGGAGCCGGTGGACAAGGACCTCTATGAACTGCCGCCCGACGAGGCCCGGGCCATCCCGCAGGTGCCGGGCTCGCTGGACGAGGTGCTCGACAACCTCGAGGCCGACCACGACTTCCTGCTCGAGGGCGGCGTGTTCACCCCGGACCTGATCGAGACCTGGCTGGACTACAAGCGGTCCAACGAGATCGACCCGATCCGGCTGCGCCCGCACCCGCACGAGTTCGAGCTCTACTTCGACGCGTAGCCAACACACTGCCGCTGACCTGCGACGACGCGTCCTCTTGGCTGAGGCGTGCCGCGGCCGGGCTTGCACGGTCCTGACGTCGGCGCCCTCGACGATCAGCAGCGAGGCCAGGTAGTGGGCGGCTGTCACTGCGGTGCGGATCAGAATGTCCAGACCTGGGGCACATCACCTGTCGCGAGACCGCCAGTGCCCGAGGTGAGGCACGTCTCGTCGTATTGGACACACAGGGCGTCGGTGAAACGCTCCTCCTTAGCAGTAGCTCCCGACGTGCTGCACGGATATGACACGACGGGGTGAAAACCCTCATCGCCAACGATAATTCCGGGGTCCTCCTTCATGCAGAGCCCTATGCCGTAACTTGGCCCGGAAATCGCCTGGTACTCGTAATACCCAGTCTTATTGACGTCCGCGAAGTTGATTCGCGTGTATTCGACTCTGCAAACCGTGTTGATCGGTATCTGATCGCCGCTGTAGTTGCTCCCGGCGTAAAGGGTGGGCGAGTTGTCCGGGTCGTAGATGCAGAAGGTTGCGGATGCCGCCGCCGGTGTTGTGGCCGCGTTCGCCGCCGGCACACTCCCGGCCGTCAGCGCGCCAGCCGCCAGCAAGGCTGACGCGATCGCGGCGATTCGTTTTATCACCTTTTTCCTCCGATCCTATGATTTTGCTGTGATGTGTTAGGGTCACATGCGGTGGTAACGCGGCACGTAACGCCGTGGTAACGCGCCCCAGGAGGGCCCGATGGGGGCTGGCGTTGAGATCTGCCTGCTCGGCCCGCTGCAGGTACGGTGTGATGGCGTGGTCGTGCCGGTCCGGGCCGGCAAGCAGCGGGCCTTGCTGGTGGCGCTGCTGTTGCAGGGCGGCCGCGTGGTCCCGACCGGTCAGCTCGCCGAGCTGCTGTGGGCGCCGGGCCCTCCGCCGCCAACGGCACCGGTCGCGCTGCGCAACTACGTGACGCGGCTGCGGCGCGCGCTGGGGCCCGCCGGACAGCGCCTGATCCAGACTCAGCCGGGCGGCTACCTGATCACGCCGGGCGACTGCGGGCTGGATCTCGCCTGGATGGAACAGGAACTGGCCGCCGCGCGGGCCGCCGCCCGCGACGGCGACTGGCAGCAGGCGGCCGCGCACGCCGATGCGTCCCTGCATTTGTGGCGCGGGGAGCCACTGTCGGATGCAGACCTGCCCGCGCTCACCGCCCGGCACGTCCCGCGGCTGAACGAGATGCGGCTGCAGGCGCGCGAGCTGCGTATCCAGGCGGACCTGGCCCTGGCCGGCCACGCCGAGGCCGTGACCGAGCTACCGCAGCTCATTGCAGCGAACCCGGTCCGTGAGCGCCTGTACGCGCTGCTGATGCTCGCGCTGTACCAGTGCGGGCGGCGGGCCGAGGCCCTGGACACCTACCGGGCAGCCCGTGACGTCCTGGCTAGGGAGATCGGCGCCGATCCCGGACCCGAGCTGAAGGCACTGCACCACCAGATCCTGCACGACGACCCGGCCCTCGCAGGCGCGGCTCCGGGCGGTCCGACGGGCCCGCCCGTGCAGCAAGCCAGCGGCCGCGCGCTGGCTGGCGAGGTGCCGCGGCATCTGCCGGCTGCGGTCACTCATTTCACCGCCCGGGCGGCGGAGCTGGCGGCGCTGACCCGGCTGCTTGACCCGGCCGGGGATCAGCCGGCGGGGACGGTGGTGATCTCGGCGATCGGCGGGATGGCCGGGGTGGGCAAGACCGCGCTGGCGGTGCACTGGGCCCACCGGGTCGCCGGCCGGTTCGCCGACGGGCAGCTGTATGTGAACCTGCGCGGTTTCGACCCCTCCGGGACCCCGGCTGCCCCGGAAGCGGCGATCCGCGGGTTTTTGGACGCACTGGGCGTGCCGCCCGGACGGGTTCCGCCGGGCGCCGAGGCGCAGGCGGGCCTGTACCGGAGCCTGCTGGCGGATAGGCGGATGCTGATCGTCTTGGACAACGCCCGGGATGAGCGGCAGGTGCGGCCGCTGCTGCCGGCCAGCCCGGGCAGCCTGGTGCTGGTCACCAGCCGCAGCCAGCTGGGCGGCCTGGGCGCCGCCGAGGGGGCGCGCCTGGTGAGCCTGGACGTGCTGAGCCACGGCGAGGCGGTGCAGCTTCTGACCGCCCGGCTGGGGGCCGCCCGGGCCGCCGCCGAGCCCGCCGCGGTCGATCAGATCGCCAGCTTGTGCGGGTGCTTGCCGCTGGCCCTGAGCGTCTCGGCGGCCCGCGCCGCGGCCCGGCCCGGGTTCGCGCTGGCGGTCCTGGCCGCCGAGCTCGCCGATGCTGCCGGCCGGCTGGACGCGCTGGATGCCGGCGACCCGGGCTCCAGCATGCGGGCGGTGTTCTCCTGGTCCTACCAGCAGCTGGGCACCGAGACGGCGCGGATGTTCCGGCTGCTGGGCATCCACCCCGGCCCCGACATCACCGTCCCGGCGGCCGCCGGCCTGGCCGCGATAGCCGGGGCCGACGCCCGGCGCCTGCTGCGCGAGCTGGCCCGCGCGCAGCTGATCACCGAGCACGCTCCCGGCCGGTTCTCATTCCACGACCTGCTGCGTGCCTACGCCGCCGAGCAAGCCCGCCAGTCCGACAGCGACAGCGACCGGCGCGAGGCCACCGGCCGGGTTCTCGACCACTACCTGCACACCGCCGCCGGTGCCGCCCGCCTGCTGGTCCCGGCAATGGAGCCGGTGATCCTCGCCCTGCCCCGGCCCGGAGCAGCTGCCGGGCGGCCCGCCGATCAAAGGCAGGCCCTGGCCTGGTACGAAGCAGAACACCAGGTACTGCTCGCCGCCATCGCCCTCGCCGCCGGGTCCGGGTTCAACGCCCACGCCTGGCAGCTCCCCTGGGCTATAACGCCCTTCCTGCAAACTCGCGGGCACTGGCAGGAATGGGCCGCGACCCAGCGCACGGCGCTGGCCGCCGGGACCCGACTGGGTGACACCGGCGCGCAGGCCCTGTCCGGCCGACTGCTGGCAAAAGCGTGCACCTACCTCGGCGATCATGATCAGGCTCGTGGTCACTACGCCAGCAGCCTCACGCTGTACCAGCGGCTCGGCAACCGTCTCGGCGAGGCCAAAGTCCAGGACAATCTCGGCTTGGCGGCCGAGCGGCAGGGCCGCTACGCCGAGGCGCTGGCGCACGCCGAGCAGGCGCTGCGCCTGTATCAAGCCATCGGCGCCAAAGCGAACGAGGCCGAAGCGCTCAACAACGTCGGCTGGTATCACGGGCTTCTCGGCGACTACCAGCAGGCCCGCGCGTTCTGCCGCCAGGCACTCACCCTCAGCGCGGAAACCGGCCACCGCTGGATCGAGGCAGCAGCCTGGGACAGCCTCGGATACGCCGAGCACCATCTGGCCAACCTCGCCGAAGCCGCCGCCTGCTACCAGCGCGCGCTCAGCAGATTCCGCGAATCCGGCGCCCGCTTCGATGAAGCCGACACCCTCACCCGCCTCGGCGACGCCCGCCACGCCGCCAGCCAGCTGGCGCAGGCCCGGGACGCCTGGCAGCAGGCACTGGCCATCCTCGAAGACCTGCAGCACCCCGACGCCGGCCAGGTCCGCGCCAAGCTCGCCGACACCAACCACCACGCATCACGCAACCCGTCCGCGTAACAACGCGCCGCTTGCACCCTCCTGGGGCGCGTTACCACGGCGTTACGCGCCGCGTTACCACGGCATAGGACCCTAGCATGTCGGAGCAAAATGACGGCGGCCGTGAGGAGCAGCTAGTCGGCGTTGCTGCGCTCGGACAGCTTGACGTGCAAGTCGGGCTGTCCCCCAGCCGTATCAGATCAGAGAGGATTTCATGTTCGCCAAACGTGCATTCGGATTCGCAGTGCCCGCCAGCCTGATCGTCAGCGCGGCCCTCCTTGGCCCAG
>Ga0335073_10013939_pt1 | contig 11268 bp, 10 predicted proteins | sample Lox_Sample_22_FD_207093 | JGI IMG/M metagenome (GOLD analysis project Ga0335073, IMG submission 207093) | Soil microbial communities from Loxahatchee National Wildlife Refuge, Florida, United States - Lox_Sample_2.2 | ecosystem: Environmental > Terrestrial > Soil > Wetlands | place: USA... | reverse complement strand
AATCCACGGCGCCGCGGTCAGAACTTCGCAGGCGCTGCGACACGAACACGAACTTCCACTACAACCAGGACCAGTAAACACCACCGGGCTGGGTGGAAGCGCCGCGAACCTGCCCGCAGGCGCGGTCGACCCGCTGCCAAAACCATGTGGCCTGCCGCTGACCAGGTCCTTCAGCCGCGCCGCCGTTACCTGCGGCGGCCGCGGAAGCCTCCGGATACGGCGACAGCGCCGAGGCCGGTGGCCTGCGCGGCTACCAGGGCCGGGCGGGCGGGCCTGGCCACCGGGGCGGTGCGCCTCGCGGGGGGCCCGGCGATCGAGCGCAGCAGCGCCGAGCCCGGGCCGGCGGCGGCGGCACGCGGCGTCACGCCCGCCTTGCGCATCAGCGCGCGGACCCCGGCCGCCTGCGCCGCGGTCTGCACGGTGACCACGGTCCCGGCCGCGCCGCTGCGGGCGGTCCGGCCCGAACGGTGAACATAAGCCTTGTGCTCGGCGGGGGGATCGGCGTGGATCACCAGGGCGATGCCGTCTACGTGCAGGCCACGGGCCGCGATGTCGGTCGCGACCATGGCGTGCACCTCGCCGGATCCGAACGCCGCGAGGTTCCGGCTGCGCGCGCCCTGGGCCAGGTCGCCGTGAAGCTCTGCCGCTGGCGTCCCGGCCATGGTCAGCTGCCGGGCGAGCTTGCTCGCTCCGCGCCGGGTCCTGGTGAAGATCAGCGCCCGGCCTTCACCGCTGGCCAGGGCCGCGACAACGGCCGTCCGCTCCGATGGCGGGACGGTGAGCAGGTAGTGGGCGATCTGAGCGGGCGGGCCGGCGGCATCCACGTCGTGCCGCACGGGACGGGCCAGGAAACGCCGCGCGAGGACGTCCACTTCGCCGTCGAGAGTCGCCGAGAACAGCAGCCGCTGGCCCTCCGGCGGGGTGGCCTCGAGCAGCCGGCGGACCTCCGGCAGGAACCCCAGGTCGGCCATCTGGTCGGCTTCATCGAGCACGCTGACCTCGACGTCCCCGAGATGGCAGTGACCTTGCCCGATGAGGTCGGCCAGACGCCCCGGGCAGGCTACGACGATATCGGCGCGACCGCGCAGCGCGGCCACCTGCGGCCGTTGCGGGGTGCCGCCGAAGATGACGGCGACGGTGAGCCCCATGGCACCCGCCAGCGGCGACAAGACCGCCTCGACCTGGGTGGCCAGCTCGCGGGTGGGCACAAGCACCAGCCCGCGCGGGCGGCAGGCCATCGTGTTCCCCCCGGCCAGCCTGGCGACCAGCGGAAGGGAGAAACCCAGCGTCTTGCCCGAGCCGGTCTGGGCGCACCCGAGGATGTCCCGGCCGGCCAGCGCGTCAGGCAGTACGGCGGCCTGGATCGGACGTGGTGCGGTAATGCCATCGCGGGCAAGGACGGTCACCAGGGCCGTGGCGACGCCGAGGGCGGCAAACGTGGTCCCGGCAGCGCGGGACGGCGCGGGATGCTGCCGGGAGCGCCGCAGCCGGGCCGTTCGCGGCTGACCGGCGGGCGCGTTTACGGGAAGTTCAGCGGGCAGGACTGACAAGAGATCATCTCCAGGACTCAAGTGGTCGCGTTGCCGAAGGCGCCACACCCGCGGAGACCATCTCGCTCACCGAGCGACATACGACCGGCGTGCCCTCATGGCTACGCCTTGATGCGCCTAAGCGCCACTGCGACTATACGCCATGAAAGCAGCAGGCCCGTGACGGCAGAACCCGCCCCGCGGCCAGAACCTGACCCCACCCGGACCGTCACCATCCGCCATGACCGCCGCCCCCAGCACGCCTGCGACGTGGCGTTGAACCGAGGCCGGTCATGTCGTCAGCCTTTGCGCTACGGGCCCGCCCGCCTCTTCCCCCAGTTCCAGCAGGCCGCATCAGCGCCGCCGACCGCGGCATGGTGTTAAATGAAGCTGGTTGTTGTCGAAGTCCGCGTCCGTGTCATAGCGCCCGCGAAGTTCTGACCGCAGGCGCCGTTAGTTCCCAGTCCTAGCTTGAGGCGTCGGCGGTCGCCGCAGCCCGGGGCGCGCCCGCGCATCCCGATGACCGCCAGGGCAGGAGAGCACAGATGGTTCGGGGCACAGTGAAGCGGTTCGGCTCGGACAAAGGTTACGGGTTCATCGCCCCCGGCGGCGGGGCGCGAGACGTTTCCGTTCACCACTCCGCCATCGAGGCCGACGGCTACCGCATCCCCAGGAGTACCAGCGCGTCGCGGAGACGGTTCCTGCCGGGAGGAGGCGGAGCAGAACGTGACTGACTTTTACGGAATCCAGACAGGCATGGTCCCCGGCTTCACGGAGACCGGCGGCGGGAAGTTCATGAGCGTGCAGGGCCTGCCGCACCACACCGTGCGGAACATGGCCACGTTCATGGACAAGCTGCGCGGCATGCACGAGCAGGACCCGCTGGCGTTCGAGGTATGCGTACAGCACGTCGCTTCCGCAATCGAGGACCAGCGCCGAAAGGAGGGTCACACTGACCCGAGGGATGATCACGGCCGATGACGTCCGGCTATCGCCGGGCCAGGTCGAGGCCGTCCTTTCGTGCGTTACCTGACCCCTGCCCCGCGAGCTGCCTGGCAAGCAGGGCGGGGGCAGGCTTCGTTCAGTGCGCCAGAGGCGCTGCGCTCGGTGATTTGCAGGCTGGCCGCGATATCGCGCAGCCGGGGTCCCGGGCGACCGGCAGCAGAGCCCAGCAGCCCGCATGCCGGGCACGTCCACCCGGCCTGATGACCCGGCCACGCGACGCGGACGGACGCGACCGCGCCGCGAGACCTGTCAGAGCTTCGTCAGCCTGGCGAACGGCGACAAGATACGCACCTTACGCGATCCGAACACGACGATCACCGCGTCGTCCTCCTCGACCCGGACGACCGAGCCCAGGCCGTACTTGTCGTGGCTCACCCGATCGCGGACAGCGAACTGTTCAACGGGCGGATCCACGGGCAGGACATTGAAGGGACTTCCGGGCAGGAAACGCCGTGTCGCGGCGCGGGCAGGTTTCATCAACACCAGTATGCGCCCTGTTGGTAACAGAACATGAAGATCACACGAAGCGGCGGGCAAACGGCACGAGGCCCGGCCGACTCGTTCACGGGCGATGTCCTCATCGACACCATCAGGAATCCCGACGATCAGTCCTCCATCGGCTGCGCGCACGTGCGCTTCTCCCCGGGCGCTCGCACTGCGTGGCACTCACACCCGAAGGGCCAGACGCTGTACGTCACCGATGGAATAGGGCTCGTCTCGTACCGCGGTGGCGATGTGATCGAGATCCGGCCCGGAGACGTGGTCCACATCGAGCCCCACGAGGAGCACTGGCACGGAGCCACGTCCGACCGCTTCATGGCGCACGTCGCCATGCAAGAGGCTGACAACCAAGGCCAGGTAGTGACCTGGCTCGAACATGTCACCAGCGAGGAGTACGGCAGCGTCAGCTGATGAGCGCCGGTGCTAGACGGTGAACGCTTGTGCGACCTGCGCCTGATGGTTGTCGACGAGCCAGCGCACGGATTCGAGAACGGTCTCGCCAGCCGTGTGCTGCGGGGCGTATCCGAGAAGTCGTTGCGCCTTCTCGATGGTGAAGAAGTGACTGCGGACCAGGTGCTCCCAGCTCTGCTCGGCGTGCTCCGCGGTCAGGCCCGTTCGGAACTGCTCCCAGGAGACCGTCTCGAGCTGCGCCGTTTGCCCGAACCAAGACGCGCCCAGTTCGGCGTATCCGCGAACGGTCAGCGCGTCAGCCGCCGTAACGAAGAAGTCCTCACCGGCGGCCGCGTCACGGTTTTCGACGGCAAACTCGAACGCCTGCGCGACATCATCGGCGTGCACGTGGTGCATCGACTCCGCGCCAAGGCCAGGGACCTGCAACTTCTCTCCGGCGGAGAGTGTCTGCCAAACCCTCACGTCAAGGTTTCCGGTGGGACCGATCGGTACCCAGCCAGGACCGCTGATGTGCCCCGGATGCAGCGAGCTGGTGACAAGCCCCCCCGAGGTGGTCTCTTCCTTGAGCATCCGTGCGATGCGGTCCTTCTCGATACCGTACTGACCGAAGGGCGGGGTCGCGTTTGTTTCCGAAATCGGCAGGATGTTGCTAGGACCTGCACGCCAGATCGAGCCGCAGTGGATCAGCTGCCCGATCTCCCCGCGCAGCCGCTGGACCAGAGCGGTCGCCGACTCCAGCGTGAAGCACACGAGGTCGATTACGACATCCGCGCGCACGGCAGCGACACGCTCGACGAAGGCGCCGTCACGGTCCTCCTGCTCACGGTCCGCGGAAACCTGCTTGACCTGCTGCCACTCCCGAGAGCCGACGTACGGGACGGAGCTGCCGCGGCTGATATTGATCACCTCGTGGCCCGCACGGACCAGACGGGGGACAAGGAACGAGCCGATGTGCCCGCTTCCGCCGATGACGACGATGCGCATATTTCTCCTTCTGCGATGGTTGGTCTTGGCGCGCCCCAGCGTCACGTGATGCCCCCACGGACTTGACAGGACGGGAATCACCACACAGTTTCAAGCGGTGGTGGTGGAACTGGCGGCTGCGCCGGGCAGCTCGCATGTGCCGTCGTCGTTGCAAGTTGCTGCTTCCGGCGCGATTGCACGAGGGGGTGGGATGCTTCCCGCGCATGGTCGAGTGCTCCACGAGCGTGTCGGCACTCTGTCCAGTGTCCTGTCGGCAGCGCAACCGAATGGATAAGGCCGAGGCGCCAGCCGGCGAACTCAGGTCAGAATCAGCGCCGTGCTGGTTGGCCAGCGTGAGATCGCCGTGCGGCGTCCGGCGGGGAATCCAGTAGGCGGCCCGAGCGGGCTTGAACAGTTCGTCGGTGACTACGGCCGCCGCGCCGCTGAGCCCGGCGAAATTGCTGAGAGGGGACCGGGTGACGCGCAGGTCGCGGGTGGCTAGTGGCAGCGATCGCTGGTAGACGCTCTGCCGGATCGCGGCGAGGAAGACGTCGCCCGCTTCGGCGACTCCGCCGCCGATGATGATGAGGGACGGGTTGAAGAAGTTGACCAGCTGGGCCAGCGTCTGGCCGATCAGCGTGCCGGCCCTGACCAGCAGGTCCCGGCATCCCGCATCACCGCGCGTGGCTCCATCGCTGACATCCCGTGCGGTCAATGTCTTGCCGCTGGCGAGCAGGCCGCGCAGGTAGGCGCTCTGGCCGGCCTGCGCGGCGACGATGGCATCCCTGGCCAGAGCGGCGCCCCCGGCCAGCGCCTCGAGGCAGCCGGTGTTGCCGCACCGGCAGACGACCTCCCGGTCCGCGGCAGCGGCGACGTGACCGACGTCGCCGGCGCAGCCCTGGGCACCGCGGTGCAGCCGTCCGCCCGAGACCAGGCCGGCGCCGATTCCCGTGCCGACCTTGAGATAGATCAGGTCCTGCTCCGTGCGGCCCAGGCCGGACCTCAGCTCGCCGAGGGCCATGAGGTTGACCTCGTTGTCCACCCAGGCCGGCGCGTGATACCGGGCGCTGAACCTGCCGCGGATGTCATAGCGGTCCCAGCCGGGCATGATCGGCGGCGAGACCGGGCGGCCCGTGGCGAACTCAACCGGACCGGGGACGCCGACGCCGATCCCCCAGATGGCAGCGCGGCCGTCCGGCAGGGCCGCGACGAACCGGTCGAAGAGCTCCTCGACCCGGCCTAGGATCGCTTCCGGCCCCGCCGCGATGTCGCCGGGCTCCTCGTGGTGTTCCAGGATCTGACCGTTGAGATCGGCCAGGGCGACGTTGATGCTGGTGGCGCTGAGCTCCGCCGCGAGCAGCAATCCCGCGTCGGTGCGGAAGTGAACCTCGCGTGATGGCCGGCCGCCGGTCGACGGGCCGAGGTCGCCTTCTCTCACCAGGCCCGAGTCGATCAGTTCGGAGATCCGCTGGCTGATGGCCGCGCGGCCGAGTCCGGATCTGCGGCTGAGCTCGGGGCGGGTGTTTGCCTCTCCCGAGCGTATGAGCATCAGGACCCGGATCAGGTCGTGGGCCTGGTCAAGGTCGGCGAGTCGCATCGGCTGTGTCTCCGGCACGTTACTCCCTGACAACTTTTGCATATTAATAGTTGACTTACGTTGATAGAAAGCATAACCTCCTGCATTATCAGCATAACATCGGTTCTCTGCAGGATAAGCCTCTCAGGCGAATGAAGGTCGCTGCATGTCAGACCAACCGCGAGCCGGCCGCCAGCACTACTACACCCACTTCAAGGTGAAGGACCCCTGATGTCCATGAGGGGCGACCGCGGCCTGCGGTTGTCGGTGCCGGCGGTGTCGGCCCGGGTCAGCATGGAATCGGTGGCCAGCACGCTGGCCCGGCTGATCGCGAGCCGGGAGGCGGTGACCCGCGCGGACCTGGTCCGGGTTACCGGGCTGGCCCGGTCGACGGTGACCGCCGGGCTGGAGATGCTGCAGGAGGCCGGCGTCATCTGCAACGCGGGCGTCCGGGCGACCATCGGCCGCGGCCGCCCGGCCGAGGACCTCGGCCTGAGTGCCTCGTTCGGGCTGGTGCTGGTGGCTGACCTGGGCATCCGCTACGCCCGGCTCAGCGTGCATGACCTCAGCGAGCAGATGCTGACCGCGTCGGAGATGCCGCTGGATGTCGCGGATGGCCCCGAATCGGTGCTGGCGAGGGTGATCGAGGTATTCAAGACCCTGCTGGCGCGAGTCGAGCATCCCCGCCCGCTGCCGCTGGTCTTGGTCATCGGACTGCCAGGCCCAGTGGATATCAGCCGCGGCGCCGCGGTCAAGCCGCCGGTCATGCCCGGCTGGGATGACTTCCCGGTCGCCGGCACCCTGCAGGCCGAGTTCAGCTGCCCGGTGCTGTGTGAGAACGATGTCAACCTGCGCGCGCTCGGTGAGGCGCGGGTCATCGCCCCGGACCAGAGCCCCCTGCTTTACGTCAAGGTCAGCACCGGCATCGGCGGCGGCCTGGTCACCAGCAGCGGCGAGCTGTATCACGGCGCGGACGGGGCGGCCGGCGACATCGGTCATGTCCGGGTGCACGGTGCCGATGATGTCCTGTGCGTGTGCGGGAACTACGGCTGCATCGAGGCGGTGGCGGCCGCGCCCGCGATACTGCGCCAGCTGGGCCAGGTCAGCGCCGACCAAAGTGGGCTCCCGGCCACGCTCGATGAGCTGATGGCGGCGCTGCGGGCCGGCGACAGGACGACGGTCGGGCTGGTCCGCGAGGCCGCCAGCATGATCGGCGAGGTGGTAGCCAGCCTCGTCCATTTCTACAACCCGGCCCGGATCGTGGTCGGCGGCGGGCTCACCGTCCCCAGCGACGACATGCTCGCCGGGATCCGCGCCGTCGTCTACCGGCGCGCGCTGCCGCTGGCCACCCGCAACCTGGTCATCAGCCACCCGGCGCTCGGGGAATGGTCCGGCATCTCCGGAGGGCTCGTGCTGGGGATCGAGCATGCGCTCACCCCGGACGCGCTCACCGCAGCCCTGACGCCGGGCCGCCACAGGTAAGGGCAGCCGGTCACAGGCCGAGCGTCCCGGATGCCGCCCAAGCCACGGCCACGATCAACTGGGGCAACACTGTCCGAGGCGCTCGCCGTCGCCGGGTACCGGGCCGGTTCACCGTCGCCGGGCACCACTAACCTTCCGATGTACACTGCCAGCTAAGGGGGCCCTGTCGTGGCGCCGATCAACCCGTACGACCTGAGCCACAGAGTGGCACTAGTGACCGGTGCCGGCAGCGGCATAGGCCGCGCAATCGCGATCCATCTCGCCGAGCTCGGCGCGTCAGTCGGCTGTGTTGACCTGCCCAAGGCCGACCTAGCCGGGTGCGTAGAGGAAATCGGTCTCGCGGAAGGCCGGGCGGCATTTTATGCCGCCGATGTCACGAAGCCCGAGGAGATCGCTCACGCAGTCGGGCAAGTGCAGGCCACACTCGGCCCGCTATCACTCGCGGCCAACGCGGCGGGCATCGCCGACTCGGCACCGGCCGAGGAGATGGCGCTCGAACAGTGGCAACGAGTCATCGACGTCGACCTCACCGGAGTGTTCCTCTCGTGCCAGGCGGAAGCGCGAGCGATGATCGCCAATGGCGGCGGTGCGATCGTCAATATCGCATCGATGTCCGGGACGATCGCCAATCGCGGCCTGTTTCAGGCTCACTACAACTCGGCGAAGGCCGGAGTCGTTCACCTGTCCAAGAGTCTTGCCACCGAGTGGGCGGCGTCACACATCAGGGTGAACAGCGTCAGTCCCGGATACACGTACACCCCGATGACTCAGCGACCGGAGCAGGTCAATGCGATGAGTGGCTACGCCGCTGACACGCCATTGGGACGGAATGCGCAGCCTCGCGACATTGCAGCACCGGTAGGCTTTCTGCTCAGCGATGGAGCCGCATTTATCACTGGCGCGGATCTGCTCGTGGACGGTGGGTTCGTGGTCTGGTGACGACCAGCCTGGTCGCGAACAGTGTTCTTCCGCCTATGGGTCTCGCAAAGGTTTAGGGCTCGATACTGGACCTAGTCCTGGCAGCTTTGCCAGGTTGGGGCCATCGCTGAGTGGTCCTGCCGTCGTCTACCTGTTCGTGTGCTGTCTTCTTGTCTGCCTGATGGTGCTGCCCGGCGTGAGGCGTCAAAGGACGCTCACCTTCGCAAGGGCTGCCGGGGCCGGGTCTCAGCGGCTGTTTAATATCAGCCGGTTTCGAGGTGCACGTTAAGGAACTGGGTACCTTCTTAGTGTGCTCGCGTGGCTGCTCGGGGCTGCGGCCGGCCCGGCGACCGTTACCCTCCCAACCGGCTGGACTGCCGATGTGCCTGCCGATGCAGCCCGGCGCTGGTTCCGGCGGTTTCGCCAGATCAACGATCTAGGTCGCCTGGTGCAGCTGGCGACTGGCACTTCGATCGATCTCACCCGCGACGAGTTCGACGCTGTGCGCGAACTGCTAGCGGACCGGCAGACCTGGGTCAAGTTCGGGAAAGGTCCGATCGACGACCTGGCTGCCCGGATCGCTGACTTCCTGCCGCCGCGGGAAGGCCGGACCGCCGATGACTCGCATGCAGCAGGGCTAGTCATCATGCGCGGCCTGCTTGAGTTCACGGTCGCTGGCCTGGAACCGAAGACCTTCCAGAAAGTGCTGCTGGCCCGCCTCATGCGGATGGAGGCCGGCCAGGCCAGCACGCTGGACAAAGCCCTGTTCGATTTTCACTCCGACCTTGCTGGCCTTCCGGACTCAGATTGGGTCGGCCAGCTCCAGCCGCTGCGCTACCCGGCGGATGTCGGGCCTCGTGACCCGCGCTGGCTCGAGCATGAGCCGGAGGGGAGCGAGGATGTCATTTCGCAAGTCGCGTGGCGTCCCAGCCGGCAACTCCTGCTCCGGGTGACCGCCCCTGTGGTTGCTGGCCTGTCCATCGCCGCTTTGCTGCTGCTGGCATTCACTGTGGCAGGCGCGGGCGGAGCGAAGTCAGCGAACCCGGCCGGCTTGCGGATCGTGAAGATCGGCAGCGTGAGCGTATTGGCCAATGGCCAGGGCTTCACGGTGTACTGGTTTGCCCCTGACACAGCCACCAAGTCCGAATGCAATGGACTGTGTACCGCCTACTGGCCTCCGGTGGAGGGCCCGTTGACCGCCGGGCCGTGCCTGACTGGCAGGCTGGGCACGATCAAACGGTCCGATGGTCTGACTCAAGCGACCTATGATGGCCATCCCCTCTACACCTATGTCGGCGACTCGGCCCCAGGCCAGGCACGCGGCGGGGCGCCCAGCCTGAACGGCGGGCCGTGGCGTGAGATAACCAATCCGGCCAAACCGGGCCGTCCTGTCGAGAGCGCGGGTTGTCAGGCGCCGGGAAGCCAGGGCGCTCGGAGTCGCTCCCAGTCGTTAATGGCCAAGCGGCCAATGGTCCGGCAGGTCCGGAGGGTGTCACCGGCGCAGTCGCGGTACTGATCGCGGCGGGCCTGGCTGCTCGCACGCCGTCACTCGTGCCCATCCCCGGCACCCGACGGCTGGAGCGCCTCGATGAGAACATCGGAGCCACCCAGCTTGACCTGTCCTGCGCCGACATCGCCTCGCTGGATAAGGCAGCCACTCGCCTCAGCGTAGGCGGGCGCACGTTACAACGAGGCCATGCAGCGCCTGACTGGGTTGTGAGTCGGCTCACGTTGTTCCCGAACCGCCGAGAAGCACCCAAGAACGAGCACAGCACGGCCGGGGTGGCCGACGAAGGCTTCCAGCGAGGCGCCGAGCCGGATTGTCACAGGTCGAGCACGTGCCGGACGTCGCCCAGGCCACGGGCCAGGATCAGCTGCCCGCCCGCAAGCCGTGCCCATCGGCCCGCCGATGGGTCCCAGTACCGGCACGCCCGCGGATCGGCCACGACATCGATTGTCGCCGACTCGCCCGGATCCGCCGTCAGCGCGGCCCATCCGGCCAGCCGTACCGGGTGTTCCGGCTCGGCGGGCCGGAAATACAGCTGCACGACTTCCCGGCTGCGGCGGGCACCGGTGTTGACCACGCGCACCCGGGCCCCGGGCGGCCCGTCGCCGTCCAGAAGCTCCGCCGCCGGGTAGTCCCACGTGCTGTAGCCAAGGCCGTGCCCGAACCAGAAGGCGGGCGCGGGGGCGCGGCCGGCGAAGTGGCCCCGGTAGCCGATGAACGTGCCTTCGGTGTAGGGCAGGTCGCCGTCGACCGGGGTCACCGACCAGGCCGGCGCGGCGCCGTCCGCGGCCGGGAATGTGGTCACCAGCCGGCCAGCGGGCTCGATGTCGCCGAGCAGGGCAGCGGCCACCGCGTGGCCGGCCTCCTGGCCCGGCAGGCCCGCCCACAGGACGGCGTCGACGTCTTCGAGCCAGGGCATGAGCACGGGCGTGGCCGCGTTGACCACCACGACCGTCCGCGGTGCCACCCGGGCAACCCGCCGCACGAGCTCGTCTTGAGCCCCGGGCAGCCTCAGCGTGGTCTTGTCCGTCCCCTCGGTCTCCTGCTCATCGGTCAGCCCGATGACGACCACGGCAACGTCCGCGGTGGCGGCGGCCCGCTCGGCGTCGGCGATCACAGCCTCGGCCGCCCGGGCGGCTGGGCGGGCGACCAGGGCATACAGGGCCGGATCGGCCGCCCCGGCGCCGTCCGCGGTGGCGCCGGGGAGCCTGACACTGGCCTCTATCAGGGCCGCGGCGGGCAAATCGGCGATGATGACGGCGCTAGGCGGGAGGAGGATCTCCTCGCCGATTCCGGTCCCGGATGACCGCAGCGTGAAGTGCTCCGTCCGGTTCCCCACGCGCAGCGTCCACTGCCCCACGCCCATGACGCCGACC
>Ga0335073_10013938_pt1 | contig 11268 bp, 9 predicted proteins | sample Lox_Sample_22_FD_207093 | JGI IMG/M metagenome (GOLD analysis project Ga0335073, IMG submission 207093) | Soil microbial communities from Loxahatchee National Wildlife Refuge, Florida, United States - Lox_Sample_2.2 | ecosystem: Environmental > Terrestrial > Soil > Wetlands | place: USA: Florida... | reverse complement strand
GCATCACCAGCAACGTGCCCGAGCGCGCACCAGGCCGCGCGCCCTCGACTTCGCAGCGCATCCGCTCGGGGGCCACGTACGGTTGGCGGAACGCCGCATCGAGTGCATCGACGAGGCTGGTGCGATCAAGCCGCGCGGCGAGCGCGGCGGCGTCGAGCTCTATCACCTGCAGCCGTCCTAGGCGCGCACTCGCAAGCTCTTCGGATCGTAGAGCGGAGCGAGCGAGGCGCGCGCGCCGACCTTGGCGGTCGCCAGCTGGATCTCAAATCGACCGGTGCGGATGAACTCCTCGCTGCATCCGGTCTCGTGCGCCACGTAGCCGAGCGCGACGGCGGCACCCAGGGTGTGGCCGTACATCGCCGAGGTCACAAAGCCCACGCGTTCTCCGTCGCGGTAGATCGGCTCGTTGTGATAGAGAAGGAGGCTCGGATCCTCGAGAAGAAACTGCACCAGCCGACGCCTGGGATCGCCCGCTTCGCGTTGCGCGAGAAGCGCCTCACGGCCGACGAATCCATGCGCCTTGCGGTAGTCGCAGGTGAAGCCGAGACCCGCTTCGAGCGGCGAATCGGACGGGCCGATGTCATGCGGCCAATCGCGATACGCCTTCTCGATCCTGAGCGAGTTGAGCGTGTGATAGCCGCAGTGGCGCAAGCCGTGCGCCGTGCCGGCCTCGATCAGCGTGTCATACACCGTCTGTACGAATGGGATCGGAACATAGAGCTCCCAGCCGAGCTCACCGACGTAGGTGAGCCGCAGCGCCAGCGCCGTCTGGTAGCCGATGCGCACCTCGCGGCAGGTCGCGAACGGGAACCCCGCGGCGGAGAAATCGTCGCTCGAGATCGCCTGCAGCAGCGCGCGCGAGGCCGGCCCCTGTAGATTCAGCATGGCATAAGCGTCCGAGACGTCCGCCACCGTGCAAAATGCGTCCTCGGGGATCGCGTTGCGAATGAACGCCTCGACATGCGTCTGGGTGAAGGCCGCGGTCAGCACCAGGAACCGATCCGCAGCCAGCCGCGTGACCGTGAGATCGGCCTCGATGCCGCCCGAGGCGTTGAGAAATTGAGTGTACACGCAGCGTCCAACCGCGACGTCCAGCTGCGCGGTGGCGATGCGGTTGAGTACCCGCGCGGCATCGCGTCCGGCGACCAGCAGCTTCGCGAACGAGGACTGCTCGAACAGGCCGACGCGCTCGCGTACGGCGGCATGCTCTTCGGCGTTGTTGGAGAACCAGTTTTGTCGTCCCCAGCCGTATTCATAGGCCGGAGTCTCTCCGGGTCGGGCGTACCAATTGGGCCGTTCCCAGCCGGCCGACTCGCCGAAACACGCGCCCGCCGCGGCGAGCCGGTCGTGCAGAGCGCTCTTCTTCACGCCGCGCGCCGTGGCCGGCTGCCGGAAAGGCCAGTGCTCCTGGTAGCCGATGCCGAGCGTCTCGACCACGCGATCCTGCAGGTACTTGTCGTTATCCTGCCAGGCGTGCGTACGCCGCAGATTCACGGTCCACACATCCATCGGCGGGCGGCCCTCGGCGATCCAGCGCGACATCACGAACCCCACGCCGCCACCGGACAGGATCCCGAGCGAATTGAATCCCGCAGCCACGAAGAAGTTCTTTAGATTCGGCGCCTCGCCCATCAGATAGTTGTGATCGGCGGTGAATGACTCCGGGCCGCAGAACAGAAGCTTGATCCCCGTGCCGAGCAACGTCGGAACACGCCGCATCGCCTTCTCGATGTACGGATACATGCGCTCCCAATCCGGCGGAATCTCGCCGAAGCGGAAGTCCTCGGGGATCCCGGATGCTCCCCAGGGGCGGGCCGTCGCCTCGAACAGGCCCAGCATGATCTTGCCGGCCTCCTCGCGGATGTAGGCCGAGTTACCCGGATCACGCAGGATGGGCAGCATGGGATGCACGCCGGCCACCGGCTCCGAGATCAGGTAGTAGTGCTCGGCCGCTTGCAGCGGCACATTGACGCCCGCCATGCGCCCCACGGAGCGGGCCCACATACCGGCCGAGTTGACCACGATCTCCGCCGCGATCTCTCCGGATGCGGTGCGCACGCCGCGCACGCGCCCGCGCTCCTGCAAGATCGCAGTGACGGGCGTGTTCTCGAAGATCTGTGCGCCGCCTTGACGCGCACCCTTGGCGAGCGCCTGGGTCACGTCGGTCGGATTGACGCGGCCGTCGTTCGGAAAATAAAAGGCCGCACGCAGATCGCCCACCTCCGCGAGAGGCCACATCTTCTGCACCTCGGCGGGCGAGATCTCGTGCGCTTCGACGTCGAAGCAGTGCGCCATGTGCATGCCGCGGCGCATCTCCTCGGCCTTGTCCGCCGTGATGGCGAGCTGGATCGAGCCGCAGCCGATCAGACCCGTGGCCTGGCCGGTCTCGGCCTCGAGCTTGCGGTACAGGTCCTGGGAATACTTGGCGAGGCGCGTCTGGGTCTCGGTGTCGCGCAGCGAGGTCAGCAGCCCCGCCGCGTGCCAGGTGGTGCCGGAGGTGAGCTGCGCGCGCTCGAGCAGCACCACGTCGCGCCAGCCGAGCTTGGTCAGGTGATACGCGATCGAGCAGCCGATGACGCCGCCGCCGATGATGACGACTCGTGCCTGCGAGGGTAGCGCCTTGGCGCTCATTTCATGGGGTCTCCGAGGTGTAGCCGCCGCGTCCCGCGCGCATGACCAGCCGGCCTGCCAGGAAATATACCAGACCCGCCGCGGCGACCGCGGGAAGCGAGGCGGTGAGAAAAGGATACGCAGCGCTCGATCGATAGCTGAGCGGATTCAGAATCGCGACGTAGGTGGCGCAGCCCGCGCCGAGCGCGACGATCGCAGCCGGATTCACGCCGCCCCAGAAGGTATACGGGCGGCCGGGCTGGTCCAGGTAGAGCGCGCGCACGTCGATGCGCCGGCGCCGCAGGATGAAATAGTCGACGATCTGGATGCCGCAGAGAGGCGCGAACGAGACACCGATGAATGCCACGAAATTGCCGAACTTGGCGAAGAACAGCTCCGGAATGAAGATGCCCACGAGCGCAACCGGAGTGAGCGTGATCAGCAGCAGCGTGGTCCACGAGCGGCGCTGCAGGGTCTTGAAGTTGCGCAAGCCGATGGCGGAAGCGTAGATGCCGGCCGTGGTGGTGCCGAAGTTGGCCGCGGTGACGAAGGCCAGCGAGATGATCGCATAGGTGGAGCCGCCGACGGTGCGCAACCACTGCGCGGGATCCGAGGTCTTGAGCACGAGAATGCCCGCGAGCCCGATCAGGCTCAGGAGCGGCACGGGCGCGCACATGCCGAGCATCACCGGCAGCACGACGGTGCGTCCCCGGGGCGCCATGCGGATCATCGCGCCGATGTACGGCCACCAGGAGAGCGTGTTGCCGATACCGAGCTCCACGCCGGTGGTGTAGTTCCACAACCGATCTGGATTGGCGAGCGGCGGCTGTGCGGCGATCAGCTCGGGCCAGCGCCGCGAGACCAGGAGGTAAAGCATCCACAATCCGACGAATACGTGCGCAAAGAGGATGTTGGACACCAGGGACACGCCGGTGGCACCGCGCCGCAGCGCCAGGAAGATCACCGCGCAGGCGAACAGCGTGAGGAGCGGCACCCGGTACAGGCCGGGGCCCGCAGCGCCGGCGGCGCCGGTGAGACCGAGAGCGATGCCGAGCTGCACGGCGGACTTCGCGAAGAAGATGATCAGCAAGGAATTCCAGCCGATGATCGATACCGCTTGCAGAGCCGCCGGCACGATCCAGCCGCGGGTCCCGAATTGCGGCTTGGTCGAGCCGATCGAGTCGATGCCGAAGCGCACGCACACGGGGCCCGCGGCCGCGAGTACCAGCAGCATGCCGATGAAGCAGCCCGCGGTGAGCGCGATGCCGCCCCGGACGAAGCTCAGGTAATTGCCGACCGATTCCCCGATGAGATAGCACCAGGTCGCCGCCGCCGTCGTCGCGAGCGTCAAGGTGAGGCGCGCGGGACCCCAGGTGCGCTCCGCCGGCAGCATCGGCCAGGCGCTCTCGTCGGCGAGCAGGCCTTGCGGTTCGCTCATAGGCGCGAGCCCACGATCACGAGCACCAGCGGCAGCACCACGCCGAGCAGCAGCATCCAGATCCAGCTCAGCGCATCGAAATCCTCGCGCCGGTCGGCGTGCTCGAGCGCCGCGATGCGCGCTTCGAGCTCTGCCGGGAGCGCATCGGCCGCGGTCGGATCGGCGGCGCGCCCGCCGAGGTCAGTCACGATGCCCGGCCGGGAAGGACTCCGCATCCGAATACGGGAACCACCAGAAATCGTGTGCCTTGGCCCCGTGGTCGATCATCGAGAGCTTGGTGTGGCGGAACGCATCCAGTCCCTCGGAGCCGAGCTGGCGGCCCATGCCCGATTGCTTGCGGCCTCCGAACGGGCCCGCGTCGTTGTCGAGCAGCGGCGCATTCACCCACACCATGCCGGCTTCCAGCTCGTTGACCGCGCGCATCGCCTCGTCGAGGTTCGTGGTGTAGACGGTGGAGCCGAGCGCATAACGCGAACGGTTGGCAAGCTCGAGCGCCTCGTCGAAGCTCTTGACGGCGCAGACCGGAGCCACCGGCCCGAAGGTCTCATCGTTCATGATCGGCGCTTCCGCCGCCACCTCGCCGAGCACCGTGGGCTCGACGAAATAGCCCTTCTTGAGATGCGAGGGCCGGCCACCGCCGGTCAATAGCTTGGTGCCGTGGAGCGCCCCGTCGAGGATGCGCAAGTAGCGTGTGAGCTCGCGTTGCGAGGCGAGGGGACCCATATCGACTCGCTCCAGGCCGTTGCCGACACGGATCCGCGAGGTGTGATAGACGAGACGCCCGATGAACTCGGAATACACGTCCTGGTGCACGTAGAACCGCTCGGCCGCGGCGCACACCTGGCCGCAATTCAGGAACGCGCCGAAGGCCGCGCCGCGTGCCGCGATGTCGATCGGCGCCGACGGCATGACGATGAACGGGTCGTTGCCGGAAGTCTCGATCAGCGTTCGCTTGTAGAGCCGGCCGCAGGTCTCGGCGATCCGTCGCCCGGTCTCGATCCCGCCCGTGAATGCAACCATATGGGTATCGGGGTGCTCGACCAGCTGCTTACCGGCCGAGCCTGCACCGGTGATCACCTGCACCAGTCCGCTCGGCAACGCATCGAATGCGGCGACGAACTGCAGGGTCGTGAGCGTGGTGAGATCCGACGGCTTGATGATGACCGCGTTGCCGCTCGCGAGCGCCGCGGCCGCCTGCCAGCACAAGAGGCAGAGCGGATAGTTGAATGGCAGGATGATGACCACGACGCCGAGCGGATCCTTGGTCGTGAAATGAAATTGCCCGTCGACCGCGGGCCCGAGGACTTTGCCGTTCTCGTGCCGGGCGATCTCCGCGTAATAATCGATGGCGCTCGCGGCCCAGCTCACTTCATCCGCGGATTCCTTGTAGGGTTTGCCCATCTCGCGCGTCAGCATCTCCGCGACGAGTGCGCGGCTCGCCATCACCCGGCGCGCCACCTCGTGCAGCAGCTCGGCGCGCCGATGGTGATTCACCTTGCGCCACGCGCGTTGCGCGCCATTGGCTGCGGTCACGGCTCGAGCGACGTCCTCGGCGGTTGCGTCCGGAATCTCGCCGATCCGCTCCTCGGTCGCGGGATCGATCACGCCGATGGATGCGCCGCCGCTTGCGCGCAGCAGTTGTCCGCCGATCAGCTGATGGCCGCTCAGCCTCTTGAATGCCGCCAATGCGCTCATGTGCTCGCCCTCATGTCTGCAGGTGTCCCGACCGTGGCGCCGCGGTGCGCCGCCGTAGGCGTAGTATATGGCCTGCTGATGCGGCGCGACATTCCAGCGCGAAAACTCATGCGCTTCAATCGGTGCGGGAGCCTGCGGCCCGCTCATGCTCGCCTGCTGAACCGGAGGGCGGCGATGATTTCAGGTCGGAGAGAGCAGTGCGCGCTGCACCAGCCATACGAGCGCCAGCGCGGCGATCGCCGCCGAGCCCCACGGCATCAGGGTGCGACGGTAAAGCGCGATTCCGCGCACGGCGAAGACCAAGGGCATCACCAGCGCGACGACGGCGAGCTGGCCCGCCTCGATGCCCAGGTTGAATGCCGCGAGCGAGAGGAGCCGCGCGCCGCTCGGCAGTCCCATGTCGGCGAGCACGGAGGCGAAGCCGAAGCCGTGCAGCAAGCCGAAGGCGAAGGCGATCCGCGCCCGCGTCTCGGTCACGCACGGAATGATGTTGTTGAGCGCGGCGAGTACGATCGAGGCGGCGATAGCCGATTCGGTGAGGCGCGCCGGCAATCGTATGACTCCGAGAGCGGCGAGCGTGAGCGTGATGGAGTGCGCCAGCGTGAACGCCGTCACGACCTTCAGAATATTGAGCAGCGCGCCGCGCGCCCCGATAACCGGTTGCCAGTCCGCCGGGGTGCGCAAGAGAACAGCCGGCAGGAGCAACGAAAGCAAGAACAGCAGGTGGTCGATACCGCTCAGGATGTGCTCGACGCCGGCGCGAAAGTAGTCCGCGAACGCCCTGGTGCGCGCGAGCTCGCTCACCAGGAATTGCGCGGCACGAGCCGATCCACCGAGGACGGCGGCCTGCGACACCGTCCCCGCGGCGAGCGTGAGCAGTCCGCGGTGCGAGGGATCTTGGCCTTCGAGCAGGGTGTATCGAATCCCCAGACGGTGCACGGCCTCTGCGCAGCGTGCGCGATACGCCAGTGAGGCATAGCTTCCATCCACGCGGTCGTTGACGCGCAGTGCACCAAAGGCGAGCCCGCACGGTGCCCCTTGAGCGCTGAAGGCGAGGTGTTGCGAGGCGTAGTCGACCAGCTTCCCTTCGGCGGCGGAAAGCTCCCCCCAGGTGATCTTGCCGTCCCCATTCGTATCGACTCCCACCGCGATCTCCACATCGCGCACCGCGATCTCCAGCGCGCCCTCGATCCTTTGTCCCGAGACTCGTACGCTCAAGAATCCGTTGCTGGCAACGTGTGCGCCCGAACTCGAGGCGAATGCGAGAAGCGCCGCAGCGGCTGCCGTACCGCGCGCCGCATGGCGCGCAGGGGCGCGCGTCACGAGGCGCCGCTCCACGGTGCGAGGCGCCGGTCCTCGAGCCCCGTACGCCTGAGGAAGTCGAACACCGGCTGAGCAGCGCGCCGATCGTGCGCGGCCGCCGCCGCGCGCAACAGAATCAGCGCATCCTCGGGCTCGCGCTGCACCCGCCAGTTCTCCCTCGCCGCCTCGAGCGCCGCGCCGGCATCGGCCTCGACATCGAGCAGGAAGCGCGCCTGCTCGCGGCGGTGGACGGGTTCCTCACGCCGCAGCTCGATCGCGAAGGCTGCGGATAGACGTGCTTCCAACGGCGCCCCACGACCGTCACGCAGCAGGCGATGGGCGATCACCAGCCGCAGCAGCGCGGGTTCCATCGACTCGTCTCCGGCGAGCAGCGTGAGGACCTCTTCAGGGTGATCCTCGCGCAGCAACACATCGGCGAGCGCGGTGCGCATGTAGAGGTCGAGCGGGGCGCTCTCGAGTCCCGCCCGAAACCATCGCTCGGCCGCCAGCGCGTCGCCGAGCCGGGCCGCCATTTCGCCAAGCTCCGAGTATTGCCAGGCACGCGTCTCGCCGTCGCGCGCTGACAGCGCACGAACGGTGCGGTATGCATCCTCGAGGTGCCCGGTGAGTCCGCGCAGGCTTTGTACGCAAAGACCGGCGACTGCCCCGTCGGCTGCCGGCAACAGCCGATCGCATGATTGCCGGGCTTCCTCGAAGCGGCCGAGGACGCGGAGCACGGTGGCCCGGGTGAGCCAACCCTGGACATCGCCGGGGCGCTCTTGCAGCGCGCGCTCGAGCTCCTCGAGCGACTGCGCGAACTCGTGCCGGCTTTGCAGGATCTCGGCGTGCAGCACGAGCACCTGCGCGGGCGGCTCGGGACGTTGCATCCAGGGCGCGAGCAGTGCTTCGGCATAGCCCAAGAAGCGCAGATCCGCGCCGGCCCGCGCGCGCGAAATGTCCAGACGCGCGAGCGGCAGCGCGATATCGAGACGCGTGGCCGCGAGCTCGGGCGTGGCTGCGTGGCGCGCGCCAGGCGGAACTTGCGCGAGCACGGCAGCATCGCTCGCCGGCACATAGGGTTCTCCCAGTGCAACGAGCGGCACCACCACCAACAGCGCCAGGCAAGTCGATCGAAATCGGTGCATGAGTGCCTTCGAGGCCGTCTCCTGGCATGTGCTTTCGCGTCGATCGGCTGCATGGATGCATGCTGTCGACGGTATTTTTGCAGACGCGTGCGCACGCCATCGGGGCAGCGATTAAGTGTGGTTAATGACACACCCGGGAGCTGACTCAAGCATGGATAATCCGCTGCGCATTGCCCGTCGCTTCGGCATGATGCGAGCGCGGGGCGCATTGCATCGGGATTTGCTCTTCACACACAAGGAGTCAAGCGAATGAAACTGAATCCTCGCCGTCTGTTGCCGCTCGGCGGATTGGTGGTCGCACTCGGCGCGCTGCCCATGCTTGCAACAGCAGGGCCTGCAACGATCCAATCGGAGGAGGCTGCCCATCCCCGAATCGTTGAGGCCATTCACCACATGAAAGAGGCGTTACACGAGATGCAGGCCGCCCCGGACGATTTTGGCGGCAACAAAGCGCGGGCCATCCAGGACTGTAAGGTCGCCATTCACTCGCTGCGCAGGGCGCTCTATTTCCGCCTGCACATGGATGATGCCGCGATCGATCGAATGGATTAGTCCCTTGAGCTCGGCATCCCCGGGGTGCCGAGCTTTCTCTTCAGCGACTCCGCTGCGCTATCTCATGTAGTATCTTTTATTGTATCTATAACTATCTGTTTATAATAAGAATAAAAAACCCATCGAGTTGAACTTGCAAGCTTCTGATCGATAAAGCATGTGCTTAAGTATGAGCTGGCGCGTCCACTGTCGATGTCATTGCCCGCGGTCATGCAGCACCTCGCGGTGCTCGAGGAATCGGGCCTGGTGCGCTCGGAGAAGGTCGGGCGGATCCGCACTTGCCGGATGGAGCCCCAAGCGCTGGGTCTCGCGGAGCAATGGATCAATGACCGGCGACTCGAGTGGGGCCGTCACCTCGTCCGCTCGGGGGGGTAGTCGCCGCTCGAGGGTTGGTGGCCGCTCGAATCGGCGAGTCAGCCGCCGGGTGCGGCTCCGGGGGGTGAGTCGATTTGGTAGCCTTGGGCACGCAGCGAATCGAGGAGGCCCCCGCGCCCGAGCAGCAGATCCATGTTGACCACGGCGAGCGTGGTGCCGCCCGCTTGCAGCGACTTCTCCATGGCGTCGAGCCAGGCTCGGCGCACCCGGCCGAGCAGATCGCCGGCGGCGGCGCCGGTATCGAGCGCTGCCAGGCACGCGTCGACCTCGGCGGGCTGAGGCAAGCTCTCGATTCGCTCCACGTTGCCGGTCGACCAGGCGCGTGCGCGATCGATGAGACGCGGCAGATCCTTCTCGACGGTGACGAGAGAGGCTTCGACGCAGGTGTTCTCCGTTGCCGGCGGCATGCTCTTCAGAGCATCGAGCACATCGCCGACCCCGGCGATCTTCACTTCCTCGATATTCACATCATGCTTCTTCGCGAGAGACCGGACCGCAGCGCCGAGATCGATGCGCGCCGAGAGCCCCACCTGGTGAAACGCCGCTTGCTGCAAGAATGCGGCGGCGACGATCGGGCGATAGCGCTCCCACTTGTCGGTGTCGCTCGTGTATCTGGCACGGTCCGCTGCGAAGCGCGCGCGCAGGTCGGGGCGTAGCACGTCGTCGAGCCTCTTGCCCCCGCGCACGAAGATTAGACTGCGCTCGGTGATCAGGAGCCAGAGGATTCTGACGATACCGATCTCGAGCGGCTTGGGAACCAGGACTCGTTGAGTGCTCGCGAGCAGCCTCTCCACTTCGGTCGCACGCCAGGTAATGCCCTTGGGGAGAGGTGAAATGCTTCCCAGCACCCACAGGTTCGCCGCCGCGCGATGCACGTGCCAGAGGCCGGGCCCGGTGCGCTCACCGGTGACGACCAGCTCCTCGAGCTGTGCGGGGGGCGCATCGGCACTTCGAACGGGTGTCGAGGAAATACCGGTCAGTGCCGCCATGCCGCCGAGGAAGACGAGTGCGCGCGCCGCCCTCATTCGGTCACTCGTCGAGCCAGCTGACGCAATTTCTGCTCGCGCTCGATCACCTGCTGGTTCGGCCCCAAGAACTTGAGCAACGCGCCGCCGCGCGCGGAGTGCTCGGCGACCACCTTGATGGCGACCAGCGTCGGTGTGGCGAGCAAGATGCCTGGAATGCCCCAGAACAGACCGCCGAACCACAGGGCGAGGAAGACCACCAGCGGGTTGACGGCCAAGCGCCGGCCGACGAGCAGCGGCTGGACGATCTGCCCTTCGATGGTCGCGAGCAGCACGTAGCTCCCGGCCACTCCCACGATTCGCCCGAGGCTGGTGAAGCTCACGATGGCGACGATGGTGATCACCAGCAAGGTGGTGCCGGAGCCGGCGTAGGGGATGAAGTTGAGCACCGCCGCCATCGCGCCCCACAGGTACGGGTTCGGCATATCCCAGGCGATCATGATGCCTGCGGTCGCGCATCCGAGACCCAGATTGATGGCAGCGGATGTGAGGTAGAAGCGGCCGACCTCGGCGCGCACTCTCTCGATCAGATACAGGATGTGTCCGGCATGCAGGTCGTCCACGAAGGCCGCCGTCATGCGCGCGAGCATCGGCGGACCCCCGGCCAGCAGGAACAGGGTCACGATGACGACGGTCACCACCCCGACCAGGGCATCGCGGGTCGCGTCGAAGAGGTCCTCCGGGCCGCTCGCCGGCGCCGCGACGGCGGCGGGATGCGTGCTCGAGGCATGCGCAGCGCCGAGTGCGTCGGCACTGCCCTTGAGCTCGTCGAGGTGCTGCAAGAAGCGCGCAACCGGAGTGATGCGTTGCTTGATGATCTGCATGGTCTGCGGCGCGGAGGCGAACCAGTGCTGCGCGGGCCTCCAGAGCACATCGATGGCGCCGCCGATGAGCGCCAGCGCGATCAGCAGGATCAGGAGTGCGCTCACTCCGCGCGGAACGTGCAAGCGATGCAGCGCTTCTACCGGGCCCGATAGCACCAGCGCAAGCAGCAAGGCAAGTGCGATCGGCACGAAGGCCACGTGAGCCTCGTACAGCAACAGTCCGAGCGCGCCGCCCACCAGCAGCTTGACGCCGATTGCCGCGGCGGACGGGGCCGCGGACTGTCGGCTGTCGGCGTCAACCG
>Ga0335073_10013937_pt1 | contig 11268 bp, 7 predicted proteins | sample Lox_Sample_22_FD_207093 | JGI IMG/M metagenome (GOLD analysis project Ga0335073, IMG submission 207093) | Soil microbial communities from Loxahatchee National Wildlife Refuge, Florida, United States - Lox_Sample_2.2 | ecosystem: Environmental > Terrestrial > Soil > Wetlands | place: USA: Florida... | reverse complement strand
GATTGTTTACCGTCTCTCCCTTCTTGGGTACGTAGGTGGCGAAGACGTGATCGAAACTGCGATTTTCTCCGATGATCACGATCACGTGCGTGATTGGCGAGACTGTGGCAGCCGCTTGTACCGGGCCTGCGGCGCTGGCAAACGGAGCACAGATTGCAAACTGGAACGTCGCAAGGCCCGTCAGCCCGATGCGCAGATAATGCACCCCTTTTGATGCGAGTGACTTGTAAGACATTTTCTCCTCCACTTGTTCCTAGTTGAAGTTGCGATTGAGAGTGGAAAGCGAATGTTCACGAAGACATTCCCCGGAGAACTGAACCGGACTTCCGGCGACGCCTCGCTGGTTGGCTGTTTTTGTCTGGACCAACTCAAGCAGAACCTCAGGTTTTTTCAAGGCTCTACGCGAATCAGCCCCATCATTCCTCCGTCTTCGTGTTCTAAAAGGTGACAGTGGTAAACAAAGTCGCCGACGGTATTCGGATCACGAAAATCCATCCGCACTTTTATGCTGGGATAGGTGAGGGTTCGGCCGTTGTAATACGGGACGTTTACGGTGTCGCGCAGAAAGGGCTCATTCACCGGCCTGCCTAAATAGTCGAGCAGGAGAAAATGCAGCTGATGAATGTGAAAAGCATGAAGTTCGGCGGAGCGATTCTCGATGATCCAGTCCTCGACGGTTCCCTGCTTGGCAATGATGTTCGGGACTCCGGATTTTGGGTCGAACATCTGAGGCGTCTGGCCGTCGACGGTGATATAAAACTCGGTCGCGCTCGTGGGATCGTTGGGATCAACAAGCTTTTCGGAGAAATAGAGTCTTCGCGTCCGCACGGGAGCGATATTGCCGAGCCATGGCAGCGGTTGGGGCGGAAGTGGCAACGTCGCCGCCGGGAGTTTAGAGGGTGGGTCGACCGCCTCTTTCGAAGCTACAACCGTGGCGATGGCACGATTGGGATCGTTCTCCCCGCTTGGACCCGTATCGACGGTCTTGGTGACGAGAAGTCCGGAGAGACCGGAGGGAGGGCCTTTGACGATGAATTCCACGCGGGCCCCGGGTGGAATTCCCAGATGCGTTTGCCAATCGACGAAATCGCGGGACAAGCCGTATTCGTTGAGGGGTACGCCGTCGATCGCCACCAGCCCGAGCGGTTGCGGCGTTTGACCATATAAAAGCTGCAGATCGAGGTAGGAAATTCCCGACGCATTCAACACGCGCCAGAGCTGCTGCTCCTCAGGTTTCATCTCGATCAGGGCGGGACGGTAATCGGGGTACGGTGCGGGAACAAAGTTGATCGAGAGGTCCTTGGCGGGCTTGCCGAATCCCGTACCGTTATTGGCTGCGTCACCGTCGCGATCAATCAACATCTTCGGAACGACGGGTTCCCACTTTGCGGGCGGAGAGTTGGGATGAAGGAGGTCCTGATCGCGAATAATCAAGACTCGCTCCGGCAGGCCAGCTACGGCCGTATTCGCCCGCTCGATGCCTTCGACGATGAGAGCGCCTGAAGCTCCCCCGAGAACTTGCGCTTTGGTAAAACCATGGATGTGCGGGTGGTACCAGTAGAGTCCCGGCGGCTCATCTTCAGGGATGCGGAATCGATATTCGAACGGCGCGTCACCGGGCTGAATTGATGTTTTCAGCACATCGTCCTGGTGGCACACGGGGGGGATGGTGAGGCCGTGGAAATGCAGATTGGTCGATACGGAGGTCATGAGACCGCTGGTGCATCCATTTCCTCCCATTTCTTTGTGCATGCGTTGATGGCCGTTTGCGGCCGCTGCATTATGAAAGTCGGTCAGATCATTTTTCAGAGTCAAAATGACGAGGTCCCCTGGGTTCACGCGCAAGGTGGGCGATTCAGCGCCTTCTTGGTCGATGAAGCAGTAGCGAGTGGATCCGTCGTTTTGCCTGGAGTCGCGCGCGGTGAGTTCAACTTTCAGTTCACCGTTGTGGCTCCGCAAATCCTCCGGCTCGGCCACCAGAGTGCCTTCGGCTGGACGGGGACAAGAGTCCAATTCGACCCGCGCACATAAAGCGGCGCGGGATTGCGCGAAGCACAGGCAGGCCAACAAAATCGGGGAGAGGTTGGTAAACATTTAGCTGGCTTCTACGGGCTAGTCCCCAAGGTTCATATCCCATGAAACTTTCATGCGTGCTGTCGTTTTCTTACTTCTTTTGTTCGGTATTTGAAAGTTTCTTGGATAAAGGAAATGCGCGTTAAGGCCGGGTGCATTGAAAACATCCCCAAAGCGATGAGCGGCCCCTAGTGGTCCGCCAATCCCCACACCTGCAATGTTGCAGAGTTGACCCCATAAACTTTAAGAAGCGGTGAATGCCAGATGAATATTGTTTGAAAAAAAATCCACATACCAGAAGGCCTGTAGAGAATCGCTGCATTCTGTGGAAATTTTTCTCTGACTCGTTCGGTCTTGACAATCCTCGACAAACCAGACCGGGTTGCGGGCCAAGCCTCACATAGTTGTCACCGAGTGACGTGCCCCCTACAATCGACACTAATGTCGGTCGTCACGTCTTTGCCTGCGGTCCGCTACAGGAGTGGGGTGGTGCGGGCCATCGCAATTCTTGCTCTCGTGTTGCTGCTAGCGGTAGGTGGGTTGGCGGCGTGGGCGTGGTGGATTGCGCATTCGGCACTGCCCCAGGTGGATGGCAGTATTTCGGTGCCGGGCCTTTCATCGAAGGTACGGATTGTTCGCAACGAGCAGGGAGTGCCGACGATCGAGGCAAGCACTCTGAATGACCTTTTTCTTGCGCAAGGCTATGTGACGGCACAGGAACGGCTCTGGCAGATGGACATCCTGCGGCGCGCAGCCGGGGGCGAACTTTCGGAGATCATCGGCGAAGACACCATCAAACTTGATCGCGCACAAAGGATTCTTGGCTTGAGAGTTGCGGCGGAATCCGCGGCAAAAGCAATTCCGGCTTCTGACCGCCCCTACTTCGACGCCTATACCGAGGGAGTGAATGCGTTCATTGAATCGCACCGCGACCGCTTGCCACTTGAGTTCCGACTGTTGAAGTACCAGCCCCGCCCTTGGACAGTCACCGATTCCCTGCTGATTGGCGCGCGCATGGTGCAAGACCTGAATCACTACAGCTATGCCAAGGCGCTCACACGTGAAAAAGTTCTCGCGAAAATCGGTCCTGAACTCACCGCTGATTTATATGTGAATTCTTCCTGGCATGATCGTCCTCCGACGGATGCGCGAGCGAGCATGGACCAGGAACCTGCGGCGGGCAGCAACCAAGATGATGACGAGGATGAAGAAGTGGATCCGGACGAGGGGGGAACAACGCTGACCTCGGCGTTGGCATGGGCATTTGCTCCTTTGCGCACTTTTCGCGCGGACCTCCCTGCTGCGAACGCTTTTGGAAAAGAGCTCTCGACGCCTCATTTGGAGGACGTCGATTCGCCTCGCGCCGGATCCAACGACTGGGTAGTTTCTGGCGCCCACACGACGACGGGAAAGCCGCTGCTCTCGAATGACATGCACCTGGATCATCAAATGCCCAACCTGTGGTTCGAGGCACACTTGAAGAGTGGTCAATTCGATGTTGCCGGAGTGACACTGCCCGGAGTGCCATTCGTGATCGTGGGCCATAATCAGCGGATCGGGTGGGGTTTCACGAACGTCGGGCCGACAGTCGAAGACGATTACATCGAAGAGTTCAATGAGCAGGGGCAATATAAGGTTCCGGTGCCGCCGGCGAAAGGATCGCGCGGCTCGAAAGAATCGGCATTCGAATGGCGAGAACCGCAGCATCGGCAAGAAGTCATCCACGTCAAGGGTAAGCCGGATGTCACCCTCGATGTGGTGACGACTCGGCACGGGCCCATCATTTCGGAGTTAATCCCAGGCGAGACGCGCAAAATTGCGCTGCGCTGGACACTGTATGACGGGATGGGACTGATGTTCCTGGACGTTGACCGGGCGCAGAATTGGGATGCCTTTCGGAAGGCGTTTTCGACGTTTCTTGCACCGGGGCAGAACGTGGTCTACGCCGACGTAGACGGGAATATTGGGTACCAGGCCACGGGTCGGGTGCCGATTCGAGCGGCAGGAGACGGGAGCTTGCCGGTAAGCGGCAGTGATGATGGACACGAGTGGACTGGATGGATTCCGTTTGACGAGATGCCGCACGCTTACGACCCACCAAATGGGATCATAGCGACTGCGAACGGCCGCATCGCTCCCGATAGCTATAAATATTCGATCAGCACGGAGTGGGAAGCGCCGTGGCGGACGGATCGGATTTATCGGGTGCTCGAATCGGGTAAGAAGTTTGGGCCGGCGGATATGCTGACGCTGCAGATGGATGTGTCATCGTCATTTGACCATTTCTGCGCCGACAAGTTTGTGTATGCGCTCGACCACGCGCCGAAACTTTCAGATCGGGCCAAGCGCGCGGCCGACATCTTGCGAGATTGGGACGGGCGCATGCTGGCCGATTCGGCCGCTCCGACGATTGAAACCAATGCTCGTCGAGAACTGGTGCGGTTGCTGCTTGAGCCCAAGCTTGGTGCGGCGGAGCCGGACGATAACATCAAAGGGGCATCTAGAGAGTCTGGCGCATTGAGTTGGAAGAGCTACCGGTGGGGCATGTCAACCGTGTGGCTGGAAAACGTACTAAGTAAGCAACCGGCGCGCTGGCTGCCCCCAGGCTACTCCGATTACGGTGCAGTATTGACTGCCGCGATGGAGAATTCCCTGAAACAAACCGGGGTCCCTACCGACGTCTCTGCCTGGAAGTGGGGTACAAATTACTGGGTTGAGATTGATCATCCAGTGTTGAACCATTTGCCTCTGGTAGGACGCTTCACGGGAACTGGTCGGCATCCACTCAGCGGAAATCACTACACGGTAAGGGCGGTCGACCGAGATTTCGGGTCCTCGGAGAGATTGACCTGGAACTTCGCCGACTTCGACGGGAGTACTTTGAACTTGGTGACCGGAGAAAGTGGAATCTTTCTCAGTCCGCATTACATGGACCAATGGGCGGCATGGTACGGCGGGTCAACTTTTAGGTTTCCATTCTCACAAGCGGCTGTGGAGAAACATCGAGTGCATGAGCTGACGCTGGTACCGAGATAACCCGGAAAACAGCCAGTCTTAGAAGTCGACAGTCTTGGCATCGATAAAATAACCAACCATCTCCGGCGCGTACGTCTGGAATTCAGTTTCAGGCGGCCGTAATACGTCCTGAGTCGCGTCGTAGATGTAAAGCGATCCTCCCTGCACGACATAGACAACAGTGCGGATGGAAAGGGGCTGGATGCCGGTTACGTCTCCGTTAGCCGGGGGGATGAGTATGCCTCCGGCAGGGTTTGCCCCCACCGGGGTAGCCAACGTGTTGTAGATTGCGAGGCACCCGCGGACTTCTGTTCCCGCTGGGGGTGGGGTTACCGGAGGGATAATTTCGGTGCAGGTTCTTGCGCCGACGAACAGTTGGCCGGTCCCCGACATTGAGATTCTGTTGTGAAAACCGTCGGTGATGGCAATCGCTGTCGAATTCACGGGAGTCATCGTGTTGAGATTGAAAATCGTCAACATTCCACAGTTGAGTGTCTCACCTTGCGCGCCGAGGCAGGTGAAGGATGGATTGCCGCCGCTGTAAGGGGTGCCAGCCAGATACAACGTTGAGCCACTCATCAAGCCGACTGTGGCGGCACATTGTTGGTTTCCATTCGAGTCGGCAGCACAAACTGGCCCATTGGCGCCAAGCGCACCGGTAGTCATATTGAGTTGCTGGATGCTCGCCTGCGTGCCGCCGCATTCCGCGCCGCAATTCACCACGTAGGCGGTGGTGTCATCACTGGAAAAAAATGCCTGCACCGGATGATCGAAACCTGGGACGGGGCTTACCGGGCACTGGTCAATGTTAATGCTGCTCGGAGTGACAATGAAAAGATACGCGGGAGTCTGGTTTGAGCAGCCTGGTCCCAGCGTGGATAAGACATCCGTCATGGCCAACAGCCGGGTGCCATCATTGTTGATGGCGAGATAATGGACCGCGGGAATTGACACTTGTCCGGTGAAGGCTCCGGCGCCCACGCCGACCACTTGAATCACGCCGGGAGACTCTCCCACCACCGTTGCCGTCGGCACAGCCGCATAGGCAGTGGAACTGTCAGGGGAAACAACAATGCTCTCCGTATATCCGGGCAGGACGACGTGCCCGGTGACGGTTTCGGTATCGTTAGCGATGATTGTGAGCTGGTTATCGGAGGCGGCGGTGTTCTCGCCACTGAAGACTAAGGTATCTGCACGGTTGGGGGTTACGACCATCATTCCCGGAGTGTTTCCGGCAGCAATCGGCGCCAGTGAGGGTGGGTGCACATCATTTTGCGCATTAACAATGTAAATGCCGGCGGACGATGAGGCAGCGCTCACGCTGTTGCTGACGAAGACGCGATAGACGAGACCGCTAGTTTTGGTCGTGCTTGACGACGAACTGCCTCCGCAGCTGAGACCCTCCAGAGAGACACAGAGCAGACAGACAGCGAGCAGGAGTTTTCTCAAATCACAGGCTCCATAATGGCGTGGATCAATCTCTTGGATGCGAGAAAAGGGATTATAACAAAGGGAAAACGGCACTCGACGCGTGAAGGCCCGGAGTGCGGGCCGACTCGAAGCACGAAGCCACCCATCTGGCTTCGCCATGGTGCGATCGCTCCTCTCTTCCTGTATTCTCAAGTAGATGCCGCAGAATTTTAGAGAGCGACTTCAGCGAGGCCCGGTCCTCTGCGATGGAGCGATGGGGACACTTCTCTATGCCAAGGGAATCTTCATCAATCGCAGCTATGACGAACTCAACCTTTCGCAACCGGAACTGATTCGCGGCTTGCATCACGAGTATTTGCAGGCCGGGGCTGAAATCGTTGAAACCAATACCTTCGGAGCGAATAGCTTTCGTTTGGCACGTCATAGCCTGGCGGATCGCGTGCACGATATCAACCTCGCCGGTGTGCAGCTGGCGCGCGAGGCGGCCAAGAGCTTCGACGGGTTCGTGGCTGGATCGGTAGGTCCCCTGGGGAGTCGCATCGAACCGCTGGGCAAAATCTCCTTCGAAGAGGCTCGGGCATCATTCCGCGAGCAGGTTACAGCGCTGGTGGAGGGGGGCATCGATCTACTGATGCTTGAAACCTTTGGCTATCTGGAAGAACTGCGCCAAGCTGTGCTGGCATGTCGCGACGTCGATGCCCAGATCCCGATCGTGGCGCAAGTTACGATTGACGAGGACGGAATTTGCCTGGACGGGGCGGACCCGGAGGCCTTCAGCGCCCGCCTGACGGAGTGGAAGGTGGATGTGGTAGGCGTCAACTGCAGCGTGGGTCCGGTTGCTATGCTCGACGCGGTTGAACGCATACGGGCCGCGACTTCCCTGCCCCTGTCAGCGCAACCCAATGCAGGCATGCCACGATCGGTGGAGGGGCGAAACATCTATCTGTGTTCACCCGAATACATGGCGAGCTACACCAGGAAGTTTATAGCAGCTGGCGTGCAGCTGATCGGCGGATGCTGCGGAACTACTCCAGATCACATTCGCGCCATGAAGTCGTCGTTGCGCGTGCAAGGAGCGCGAGCGCATGCCGTGCACACCGGCGTTGTTCACGCCTCGACCGCCCCATCGATTCCGGACAGCATTCCATTGGCGAAGCGTTCGCGTCTTGGCGCGAAGATCGCGGCCGGGGAATTCATCACGATGGTCGAGATCGTTCCGCCAAAGGGCATCGATATCCGTAAGGAACTGGAAGGAGCGAAATTTGTGAAGTCGGTGGGTGTAGACGCCGTGAATATCCCCGACAGCCCACGCGCCTCGGCGCGTATGAGCAATCAAGCGCTTTCGCTGTTGATGCAGCGCGAGGTGGGAATCGAGGCGATCCTGCACTACACCTGCCGCGACCGCAACGTGTTGGGGATGCAGTCGGACCTGTTAGGCGCTGCCGCTACAGGGATCAACAACCTGATCTGTATCACCGGCGATCCGCCGAAGATGGGTAACTATCCGGATGCGACAGCAGTATTCGACGTGGATTCGATCGGTTTGGTGAACATTGTGCATAATCTGAACCGGGGGCTCGACCTGGGTGGGAACCCGCTTGGAGCAGGGACAAGCTTTGTGATCGGCGTGGGCGCGAATCCAGGGCTCCCCGATCTCGACGAGGAGATCCGCCGTTTTGAATACAAAGTGCAGGCGGGTGCCGAATATGTAGTTACGCAGCCGGTCTTTGACCTGCGATTGCTCGAGAATTTCCTGAGGAGGATTGAGCATTGTCGTATTCCGGTCGTCGCCGGGATCTGGCCGCTGGTAAGCGCGCGCAATGCTGAATTTATGAAGAACGAGCTCCGCGTGTCGGTACCTGACGAGATTTTGAACCGCATGGCCTCGGCAACGACGCCGGAAATGGCGCGAGAGGAGGGTGTCGCGATCGCGCGCGAGATGCTGCACGCGGTGCGTGACCATGTGCAGGGCGCACAGATCAGCGCGCCGCTTGGCCGGTATACATCCGCGGTGGATGTACTTGAAGCGCTCGGCTCAAACCGCACGGCATCGGTCTAGCCCTTGACATTTTTGTGCACAGTCGCCTTCGCTGTTTAATTTTGGGATCGTGAATATCGAATAAATTCATACTTGCTCGGATTTCGCTGGACATTTTCTGCGCGAATCGGCATTACAATATATGCAGGAGCACATGGATTGGTGAAGTTTGAAGAGTGCCTCGAGCGGTTGGAGAAAATTGTCCTGGAATTAGAGAAAGGGGAGGTTCCCCTGGAAAAGTCTCTGACCCTCTTTGAAGAAGGCATGCAACTGTCCGCATCCTGCCGGAAGCAACTCGAGGAGGCGGAAGGAAAAGTAGAGATTCTGCTCAAGCAGAACGGAAAAATGCAAACTGAACCGTTCGAGCCCCCGGCCGAGAAGCCGTTGCGTAAGTAACGCTGTTCGAGCTCGGAGTTGATAACGCCTGTGGTAGCAGCACGCTGTCGCAGCCAAAGGCCAGCCGCATCAAACAAGCTGCGGTTTCATCATTGGGGGATCTATGGAAGCACTGAAGGTAGTCGTCTATCACAATGACCCCAGAACTGCTCAGGCCCTGGCGGTCAGTCTTTCCCAACACTTTAATACCGTTCAACATGCGCGCAAGTACGACGAGGTTCGCGCAGCCGTTCAGCAACAACAGGCTGACGTATTAGTGATGGACCTGGAAACATCGCGGTCGGATGAGGTCCGGCGTTTGCATCGAGAGTTCCCCTCATTATGCATCGTAGGCACGCATCGTCTGGCCGACGAGAAAATATGGACGGAAGCGCTCGACCAGGGCGCCGCCGATGTGTGTGAACCGCGTGACGTCGAAGTTGTGCGTTCAGTTATGAGAGAGCGCGGTCTTCGAGTTGCCGCTTGAAACTTTTTTGCCCGGAACCAAGGACGCCTGCGGGCGTCCTTTTTCATTGCTGGCCCCTTGCTATACTGCGTGGCGATGCTGAAACAAGTGCTCGAGCAGGGACGCGCGGCGGCCGATGCTGCTCTCGAAAAACTGTTGCCGCCCGCCAGCCATCATCCCACTTCAATTCACCAAGCGATGCGGCACAGCGTGTTTGCTGGAGGCAAGCGGCTTCGTCCAATTTTGTGCATGGAAGCAGGGCGGATGATTGCGGGCGGATGTGCCGTTGGTCTTTCCTCAATGCCCGCGCTGCCGGCGGGTATCGAGGATCTCGGAGCGGCTCTGGAGATGCTCCACACTTATTCGCTCATTCACGACGACTTACCTGCCCTCGATAACGACGATCTGCGCCGCGGACGTCCCACATGTCACAAGGCTTTCGGCGAAGCCATCGCCATTCTTGCAGGCGATGCCTTGCAAACGCAGGCTTACGAGGTCCTAGCACAATTGACATGCCCGCCCGAGGCGCGGGTTGCCATCATTCGTGAGATTGCGCACGCCACTGGCACGATCGACGGAATGATCGGTGGACAAGTGGCCGATGTCGAAGCCGAGCACCACAAGCCGGATCTCGCCACGCTCGAATATATTCATCGTTCAAAGACGGCGGCGCTGATCACCGCGAGCGTGGTCAGCGGGGGCCTGTTCGCCGGCGCAGGCGATGAGGACATTCAACGGTTGCGAGTCTACGGCCAGTCGATCGGACTGGCATTTCAGATCGTGGACGACGTGCTCGACATCACCCAAACTTCAGAACAGCTCGGGAAGACGGCCGGCAAAGACACGGCGGCGGAGAAGGTAACGTATCCATCGCTTTTCGGAGTCGAGCAGTCGTTGCGCAAGGCCGACGGTCTGGTGGAAAAAGCTTGTGCGCAACTCGATCCTTTTGGCCAACCTGCCGCGATATTGAAGCAACTGGCGCAATTCCTGGTGGCGCGAAAGAACTGAGAAGCTGTGTTTCCTTTTTTCGGCTGCTTCCCGAAGCCTCTCCTCATCCGGTTGCACCCGACAACGATCCGGACTACAGTAAAGAGGCTCTGGCGGTTCCCCACCTTCTTCTTTCCCTCCATTGATTTGCGCGGAATAGCTGCGTTGTGTGTGCAAGTAAACGGGGTCGACGGGTCGGCACCACCATATGTGGTGTTTTAATACTTGACCCGTCCTCCCTTTCGTCGGTAAAGTTGGACCAATCTGTTGGGGCGCTCCTCGGAAATGAGGATGGCATCTCAACATGCGATCGGGAGGAATCTGGGGAGTTAACTGGCCTTGTTGGCTTCCCAATTCGCCGTTTTACCGCGACGGGAATTCCCCCAGGGATTTGCAGATGGCCCAGCCAAACGCGTAGGACAGGATCAGAACCCTGTCCAGCACACGCACGCCGACCGAAAGGCTGGCGTCGAGCAGTGCCGCAAAGATGAAGGAGTGACTTTGCTCAAACTTAAGAAGCTGCAAATTTTGGGGTTCAAATCGTTCTGCGATCGGACGGAACTCAAGTTTCACGGCGAGGGCATTGCCGCCATCATCGGTCCCAACGGCTGTGGGAAGTCGAACATCGCCGACGCCATCTCGTGGGTGCTGGGCGAACAATCGGCCAAGACGCTGCGCGGCTCGCGCATGGAAGACGTGATTTTTGCCGGGACGGGCGATCGCAACCCTACCGGTATGGCAGAAGTTACATTGACATTGATCGATCCTGAGGTTTACACCGGGGCCGATTCGAACGTCCCTACCGAGATCGAAATCAAGGATGACCTCGCCGAAGAAAATTGGGATGAGGCCGAGTTGCGCACCCAGGCGGCGGCTGAGACCG
>Ga0335073_10013934_pt1 | contig 11269 bp, 6 predicted proteins | sample Lox_Sample_22_FD_207093 | JGI IMG/M metagenome (GOLD analysis project Ga0335073, IMG submission 207093) | Soil microbial communities from Loxahatchee National Wildlife Refuge, Florida, United States - Lox_Sample_2.2 | ecosystem: Environmental > Terrestrial > Soil > Wetlands | place: USA: Florida... | reverse complement strand
CGGGCAAGATCTCCGGCTGGCGCTGCGTAATTTGCGCCGTAGCCCGCTGTTTACCTGCATAGCCGTGGCGTCGCTGGCGCTGGGGATCGGCGCCAATACGGCGATTTTCACCCTCATCGACCAGTTGATTCTGCGGTTGCTGCCGGTTCATAACCCGGAGCAATTGGTGATGATCTGGACCACCGGTCCGCACATGGGGAGCAACCGCGGCGACCGGCGCGCGTCGTATCCGATGTACGAAGATTTTCAGAAGCGCGGGCAGGCCTTCTCGTCGGTCTTCTGCCGGTTTGGAATGCAGGTCTCGGCCAGTTACGGCGGCCAGACGGAGCGCATCGACGGCGAGCTGGTTTCGGGGAATTTTTTTCAATCGTTGGGGGTAAAACCGGCGATCGGCCGCGTCCTTTCTCCCGAGCTCGACGACCGCGTCTACAAGGGCCATCCCGTCGCCGTGCTCAGCTATCAATACTGGGCGACGCGCTTCGCCGCCAACCCCGGTGTGATCGGGCAGAAAATCCTGGTCAACAATTATCCGCTGACCATCGTGGGCGTGTCGGCCGCCGGGTTCAACGGCATGGACCCTGCCGTCTCGCCGGAGATCCGCATTCCCATCCAGATGAAGCCGCTGATGACGCCGGGCTGGGACGATATCGGCGACCGGCGAAGCCAGTGGATCCACCTGTTCGCGCGCATGAAGCCGGGATATACGATCGACCGCGCCCGGGCGTCGCTGCAGCCGTTGTTGAGCCAGATCCTGCAATATGAGCTGACGCTGCCGGAAATGCGCGATACCACGGCCTACAATCGCGAACGGTTTCTCAAACGGCAGGTGAAGATGGAGCCGGCCGCGTCGGGGTATTCGCAGACGCGGCAGAACTATGGCACCGCGTTGATCGTGCTGATGTGCATGGTGGGCGTAGTGCTCCTGATCGCCTGTTTCAACGTAGCCAATCTGCTGATCGCGCGGGCGGCGGCGCGGCAGAAGGAAGTCGCGGTGCGGCTGGCGGTGGGCGCGTCGCGGCGGCAATTGCTGGGGCAACTGCTGGTGGAGAGCCTGATCCTGTCGCTGGCGGGAGGCGCCGCGGGGCTGGCGCTGGCCTACGTGATGATTCGAGGCTTGCTGAGCTTCCTGCCCTCGGATGGGACGCCGCTGCTGCTGCACGCCACACCCGATCCGCGGATTCTGGCGTTCAACGCCACACTGGCGATTTTCACGGGCGTGCTCTTTGGTTTGGCGCCGGCCTGGCAGTCGACGCGGTTCGACTTGTGGAGCACGCTCAAAGATACGGGAGGAGCGGTAACCGGGCACGGCGCGGGATCGGTGCGGCTGCGCAAGATTCTGGTGATAGCACAGGTGACGCTCTCGTTCCTGCTGCTGGCCGGCGCGGGACTGTTTGTCAAGACCCTGGCCAACTTGAAGAACACCAGCACCGGATTTCGCGGAATCGGAAATCTGATCACGTTCCAGGTGGACCCCGCGCTCAGCGGCTACACGGCCGCGCAGATCCAGGGCTTCTACCGCCAGGCGCTGCAGCATCTGCGCACGACGCCGGGTGTGGAGTCGGCCGGGGTGGCGACGGTCGCGCTGCTCGAGGGCAACGAATGGGACTCCACCATGGGCGTGGAGGGCCACACGCCGAAAGACGGCGAAGACATGCAGGCGTACATGAATATGGTGTCGCCGGATTATTTCAAAACCATGGGAGTGGCGTTGCTGGAAGGCCGCGATTTCGACAGCCGCGACGTGGGCGTGAAGAGCACGGTAGCGGTGGTGAATCGCGCATTCGCCACCCACTTTTTCGGCTCGAACACGGCGATCGGGCGGCACGTGGGCTTTGGAATCGGGCCGCGGTCGAAGAAAAACATCGAAATCGTGGGCGTGGTGGAGAATTCGCTCTATCAGGGGCCGCGCGACGGCGTGGAGCGCCAGGTCTTTCTGACTGTCGATCAGTCCGACTATCCGGAGAACGCGGCGTTCTATGTGCGAACGTCGATGCCCACATCGACGATGTACGCGGTCCTGCGGCACAAGATCGGGGAACTGGACGCGTCGATGCCGGTGTACGCCATGAAGACGCTGGAAAAGCAACTGGACGACACCCTCAGCACGGAGCGGTTGATCGCCACGATATCGGGGGCGTTCGGAGTGCTGGCCACGCTGCTGGCGGCGCTGGGCCTGTACGGCGTGCTGGCATTTGTGGTGGCGCGGCGGACGCGCGAGATCGGCTTGCGGATGGCGCTGGGCGCCGGCCGCGGCATGGTGGTGTGGATGGTGATGCAGGAGGCGCTGTTGCTGCTCGGTGTCGGGCTGGCTTTGGGGCTGCCGGTCGCGTACCTGCTGAGCCAGTATGTGGCGTCGCAGCTTTTCGGCGTACAAGCGACCGACATCTGGACCGCGCTGACCGCGCTGGCGGTGATGGCTGTGGTGGCGGCGCTGGCGGGCTTCCTGCCGGCGCGGCGGGCCAGCGCGATCGATCCGATTACGGCGCTGCGGTATGAGTAAAAAATGGGACATTTTGTCCCGATTTTGGAGCGTCCGTCAAGCAAACAAAACAGATAGGAGCCAAAATCGGGACACCCATGTCCCGGTTTTCTGGGGTTACTGGGTGAGCGCGTCCCACAGACGGGCGGCGCGGTCGATCACGTAAGCGCGGTCCTGGGGAAGGACGAAGCGGTGGGCGATCAGGTCGTCGGCCGCGGCGCTCACGCGTTTCAGGTAGTCTTCGCGGCTGAGGTAGCGCTCGGCGATGGACTTGCGCGGGTCTTTGGCGCGCTCGCGATCTTCGGCGGTCTTGGGGAACGGGAAGATCGATCCGTAATATTCGGCCGATTGCTCGGGCGATCCGCGTTCGGGCGCGCGCAGATTCCATCCTGTGATGGTAGCCACCGGAACGGCGTTTTCCGGAAGGCGAATTCCGCCCAGATCGATTCCATCGGCGTCCACCTGCGGAACCAGCAGCGGGTACGCGGCCTTCACCTCCGGCGGCTCCTGGGTGATGATGCCCAGACCGTCGAAATCGCGGCCGAAATCCAGGCGGCGGGCCATGCGCGGATGCTTCGGTGGGGTGACCACGCCATTGTCGTACGGGATGGCCGGGAATTTCAGGCCGCTCAAATGCGTGAGCTGTGCGGCGCCGAGACGCGGATAGACCGATGGCGGCGGCTCCGTCCCGCTGGCGAGCCAGGCTTGCATGGCTGCCAGCAGCGCGCGCTGCACCGGGCGATGATCCACGGGATTCTGCAAGTATCGCGTGCCCTGCTTGCGCAGCGGCAGGCTTCCCACGGTATGTTGATCGCCGGCCAGGAAGTAAATCCGCGTATCGGGAGCGGGCGACCGGTCTTCGAGACCGTCCGGGCTGACGTGAATCAGCGCCGCCGCGCGTCCCCAGTATTCCGACGAATTGTTGGTCAGGAAGAGCTTCGGAACAGTGTTTGCCGTTCGTGCGCGGGCCAGCAATCCATCCGGTGCGCCGCCATCGGGGTTGGATTCGATGGAGTCGGTGAACGGAAAAACGTCGGTCCAATAGAAGATATTCAGGAACGGCCAGCCATCGCGCGAGGGTTGGGCATAGCGGAAGTTGAAGCTGCCGCGGCCGGCGCCGCCGACATCGGCCCAGATGCCGTCGAAGACCATGCGGCCCTGCTCGTCGGCATTGAATCCGTCGTAGAGAAACTCGCGGAGCAGGCGGCCGCTCTGCGAAATGCCGAATCCGATGGATCGCTTGGCGATTTTCGCAAGGCCGCCGGGGATTTCCGCGCCGCCGTACTTCAGGTAAGAAATCCAGTCGCGGAGGGCGGCCAGGCCGGTCCCGGCGACGACCGGGTCCTTGCCCTCATAGACGAACTCGTAGAGCTGTCCGGGTTCGAGTCCACCGGGCACTTCGACCCGTGTGCCATCGGCCGAGAGTTTCCATTTCGCGGCCGGGATGGTTTTGGTATGGCCCAGCTCGTCGGAGGCGTACAGCGCGACGGCGCGGGCCACGGGGATCGCATCCTGATTGCGATCGCCGAGAGAAAAGGACGTCACCGTGCGGTCGCCGACGAATTCCGAGCTGACCAGTCCATCGGCGGGCAGGGCCGCCTGGCGAAAATGCGGCGCTGAAAAATGGAGGCTGTTGGGATTGGAAGCGGGGATGTCCCATTCCCAGCCCAGCCAGACCAGGGTATAACCCTGTTCGAAGACCGACTTGTCGCCGAATTCGTCGCCGCCGCGCGCGAAGGTGAAGCGATTGAGCATTCCCTTGCCGCCGCGATTGGAAACTTCGAGCAGGACCGTGCCGTTGGCTTTGGCGGGGTCGGCCGGTTTGAGCATGTAGAGGTCGGCGGTGCATTCCACCATGCCGGCGGCGTCGGTCTGCGCGAACTGGATGTCGCGAATGATGCGATTGGCGGGCAGTTTGGGATCGAGGGCGAAGTGGACTTTGCCGGCGATGCGCTCGTAGGCGCCGTTCAGTACAGGCGTGCGCCCGGTGATTTCGATGGACCGGACCGCGGCGTGGGAAAGGGAGACGGCGACGAGAAGAAGCAGCAATTGTGGCGCACGGACTCGTGCGCGCAGCGCCGGCGGTCCTGCCGGCGTTCCGAAATCCGCACAGACCTTGAACCGCGCTCGCCGTTTCGTGCTGCGCTCGTCCACGCCGGCGAGAGCGCCGGCGCTGCACGCTGGAAGCGTGCGCCACAAGTCTGAACTACCCATATTCATCTTCCGGGCGCGGCGGCGACTACTTCCATGGCGGCGCCGTGGAATTTCTCGAAGTTTTTGTTGAAGCGGGCGGCCAGATCGGCGGCGGCGTGGTCATATCCGGTCTTGTCCGCCCACATGCCACGGGAATCCAGGAACTCTGGCGGCACATCCGGGCACTCCTTGGGCACCGCGACCCTGAAAACGGGATGCGGCGACATCGGCACATCCTTCAGACGCCCGTCCAGCACGGCATTCAGCATGGCCCGGGTATAGGCCAGCTTCATGCGGCTGCCGACGCCGAAAGGTCCACCGACCCAGCCGGTATTCACCAGCCAGCAATCGGCCTGGTGGCGGCGCAGTTTTTCGCCCAGCAGCGATGCGTAGGCCGCGGGCGGACGGGGCAGGAACGGCGCGCCAAAACAGGCGCTGAAGGTGGCTTGCGGTTCCTTGCCGAGCCCGCGTTCGGTGCCCGCGACCTTGGCCGTATATCCGCTCAAGAAGTGGTACATGGCCTGTTCTGGAGTGAGCTTGGAGACCGGCGGCAGCACTCCGAAGGCGTCGGCCGTCAGGAAGATGACATTCCGCGGGTGGCCGCCGACGCTGGGAACCAGGGCATTGTCGATGAAATCGATGGGATACGCGGCGCGGGTATTCTCGGTGATCTCGTCGGAGTCGTAATCGAGCAGGCGCGACGCCGAATCCATGGCGACGTTTTCGAGCACGGTTCCAAAGCGGATGGCGTTCCAGATTTGCGGCTCGTTCTGCTGGGAAAGCCGGATGCACTTGGCGTAGCATCCGCCTTCGAAATTGAAAACGCCGCTGTCGCTCCAGCCGTGCTCGTCGTCGCCGATGAGGCCGCGGCGGGGGTCGGCGGAAAGGGTCGTCTTGCCGGTGCCCGACAGGCCGAAGAACAGGGCGACATCGCCCGCGGCGCCGGAATTGGCCGAGCAGTGCATGGGAAAGACGCCGCGATCGGGCAGCAGGTAATTGAGAATGGTGAAGGCCGATTTCTTCATCTCGCCGGCATAGCTGGTGCCGCAGATCAAGACCAGCCGCCGCTTGAAACTGATGGCGATACAGGTCTCCGAGTTGGTGCCGTCCTCGGCCGGGCTGGTCTGAAACTCGGGCGCGAAAAGGATGGTGAACTGCGGGTCGTGGTCGGCGGTTTTGCATGGCTCCGGCCGGATGAACAACTGGCGGCCGAACAGACTGTGCCAGGCCAGTTGGGTGACCACGCGAATCGGCAGGGTGAGCGCGGGATCGGCGCCCACAAAACAATCCTGCACGTACACGTCGTGGCCCTGCCAGAAGGCCAGCATGCGGTCGTAGATGCGGTCGAACCGGGCTTCGGTCAAGGACTGATTGACCGGGCCCCACTGCACGGTGGAATCGGTGATCTCGTCGCGGACGATGAATTTGTCCTTGGGCGAACGGCCGGTGAACTGGCCGGTTCTCACCACCAGGGCGCCGCCGGCGGAGAGGCTTCCTTCGCGCCGCTGCAAGGCATGTTCCAGCAGTTGGGCGGCGTTCAGGTTCCAATAGGCTGTGTTGAGGTTGTGGAGTCCGTGGATTTCGAGCCCGAAGCGGCTGGGACCGTTCCCCGCATTGGCGATCGAACCTTGCTGTTTTAGCATACGTGGCTAATTTCCCTAAGTGCCCAGAACTCCATATCGTAATATGGTCTCATGAACCGGCTTCTGGGGACAGTACTGACAATTCCGTTGTTATACCATGCCGCCCATGCCCAGGTGATCGAATTCGAGTCCAACGGGCTGAAGTACCAGGCTCTGACGAAGTCCGGAGTCACCATCATGTTCGCCCACCTGGCGCCGCGCATCCATAAATACGCGATCGTCCAATTGGCGATTACCAACGGGTCGGCAGGCCCGTACACGGTGCGGCCGGAGGATTGCACCTACATCCGCGAAGGCGGCGAGGTGACGGCATCGTCGGCGAAGGACGTAATCCAGTTGCTGATGAAGAGCGGCAGCGGCAGCGACGCGACGAAGCTGATCACGGCCTACGAAGCCTGGGTGGCGGGCATTCCGAACTACCGTGCGACCAATGGTTTTGAGGCCCGCCGGCAATCGGCGCTGGGGATGGGCGCGAGCAAGGTGCGTTCGGCGGCCGCCGCCAGCGCCATCGCCCTGGTGCAGACCAAGCTGATGCCGGGTCAATCGACCGACGGCGCGGTGTTTTTCGCGAACGACGGCAAGCCGCTGGCCGGCGGCAAACTGGTGATCAAGACGAATACCGACAGGTTTGAATTTAAAGCGGACTGAAGTGCTGCCGGCGTCCCAGGGGGCTGCTGGACGAATCGGGAGGCGGACTGCCAGTCCGCCGCAGGCTGCCAGCCTGCCCTGCAAGACTATTTCAGCGGATAGCCGTGGATCAGGCGGAACGTCCGGCTCCAGCGGGTTTTGGTGAAGAAGTGCGTCACGACATCGACAATGTGGTCGAAGCCGATATTGCCGTTGGTCAGATCCGCCCCGGGGGCGTCGAATGACCAGTAGATGATGAGCGGGGTCCCTTCGATGTTCTCGCGCGGCACGAAGCCCCAATAGCGACTGTCGGAGGAATCGTCGCGATTGTCGCCCATGGCGAAGATGCAATTGGCGGGAACCACCAGCTCGCCATTGATGACGTGGTTCTCCAGCATGTCGCGCGCCCGCTCCGGCAGCGCGGTGTTCACGGGCGACGACGGGAAGTTGTCGCGGTATTGGTCGACATAGCCGAAGATGTGCTTCACATACGGCTCATTGACGGGATGTCCGTTCAGGATCAACTGCTTGTTGACCAGCCGGATGTGATCTCCGGGCACGCCCACCGCGCGTTTGACGTAATCCTCTTTAATATTTTCCGGGTAGCGGAAGACGATGATGTCGCCGCGCCGCACTTCGCGGTAGGGCAGCAAATGGCTGGAAATCGCGCCCGCGGGCGAGTAGGTGAGCTTGTCGACCAGAACATGATCGCCGATGAGCAGGGAGTCTTCCATGGAAGCGCTCGGTATCACGAACGCCTGCACCATGGTGGTGGTGGCGAAGAGCAGCAGAATGATCGTCACGGTCCATTCCGCGATGAAGCCGCGGCGCACGTCGCGGGAAACTTCCTTGTAGGTGATCCACAGCTTCTTCAGCGCGCCCGGCTCTGTCTCTGGTGTCTGAGTCTCCACAGCAGCCATTGTATCGGATGAGACACGGCTCTTGTTCCGGCCGCCGGGGAATGGAAGGGGGACAGGGTCTCGCGGCCAACCGCTGAATCTGACAATTCCATCGCCATGGGCTGACGTTTGCGACGCTGCAACCCCGTTTCCTGTTATCCCAGGTACTCCGGTCGCATCGCTCGCGCTCCACCGGACATCGGACTGCCGGTTCGCCTCTGCTACAATCCCCATCAAGGGGGGGTTACGTGCCCACAGCTACCCAGGATTTTCCCCGCACCCTCGGAGCGCTCCGCCAGAGTTCCTTCTCCGAAACCAGACTGGCCAATCGCAGCGTGAAAGATGAGCTTCGCGCCAACCTCATTTGCAAGATTCAGCGCGGCGAAGAGCTGTTTCCAGGGATCGTCGGGTATGAGGATACAGTTGTTCCACAGATGGTGAATGCAGTCTTATCGCGTCATAATTTCATTCTGCTGGGACTGCGCGGACAGGCCAAGACGCGGCTGATCCGCATGCTGACCACGCTGCTCGACGCGGCGGTTCCATATGTCGAAGGATGCGAGATTCATGACAATCCGTACCGGCCGATCTGCCGGCCGTGCCGCGACCGCATCGCCATCGAAGGCGACGCCACGCCGATCGCCTGGCTGGAGCGCGATCACCGCTACGTGGAGAAGCTGGCGACGCCGGATGTGACCATCGCCGATATGATCGGCGATATCGACCCGATCAAAGCGGCTCGCCGGGGTCATGACATCTCCGACGAGCAGACCGTGCATTATGGGTTGCTGCCGCGCGCCAACCGCGGCATCTTCGCCATCAATGAACTGCCCGATCTGGCCGGCAAGATTCAGGTGGGCCTGTTCAACATCATGCAGGAAGGCGACGTGCAGATTAAGGGCTATCCCGTGCGCCTGCCGCTCGATCTGCTGGTGGTGTTTACCGCCAACCCGGAGGATTACACCGCGCGCGGGAAGATCATCACGCCGCTCAAGGATCGCATCGGCAGCGAAATCCGCACGCATTATCCGGCCACCATCGACCACGCCATCGCCATCACGACGCAGGAAGCCTGGGTGGAACGGCCGTCGCCGGTGGCCGTGCAGGTGCCGAATTATATCCAGGAACTGGTGGAGCAACTGGCGTTCCTGGCGCGGGAAGATAAGCGCATCGACAAGCGCAGCGGCGTCTCCCAGAGGCTTCCGATTTCCGCGCTGGAGAACGTGGTTTCGAGCGCGGAGCGCCGCGCGCTGCGAGCGCACGAGGATCTGGCCGTGCCGCGGGTGGTCGACGTCTACAATGCCCTGCCGGCGATCACGGGAAAGCTCGAGCTGGAATACGAGGGCGAATTGAAGGGCGGCGACGCGGTGGCGCGCGAGTTGATCCGCACCGCCGTCGGCAAAGTCTACGACCATTACTTTGAGAGCAGCAACGTGGCGCAGATCATCCAGTGGTTTGACCTGGGCGGCACGCTGCGGCTGGATGAATCCACCGAATCCGCGGAGATGGTGAAGCAACTCTCCGGAATCCAGGGCCTGATGGAAAAGACCAAGGCGCTGGGCCTTTCGGCGAACGAGCCTGATGCGGTTCGAGCGGCGGCGGCGGAGTTCATCCTCGAAGGCCTGTACGCGCACCGCCGCATTTCGCGCACCGAGGAGCGAGGATTCGCCGCGGGCGAACGGCGGCGGGAACAGCCTCGCGAGGCCGAGACGCCGGCCCGCGGCGAGCGGCCGAACTTCCGCAAGCAATATAACTAGGTGAGCCCATGAAGTGGATTCGCTACTCCAAGTATTCCGGCGAGGATCTCGGCATCGACGCGGACAGCCTGCTGCAGGCGTTGGCCGATTTCCTGCTGCAAAGCGGATTTCAGGCGCAATCGATGGGCTTCAGCGAGTATGACGAGCACACGCTCGAGAATCTGAAGGACGCCATCCGCCAGGCGCTGGAGCAGGGCCGGCTTTTCGACGACGAAACGCTGCAGGAGATGCTCGAAACGCTGCAGAGCATGTCCGAGGAGCAGATGGAGCAACTGGTGGATCGGCTGATCCAGAAGATGGTGGACGAAGGCCAGATCACCATCGAGCCGCCCAACCAGCAGGCTCAGGGAGGCGGAACCGGCAGCGCGCCGGACTCCCAGGTCCGCTTCGAAGTCACCGACAAATCGCTCGATTTTCTCGGCTTCAAGACGCTGAAAGATCTGCTCGGGTCTCTCGGCAAGAGCAGCTTCGGACGGCATGACACGCGCGATCTGGCCACGGGCATCGAGGCGTCCGGCTCGTCGAAGCAGTACGAATTCGGCGACACGCTGAACCTGGATATCAGCGAGACGCTGTTTTCGGCCATCCGGCGCGAGGGCGCCAAAGTGCCGCTGGACATGCAGTATGAGGATCTGCACGTCCACCAATGCGAATATCAAAGCTCCTGCGCGACGGTGCTGATGCTGGATTGCAGCCATAGCATGATTCTGTACGGCGAGGATCGCTTTACGCCCGCGAAGAAAGTGGCGCTGGCGCTGTCGCACCTGATCCGCACACAATATCCGGGCGACAGTTTGCGCTGCGTGCTGTTCCACGATACGGCCGAAGAACTGGCGCTCAGCCAGCTGGCGCGCGTGCAGGTGGGCCCCTTCTACACCAACACGCGCGACGGGCTGATCCTGGCGCAGCGGTTATTGAGCCAGGAGCGCAAGGACATGCGGCAGATCGTGATGATCACCGACGGCAAGCCGAGTTGTCTGACGCTGGACGACGGGCGGCTGTACAAGAACGCGTTCGGGCTGGATCCGCTGGTGATCAGCCGGACGCTGGAAGAAGTCAGCCGCTGCAAGAAGCAGGGCATCCTCATTAATACGTTCATGCTGGCCACGGACTACGGGTTGGTGAATTTTGTTCAGAAGGTGACGGAGATGTGCCGCGGAAAGGCGTACTTCACGACACCGTATACGCTCGGACAGTACCTATTGATGGATTACATGAATCGCAAAACGCGCCATGTGCATTGAGGCAGCAGGCTGCCATCGGCGCAGGCGCGGCGGTTGTCAAACGCCGCGCCGGTTGGCACCCGGCCCCACATGCTAGCCTGAGTCTCTATGCGGAAATTTCTGGCGGCGACGCTTGCCGCTCTCGTTCTACCTGTGCCCGGCTTCCCATGGGGAGGCGAAGGGCACGACCTGGTGGCGCGAATCGCCCAGGCACAGCTCACGGCCAAAGTTCGGGCGAAGATCGACGCCATTCTCGGACCGGGTGTGACCATTGTTTCGATTTCGAGTTGGGCAGACCAGGTGCGCCGCGACCGGCCGGAATCCGGCCCGTGGCACTACGTCGATATTCCGATCGACCAGCCGCATCTGGACATGGCGCGCGATTGCCCCAAGGGCGACTGCGTGATTGCCGCGATTGCCAAGTTCCGCGCGCAGCTCCGGGACCGGG
>Ga0335073_10013933_pt1 | contig 11269 bp, 9 predicted proteins | sample Lox_Sample_22_FD_207093 | JGI IMG/M metagenome (GOLD analysis project Ga0335073, IMG submission 207093) | Soil microbial communities from Loxahatchee National Wildlife Refuge, Florida, United States - Lox_Sample_2.2 | ecosystem: Environmental > Terrestrial > Soil > Wetlands | place: USA: Florida... | reverse complement strand
CGCATTGGGTGATAGTGACGAGATTTCTCAATTGTTAGATGAATTTGCGAAAGACTCCATCCCGAAACTCATGCTTTCGCCTTCGTCAAATGGTCTCATCACTCTTCTGCGGGCCACCAAAGAACGGCCTCCATTTCGAGAGGCGCAAGTTTCAGCTTTAGAATCTGTTATGGAGGCGCCAAATCTGGTGCAAAACGTGTCAACTTTCACTGAGCTTGTTAGACTTGTTTCGGTAACGCAGCCGGAGCGATTCGAAGGGTTGAAGCCCGCTGTCCAAGGTTACGTTGATAGCTTCGTTTCCGCGGCACTTGAAGACACAAGTCCAGAAAAACAAAAACAGGATCGGTGGAAGAATATTGCAACTTTGATTTCATCCACCAAGGACGCTGGCACTGCTATTGATCAAGTACTGTCCACCATAACTGGGGGACTCACTTTAGAGGACGAAAGCAAAACCGACAATATTTTGGAAGGTGTACAACTGATGTCAAAACGGTCTCCCGGCACGCTTGGAATGTTTGTTGCCCACTCGGCGCAAAGCAAAGATTTTCTCCAAAAGCTATTGCTCCTCACGGAATCTCCAAATGATCATGTCGCTCGACTCGCCACAGAGCTTAACGCTGCCGTCCATGCAAACATTGCACAAATGCCCAATATGAATGCCAAGGGTGGCAGTATGCTGGACCTTATTCATAGGAATCTCAACGATGCGTCCTTCGATTCGGTCTCTGTGGAAACCTTAATGGGTCATGTGCGGGCATTGCTCAAGCAAACTGAATCGAGCTCGAAGTTGTCGCTTCTTCCCAGCAGTTCAGTATGGTCACAGAAGCTTCAAGCCTTCCTCGTCATTCCTCCAACAACTGCGTTTACGATTACTAACCATCTTGGTGGAGCACTCTATATGGTTCACAGCAGCGTCGAAAAGAGTTCATCGTTCCATGATTCTATTCGCCGAGATTCCGACGGCCTTTGTATTCCCCTCAGGATGGCCCTCTATACGACCACACTACTGGAAGAAGTAATGTCATTTCATGACCTAAACGAAGAAACTCGAGCCGATATTTTCAGACTGCTCTATGTCACGCTGTTACTTATGAGCGAGAATCTGGGGGTTAAAGGCTCTCATGGACTTTGGATTTTGAACATGCCAGATATCGAAAGACACATGTTGCAGGCGTACAACAAAGGAATGGATCTCATAAGCAAGTGGTTGAGAGACCCTAAGTGGAAGAACTGCGAAGGTCATCTCGACCCGAAGCTCGTAAAATCCACCTTTGGAGTTTGGATCACTGAGCCTTCAGATGGAGCAGTTTCGGCTTACTACCATGCTGAGGCTCGAAGTGCAGCTGTATCCGAGCTTATTGACGCTCATGGTTGGCCTAGTCGGCTTAACTCAGATCTCGATACAGTCTTTCGCTCATTGACCCGATCTCCGGATATCGTTCGATTATGCGATTTCATCGTCGAACATAAAGTTCCATTGACCAATTTTTCCGCTGCTCAGAGATTTTGCAACGAGCTCGTCACTGACCTAACCTATGCTGATATTTCGCAAGAATCAGATAAGGCTTTCAGAAAGCTGGTTATCCTTAACACGATGCTACAGCATCTCGAAGGAATTAATTCAACCATTGCCAAACAGCGTCTCGTCTTCTTTGTCAAGAAAGTTGTTGGCTGGCTGAAAGAGCAACCTTTGCCCAAGTCTTATGTCGCTGAACTTTGCAAAATATTGACGGTTTTGCTACCCGACATGAACGACATCTATGGGGATCACTGGGCGGATATCATGAGCTATATCGTCGAGTACTGGCAAAAGACTTCTGCACTGGATGAAAGCGGTACAGATAGTGAACTACCGGCCATTCACGCAAGCATTCGGCTTTTCAGCTCTCTACGACGCTTAAAGGGTGGAACTGAGCCAAACGATGACCTTGTCGATGCATGGTCAGAATCCGAATCAGCAGCTGCGGAAGGGCTACTCAACCTCGTGAAGCTTCCCAGAGAAACTCCCGATAGAGATCATCAGCCCTTGAGAGTGGTGGATGAGTTGATTGCGCGCATGGTTAAAGCCATACCGATTCATCACCTACCTGATACAAGTGATCTATTCCATCTTTTGGACAGCAACTCTGAGTCAGTCCAAGAAGTGACTTACAAAGTTCTTCATGAGCGCATACCCGAGCAGCAACAACAGATTTCCGTCGACACTGCCCTTGAAAGCAAGGAGGCTCGTCTACCAGACGAACTTCTATCGCTCATACTCGAAACACCGCCGGCGAGTTTTTTCGAGGAGTCCGACTTCTTAGAGATAATTCCTCTTCCCCTTCGAAGCTATATGTTTTCCTGGATGCTCGTCTTTGACCACTTTGAGAATGCTGTAAGAGCTTCGACATGATTCTGACTTCATTTGATAACTAACTCGTCATAGTCTCATAAGGTTAGGACTGATTACGCAGAGCATATCAAAGAGGGTGGATTCATCAACGGACTACTTGACTTTACATTCGAATTCCTCGGCCACAGTAAGGGCAAGGCTGTTGATGTTTCCAAACTCGACATCACGACATACACAATCAACCAATATGAGTCGCCTCTGGTGGAAACGCGACTGCTCCTGAGCCATTTGTACTTCCTCTCCCTGAAGTATCTCGGCTCTTTGGCCAAGACATGGTGGCTCGATTGCAAATCCAGGCAAACAAAGATATCTGTCGAATCCTGGACAGCGAAGCACATTTCTCCTTTCATCATTTCTGATGCTCTCAACCAGGCCTCGTCTTGGGGCTCTTCTCAAGACAACTCTGATCCCGAAGTCAAGCCACTCACTATCCGAACCAGTGCACGTTCTGGTGACCTCACAGCATCCTATCCAATTGACGAAACATCCTGCGCCATCCAAATCTCTCTTCCGCCAACATTTCCGTTGCACCAAGCCACGGTTTCCTCTATCTCACGAGTCGCCCTTGACGAGAGGAAATGGCAAGCGTGGCTACGCATCACGCAAGGTGTTATTGCCTTTTCCAACAACGACCTGGTATCTGGGCTCACCACATTCAAGAGGAATGTCGTAGGTGCGCTGAAAGGACAGACGGAGTGTGCAATTTGCTACAGTGTGGTGGCGGAAGATGGCAAGTTGCCGAGCAAGAAGTGCAGGACTTGTCGGAACAGTTTCCATGGCAGTTGTTTGTTCAGGTGGTTCAAGAGTAGCAATGGAACGAGCTGTCCATTGTGCAGGAACCCGTTCAACTACGGCTAATGTACGGTATGGGGGTTTCTGTTCAACTGCTGTGGAGTGTAGTGCAAGCAATTAGAGTGTACACGTATCCGAATAGATCAATTTCGATATATTAACTCAAGATATTCATTGATGTGATAGATAAGGGCCAATGATAAATTATTGTATTCCACAAAGCAAAGGGATGAGGGCCAATGTACTCCAGTATCGGCAAGGTGGTTAATGATGACTGTTTGCGGTGCGAAGCTATATACCTCCGCTTTCTTAAAGACTTCAGCTCATAATTGATATAAGAGTTCTTCCAGTTACTTTCATTTTACTAATAAATGCTAGGACACTATTATCGGACGTGGTTTATTTATTTGGCGAGGTTGAGGTGGAATGCCAAGACAATGGGCAGCCGGCACATATCGGAAGAACTGTACGGAAGCTGGAGTGTGCTTGCTCAAGCTCCTATCGTTCCTCGCTCCTACAGACTTTTCTCATCACCACCCATCACTGCAATTGACCCCGAACGGCCATCCAATTGCCCATTCCATCTCCTCTCATCAATTCCACCTTTCCCACACTCTTCAAAAATGTTTAGCCGTTCCATTGCCCGCGTGGCCGCCCGGTCCGCTCAAGCTGGCAAGCAGAGCCGTTTCGTGTCAACAACCGGTATGCAAAGCTCCCCATGCCGCATCCATTGCCATTGACGGGTGCATCTAACGCAAGTGCGCGCAGGAACCTCTCGCATCCAGAGCTCCATCATGGGCCCGCGTGCCGTCCAGGCGCCAAAGAACGGCCTCGTCCTCAGCACCATGCGCAGCCAATTCTCCAACAACATCGGCCGCACCATCATCCAGTCGCGCGGCGTCGTCGCCGAGTCCGCCGCTGCCGCCATGGTCGCCGCGGCTAAGATCCAGGGCGCCGGTATTGCCACCGTCGGCCTCGCTGGTGCCGGTGTTGGTATCGGTACTGTCTTCGGCGGCCTGATCCAGGGTGTCGCCCGCAACCCGTCCCTCCGTGGTCAGCTCTTCCAGTACGCCGTCTTGGGTTTCGCCTTCGCTGAAGCTACGGGTCTTTTCGCCCTCATGATGTCTTTCTTGCTCCTCTACGTTGCGGAATAAGCTTGGCATGGCAGTTTAGCATGGCAGCTTGGTCAAAGCTACAGCAAGAGGATGTTTGCCTAGACGGGGATCGATGTGAATATGGTGGTGGCAGTGGATGGGATGCGAGGTGGAGATCTTTGTAATTATAGGCTGGTCAACAAAATAGATGGGTAGTTGTCAAGCTCAGCTATGTTGCCATTCATTTTCATCTAAATCGTCTCATCGGACGTTATGTGACTCAATATGGTGAAAAAAACGAGTAAATTCCTTCAATTGATAAAGAGATTCCACAGCGAATTCATCAAATAGCCATTTCTGAGCCATTGAGGGCCTCGTTATGTTTATCAAAGGCATACAGACACATAGCTCGCATCAGCTAGAACAGCCAACATCGACGTCAGTCTCATGCCATTGGGACTTATAACTTGTGGATTAGAATATTGTACTAGTCAAATAAGCTATACAGAAACTGTAAGATGATTTCTTTTCCGGTATTGTGGATATCTCGGAGTTTTGTAATTCACCACGACTTAGCTTCTGTTGGGACATCATGTGCCATACATACCGTGACTATAGTGATTTCTCATATCTTCGATTGCCACTGGATTTCTTCCATATCCCATTCTTGATTCATTTGCCATAATTGCGTGCTAGTGTATGCGAGTCACAATTCGCTGTGTTCGATTCCTCTGCAAGCCGTGTGTATCCGTGCCAAGACAAGCCCCAGAGCTCATACAAGGTCATCAACGAAAACCCAACAACAGCTTCAACTTTCAACATTTTGAACTCTTTCCTCCCACAAACGCCGTGTGCTCACGGTTATATATCCTTCGTTTCGTATTTCTTTCTCCATAACCGACATGCTGAAGCTATTTGCTCCCAAGACCACGGTTCGGTCATTGCGACCATTAAGTAGCGCTAGCTTCCGTCCCGCCACAGTAACTATTGTCAAAAGCAGGAGAGGTTATGCCTCGGAAGCAGGTATGCCTTTATCTTTTCTTTTGCTCAAAGCTCTACTAAGAGTATACAGAAGAAAAGGACCTAGTGATCATAGGTGGAGGAGTTGCTGGATACGTTGCGGCCATCAAAGCAGGCCAAGAAGGTCTCAAGGTATGTTCTCAGACATTCATCTGAACCGGCAGATGCTAAGACAAGATTTCTACAGGTCTCATGCATAGAAAAGCGTGGTACTCTCGGCGGTACCTGTCTTAACGTAGGCTGCATTCCATCGAAGTCACTTCTGAACAACACTGCCCTCTACCACCAAATCTTGCACGACACAAAGCATCGCGGTATCGAGGTCGGTGATGTTAAGCTCAACCTTGCAACCTTGATGAAGGCCAAGGAGACATCGGTTACGAGTCTGACCAAGGGCGTTGAATATCTGTTCAAGAAAAACAACGTGGAGTACATAAAAGGAACTGGGAGCTTTGTAGACGAACATACCGTTGCAGTAAGCCTGAATGATGGTGGCGAGACGAGTGTCAAGGGAAAGAACATCATCATTGCAACAGGCTCTGAAGCCACACCGTTCCCTGGTCTTACCATCGACGAAAAGAAGGTCATCACAAGCACCGGCGCCATTGCGCTGCAAGAAATCCCAAAGAAGATGGTGGTGATTGGTGGTGGTATCATCGGTCTTGAGATGGGTTCTGTTTGGTCAAGATTGGGCACCGAGGTGACAGTCGTCGAATTTCTGGGCCAGATTGGCGGTCCAGGTATGGACGCTGAGGTCAGCAAGAGCATCCAGAAGATCCTGGCAAAACAAGGCGTAAAGTTCAAGCTCAACACAAAGGTCACGAAGGGCGATGGCGATGGTGAGGGCGTTAAGATTAATGTCGAAGCCGCCAAGGGCGGAAAGGAAGAGCTTCTTGACGCAGATGTTGTTCTCGTCGCCATTGGCAGAAAACCGTATACAGAAGGACTGGGTTTTGAAAAAATTGGCCTTGAGGCAGATGAACGAGGACGCCTTATCATCGATCAAGAGTACAGAACAAAGCTGCCGCACATCCGAGTGATTGGAGACTGCACCTTCGGCCCGATGCTTGCTCACAAAGCCGAAGAAGAAGGCATTGCAGCCATCGAATTCATCACAAAGGGCTATGGTCATGTCAACTATGGAGCTATTCCATCCGTTATGTACACCCATCCTGAAGTCGCGTGGGTAGGACAGAACGAACAAGAACTAAAGAAAGACGGTATGTTTTGCCACATGAAGAAGATACGCGTGGTACGGAGGCTAACGTATTCCAGGGGTGAAATACAAAATCGGCACATTCCCATTCACGGCAAATTCAAGAGCAAAGACAAATCTTGACACTGATGGACAAGTCAAGATTCTCAGCGATGCAGAGACGGATCGAATACTGGGCATTCACATTGTCGGACCCAATGCTGGCGAGATGATTGCTGAAGGCACACTCGCACTTGAGTACGGTGCAAGTTCTGAAGACATTGCACGGACTTCACACGCACATCCAACTTTGGCTGAAGCATTCAAGGAGGCTGCCATGGCGACCTACTCAAAGGCTATTCACTTCTAGTCGCTCACTGTCCTCGTCACTTTCCACTTTATTTCAACGCTTGAGCGTGTTCAGTATGGCGCTCAATGTTGTATAATTTGTATCATAGCATCATGAGCGGATTGATGGCAGGCCTGATTCGACTTGACGTAGAAAGGAAGATTAAAAAGTAGCGAATGCAAAGTATTTTGGATTGAGTTGATCTCAAGCTTTGGCTTCTTGCATGGCTCTTTCTTCCAAAAGTTTTCTTTCCTGTCGGCCAGAACGACTACCAACCTTCTTCAATGCTTCCAATTGCTTCTGTACCTTTTGCCGGATATCGTCAGGCACAGGTCGACTTTGCTCAGCAATGTCTACAACCATCTCTATATGTTTAAGCATTGTATCCCAGCACTGCTGACCGACGTAGAGGCCCAATTCACCACCGCCGATCAACTTCTCAAGCTCAGCAGCGCAATTCTTGACAATCTCCAAAACAGCAACCTCACCCTGCGGCGTAGTCCTCGCCTTCGCAACCTCAGCCCAATTCTGCACCACGTACTCCTCCGCACCAGGAACATACGCAGCGTAAAACAACGCCGCGTGCTCGAACCACTGCAGGCGCTCCTCCACGGCCGCGGTCGTGTTCGCGCTTGCTGCACTGCCTGCTGCCGCGCCCGCCGGTGCCGTGAGCGCTAGCCCGCCAAACAGCCGGTGCCGCTCGCCCACCAGCCGCCGGTGCCGCTCGCGGTGCGCCTTCGCCACGCGCGCGCCTCCGCTGATGTAGTAGCCCAAGAACAGGCCGCCGGCGGCGATCATGGCGCCCGCTATGAAGCCCGTCAGCGCCGGCGGGAAGCCCGCGTCCTCTTGCACTTTCGGCTTGGCTTTTGGGCTGGGCGCCGCGGTGGGGTAGGAGGGGATGGCGGGATGCGCGGGTGGTGCGTGGCGGTGTGGTGGTGGTGGTGTTGGTTCGCTCGCGGGTGAGGGCGCTGCCGGTGGTGGTGGACGCTTGGAGGTGCTCGACTGCTGGCGGAGGAGGCATTGGGTGCAAAGGCGCGATAAGATGCGCGACGAGCGAAGAAGTGGACGTGGAGAGAGCATTGTAAACTGTGGTAGACCTCTGCGCTTTGAATAGGTTGATGCTCTGAAGATGGACGGTGCCTAATTAAGCGACCGTCAATTTCTGCGTCAATTCACGACAGAAATGGAAGATGAATTAAATTAAGAATTGCAATCACGAAAGAAAGGTAGACCAAAGCACAGCGGCTTAAGGAGCTTTGCAGGCGCTGTAATTGCGAAGCTTTGCATTGTCGATGCCATGATGGATTTGCGTTGAAGCTCCGCTGCTCTGGCTGCCAGGCACTCAGGCTTTTAGGCCTAGCCGGAAACACCTCCGACGTCAGCTTATCGTTGCTGACCAATCGGCATTTGGCTCTTCGTCACAGTTCTCGTTGGCTGGAGGACCTGGCGAGTGACGGTTGATTGAGTTTGCTGAGTCGAGATGTGAAGTTGAGTTTCAACGTCTGCTTCCATCTGCCAGCCGCTGACCAATTGCACACCCGGTTGCGCAGAACTGTCAGATCCGTCAGAACTGCCAACGCCATGATTCTACCATCTTCGTCTTCTTTGTGGACTCTCTGATTCAAAGATTGCTGCATGTTCTTTGCATCATCTTTCGACTAGGCCAGCCTGCCCTTGGCTCCCGTCGCAGCTGCAGGGAAGCTTCATCCTTCATCGCCAAGCGCAGAAGTCGGCCCGCTTCGCAGCACCGCCAGTAAGTTTCCTTACACTCCGCTTTCTCCGAAGCTTGTCCTCTCCAAGTCATTGCTTTCGAGAGGAATCATCCAGCTCCTACCTTAAGCATCTCCTTGTCGGACTTTGCGGATCAAACGGCGTCATCAACGTCGCTACACATCCGCCGTACTCCGAACCCGCACCGGGGCCCACAGTACATCGGGCCCTGTCCAAAGCACGCGACACGTCGAATTCAACGCTTGAGCTGGCCAGCTTGATAATCTCATGCTGACTTGATCCTCCACAGTGCCTGCCATGTATGATGGCGTCCAGGCACCGCTCCTGCCGGAGCAGATGCCAACGAGCCTGCTCTCATCATGGTCCCGATCACTACAACTGCCCTTCCTATCTCTGCCGACATTTGATGCCGATCCAACTGTTCCAGCGTATTCGGACGAGACAGTAGTATCAATTCCTTCTATCTCTACCGATTCAACCGAATATAATTCCCTCTCTCCAACCTCGTCCGAGCTGGGCTCGCCTTCGTGTACGTCCGTCGTCGTCGTCTCACCAACCGAATCCGCAGACCCTCAATCGCAAATGCAGCTGTGCGCTAGTATTACCTTTCTGTCTACACTCGCTAGTTTCGTCACCACCGGAGGATTGCTGCATTGGATAGACCAGAGGGAGAAGCCAAAGTACGAAGAACGAAAGGATGACCCGAGTTGGATTGCAAGTTCAAGCTCGTGGATCGATAGAACACTGTGTCGTACAATCGGTATCTGTGGACTCACCCATCTTAACAAAGCATACTGGAGGACAGGACTTTCAACGTCTTCCGGCTTTCACAATACAAGTTCGTTCTGGACGAGCGGTGTGGAAAACCCTGATGACTGGTCAGACGAAGAGCGACAGAAGAGGGAAATTCCACAATATGTGTTAGATCACGCTCCTTATGTGCACTTATTCTCGAGCGAAACCTACTGGCCTGGTGACATTGCCGAGCATCTCTTGCACACCACTGCCAACTTAAACTACACTCCAGCACCCGAGAAATACCTAAATCTCGACCTAACTGACCTTCACAAGTTGAACGTGTTTGGTCCTAAATCATACCTTACGAGCAACGACAATGTGGAGGACAATCCTGACTGGCTTCTTGGCGAGCAGAACATTCCAGATAAACATGATGTTCCGTTTGCACTTCCACCAGGAGCATCACATCAACGAGCAAAGATTGGGAAGTGGAAGTTTAATCCAGAGAACACCAAGTACGACGACCCGGACTTCAACAAGTTTTACTCAGCTGGTATCGATGACTCTTCGAACGATAAGCACTCGGAGCTCAAAGACTGGCGCTCTTTCCATGTTCAGAACAAGAGAAGCATGCAGTCTTCTTCGGAGAAAATGTTCCATCTATCGGCAGGCGGTCGTAGCAATGCACCAGTGGTAATGCTCATCGTTGACAAGGGTAACGATGTAGTGGATGCATTCTGGTTCTATTTCTACAGCTACAATTTGGGCAACCAAGTATTTAGTGTGCGATTCGGCAATCACGTTGGTGACTGGGAGCACACGGCAATACGGTTCCATAAGGGTGAGCCGAAGCTGGTTTTCTTCAGTGAGCATGACTTTGGCGAGGCTTACTCGTGGGAGGCGGTGGAGAAATATGGCGACCGCGTAATTACTACTCCTTGTTGCAATTGAAGCAACAGAAGCTAACTGGTTTATAGCCAGTATCATACTCAGCCGTGGGCACTCACGCAATGTACGGCACGCCTGGAACACACACATATGTGCTCCCTTTCGGCATCCTCTATGACGTGACTGACCGTGGACCACTGTGGGACCCTTTGCTTAACATGTACGCCTACACGTACGACTACCAAACCGACGAGTTTCGCAGTTCGACGCTCAATCCATACGCTCCGACTTCATGGTTCTACTACTGGGGTCACTGGGGTGACAAATTCTACCCACTGTCTGACCCACGGCAATATCGGTTTGTAGGACAGTACCACTACGTCAGCGGGCCTACCGGGCCGCGATACAAGCACCTTGGCCGCAAACACATCTGCCAAGGTCTGGAAGAGGAGCCGTGCAACATCAGGACGTGGTTTGCCGGCGCTCGCGACCTTCCCAAGGAGTGGAGACCTCTCGGTGAGGATGAAGACCTCTCCGAGGAAGACGTCAGGAAGTTTGCGTATGCGAATAGGGAAATGGAGCTGCGGCGAGCTGCCGCGGAGGACGCATTCAATAGGGCGCCGGGCTGGAATTGAAGACGGATCGATCGTCCGTCTTATGGAAGTTTACGATTTACTCATTCAGTGGCGTTTCATGGATATTTGCGCTTCGTGAGGAGTAGAGCTGGATTGGCAGGTTTGTCTGCTTTGGCTAGATACCTCTTCTGCTGGATTGATGCGATACACTCGACGAGACCGACCTCGTCACCACATAACGTTTGTGCTAGACTTTGGAGCGCCTTGCGTTCCCTTGTTCATCCTAGAAGCACATTGCTACAATGATACAAAATGGAAGCTTACTAACCATTGACTTTTGGACCACAATTTCGTTCATAATCTTATTGAGTGGAACTACGAATTGCCAGTGATGATTGAATGAATGAGTATGGATGGTAATTACATGGCAGGCAGGTCTTCAAGTTAGTCCCAATACGTCACGTTGGTAGATCTTCTGGAAACACATGATGT
>Ga0335073_10013931_pt1 | contig 11269 bp, 9 predicted proteins | sample Lox_Sample_22_FD_207093 | JGI IMG/M metagenome (GOLD analysis project Ga0335073, IMG submission 207093) | Soil microbial communities from Loxahatchee National Wildlife Refuge, Florida, United States - Lox_Sample_2.2 | ecosystem: Environmental > Terrestrial > Soil > Wetlands | place: USA: Florida... | reverse complement strand
ATGCTCAGCCGCATCGACGAGGCCAGCGACGACATCACCAGGCGAGGCCTGGTGCTCGCCACGATGACCAAGCTCAAGCAGGTGTGCAACCACCCCGCGCACCTGCTCGGCGACGGCTCCCGGCTGCCGGGCAGGTCCGGCAAGCTCGCCAGGCTCGAGGAGATCTGCGAGGAGATCGCGGCCGACGGCGACAAGGCGCTGTGTTTCACCCAGTACGCCGAGTTCGGCCGGATGCTGCAGCCGCACCTCGCGGCCAGGATCGGCTGCCAGGTGCTGTACCTGCACGGCGGCACCAGCAAGAAGCAGCGCGACGAGCTGGTGGCCCGCTTCCAGGAGGCGGACGAGCCCGTGCTGTTCCTGCTCTCGCTCAAGGCGGGCGGCACCGGGCTCAACCTGACCGCGGCGAACCACGTGATCCACGTCGACCGGTGGTGGAACCCGGCCGTGGAGGACCAGGCCACCGACCGGGCGTTCCGCATCGGGCAGCGCCGTGACGTGCAGGTGCGCAAGTTCGTCTGCGTGGGCACGCTCGAGGAGCGGATCGACGCCATGATCGAAGAGAAGAAGGCGCTGGCGGAGCAGATCGTCGGTACCGGGGAGAGCTGGCTCGCGGGCCTGTCGACGGCGGATCTGCGCGAGGTCGTGGCGCTTTCTGAAGACGCGGTGCCGGAATGAGCCCGCCAGTCAGCCGCACGCCGCGGTGGTGGGAGACGGCGGGTCCCCCGATCCCCGTCGAAGGCGGCATCAAGGCCAAGAGCAAGCGCGGCGCGATCGGCGAGCAGTGGTGGTCGCGGCGGTTCATCGCCGTGCTCGAGTCCTATGGGATGAGCGGGCGGCTGCAGCGCGGCCGCAGCTACGCGCGCAAGGGTCAGGTCGTGGAGTTCTCGCTGACCCAGGGCGTGGTCGCCGCCCGGGTTCAGGGGTCGCGGCCGCAGCCGTACAACGTGACCATCAAGGTGCTGCCGCTGACCACCCCGCAGTGGCGTGAGGTCGAGCGGCGGCTGGCCAGCCAGGCGCTGTTCCGCGCGAAGCTGCTGGCAGGCGAGATGCCCGCGGAGATCGAGGAGGTCTTCGCCTCCTGCGGGACGCCGCTGTTCCCCAGGTCGGCCGCCGACCTGGACATGCACTGCAGCTGCCCGGACTGGGGAGTGCCCTGCAAGCACCTGGCCGCGGTCTGTTACGTGCTGGCCGAGGCGTTCGACGACGACCCGTTCGAGATGCTCGCCTGGCGCGGCCGGACCCGTGGCGCGCTGCTCGCCGCGCTGCGCCAGGCCGGCCCGCGGCCCTCGGTTTCGGCCGCGCCCGCGGCCGAAGCCGCCGCGGCGGATCCGGCGGACACCACCGACCCGGCCAGCGCGACGCACGCCGCGCTGGCCGACGTGACGGGCCCGCCGCTGGCGCGATCGCTCGACGGCTTCTGGGCCCCTGGCCTGAGCCAGGCGCGCCTGCGCGCGCTCGCCGCGCCACAGGTGACGACCGCCGCCCCCGACCTGATGCTGCGAATGTTCGCCCCGCCCCCAATCTCAATCCGCGGCACAGACCTAGCCGAGGTCCTAACCCCCGCCTACGACCAATTCGCGGCCGCCGACGAGTAACGCTCCGACCCTTCCCACATCGTGAGATGATCATGGCTTAGGAGCAGAAAACCACGCCTAAACGCTGATAACAGCAAGAAAACCGTAGGGTTCTGCTCCTAAGCGGACGGGCGCCTGGCGATGAGGCGGGCGGCAGACGATGCCGGGGGTCGCCAGGCCCGCTCTCGTGCCGGGTTACTCCGACCAGGCGCGTTGCATTGCTTCGGGGAGGCCCCACCAGCCGAGGCGGGTTAGCCGGTCGTCTTCGTCGATCGCGCCGAGCACGCTCCACATGGCGGTGACGTGCAGGAACAGGCCCTCGACGCTGAGCTCGTCGAATTCGTCGAAATCCTCGAGGTCGTCTGCGTCGTCGTCGAGGCCATCAAAACGAGGGGAGTCCGGTTCCTCCTCCAGGTCGGCTTCATCCTCCTCGTCGTCGTCGTCCTCGTCCGCGAAGCCGGCCAGCTCTCCCGGGTCGAAGTCGCGCACGTACCTGGCGAGGTCGGCGGCCGACGCCGGCGTGCCTGGGCCGCCGGTGATCAGCGCCGACATGACCGCCAGCCAGTCGAAGTGGTCCAGCGCGGCCACGGCGGCCATCGCGGCGGACTGCTCGTCGGGCTCGTCGTCATCCTCGTCGCCGAGACCGTTATCCTCGTCGCCGAAGTCGAGGTCTTCGTCTTCGGCCCACTCCATGGCGCGGTCGAGCGCCTTGTCCTCTTCCGAGAGCGGGTCACCCTGCGGCGAGGCCACCGACGTGGCGAGCGTCAGCCACATCTCCGCGTCGTCCGGCGGCAGCGCCTCCGCGTTCCGCCCGCTGAACGAGATGAGCATCTGCCCCGGCCAGCCGGGACGGGCGATGTCCGCGCGCAGCCTGGCGGCGGCCGCTTCCAGGTCGGGGGCGGGCAGCGGCCGGTCGCCTGCCGCCTGGAGCATCGCGCGCAGCGCGGACAGGGCTTCCGCGTCCGCCGCCGCCCAGTCGGCGAGGAACGCCTCGTCCTGCTCGTCGAGCAGGATCGTCATCGGCACCCGGCCGTCGGGCAGCGGAGCGGTCATCCACTCCTCTTGCAGCGTGAGGTACTCCCGGCGTTCCCCGGCGTCCCCCGCGGCCAGCTTGTCCGGGTTGATCCTGCCGGCGGCCAGGCACTCTTCCAGGTAGCTCACCAGCCTTGTGTGCATCTCCTCCTGGAGCGAGCTGCGCTGGGACGCCTCTTCCCAGACGTGCAGCCCGATGATCCCCGTCGGTTCCGTGCCGGTGGCCTCAAGCCAGCCGTGCACGTCCCCGAACGTCGCTTCCTGATCCCTGATCTTCTGCAGGATGGCTTCCGCGGAGTCCCAGAACGGCGCGGACAACGGGTTGCCGGCTGCGAGCAGGCCCCGCCTGATGCCGGGCAGCGACCTGAGCGCGTCATCCGGTGCCACACTGAGCAGTGCTATTGCGACGTCGCGCCGCCGCAGTTCACCGAGCGGGCGCCCGGCGAGCTCAGCGACACGGTCAGCTTCGAGTTCCACGCCTCGCAGCGTACGACGCCCGGGTCCCACCGCGCACGGCCCTCCGTCTTCCGGTAGCTCTACAACTCGGCCCGGCCGCCCAGGTACGGGCGGAGAGCCTTCGGAATCTGCACCTTCTGGTCGGCGGTCTGGTAGTTCTCGACGAGCGCGGCGAGCAGCCGCGGCGTGGCGATGGCCGTGTTGTTCAGCGTGTAGGCGAACTTCACGGTCCCGTCGGTGTCGCGGTACCTGATGCTGGCCCGGCGGGCCTGCCAGTCGTGCAGCGACGAGCAGCTGTGCGTCTCGCGATACGCGCCGAGCGACGGCATCCAGGTCTCGATGTCGTTCATCCGGTACTTGCCCGAGCCCATGTCGCCGGTGGCGATCTCCACCACCTGGTACGCCAGGCCGAGGCCCTGCAGCAGGTGCTCGGCGGCGTCGAGCAGCTCAGCGTGCCAGCGGTCGGATTCCTCGTCGTCGGCCTTGCAGATGACGAACTGCTCGACCTTCTCGAACTGGTGCACGCGCAGCAGCCCGCGGACGTCGCGTCCGGCGCTGCCCGCCTCCCGGCGGAAGCACGGCGAAATGCCGGCGTACCTGATCGGCAGCGCCTTCGCGTCGAGGATCTCACCGGCGTGCAGGCCGACGAGCGCGACCTCCGCGGTGCCCGCGAGATACAGGTCGTCGGCGGGGATCGAGTAGGTCTCCTCGCGGTGCGCCGGGAACTGCCCGTTGCCGATCAGCGGCTCCTCGCGCACGAGCGCGGGGACCGAGATCGGCATCAGGCCAAGCTCGATGAGGTAGTCGAGCGCGTACGACAGCATCGCCCGCTCGAGCAGCACCATCTCGCCCTTCAGCGCGTACGCTCGCTCGCCCGACGCCTTCCGCGCCCGGGCGAACTCCGCCCAGTCCCGGCTTTCCAGCAGCTCGACGTGGTCTATGGGCTTGAAGTCGAAGACGGGCTGCTCGCCCCACGTCCTGATCGTGGTGTTAGCCGACTCGTCCCCGACTGGCGCCCCCGTCCACGGGATCATCGGGGTGAGCAGCAGCAGCGCCTGCAGCTGCTCGTTGACCTCGGTGAGCTGCTCGCGGACGGTCTTGAGGTGGAGGTCCTGCTCCTCGTGCTCGGCCCGCAGCTTCTCCCTGGTGGCCTCGTCGGCCTTGGCGAACTCCCTGGCGAAGCTCTTCCGCTGGGTCTGGGCCTCGTCAAGCTCGCGCTGCAGTTCACGACTGGACTGGTCCAGGCGGAGCAGCTCGTCGACGTCGAGGTCGATGCCCTTGACCCGGACCGCGGCCTTCACGGCCTCGGGATTTTCCCTGATAAATCGTCTGTCCAGCATGGTGACGTGTCAGTCCTCGGTGCGAACTTGGCGGACAACTGTTGCGACCAAAACGCTACCAGGAGTGGCGGCCCGCGCGCGGCGCTGCGATGCCACCCGGGGAGCTCCCGCTGGGTACGTTGGAAGCATGCTGGTGACCAATCACGTCCTGTCTGGCGCGCTCATCGGCGGTGCGCTCCGGCGCCCGCTGCCCGCCTTCGCGCTTGGCGTGGTTTCGCACTTCGCGCTCGACGCCGTGCCGCACTGGGGGAAGTTCGGCAGCGTATCCGGCGGAATGCTGCGGGTGGCCGTGCCCGACGGCCTGGCGGGCCTGGCCGTCATCGGCGCCTGCGCGGCCATAGCGCCGCGCGACCGCAGGCTTTCCGTACTGGCCGGGATGGCCGGCGCCGCGCTGCCGGACATCGACAAGCCGTCCCGGCTCTTCTTCAACCGGTCGCCGTTCCCGCGCGCGGTTGACGCGTTCCACTCGGCGATACAGGACGAGGCGCCGGACCGCGCCCACTACGAACTCGCCGCGGCGGCGGTCCTCGCCGCCGCGGCCCTCGCCGTGCTGCGCAGGCGCCCCTAGCTCCCTGCGTGGCTCAGGAGTTGTCCAGCGCCGTGCCGAGGGCGTCGAAGTCCTGGTCGAAGCGGTTGAGGCTCTGCTGCAGCCCGAGACGGTTGAATGTGGACTGATAGCCGGCGACGTTCGGTGCCTGACTGAGCTGGGCGTACTCCTGGGCGATCCCGGTAGCGTCGGCGTACAGCTGATTCGCGGCTGCGGTCGCGCCTGACGGCATCGCAGTGGCGCGCAACTCGCTCGCGAAGTCGGAGAAGTACGTCGCGGCGTTCGCGTCCGCCTTGGTGACGCAGGTGAGGTTCTGGTCGCACGCCGATACCGTGTAATGCCACCGGTTCATCTCGGTCGTCAGCGTGTTGTACGAGCTGTTGATCGCGTTGATCGCGTTGTTCGCGGTCCTGGCGTCCATGGCGCGCGACAGCGAGAAGCTGTTGCTGACGCCGTTGAAGACTCCCGTGAGCACGCCGAGCACGAGGAACAGGATGACCAGCTGCCGTGCGCTCTTGCTAAGGACCAGCTCCCAGCTCGCTGGCTGGAAAACCGCCTGCCCGGGGCCGTAGCCGCCCTGGGCGCCGTAGCCGCCCGGCGCGCCGTACACCGAGCCCGGCGTGCCATAGCCCGGCGTGTAGCCAGCGTTGCCGTAGCCGGGCGACGGGGCTCCGTATCCGCCGTCCTGCGGCCCGTAGCCGGCGGCCGCGGGCGGCATGGCCGGCGTGTCGCCGAAGAGTCCCCAGGGATACGCCGGGGTCAGCATCCAGTAGTAGCAGTAGAACCTGGTCTGGTACCTGAGCAGTGCGGTGAGCGCTTGGTGCAGCGGCCGCGGCAGGTGACCGTTGACGAGCGCGAGCAGCCACGTCACGAAAAGCACGATCGAGCCGGCGCCTTCGGTGACCACGGCGGTGACGATCCAGCCGGGGATGGCCAGGAAGAACCGGAAGAACACCGCGGCGCGGTTGAGCTTCTGGCGCTCTGGTATCGCGAGCCGCACCGGGTACTCGGGCACATCATCGAGCGTGAACGGCGGGTACGCGTCGGTCAGCAGGTAGAGGTACGCCTGGTAGCGCAGCACCCACCGCACGAAGCCAGTCAGGTAGTTCACCGCGAACTCGGGCAGCCGGCCGGTGAACAACGCCCCCCACCAGCCGAGGAACGCGACGACGAACGCGGCGATCGCGAGGAAGAAGAGCAGGAACATGTGGGGGATGGCCAGGATCAGCCGGAAGGCCACCGTCGCCCTGCCCTGCCTGGCCGGCTCCGCGACGGCGACCTGCACCGGGTCCGGCTCGGCCAGCGTGAGCTGCGCCCCGGGCGCTCCGGCCGGGTACGCGGGATACGACGGGTAACCGGTCATCATGATCCCCTGTTTATTGGTTATGTTCCGGCTGCTCCCCCACGCGCAGACCACGCGAGCTTAGTAAGAAGCCAGCGGCGGTGACATCGGCCTCAGGTAAAAATTGCGCATCGATGTCCCCATCTGCCCACACGGCCGCAGCTCAGGCAGTCGACAGCGGGTACTCGAGGCCGACAAGGCCGGCCAGGTCGCTGAGCGTCAGCTCGAACATCGGCGCCGTGTCGTCGAGCGCGAAGCCCAGGTGGCCGAACACCTCCATCGACACCGCGCCGTAGAGCAGCGTCCAGCACCGCAGGAAGACCAGGATCGCGCCATCCGGGGCATTGGTGCGCAGCTTCTCGCCGAACCGGCGGAGCTGCCGGCGCAGCGCGGGGTCGATGTCCTCGTCGGCCGGCACTGGGAACCTGTTAGCATTCCACAGCTCGAGGAACAGCACGTAGAACGTCCCCGCGAACTCCAGCGCGCACTGGTCGGCGATGTCGAACCGTCCGTCGTCAAGTCCGGGCACCGGCACGCCGAACAGCAGCGCGAACTCGTCCTTGTGGGTCAGCGCCCAGTGGCGGAACTCGCGGCAGGCCGCGACCAGCTTCAGGGCCAGGTGCGTCCGGCGCCGTGACGCGCTGGGGAACCCCGACGGCGGCTTCGGGTCGGCCGCCTCGATGGCCCCGCGGATGTCCCCGGCCAGTTCGCGGAACATCGACGCGATTACGTGCCGTAGCAGCTCCTCGCGGTTACTGTAATACCGGTACAGGCCGGGTGCCGTCATCCCCATCTCGCGGGCGATCGCGCGCAGCGACGCCGCATCCGGCCCCTGCTCGACCAGCAGCCGGCGCGCGGTGGTGGTGATCTCTTCCATCGTCGCCGCGCGCATCCGGTCTCGGCGAGTCAGCCCGGGTGTCTCTGTCACGGATAGACCTCCCGACTTAGTTGTACAGCCTGGCGGCCCTGACAAGGAAGAACTTTACGTTAACCCTCTTGACGATAGTAAACACTGTATGCAAAGTTAGCAATGTAAGCAGTTTACAGCGTTTACTTAGGGGGCGCGTGATGTTCGAGGCATGGGGGCATCGCCTGTACCGGGCGCGGCGGCTGACGCTCGTCCTCGCGGTCCTGTTCGCGGTGGGTGCCGCCATCTGGGGAACGGGCGTCTTCAGCAAGCTGACGTCCGGCAACACCTTCACGCCGCCGAGCAGCGAGAGCAACAGGGAAAGCGCGCTCGCGACCAGCGTGTTCGGGCGGAACGAGGCAGACGTCGTGGTGCTATACCACAGCGCCGCGCTGACGGTGGCCAACCCCGCGTACCGGCAGGCCGTCACGGCCGAGCTCGCCGCGCTGCCGGCCGCGGACGCGGCGCACACCACCACGTACTGGTCGAGCGGGCAGGCCAGCCTCGTCTCCGCCGACCGCCACTCCACGTACGCGGTGCTGCAGCTCGCGGGCGCGGACGATGCCGCCCGGCAGGACACCTACAAAGCCATCAAGAATGACCTGGCCAGCGCGCCCGGGAGCGGGGTCACCGCTCAGGTGGGCGGTGCCGTGCCCACCGAGGTCGCCGTCAACACCGCGGTCACCGGCAGCATCGCCCGCGCCGAGGGCATCTCACTGCCCGTCTTGCTGATCCTGCTCGTGCTGATCTTCGGCAGCGTGGTGGCCGCGACCCTTCCGCTAGCGATCGGGGGTCTGGCGATCCTCGGCTCGTTCGCCGTGCTGCGGCTGCTCACGCTCGGCACCACGGTCGCCATTTACTCGGTGAACATCACCACGATCCTGGGGCTCGGCCTGGGCATCGACTACGGCCTGTTCATGGTGACCAGGTTCCGCGAGGAACTGCGCCGCCAGCCAACGGTCGAGGCCGCCGTGGCGCGCACGGTCGCCACCGCGGGCCGCACGATCCTCGTCTCCGGCGTCACGGTCGCGCTGGCATTGACCAGCCTCATGCTCTTCCCCGAGGTGTTCCTCCGCTCGATGGGCTACGGCGGCGTGGCGACCGTCGCGGTCGACGTGATCGCCGCGCTCACCGTGCTGCCCGCGATGCTGGCGGTGCTCGGGTACCGGGTCAACTCGCTGCGCGTCAGGAAGAGTGTCGGGGGCACGCCCAAGCACGCGGACGGCGGCTGGTACCGGCTCGCGCAAGGCGTGATGCGCCGTCCGGTCGCCGTCGCCAGCGTGATCGTGGTCGTACTGCTCGCGCTCGGCGCGCCGTTCCTGAAGATCTCGTGGGGCGGCACCGACTCGACCGTACTGCCGGCCAGCTCCACCGTCCGGCAGGTGTCGGACACGCTGGCCAGCCAGTTCCCCGCCAACTCGACCACACCGATCGAAGCGCTCGTCAGCAACGTCACCAGCCGCGACGCGCTGACCGGCTACGTCGCCAAGATCGACGCGCTGCCCGGTGTCACCGGCACCCAGGTCACCGGCGACCGGGACGGCACGGTACGGCTCGACGTCGGCTTCCGCCCGCAGTACTTCTCGGCGCAGGCGCGGCAGATCGTCACCGGGATCCGGGACATCACGCCGCCGCCGCATGCCACCGTCCTTGTCGGCGGCGCGACCGCAGGGCTCGTCGACGAGCTGAGCAGTCTCAGTGCCACCTTGCCGTGGATGGCATTGCTCACCGGTCTGGCGACGTTCGTGCTGCTGTTCCTTGCCTTCGGCTCGGTGGTGCTGCCAGTGAAGGCGATCGTGATGAACATCCTGTCGCTGTCCGCGACGTTCGGCGTGATCGTGTGGATCTTCCAGTGGGGGCACCTGTCCGGGCTGCTCCAGTTCACGCCGGGCAGCATCGACCCGACTATGCCGATCCTGCTGCTCGCGATCGTGTTCGGGCTGTCGATGGACTACGAGGTGTTCCTGCTGTCGCGCATCAGGGAGCGTTACGACGAGACCGGCGACAACACCGTCGCGGTGGCCAGCGGCCTGCAACGCACCGGCGGCCTGATCACCAGCCTCGCGCTGCTGCTGATCATCGTCGTCGGGCTGTTCTCCGCGTCCAGCATCACGTTCCTGAAGCTGCTCGGCGTCGGCATGATCGTCGCCCTCGTCGTGGACGCCGCCGTGGTCCGCGTGCTGCTCGTGCCCGCCACCATGCGGCTGCTCGGTCGCGCGAACTGGTGGGCGCCGCGGCCGCTGCGCCGCCTGTACGCCCGCTACGGCATCAGGGAAACGGAGGGCGCGGAGGTGCCACCGTACGTTCCGGCTAACTGAAAGCGGTGCTCGCCGCGACCCGCAGCGAGCCAGCACAGCAACCCGACGGCAGGGAATGCGGCGGCCGCGGCGCAGGCGCCCGGCCAGCCCCAGCTCTCGTAGGCGTGCGCGCCGGCCCACGAGCCGAGCGCGCCGCCCGCGAACATCGTGGTCATGTAGATGGCCGTGATGCGGGATCGCGCCTGTGGCAGCAGCTCGTAGATCACGCTCTGACTCAGCAGGTTCGACGCCTGCACCGCGGCGTCCATGAACACCACCCCGGTCACCAGCAGCGCCAGGGACAGCCAGCCCAGGTGCGCGCCGCCGGCCGCGATCAGCGCGAAGGAGGCGAGCAGCGTGCCCTGCACGACGCCGGTGGCGGGCCAGCGGATCCTGGGCCGTGCGTCGATGTGCCTGCCGCCGAGGGCAGACAGCAGCGCGCCGGCTGCCCCGGCGAGCGCGAACAGGCCGATCGCCAGCTGGTTGAAGTTGTACGGCGGCCGGGCGAGCAGGAACGAGACCGTGGTCCAGAACGCGCCGAACGAGCCGAACCCGCAGGCGCCGATCAGGCTGCGCCAGCGCAGCACCGGCTGGCTCCGCACCAGGCTCAGCGTCTCGCGCAGCTGGGCGGCGTAGCCAGACTCGATCTCCGGCGGCAGGTCGGGCAGCTGCCGGTAGAGCGTGACCGTGGTGGCCGTCATGAGGACCGCGGCGACCGCGTAGACGCCGCGCCAGCCGGCGACCTGCGCGATGGCTCCGGCGAACGTCCTGGACAGCAGGATGCCGGTGAGCAGCCCGCTGAGCACCGTGCCGATCGCCCAGGTGCGCTCGTTTTCCGCCGCGAGCGTCGCGGCGAACGGGATCAGCATCTGAATGACGACCGACGTGAGGCCGATGACGAGGGCGAACGCGCCGAGCGCCCGCAGGTCTGGCGCGACGGCGCTGGCGCCGACGGCCAGCGTGTCGATGCCGAGCAGCCAGGTGAACAGCGTGCGCCGCCTGGTGATGTCCGCGGCCGGCACGAGCAGCAGCAGGCCGGCGCCGTAGCTGAGCTGGGTAATGGTGACCAGCAGGCTGGCGCTCGTCTGGGAAACGTGCAGGCTGGCGGCTATCGTGGGCAGCAGCGGCTGCGCGTAGTACAAGTTCGCGCACGTCGCGCCCGCGGTGAAGGCGAGGAGCCGCGCCTGGCCTCTGGTCAGCGTGCGCGGCGCCGTCGTCACTGCTTGGGTCACGGTGTAGCCAAATGCGCTGCGCGCGGACGTTGTTCCCGCTAGATCCTCTAGTGTTAGCCCAGCAATACTCGGCACCGCAGCCGAAGAGGAGAAGGATCGTGTTTCAGTCCGACGATGCTCACGACGATGGCCAGCCCGCGGTGATGTCGGCGGACCTGCCAGCCGGGATCTACCTGCTCGACGTCAGGGAAGACGACGAATGGGCGGCCGGGCACGCGCCGGACGCCGTGCACGTCCGGCTCAGCGAGCTGTCCGCGCGCACCGGGGAAATCCCGCGCGACCAAGAGGTGTACGTGATCTGCCGTTCCGGGGCGCGCTCCGCCTACGCCGCGCAGGCGCTGGCCGGCGCCGGGTGGCAGACGGTCAACGTGTCCGACGGGATGACCGGCTGGGCCGTCGCCGGCCGCCCGATGATCAGCGAGACCGGCGCGGAGCCCTACGTCGCGTAAGCCCTCCCGGCCGTTACGCTCAGCCCCCGGGTTACTAAACTGAGCCAGGTGGGCCGGAAGGTCGGGGTGCTAGGCCCGATTCCTCGCGACGTG
>Ga0335073_10013930_pt1 | contig 11270 bp, 9 predicted proteins | sample Lox_Sample_22_FD_207093 | JGI IMG/M metagenome (GOLD analysis project Ga0335073, IMG submission 207093) | Soil microbial communities from Loxahatchee National Wildlife Refuge, Florida, United States - Lox_Sample_2.2 | ecosystem: Environmental > Terrestrial > Soil > Wetlands | place: USA: Florida... | reverse complement strand
GCCCCTCTTGAAGGTCCTGCAGGCCCCCTTTCGCCTGAATGTGATGCTGGCGATTGCCGTGGCCGCGTTAGCTTCGCTGGTCGCTCCTCACCTGTGGCGCCCGCGAGTACGCGTGATCACGTTTTTTCTTTTCGTCATGGTTGCGGGATGGCTGGCTGCGGATATTTATGAACCCCGGCTAGTGTATTCGAGCTTACGCTACGCTCCCAACTGGGCGGAGGCAAGGCGCGTGTTCTTTCGTCTTCAGCTTGACGATCCCATGATGTGGCCGAAGCCGGCCAATTTGACGGCGCTGTCGACGATTCCCACCTTCGATCTCTTTTTGGCCGCGCATCCGCCGCAAACGGCGGAGCTCGAGCCGATGCCGGGGCAGATTCAAGGTACGGCTCGCGTCCTGGACTGGCAACCGCGGCGTGTGCTACTGCAAATTAACGCACCGCAGGATCGCACGCTGATTCTGAACCATTTTTATTATCGGGGATGGCGCGGCCGCATCGAGGGCAGCGTATCGGATCTCCCCTTTCAAGCTTCCCCGGATGGTCTCATCCAGGTCAAAGTACCGGGGGGAAGCTACCGCCTCGTAATCGACCTACCAAGAGATGCGGCGGAGCAAGCAGGCATGCTCATTTCAATCCTTGCCGTGATGCTGCTGGCCGCGTTCGTCATTTATGTGTTGACCAGATGGCCTATCCCAACGCATCAGGCTCTCACATCCACTACGGCAGGGCAGCGTTTCCAGACGTGAGCTTCGTTTCCAATTCGGACTGCTGAATCCTAATCCCCCGCAGCAATCGCCTCCTGCAGGCGGGCGTGCAGGCGCTCGCTATAACCGATAGGAAGTTCGAAGGTACGGTCGTCGGCGATCAGGACCAGGATGTTGCGCGTGGAATCCAGCACCGCGGCGCAGTGGCGGCAGTGGGCCACGTGTTCTTCGATGGCGTCGCGCAACTCCAGCGGCACGGTCCCATCGATGTAATCGGAGATTTGCTCCCACACATGCCTGCAATTCAGAACCATGATCCACCTGCCTTGCTGCGGAACAAGCTGAACGGCCCGCTGCGCTTCGATGCCAGCTGGGGTGCGAGGATCTTCTGCATCATCAGCCGCGCCCGCAGCAGGCGCGTCTTGACCACCCCTTCGCTCACGCCGAGAGCGGCGGCGGTTTCGGCGATGCTGAACTCCTGCACATCGCGCAAAAGGATCGTCTCGCGATAGATCTCGGGCAGCCTGGCAATGGCGTCGCGCAGCAACTCGCGCAACTCCTTGCGCTCGAGCGCTTGCGAGGGTACCTCGCGCCAGTCGCTGATGACCGCGGGCACGGGCGCGCCCTCGTCATCCACCTGCGGCGCATCCAGCGAGTCGATCTTAAGCACCCGTGCGTGCCGCAGCCGCCCGCGCGCCTCGTTGATGGCGATGGAGATCAGCCAGGTGCTGAATTTGGCTTCGGCGCGGAAATTCCGCAGGTTCTTCAGCGCCTTGAGCACCGCTTCCTGCGCGGCGTCCTCGGCGTCGTGCTCGTTCTGCAGGATGGCGTAGGCCGCCATATACGCGCTCTTCTCGTAGGGCCGCATCAACTCGTGAAAGAGCTGGCGCTCACCGGCAAGAATGCGCGCGATCAGCTCCCCGTCCCGCTGTGCGGGGGCGGGGCCGGCGACCTGGGTTGTGCTGTTACGCTCCGCAGCCACATCGACTCCGGGGAAGGGACTGTCCGCCTCAACCGTTGGAGGCGCCAAAGCAGTAGAAGTTACCGGTTTATCACGGAAAAGTGCAATTCAACACACGCAGCCAATCCGTGTACGCCGTGGGTGCAAAGTGAAACCAGCAGCGTATGGTGCCCCAGGTTCGGCCGCCGCGGCCTAACCTGGGCCTTGGCAGGACTGGACCCAGAGCCTGCGCTGAGCTCGCCGAAGGCTTCGCCGAAAAGACGGACGGACCTGGGGCACCCACGCATCGTGAGATAGGCTATAGGTGAGTCCTATGTCTGACCCAATGCCATTCCGCACCGTTATTGATCTGACGCACACGCTCGACAACCGCTCGCCCAACTGGGAGGGGACTGACGAGTCGCCGTTTCAGGCGACCGAACTTGGCAATCTCGAACGCGATGGATACTACTCTCGCCTCTTTACTACCCAGGAGCACTATGGCACGCATCTGGATGCGCCCGCGCACTTCTGCGCGACCGGCTGGACGGTAGAACAGATTCCTGCCGAGCGGCTGGTGCGGCCGCTGGTCGTCATCGACGTTCGCGAGTGTGACGCGGATTATGAAGTCGGCCGCCACGACGTTCTCGCTTGGGAGCGAACGTATGGATCGGTGCCGCTTGGTGCAATCGTATGCGCGCGCACGGGATGGGAGCGCCGCTGGGGCTCTCCTAAGGAGTATCGCCACGAGCAGCCCGATGGGCTCACGCACTATCCCGGCTTCTCGCTGGAAGCCGCGCAGTTCCTGGTCAACAACCGCGGCCTAGTGGGACTTGGCATCGACACCATGAGCGTCGAGAAGGGCGCGACCACCACCTATCCGGTCCACTATTTCACATCGTCGCAGAACATTTATCACCTGGAGAACCTGGCGAACCTGGGGAGTGTCCCGGAAGCGGGAGCAGTGGTTGTGGTTGCTCCTATCAAGCTGGAAAACGGCTCCGGCGGCCCGGCGCGGGTGCTGGCGTTGGTGAAGTGAACCGCTGGGGGCTGGCATTCTTGCCGTATACGGAATGCTGCCTTGGAATGCTTTCCTGAGGGAATGCTTTCCTTCCGCGGAACGCTGCACGGGGTAGAAGATTGTCATCCCGAGCGAAGCGAGGGATCTGTTTTTTCGTGACTCGGAAGGAAAGCAGATCCCTCGCTCCGCTCGTGATGACAATCTTCGTATTCGAAACGAAGACGGCTCAGACCACCACGTTTTCTAATCGCCACAAAATCACTGCAACAGCCCAAACACGGCTACGCCCGTCGGCGTGCCCACAAACACCTTCCCGTTCGCCACCATGGGCGTGATGAACTTGTTGCCCGGCCCGAACTGATCGCGCGAGCCCGCCTGATTGCTGTTGTATAACTCTTGCGCCAGGTTGCTGGCGTTGTAGGCGTGCAGCACCGCCGGGCTGCTGTTCTCGACTGCCCAGACGATTCCGTTGGTGTTCTGATTGGCCGAGACGCTGGGGGTCGTGCCCGGATACTCGAACACCGTGGTCGTTTGCGAACTCGGCGTCGTTGAAAGCATCGCGTTGGAGATGGCGTAAGCCTTCAAGTTGTCGCTGACATCGCCGTAATACACGTTGTTGTTGAAATACGCCGGACTCGCCCACTCGCCGCCGGGCAACGCGCCCTGGAGCTCCTGATAAATCTGGTTATTGTTGTTCGGGTTCCACTTGCCCATGTTGTCGCGATTAACCACGTAAATGTTCGTGTCCTTGCCCGCGCCCACCGCCAGATGATGCACCTGCCCGTTGTTGTCGAGCAGGTCGGGCAGTACGAGCACGCCACCGGAGCCGAGGTCTTCATCGGCGTTCGACTCCTGGACCGTGTTGTACATGTTGAAGTAGTCGGCGACCTGGAGCGTACCGCTGGAGTTCGTGAGCTTCATGAAGGCGTTCCCATAATCGCCCATGATGGGGAAGCCCTGCGAGTTGAGCGTGGTGTCAAACAGCCCGTTGCCATCGAGGAAGTAAATGTTACCGCTCTCGTCCGCAGCGAGTCCGTCGCCCGTCATCCAGATCGCACCCTCATAACCATTCGGCGTGACATCGATGACCGAGCTTTGTTGCAGCGTGCGCGCATTGTAGGCCATGATCCATCCGGTGTATGGGCGATCGTCGCAATGCGAGGTGAATGTGAGATACAGCGTGGTGCCGAACTCCAGAATGCCGGCGCGCTCGGCATATTGCGCGGGGTTGAAGATGACGAAGCCGTTCTGGCTACCATCGCCGGTGCCGGGATACATCGCCTGGATCTGGGTGGGCCCGCCAAATAGCTCAGCGCCGCTCGACAGATCGAGCGCGTGCAAGCGCTGGTGATAGTTGCCGGACGAATCCTTGGTCATGGCGACGAAGAAGATTGCGCCGTGCGGCCCGGCCATTTTGTCGATCACCGGCGTGTCGGTGATGCCGATGGTAGGTGTGATCTGGCCGCAACCGCGATCGTCACTCGGCGTCTCGCCGGATTCCAGCGCCGAGGCCATCCAGAACTGCCGGCCGGTATTCGCGCTGAAGGCATAGACACTGTCGTTCTCCGTCACGACGAAAACCGTGTTGTTAAGGCTGCCGCCGATGAACTGCTCGTTGACGTAAAGGGGCTGCGCGTCCACCTTGCCGTCAACCGTATAGAACGCAATTTTGCCGAAGGTGTTGACGTTGACGTTGCTGGGCGTCAGCGTCGTCTCCTGCAGCGTTACTCCCTGGCGGTAGACGTTGTAGTGATACGTGAGCACGTCGGTGGGATACGGAATGGAAAGATTTGGGCCTCCCGCCTGCGAAGACGACGGCTGCGCCGGGGCGCCGTTGGCGGAAGCAGCAGAATTCGCTCCGCCGCAATAAAGGGTTCCAAGGCATGTAAACGCGACGAGCAACGTAATCAGGCTGGCTCTGGATGTCATGACTCACCCCAAGTGAACCGAATTCAAACCTTGGCGGAAATTATATGGCCAAGGTGCGACTTCCAATTGTTCAAAGTTGCTAAAAAGTAGCATTACAGAGTAGCGCGTTCGTGGTGGCTTCGATGTCTACTCTTTACTATGTGCGAGGGTGTGGGCGAGATATTTGGTGCGGATGGCGCGCAACTTATCGACATGCTGCTCGCTGAGCGGCTGTTGCTTGCCCAGCAGGTGGGTGACGAGCGCGATCTTGGCGAAATGCTCCACGGTTTCCATGTTCATATAGGCGTTGAGCAGATCCACCCCGCAGGTGACCACCCCGTGGTTGGCCATCAGGACGGCGTCGTGATCGACGACCAGCGGCGCCAGGGCTTCGGCCAGTTCCGGCGTGCCCGGCGTCTCGTAGCTGGCCAACGGCACCGAGCCCAGCGTCACGATCAACTCGGCGCACAGGGCGCGATCGAGTGCCATGCCGGCCGCGGCGAAGCCGGTCGCCGTGGGTGGATGCGCATGCACCACTGCGCCCACATCGGGCCGCCGGTGATAGATCAGCAGATGCATGGCGATCTCACTGGAGACGTTGCGCGTGCCGCGCAGCTTTTGCCCGTGCGGATTGACGATTACCAGATCGTCAACTTCCATCAGGCCTTTGCTCATCAGGGTCGGCGTGCATAGGATGTTGCCATCGTCCAGGCGCACCGAAAGATTGCCGTCGGTAGCCGCTACCAGGCCGGTCTGGTGGAGCAGTTTCCCGAAGCGGACGATCTCTTCCCGATGTCTTTGCTCGGTTTTCATGTCGTCGCAAGACTGCACGCCGGAATGCTTTGTCTGTATCGTACCTCAGCCGCTCGCCGGCCGAAAGCGAAAGATGCCATGCAGGTCGCTGGCCGCATCCAGTCCATAATAAGGGTCACGTGTTGGTCTCTGATTTCGACTACCATCTGCCGGAAGAATTGATCGCCAAGCAGCCGCTGGCCGACCGCGCCGCGGCGCGCATGCTGCACCTTGACCGCGGCGGCGATCGACTTGAGGACCGCACTTTTCGCGCTTTCCCCGAGCTTTTGCGCCCCGACGATCTGCTGGTGTTCAACAATACCAAGGTTTTTCCGGCGCGCTTGTACGGCCATCGCAGCGGCTCGCGGGCGCAGAAGACATCGCAGCACAATCCCGCAGCGAAGGAGTTCTTGCGTGGTCAGGTCGAGGTGTTGCTGACCAAACAGCTTGCGGGCCTGGAGTGGGAGGCACTGGTGCATCCGGGCCGTAAGCTCGGAGTGGGCGAGCGGATTTATTTCGGGCTGGAGGCCAGCGAAGGCTCGCACGAACTTGCAGCGGAGATTGTGGGTCGAGCTACCTTTGGGGAGCGGCGCCTGCGCTTCGATCCGGTCGACGATCTGTTCGCCGTTCTCAGCCGCATCGGGCACATCCCGCTGCCGCCGTACATCAACCGGCCCGACACACCCGAGGACCGCGAGCAGTATCAGACGGTTTATGCGAAAGCCTTGGGGTCAGTCGCAGCGCCAACCGCAGGCCTGCACTTCACGGCGGAGATTCTCGGGCGTATCCGACAACGTGGGATAGAGACGGCCGAGCTGACGCTGCACGTCGGGTTAGGCACATTTCAGCCGGTGCGGACAGAAGTCATCGAAGAGCATAAGCTGCATGCCGAGTGGTTCGAGATCTCGCCGGAAACGGCGGAGCGAATTCAGCGGGGGCGCGACGCCGGGAGGAGAATTGTTGCGGTGGGGACGACGACGGTGCGCACGCTGGAATTTGCGACACGACAGAATCGTGAGGGACGCATTGTCGCGCAGCGCGGCGAAGCCGATATCTTCATCTACCCGGGATTTCAGTTTCAGGTTGTCGGGGCGATGCTGACCAACTTTCATTTACCGCAATCGACGCTGCTGATGCTGCTCGCTGCCTTCGCCGGCCGCGAGCGCGTCCTAGGCGCCTATGAGCATGCCGTCCGCGAGCGCTATCGGTTCTATTCCTACGGGGATTGCATGTTCGTGGAGTCATGAAAAAATCCACCACAGAGGCACAGAGACACAGAGGAACAAAAATGAAATCTCTGTGCCTCTGTGTCTCTGTGGTGGATTTGCCTTACCGCTGCTTGAACCTATCCAGAAACCGGAACACGAAGATCCCAATCACAGCGTTGGCGAGGGCGGAGAGGGCGACGTGGCTCCAGTTCCAGAGCACTCCCTGCCGCAGCAGGCCATGTGCCACACCGTAGTACACCCCCTCCTCAATGCCAAAGAAGAAGAACGTGATGAGGAAGCGCGAGCCGGGATTCTCCACGTCGATCTTCACGCCCAGCGACGAAGCGATGAAGCCGACCACCGTCAGCGCGATGCCGTACATGCCCAGCGGATGGTTGTAGCCGGCGAAGAGGTCTTGCAGCAGGCCGATGAAGCAGCCGGTCAGGCATCCGCTGATGGGATTGCGGCGGGCGGTGGCGAAGAAGATGGTGACCAGGAAGGGCAGGTCGATGATGGGCATGAAGCGGACCCGCACCGGAATGAAGACCTGGATGAGGACCGCAAGCAGCGGGACGAAGACGATGACCGGCCAGCTGAATTCGTAAACCGAAAGCTGTTCCCGGGAGGTGAGGCTGCCGCGAAAGGGCATATCGCGAACGCTCATGGCTGGGTCTGCGCTCCCGGAGGAGTGGACGATGGCGGCTCGGATGGAGTGGGGGTTGCCTCGGGAGCGGGCGCGTCTTTCTTCGGCGCAGGTTTGGAGTCGTTGTAGTTGTCCACGACGCGCACTTTGATCGGCGGCGTGTTTCCGTTGGCCGGATTGGTACTCGCATTTGTTGAAGCGGTGGATGCTGGGCCGGTGGATTTCAGTTTGGTGGCCGGGGCCGTTCCGTTGGCCGCGCCAGTTGTGGCGGTGCGCGTAGTGGTCATGCCTCCGGCAGGCTTGTTGACGGCTGTCCCCGCCGCCGCAGGCTTGTTTGCAGTACCCGCGGCAGCGCCGGTGAAGGGTTTCGTCGCTCCTGTCGTGGTAGTTCCGGCAACGGGCTTGCTTGCTCCGGGTGCCATGTTCGCCCTTGCGGTGGCAGCACCCGGCGCGGCCGGCGTTCCTGTAGCCGGCTTGGCGTTGCCAGCCGCGTCCACTTCGGTCTTGTTGGGAACCGTAGGCAGGCGCTCGGCCAGAATGTCGGAAGCACGCAGCGGCCCGAGGTCCTTCGCGTCGGGCATCTTCTCGGTGATGTGCGTGACCACCAGCACCTCTTCGAGTCGATCAAGATGCGCCGCGGGAATCACGCGAATGTTCAGGAACAGGTCTTTGCCCGGAGCGGCGGAGGCCACGATGCCGACGGGCAAGCCTTTGGGGAATATGCGGTCACCACCGCTGGTGATGACTTCTTCGCCGGGCACGACCTTCTCGTCGCTCATGATGTATTGCAGGGTGGTGGCGCCATTGGGCGCGCCCTTCAGGATGCCTTGCAGGCGCGAGTCTTTCAGCGCCGCGCCCACCCCGCTGAACTGATCGTTGATGGGCAGCACCTGCGACCACTCAGGCGCGGTCTGCACGATCTTGCCGACGATGCCGGTCGGCGTGATGACGGCCATGTCAGGCTTGATGCCGTCGTTCGAGCCTTTGTCGACGTACAGGACGCGTGACTGCTCGCTGCCGCTGGTGCCGATGACCTGTGCCGCGACAGTGGAGTCGACGTATTGCTCCTTGAAGCCGAGCAGCGCCTGAACGCGGCGGGCCATGCGCGCGTCTTCATCGAAGCGCGCCTGCTCGATCTTCATCTGCTCGATTTCTGCGCGCAGTTCGCGGTTCTCGCGGCGCACGCCTCGCAGGTAAGCGTAATTCGTCCACAGGCCCCCTACCCATTGCTGGGTGTGGACGACGGCTTTTTCCAGTGGCGCGACCGCGGAGATGGCCCAGATGCGTATGAGGCGGGTTTCGCCTTCGTCGGTGGGGCGGCGCACCTGCACGGCAAGCGCGATGATTTGCGCGAAAAGAATCGCTGCCAGCACGATCAGGTTGCGATAGCGGCTGAGGAAGGTGTCCATACTGATGCGCCGCTCTCAGCGCTAGTCAATCGATATCTTGCGCAGCAGCTTGAAATCGCTCAACATCTTTCCTGTGCCCAGAACCACGCTGCACAATGGGTCGTCGGCGATGGAGACGGGCAGGCCGGTTTCTTCGCGGATGCGTTTGTCGAGGTTCTTCAGCATGGCGCCGCCGCCAGTCAGCACGATGCCGCGATCGCTGATGTCGGCCGAGAGCTCGGGCGGTGTGCGCTCCAGCGCAACGCGGATCGCGTTCATGATGGTCGAGACGCACTCGCTGAGCGACTCGCGAATTTCGCTGTCGTCGATGGTGATGGTCTTGGGTACCCCTTCGATCAGGTTGCGGCCCTTGATTTCCATCGTGAGCGGCTTCTCCAGCGGATACGCCGAGCCGATTTCGATTTTGATCTGCTCGGCCGTGCGCTCGCCGATCAGCAGGTTGTACTTGCGCTTCAGGTAATTCATGATGGCTTCGTCCATCTGATTACCCGCCATGCGCACCGAGCGCGAATAGACGATTCCGCTCAGCGAGATCACCGCAATATCTGTGGTGCCGCCGCCGATGTCAACCACCATGTTGCCGCTGGGTTCGGTGATGGGCAAGCCAGCGCCAATGGCGGCGACCATCGCCTGCTCGACGAGATGCACTTCGCTGGCCTTGGCGCGATAGGCCGAGTCCATGACGGCGCGCTTTTCCACCTGCGTGATCTCCGAAGGTACGCCGATGACGATGCGCGGGTGCACCAGCATCTTGCGGTTGTGCGCCTTCTGGATGAAGTAGTTCAGCATCTTCTCGGTGACTTTGAAGTCGGCGATGACGCCATCCTTCATCGGCTTGATGGCGACGATGTTGCCGGGCGTGCGGCCCAGCATCTCTTTGGCTTCTTTGCCGACGGCTTCGACGTCGCCGGTGTTCTTGTTGATGGCGACGATAGATGGTTCGTTGACGACGATGCCCTTGCCGCGGGCGTAGACGAGAGTATTGGCGGTGCCGAGATCGATCGCCAGGTCGCTGGAGAAGACGCTGAACAGCGACCGCATGTTGCTGAAGCGCGAGGAATTACCATGAAAACCGTTAGATGCCATTACGTGCTAGTTCTTTCTATGACGGAGTCGTGATTACAGTTTATGACACAGGCAGCGCCAGCGCGCACTCGACAAAACGCCTTAACCCATCCGATTCGGGGAAAATTTGTTTCGAGAAGAGCCCGCGCGCAGGATCGTTCGCCCCGCCACGGAGCGGCTTGGACCTCATTGTCTCAATTCGATGTGCAGGTCGGGCCAACCTTCGCTGCTCGCCTGAAAATGCCGTTCGGGATACGCGAGGAGCCCCCAAAACGCGGGCCCGAGCCGTATCTTGCATTGAGAGTACCACTTAATTTAGCCCCATGAGAATGTTACTTAAGAGGTAAACAGTCCTCGCCAGCGCAGGGATTAAGCGACACTTGTTTGTCCGCTTTCGAACGAGCGGAGCCGAATCCGGACGTCATGACGTCCCACGATCCATCCATCAGGCGCGACATCCCTAGTGTTTGCGGAGGATACAGCCCGCAGCAATTGGCCATTGACGTGTATTGCTCGCAGAGGCTGCCGATTCTGGAGGTGGGATGCAAGGGCTGATACAGGACTTACGATTTGCGATTCGCCAGCTTCGCAAGAGTCCGGGCTTTGCGCTGACGACGGTGCTGACGCTGGCCCTCGGCATCGGCGCCACTACGGCGATCTTCAGCCTCATCAACGCGGTGCTGCTGCGGCCCCTGCCGTTCCCCGAGCCGGACCGGCTGATGTTCCTCGAAGCGCTCGATCAGTCGGTGGGCAAGCCCGGCATTGCGGAGAGTATCAGCTATCCCGATTTCTTCGACTGGCGCGCGCGTAACCGGTCGTTCGAGGCGATCGCCTGCTTACGCGGTGAAGGCCGCACACTCACCGGCAGCGGCACACCGCAGCAATTGCAAACCTACCTTGTCTCGTCTGATTTTCTGAACGTGCTTGGCGTCAAGCCGATGCTCGGCCGAGGCTTTGTCCGCGACGACGAGAAGCCGGGAACGCACGTCGCGCTCCTCAGCCACGAAACTTGGTTGTCGACGTTTGGCCGATCGCGCGACATTGTGGGACGCGCCATCACCCTTGACCACACCAGCTACACGGTCATCGGCGTAATGCCCGAGGGCTTTCGGTTCCCCCTCGATGCGCCTACTCCCGCTCTGTGGAACACGCTGGCCGATGATGCGATCGACCCTGGTGCGAAGGAGCCGCATCCTCTCACGGTGCAACGCGGAGCGGACATGGTCGCGGTGATTGGGCGTCTCAAACCGGGAGTGACGATCGCACAGGCTACCGCCGACCTTAGCCTCATCGAGCAGAACCTCGCAACGCAGTATCCCGACACGAACAAGAGATTCACGGCTGCGCAGGTCACGCCCGAGCTGGAGAACATGGTCGGCAAGAGTCGCGGGGCCTTGCAGGTGCTGTTCGCCGCGGTGCTCTTCGTGCTGCTGATCGCCTGTGCGAATGTCGCGGGACTGATGCTGACACGTGCCTCCCGACGGCGCCCGGAGATCGCGGTCCGCTCCGCTTTGGGGGCTAGCAGCTGGGAGATCATGCGCCAGGTGCTGGTCGAGTCCGTGGTCCTGTCAATTGGCGGCG
>Ga0335073_10013929_pt1 | contig 11270 bp, 9 predicted proteins | sample Lox_Sample_22_FD_207093 | JGI IMG/M metagenome (GOLD analysis project Ga0335073, IMG submission 207093) | Soil microbial communities from Loxahatchee National Wildlife Refuge, Florida, United States - Lox_Sample_2.2 | ecosystem: Environmental > Terrestrial > Soil > Wetlands | place: USA: Florida... | reverse complement strand
GAATTCGGGCGCGACCTCCTCGCTCTCCTTGGGAAGCGCGACCCAGGTCTGAATCCCGTGCATCCGGCCGCCGTCGGCCCGCGCTTTTTCGAATCGCTCGGAATGCGTGATGCCGCGCCCGGCCGTCATCCAGTTGACCTCGCCCGGACGGATCGCCTGCTCGGAGCCGACGCTGTCGCGGTGCATGATCTCGCCCTCGAAAAGATAGGTCACCGTCGACAGGCCGATATGGGGATGAGGGCGGACATCCATGCTCCGCGGAATTCCGCGCGCCCAATCCACCGGACCCATGTGATCGAAAAAGATGAAAGGGCCGATCATGCGCCGGCGCGCGTAAGGCAAGACCCTGCCGACTTCGAAGCCGCCCAGATCGCGACGGCGGCTGTCAATCACGAGTTCGAGCATGGTGCCTCGCGAACCGTCTCCTGATCCTCGACGGTAGCAGAAACGGGCGCGGCGACATACCATCAGGGACGTGGGCGGCCGCGAAGGGGATCGGTATGGCCATCGACTACGTGATCGTCGGCGCGGGAACCGCGGGTTGCGTGCTGGCGAACCGCTTGACCGAGGATCCTCGCGTCAACGTGCTGCTGATCGAGGCGGGCGGACGTGACTGGAACCCGCTCATTCACATTCCGGCGGGCTTCACGAGGCTGCTCGACCATCCCACTTTGACGTGGCAGTTCCGGGCGGAAGCCGATCCCGGCACCAATGGGCGCGCCATCATCTATCCGCGAGGGCGGGTCCTTGGCGGATCGAGCTCGATCAACGGCCTCATCTATGTGCGGGGTCAGCCCGAGGATTACGATCATTGGGCACAACTCGGCAATCGCGGCTGGTCGTTCGAAGACGTTCTCCCCTTCTTCAAGATGACCGAGGATTGGGAGGGCGAAGAGACGGCATGGCGCGGCAAGGGCGGTCTCCTCAGCACGGCGCGGATGACCGACCGGCCGCCTTTGTGCGAAGCCGTGATCGAAGCCGGGCAGCAGATCGGCCTTGAATATCGCGATGACGTCAACAGCCTGCCGCATGGCGGCATCGGTTATTGCCAGCAGACGCGCGGCGGCCGCCGACGTGCCAGCGCCGCGCGAACCTATCTCAAGCCCGCGATGAACCGGCCCAATCTTCAGGTCGTGATCAACGCCCTCGTTCATCGGGTGTTGTTCGACGGACGCCGTGCCGTCGGCATCGAATATTCCCGCGGCGGCACGGTTCACCGCGCCGATGCCGGCCGCGAGATCATCCTTGCGGGCGGCGCGGTAGGCACCCCGCATATCCTTCAGCTTTCGGGCGTCGGCGCGCCTGAGCATCTCTCGCGCGTCGGCATCCCGGTCCAGCACGCGCTTCCCGGCGTCGGGCAGAATCTGCAAGACCATTACGTCGTGCGCATGACCTATCCGGTGAAGGACCTGCCGACCGCGAACGAGCGGTCGAGAGGATTGCCTCTCGCGGGTCAGGTGCTGCGCTATCTCGTAAAAGGCGACGGCATTTTGAGCTACAGCGCATCGCTCGTCGCCGCGTCGGTCAAGGTGCTCGACGAATCCGCGACACCCGACGTGCAGTGCTCGTTCGCACCAGGAAGCTTCAAAGAAGGCCAGATCGGCGAGATGGACGAGTTCCCCGGCCTCACGGGCGGGCTCTGGCAAATGCGGCCTCGAAGCCGCGGCTATGTCCAGGCGAAATCCGCCGATCCGAAAGAGGCACCCGCGATCAATCCGCGTTTCCTGAGCGATGCGACCGACCGGCGCGCCGTGGCGGCGGGTCTCACGTATCTGCGCCGCATCTTTGCGGCGCCGGCGCTGGCCTCGCATTTGGGCGCCGAGATCCTTCCGGGCGGCGATGTGCAGTCGGATGACGAGCTCGTGGATTACGCGCGGCGCAACGGCTCGACGGTCTATCACGCGACCTGCACCTGCAAGATGGGCAGCGACGAGATGGCCGTGGTCGATGACCAGCTCCGCGTGCGCGGCCTCGATCAGATCCGGGTCATCGATGCGTCGGTGATGCCGACGGTCACCTCGACGAACACGAACGCTCCCACCTTCATGATCGCCGAGAAAGGTGCCCAGCTGGTGCGCGCCGCGGCACGCGGCTGATCAGCCCAAGCCACGCGCGTGAATTGGCGCCCGATCGGATGCAGGGATAGAGGAGACGCAGGATGGGAACGCCGGATAGTGCTGGGACGGCCCTATGACCTTGATGCTCAAAGCCTCAGACGTTGCGCCGCTGCTCGATCTGACGAAGGCGATGGCTCTTACCGAGGACGTGTTCAGCGAACTCGCGCGCGGGCAGGTGGACATCCACAGCCCGTATCATCTGTTCGTGCGCGAAGGCGCGCTGCGTGTCGTTTCGGGCGCCCTGAAGGAAAGCGGCTTCATGGGCGTGCGATGCGGCCCGACACAGGGGCCGCCCGAGGCCCATGTCGCGCTGCTCTATGCGAATGCGGGGCCGCTTCTCGCCGTGATGGGCTATCCGTTCGGAACGCTGCGGACCGCCGCTACGGTCGCGGTCTCGTTGAAGCGCATGGCACGGCCCGATGCGCGCCGGCTCGGCATGATCGGCACCGGCAACAACGCCGCCGGCCTGTTGCGTGCCGCGCGCACCGTGCGCGACGTGACAGAGATCGTCGTCTTCAGCCGCGACGCCGAACGGCGCCGGCGATTTTGCGAGGAAGCCTCACGGACGGTGGGCATCCCCGTGCGGCCGGTCGAGACGATGCGGCAGGCAGTGTCGGGAATGGACATCGTTCTCACCTCGACCAGCAACCGCTCGCCGCTGTTTCCGCTCGAGTGGCTCGACAAGGGCACGCATCTGACCAGCATGGGCCCTATATCCGAGCTCGACCCCGGCATCCTCTTGGGCGTGGACCGGCTCGTTGTCAGCAGCAAGGTCCAGGAAGAGAACTACTATTTGAAGATGCCGCCTTTCCCGCTCATCGAACTGATCGCAGCAGGCAAGTTGACCTGGGATCGGGTCGCTGAGCTGGGCGACGTGGTCACCGGAAATCGTCCTGGGCGCGCGAGCGCGGACGAGATCACGGTGTTCCATGAATCGCAAGGCGGCTTCGGCGACGTGGTGTTCGCGGCCTGGGTCTATGCGGAGGCCAAGCGCCGCAGCCTCGGCGTCGAATTCTCGTTCTAAACGCCGCCCGCGATCAGCGGCGCCCCCAAAGCTGTTTGGTGGCGAGATCGGCGCCCTCTCGCATCGCCTTGAATTTTTCCCAAACGACGGTCGGATGGACTTCGGTGCGGTAAAGCGCCTGCGAGGAAAATCCGCAATCGGCGCCGGCCATCACATTCTCGCGGCCGACCAGCTTCGCAAAGCGCACGAGCCGCTCGGCGATGAGCTCGGGATGTTCAACGATGTTGCTGGCATGGGTGATGACGCCGGGACAAAGGACCTTCCCGTCCGGCACCTTCACCCGCTCGAACACATGATATTCGTGCTCGTGGCGCGGGTTCGCCGCCTCGAAGCTGTAGGAGCCGGCATCGATCTTCAGGACATACTCGATGATGTCCGTGAGCGCCGCCTCATAAAGACGCGGGCCCTCGTTGATGCCGTAGCAGGTGTGGAAGCGGACCATGTCCGGCGGGATGCCCTTCAAGGCGCTGTTCGTGGCCTCCACATAGATCTCGGCACGGCGCTTCTTCTGGGCATCGTCGAGGCCGGGCTCGAAGAAGATGTCGGGAAGGAACGGATCGTCGATCTGAACCAAGATGCCGGCAGCGGCAATGGCGCGGTATTCCTTGGCTAGCTCGGTCGCGAGCGCGTGGAAATATTCTTCATCGGATCTGTAATACTCGTTGATGCCGACGCCCGAAGGCGCGGTCGCGGGCAGGAACACGTGCTCGAGCGGCACGCCCGCCGCCTTGGCCGCGGCCTTCACATTGTCGATGTCGTTCTGCAGCAGCTTTTCGCCCTTGTATTTCACCGGGCCGACGCACACGACCGGAACGATCGAGACGATGGTGCCGCCCATCATCGCGTCCTTGAAGTACTGCGCATAGTATTCCGGGAACGCCGCGACCTCCTGCTGGAACAGCAGCATCTTCTGGTTGGGGCGCTCTTCGAAGCCGTCGAGCCGTTGCCGGATATAAGTGAAGAACCCGGCCTTCGAGAATTCACCGTCGGTGACGATGTCGATGCCGCACTCGACCTGCTTGCGGACGGAATCGGCGACCGCCAGCGCGATGGTCGCGTCGAGCACCGCCTGATCGACAGGCTGCCCCGCCAATTTCGCCTTCAAAAGATCGAGCACGTCGTGCGGGCGCGGCAAGCTGCCCATGTGGGTGGTTTGGATGCGGTCTTGGTTCTGCTGCAGCGGCATCGTCTTGTTCCTCCCGAGAATGAGGCCTGGGTAGCGCGTCCGCGGCCGCGGGACAATGTCCGACGCCGCCTCTCGATTGACACCAAAAGGAGCGGTGGCAATCTTGCGTCCGGCACAGGAGAGGGAGGGAGCATGACCGCGGATGGTGCGGAGCTTTCGCGTTGCGACATCGTCGCGATCGGCGGCGGCTTCTCGGGTCTCGTCACCGCCTGCCGCGCGGCCCAGCTTGGGCTCAGGGCGCTGGTGTTGGAAGCGCGGAGCGAGACGCGGTACCCTTGCAGCTCGCGTTATTCGACCGGCGTGTTCGGCGTGATGGGCGGCTCGCTGATGAGCTCGCCCGAGACGCTGCGCCGCGCAATCATCGACGGCACCGACGGCACGGCGAAGCCGGAGCTCGCGTCGTGCGTCGCCGACAACGCCCGGCGCGCCCATGACTGGCTGATCTCCGAAGGCGCGCGGTTCGAACCGCCGCCCAATTTCGGCGCCGGCTCGCTCGATCGCAGCGCGCATGTCATCTCGCCGGCGCGGCGTTTTGGCGCCGGGCTGGACTGGGACGGGCGCGGCGCCGACCTGCTGATGCAGCGGCTTGAGGCCAACCTCGTCGAGCGCGGCGGCCGGATCGAGCGGGGCGCGACGGCCGAGGCGCTGATCGTCGAAGGCGGCGTTTGCATCGGGGTGGACGCCACGCGCCACGGTCGCCGCCTCCGTATCGAGGCCAAGGCCGTCGTCATCGCCGATGGCGGGTTCGCCGCCAATCAAGCGCTGGTGCGGCGCTGGATCACGCCGCATGCCGACCGCGTCCTGGCGCGGGTCGGGCCCGGCGCCAAAGGCGACGGCATCTTGATGGCCGAAGCGGCGGGCGCGGCCATCGGCGGCTTCGGCGCCTTCTACGGTCACGTCCATCACCGCGACGCGATGGAGAAGACATCGCTTTGGCCTTATCCACATTTCGACGCGATGGGCGAGGTCTCGCTGCTGGTCGGCGCCGATGGCAAGCGCTTCACCGACGAGGGCCTGGGCGGCGTTCCGATGGCCAACGCCATCGCCGCGCTTGCCGATCCGTTGAGCGCCTTCATCCTCTTCGACGAGGCGATGTGGACCGGCGCGCCCGGACGCACGGGTCCCGTCGGGTGCAATCCCGCGCTCATCGAAGGCGGCGGCTGGATGTACAGCGCCCCGGACCTCACGACGCTTGCGGGGCAAGCCGGCCTTCCCGCCCCCGCGCTTGAGGAGACCGTGCGGCGCTACAACCAGGCGGTCGAGCGGAACGACTTCGCGTCGCTCGAGGTCCGGCGTACGACCACGCGCTGGCGGCCGCTGCCGCTCAACTCGCCGCCCTTTCACGCGGTGCCGCTTTGCGCAGGCGTCACCGGAACGATGGGCGGGATCGAGATCGATCGCCACGCCCAAGCGCTCAAGCCCGACGGATCACCCTTCCCCGGCCTTTATGCCGTTGGCACGCCGGTCGGGCATCTCGAAGGCGGGCCGCGCGCGGGCTATGTCGGCGGTCTGGCCAAAGGATTCGTGCTCGGCCTTCTCGCCGCCGAACATGCCGCCGGAGAGCGGTGATCGCGTGTCGCCTTGGTGCTAGAGTTGCCGGTTCAATGATCAAGCAAAGGGGGGGCGCGCGTGTCGGACGAGGTACGGATCGATCCCTATCGGATCGCGGCGCGCATGGAGCGCCTGCCCATGTCGCCGTGGCACAACAAGATCCGGCTGATCATCGGCTGCATCAATTTCTCGGACGCGTTCGACGCGCTGACCGTCGCCTATGTCCTGCCGGTGCTGGTGCCGTTGTGGCACCTTTCGCCGGGTGAGATCGGCGGGCTGATCTCGATCGGCTATGCGGGCCAGGTGATCGGCGGGTTCGGCTCCGGCTGGCTCGGCGAGCGCTATGGCCGCATTCCGCTGATGATCGGCAATATCGTGCTGTTCTCGGCGGTCGGTGTCGGCTGCATCTTCGCCCAGAATTATGCGACGCTGGCGACGCTGAGATTCTTCCAGGGAATGGGGCTTGGCGGCGAGGTGCCGATCGCGAACACCTATATCAGCGAGTTCGCCAATTCGCGCCGGCGCGGCAGCTTCGTCATCTTGCAGCAATCGATGTTCCCGGTGGGGCTGACCATGGTGGCGCTGGTCGGGACCTTCGTCGTGCCGTCGCTCGGGTGGCAATGGATGTTCGTGCTGGGCGGCTTGCCGGTGCTGCTGGTTTTCCCGATGCTGCGCACCTTGCCGGAATCGCCGCGCTGGCTCGCAAGCCGCCGCCGCGACGAAGAGGCCGATCGCGTGATGCGCCGGATCGAGGATCTGGTGTCGGCCCACGGGTCGCGTCCGCTGCCGCCGATTCCGAATGACGTGCCGCCAGCGGTCGCTTCGACGAGCCGGCTGCGCGAGCTGTTTCGGGGCGTCTATCTGCGGCGGACCTTGTCGTTGTGGGCGTTGTGGTTCTGCGCCTATCTCATCACCTATGCGATGAGCGGCTGGCTGCCGACCATCTTCCGGACCGTCTATCACGCCTCCGTCTTTGCTTCGAACGCCTATGGCTTCGTCTTCAACCTGGCGGGGCTGGTGGTGCTGATCGTCGGCGCTTTCACGATCGACCGGATCGGGCGCAAGCGCGCCTATACCTGGGGCTTCATCGTGGCGGCGGTACCGCTCTTCGCGGTCGGCATCTGGCCCGACGTCACCGCCATGGGCGTGCTGGCGCTGGCGATGCTGTCCTTTGTCGGGATCGGCCTGATCCCGGGCACGCTTGGGATGTACACGGCCGAGAACTATCCCAACCACATGCGCGCCATGGGGAGCGGCGCTTCGAGCATCTCGCAGCGTCTGTCGTCGGTCGTCGGGCCTTACCTCGTGGCGCTGATCCTGCCGGCCTATGGGGTCGGCGGCGTGTTCACGATGTTCGCCGTCGTCTCGGTCGCGGGCGGCATCGTGTGCGCGCTGTTCTCGATCGAGACCGCCGGCAAGACGCTCGAGGAGCTGTCGCCCGCGACGGCCTGACGCGCTACCAGGCGGCGCGCAGATTGTCGCCAAAGACCTCGCGCCAGGACTGGCCCGGCGGCACCACCCCGTCATAGGGGCGGATGTCGCGATGGGTCGCGGGGTCGACGCCGGGCGCGGCCTCGCCGCGCTCGACCGCATGGGTCGCCTCGAGCAGGATGCGGCGGAGCGTTGTGATGGCGCGATCGGTCGAGCCCAGATATTCCTGGCTGCGATCGACGATCGGCCCCATCCCTTCCTGGATCGCGAAATCCTGCGTGTTGATGCCGTCGATGCCGGTGTAGCTCTGGGTCTTTTGCGCCTGCCGGTCGATGAGGTAGTCGTTCGACGGGTTGCGCTTCAGGATGAAGGTACCGGGGATGAGGTCCTCCTCGCCGCGGCCCGAGCTGTGCTCATAGGCTTCCTGCATCTCGGGCGTGATGCCTTGGGCGGGATCGGCGCTATAGGCCCAGTTGTAGACGTTGGTCTGCACATCGTCGATCGGGACCCAGAGATGCCCGTCGAGCTTCGGCACTTCGTTGGCGTGGGAAATGTTCTGCAGTCCGCCGCGCATCTGCTGGAACGGCAGCACATAGTGGTAGAGGCGGACATAAGTCCCGTCATTCCCGGCCTTGCGCGTCGAGACATAGTAGTAGCCGTAGTCGGTCCGCTCGACCTCGAGCTTCGGCGCGCGGTCACGCTGACGCAGCTGCTGTGTGTCGCCCAACTTGATGTTGTGGAGATAGGAGGAATGCGCCGTGTCGAGCCCGCCTTCGAGCGCCTGGAGATAGTTGCAGTGCTCGTAGGTCTTGGAGATGTAGCCGTGGGTCGGCGGGACCCGCATCCATTCGTAATCGGGCGGCGCGGGCATCGCCTCGGGCGGGCCGAGATAGGCCCACACCACGCCGGCCTTTTCCACCACGGGATAGGCCTTGAGCCGCACCGAGTTCTTGAGCGGGCTCCCTTCGGGCTCGGACGGGATGTCGAGGCAGGTGCCGTCGACCGCGAATTTCCAGCCGTGATAGACGCAGCGCAGCCCGCATTCCTCGTTCCGGCCGAAGAACAAGGGCGCGCGGCGGTGCGGGCAATAGGCGTCGACCAGGCCGCTTTTGCCGTTGGTGTCGCGGAAGGCGACCAGATCCTCGCCCAGGAGCCGCACCCGGATCGGCGGGCAGTCCGGCCCCGGCAGCTCGGTCGAAAGACAGGCGGGCTGCCAATAGCGGCGGAACAACTCGCCCGCCGGCGTGCCGCGGCCAACCCTCACCAGTCGTTCATTGTCTTCCCGCGAAAGCATTGTCCGCCTGCCCGAAAATTGGTTGATGGCGCATCCTATGCCCGTGCCGCAAACCGGCGCAAGCAACCCGGAATCGCGACAATTGATAATCGCTGTGCCGGTTCGCCGCGGTCCCTCTCGCACCGGTGGCGTGAAGAATGTACGCTATATACAACATTTAGCGTTCAAAGTCAAGCGCGACCGCGCCGGTCATTGCGGCGGCAGCGTCCCCAGATAGGCGGCGATGGCGATCATGTCCTTGATATCGAGCTTCGCCACGACCTGCTTCATCAGCTCGTTGTTGCCGCCGATGCGGTCGCCATCCTGGATATCGTGGAGCTGACGGAAGAGATAGAGCGGCGAGCGGCCGGCCAGGCGCGGCAGCTCGCCCAGTCCCTTGAGGCCCGGCCCGTGACAAAGGGCGCACGCGATGGTCTTGCCGCCGCCGTCATTCACCAACGCCTCGCCGGCCTTGGTGCTGCCGCGCGGCACGTAATCGATGAAGCCCGAATGCCCGTCACGGTCTTCGGCGAGCGTCGCGTCCTTCGGCAGGGCGATGATGCGATCGCCCAGCGGCTCGGTACCGCCGTTCGGCACCGCGAACCGCATCGCCCCGTCGCCGACAAAGCTCTTCGGCACGGTTTCCGCCTCGACCACGTGCTCCCACGGGTTGGGCGCCAACGCCGCGAAATAGGCGCTCGCCTCCGCGATGTCTTGCGGGCTCATGGTGTTGACGATCTGGGTCATGATGACCGTCCGCACCCGCCTGCCGCCTTTGAACGCGGCAATCTGCTCCTCGATGTAGGGCTCGGTGAGGCCCGCGAGGTTCGCCGATTCCGGATGGCCGTTGCCATTGGGCAGATGGCACAGCGAGCACGCCCATATGTGGGGCGGCGTGCCATGGGCGACCGGCTTCGGCATGGGCGGATGCTCGTCGGGGAACCAGTCGGCCGGCCCGAAGAGGTTTCCGACCTGCCCCTTGGTGAAAGCGAGCGTGCTGCCGGGGACGTGCAGGAGCGTCGGGTCCTTGCTTATCTGCGGCGGCGGCGCCACTGGATAGGCCCAGGCGACCGGATCGTCCGCCCAGGCACAAAACGGCAGCAATGCGATCGCCAGCGCCAAAAAGACCGCTCTCATAGAATTCCCCCGCCCCCAAAGGAGGATGACCGGGTTCTATCATCGATCCGCAAAACGTCGCAAGGAATGTCGCGGAGGGGCGCGACGAGGAGCCTGCCCTGGCCGACCTGGGTCTATCGCTTTTCCGCCGTGATCGCCGGCCCGATAGACTGCCGCTCTCGCACGGCCGGAGGGACGGTGGTCGAATGAGAAGGCGTGATCTCTTATCAATTCTGGGCGGCGTGGCCCTGGCGCGGCCGCGACCCGCGCGCGCGGGGGCGCCGAGCAAGCGGCCGTTGATCGGAGCCTGTTATCTCGAGCGCAATCAGGCGGAGATGACCGCGTTCGTGGAGGGCATGCGCTCGCGGGGATACATCGAAGGACGGGGGTTCGACATCGTCTACCGTTTTGCCGACAACGATCTGGCGCGGTTGCCGGCGATCGCTGATGAACTCGCGATGTTAAAGCCCGATGTCCTGGTCTGCCAGGAACCGGCGAGCGCGCTCGCCGTGGCAAAGGTTACGAAGTCTGTCGCGATCGTTGGCGCAATATTGGATGACCCGGAGGGCTTCGGTCTCGCTGCAAGCGAGGCTCGGCCAGGCGGCAATATCACGGGGGTCCTTTCGGCAATCCCTGGCTTGACAGGCAAGCTGGTGAACATTGCGCGCGACCTGATACCAAATGCCGTCTCGCTCGGCGTCATCGTGAACCCGGATAACCGTGCCGATCTCCTTCAAGAGCACGACCTCGTCGCACCGGCCAAGGCGTTGGACGTCAAACTGGTCGTGGCCGACGTCCGCACGGCACCCGATCTTGATCGGGCCTTCACGATGCTGAAAGGCGCGAGCGTGTCAGCCGTGATCGTGGCGAAGGATGCGTTGCTTCGAAGTGAAGCACGACGCATCGCCGACTTGGCAGTAGCTGCACACATGCCGATAATCGCTGGCGGCGGACAATGGGTCGATGTCGGAGGTCTCATCTCCTACGGTGTCGACACCGTTGAGAGCTTTCGCCGCGCAGCTTATTTCGTTGATCGCATCCTGAAGGGCACCAAGCCGGGTGACTTACCGATCGAGTTTCCGACCAAGCTCGAAATGGTCGTCAACCTGAAGACCGCGAAGATATTGGGTCTCGCTATTCCCGAGGTACTCATGCTGCAAGCCAACCGGGTCATCGATTAAGGCCCTCGACCTCGGATCGCAGCATGGACGGCAAAATGGCGTCGCGTATCTATCCCGGCACGCAAGGACTCTCGCCGACGGGACGCGGCGGTGCGATTAGACCCGAGTGGCGGCGGATCGGAGGGTGACGTGACGGGACGACTTGTCGGCGCGGTCCTGGGCTTCGTGGCGCTTGGCGGACAGGCCGTCGCCGCGGACGCCTCGGGTGCTGGCGCGGTTCAGCATGAAGAGGCAGCAAGCGGCGTCTATGACGCGGCGCTCTTTTCCGGCAGCGACATCGGCGCGCAGGTCAACGCGGCGATTGCGGCGATGGGCCCGAATGGCGGCATCGTGATGATCCCCCCGGGAAATTATCGCTTTTCCACCACGATCGCCTGCCCGACCGCCGGAA
>Ga0335073_10013928_pt1 | contig 11271 bp, 9 predicted proteins | sample Lox_Sample_22_FD_207093 | JGI IMG/M metagenome (GOLD analysis project Ga0335073, IMG submission 207093) | Soil microbial communities from Loxahatchee National Wildlife Refuge, Florida, United States - Lox_Sample_2.2 | ecosystem: Environmental > Terrestrial > Soil > Wetlands | place: USA: Florida... | reverse complement strand
GCTCCGCGTGCGTGGAACCACGGGATTGCGTGTCGTCGACGCTTCCGTCTTCCCGAAGATCCCAGGCTATTTCATTGTGAGTGCGATTTATATGGTCAGCGAGAAAGCATTTGACCTCATCCAGCAATCCGCCTGAACAGCAATCAGCGAGGTGGGCATGGCAAGCGCTTCCCCTGGAACTCCGGCCAACACAGTAACCAACTGGTTTGGCAATATCGTTTCGCATCCTGCGGTCATCGTGGATGCTCAGAGCGTGGACGACATCGTCCGGGTGATGAAAGATCCGGCAACGTATCCCTCGCCGGTGCGGGCCGTCGGCTCCAACCACTCGACGGCTCCCTGTGGAGTGGCCGATGGCGGCACGCTGATTCGGATGAAGATGAACCAGATCCTCAGCATAGGATCCGGCGCCCTCACGGTCCAGGCCGATGCTACGCATCTGCAGATGGCCAAAGCGCTGGAAGCGCAGAACCTGCAGTTCTACGTCAACACCGAAATCGGCAGCCTCTCCGCCGGCAGCGCCGCCTGCGCGGGCACCAAAGACGCCTCCTTTCCCGGCGAGTACGGCCAGGTTGGCTCCTACGTCACCGGTGTCAAAATGGTGCTGCCCGGCGGCGATCTTCTCGAAGTCAGCGAAGCCGCGAATCCCGATCTGATGCAGAAAGTACGCTCCAGTTATGGCCTCTTCGGAATCATCTATGAAGTGACCTACCAGGTGCGGCACCTGACCCCCATGCACGTCCACCACACCACTTACAGCCTCGAGAACTTCCTCGAGAACCTTCCGAACCTGAAAGCGCTCGGCTACTCGATCATGTATTACCTCTTTCCTTTTGAAGACAAGATCACGGTCGAGTTCCGCAAATACAATCCCGGTGCAACCGGTGACCCGAATCGCGCGGCGTGGGCGCTGCGCAATCACATCTGGGGAACTTCCGGTCCCAAATTTGGTCACGACGTGGAGCAGAACGTTGCGATTCCGTCCGTCCGCTACGGCATTATCGACACCTTTAACGGTGCGTGGCGCCTGCAGCTCGAGACCATCGTCACCAGTGACTACACCATCCCCGGCGATCAGATCATCGACTACCCGCCCGTCTCCAACGACAGCCGTTATACCTTCAGCCTCTTTGCGTTCCCCGAGGAGGATTTTCCCCAGGCCATCACCGACTTCTTCGCCTTCTGCAAAAGCTACTACCAGCAGAAAGGCTACCGCTCCAATCTCCTGTACGTTGGGTACTACATCGCGCAGGATCAAAAGTCGCTCCTCTCCTATTCGTGGGACGGCAATGTGATGACCATCGATCCCGTCTCCACCGCGAATCCCGGATGGGATGATTTCCTCGTCGCCTACAACCAGTTCTGTATGGAGCGCAACGGTCGGGGTCTGCTAAACCAAACGCCGGGACTGACCGCCGATATGCTGCAGAAATTCTGCGGCGACCGCCTCCAGACGCTGAAGGCGGCGCGGGCGCAGTTCGACCCTGGCAACCGCCTTCTCAACGATTACTTCCGCCAGTTGGTGGGGTGAACGAACCCATGCGAGTCCTCCGACGCCTCGTCCTGCTGGCGCTCCTCGGCGCCGCGGCGGCGTGCGCGCCGGCCCAGGCCATCCCAATCTCCATTTCGGAGACCGTACTGGTCTGCCCCGGCGCCTTTCCCACCGACCTGACGCAGACCGATTGCCGCTACACCCCTCGACAGCGGACGCTCGACTTCCTCACCGGCTTTGTCACGGACCAGGCAGGGCTGGGAGCGGTTGTCTATGGCCTGGGCGCGCAGATCATCCAGTCTCCCCCCGAATGGAAACGGACATGGTATGGCTACGGCCAGCGCGTCGGTGTGCGCTACACGCAGGCTGTCGGCAAGGGCACCGCGCAATACATCTCTGGCTTCCTCCTGAACGATGATCCCCGCTTTCTGGCCTACAGGGATGATCCCGGAGTGATCCTTCGCCGCCAGCAGGCGGTGAAGGATCTGCCCGCTGGCAGCCGGGCGCTGGACCAGATGACCCACGACGGATGGCGTCGCTTCGGCCATGCCTGGTTCGACGTCGTCACGGTGCGCCGATCCACCGGCTCGGGCGACGGACGCCGCATCCCGGCGATCTCCCGGTTCGCCGGCGAGTTCGCAGGTGCCTATGCCGGATACCCCTGGTATCCCGCGCGCGAAAACAGCTTTGCCAATGCAGGCCAGCGGGCCGCCGGCGCCTTCGGCACGGCGGTGCTTTCCTCCTTCTGGACCGAATATCACGTCGAGGTGACGAACATCCTCGGAGCCCTTTTTCACCGCAATCAGGCCACCCCCGCGGCGGGAGCGAACCCATGAAAGCTCCATGGCTGCTCTTCGCGCCGGTATGGCTTCTGCTTCAGGGGTGCCAGGTGCCGCTCCAGCCATATCGCCTGCAGCATCCCGCGATTGCCATTGCCCCGTCCTCGCAAAATGGCCCTTCCATCGTTCCGGTGAAAACGGGCCAGGACTGCGTCGCCGCTGCCACTCCCATTTGCCTCGCCTTCCTCGAAATCGACGACATGGGCGAATTCTGGGGCAAAGGGGAACTCGACACGGCGCTCAGTGTCATACGCCGCGCGAATCGAGATCCAGGAGCCGATCCGGTCGTTCTGACCTTCGTTCACGGGTGGAAGAATAATGCTGCGCCGGACAACAGCAATGTCGCCGGATTCCAGGTGGCCCTCCAGGACATCTACGCGCGGCTGCAGGGAAAGCGCCCCGTTATCGGCATCTATATCGGCTGGCGCGGCAACCTGATTCGGCCTACGTGGCCTGTAGCGCAGCAGTTCTCGTATTACAACCGCGAGGCCGCCGCTACACGCATTCCCGGCGCCAGCCTCTCCAGCGCGCTGACGCAGATTGCGGCGCGCACGCACGAGAATCCCCGGGCGCTCGCCATTTTTATCGGGCACTCCTTCGGTGGACTGCTGCTGGAGCGCGCCATCAGCGAAGCGACGGCAAGTGAGATTGCCCAGGCCACCGTCTACAGGCAGCAAGCCGCCGCACTGCCGGCCGGTTCACCCGAGGCCGCTGAGAAGCTGATACTGGCGAAGGCCGCCAGCGATGCCCGCGCCGACCTCGTCATCTTCATCAACCCTGCCGGAGCGGCCACGGAAGCCAAGCCGATGTTCGATTTCCTGGTGAACAACAGTTACCGCTATCAGCCCTACAGGGCAGACGCATCGGCGACCGAATCCGGCGCGATTACGGCTGACCGGCCGCTCATCGTATCCCTCACTTCCACCGGCGATCTGGCCACGAAGGTGGCCGTACCCATTGGCCACGCCCTTCCTTTACTCGGTTTCAAAGCAGCGGGGAGCTTCCGCGATCTCGGCCCGAGCGGCCATTACGAACTGTCCTGCTTCGACCCCCATGAGCCACATCCTCACTGGGACCTGAAAACAAAGAAGGACGGCGCCGTCCCGCAGAGTTCTTTTTACATGAACACCGCGCCGCATATGCAGGTTCTGCAAAGCCACCTGATGCTGAAAGCGGTCGGCGCAACTCGGATGCAGGTTGCATCCACGGGCGAAACGATCACGATCCACAACCCTCAGGCAATTGCCCAGTGCAATCGCGATCTCTTCAATGCGGAAAATCTGAACATCGTCAGCACCTTCCGCCTTGCCGACACCCAGGCCTGTTTTGCTATTCAGGAGCGGCCGCATCGCTGCAACGGGACGCCCTACTGGATGATGGAAATCGATCCCGACGTGGTGCCGGACCACAGCACGATCTTCACGCAACGCTTCATCCAGTTTCTGATGGATACCTTCTTTACAACGCCCGAAGGAACTCCTATGCAGCGTATCAACCCGCACCTATTCTGAATCGACGACGCCGGGCATAGCCGCGGTCGAGGTCAGTCGTGGGTACCAAGGGAGCGAAGCCATATCCCCGAAGCGAGCAGGGCCACCTTAACGCGTCGAGGAGGAAGCCCCCGCAGGAATTCGGATCCGGGCACAAGAAGTTCCCCCTCCGCGATTTCCCGCAAAGGGGGATTTGTTACTGCAGCAAACCGAGCCGAACGTGATAGACGAGTCCGCTCACCACGCCGCGCCTGAACCGTGGCAGGTGCCCACTCCTTTGTCGCTGTAAGAAGCCGGACCGGTTGTTTGTGCGGGATCCTTTAAGGCCGACTCGTAATCCCACTTGTAGCCGTTCGGAAGCAGTGTCAGGCCCATCACGCCCCAGAATTCTCCGGTTGACGCCTGGATATTCTCTGCGTTGAAACTCGTGTTGCCGGTAGGATCCTCCATGTTGGTCTCGTCGGAGCCGGACGTCACCGGGGTTGTGACGACGGTATCGAGCGTCTCGCCTCCGGTGCCGACGACGAATTCGCGAATGCCGTTCCTGGGGTCGTAGTTGGAGTCCGGATCAAGCGGGCGGTAGCGGGCATAGAGGTGGTCGTGCCCATTCAGGATCAGGTCGGCATGGTACTGATAGAGCAGCTGCCAAAATGCCTGTGCGGTAATACCCTCTTCGCTGATGCCATTCGCGGGGCTGTATGTGGGCTGGTGCCAGTAAGCGAGGGTACACGCGGAATGATTCGCCGCGAGATCCTTCTTCAGCCACTCGAGTTCTGCGGCAAACCAGGAGCCCGTGGTGGAACAACCACCCGGCTGGGTCTCGCACTCGATATTGAGCGAGATCAGATGCCACGAGCCCAGATTGTAGGAGTACCAGCCGTCTCCGACCCCGACTGAACCCCCTCCCGTATTGGTTCCGAGTCCGCCGGTCTGCGCGAAGTGCCCCGCCTGTCCATCGGAATAAGGCACGGGTTGCGTGAAGGTGCCGGCGGTATCCGGGTTGCCGGCGATCGTAGCCGTCATGATGCTTCCATCGCTGTTGTGCTGGACGCCGTTGAAGTAGGAGAAGTAGCCGTAGCCGGCTACGCCAATCGCACCGTGCTCGGTATAAAACTCATGGTTGCCCGGCGAGGGCCGCGTGATCATCTTGAACGCGCCATACGACAGCTCGTATGAGTTCTCAAAGTCGGAATATTGGCCGACCTGGTACTGCTCGTCTCCCAGCAGCGCCACCCGGTCCGGCTTCATGTTCTCAATCTGCTGCGCAGTGGCGGCCTGGCTCTCCACCAGATTCTGAGCCGTATCTCCGCTGCAGTTTTCACCCGCCTTCTCCCCAGCCTCTTCCTCGCCTGGCTGGCAGGCCACGTCACCCACCACCCCCAGCACCGGCGGATTCTGCAGCTTGTTGTACGGCCATGGATTGTCGTTCGGAACCCAGTTGGCCGGTGACCAGCCCCGGCTGTTCACCCACGGATTGGGATGGGTGTTCTGATTCTGAGCATGTGCACCAACTGCAAATGCCAGAACCGAGGCGGCTGCGCCCACGAGCACCGCCGAACGAATCCTGCCTTGCGTCGTCTCCATATTGTCCTCACGCTTTGGATTTGGGGTTCTGATGGGGATGGGGATGCTTGTCAAATCATCCACTTTTATCTCTTCAATGTTTCGCGTGTGTTTCGAATATGTGAAGATGCCGTGACAAACAGGATTTGGCAGGCCCCTCCAATCATCGGCAGAGGGCTGATTCCCGACGCTGCGGGGGAGGATGCAGCCTTGCGGCTGGGGGGCCGTCCGACGTCCGAACCGCCTGGTTCAGCAGGAAGGAACGCGCAACGTTTGACGGCCGGACCCGTCTCCCCGTCCGGTCTGCCCGATGCCGCGCTCAGGCGTAGCGGAATAGAGCCATGAACCCGAAGTCCATGTGCAGCTGCATATGGCAGTGAAACAGGGTGAGCCCCGGATGATCGGCGACCAGATCCACCGTGGCGCGTCCATAGGCGGGAACAATCACGGTGTCTTTCCTGATGCCGGCAGTCGGCTTGCCGTTGAGCTCGACGAGTTCGAACTGGTGCCGGTGGATATGCAGAGGGTGAGAATCGTCGCTGCGATTGTGAAATACCAGCCGGTAGCGGCGGCCCTTCCGGAACACGAATTCCCGGTCATGCGGATATTCCCTGCCGTTGACGAGCCAGTGATTGATACCTTTGGGTCCGCCTGGCACTTTTTCGAAGACCATGTCGATCGTCTGGTCCGGGGCGGGATGCGGCGCGGTCGTGCCGAAGATCGTGTAGTCCCAGCGTGACTTCGGAGGCGGAGCCCATCGTGGGCGCTGCTGCTGATTGGCGTACTCTACTACGATGCCCATGCCGGACTGCCGTGCCACATCGCGGATCTCCCCTAAAACCCACACTCCCGGATTATTCATCTCCACAATCGCATCCACGCGCTCGCCCGGGGCAATCTCAATCACATCGACCGGCTGCGGCGTGGGCACGGGATTGCCGTCGAGAGCGATCACCCGAAACTTGTGGCCGGACAAAGCGACGCGATGAATTTGCGCAGCGCTGGCGTTGAGCAGGCGCATCAGAACGCGCTGACCCTGCTGCACGCGGAGCGGCTCTCCCGCTCCGAGTATTTTGTCGTTGATTGAGTAAAGAGGAGCGCCGACTTCGAGACCGTTCGGACGCCGATCCGGACGGGCGGGCTTTTCGGGCATCGGGTCGTGCGGATCCGGCGCCATCTCGTCCTGATCCATCGGAGACAGGAAATATTGCCACTCACGCAGCGCCAGAAATACTTCCTGGTCGTAGTGGCCTGGATCGTCCGCGGAATCGATCATGAGAAATCCGAACTGGCCCGTGTAGGCGCCCCGATGCAGATCCAGCATGGCCGCGGTGTGCGAGTGGTACCACCGTGAACCCGCCGGCCGGGCTGCGAACTGGTAGCGCCGCCTGCCGTGGGGCGGGACCGGGGGAGTTCCTTCTTCCTCCACCCCATCCACTTCCGACGGAACGAACAGACCATGCCAGTGCACGTACTCCGGAACGTCTGTCTCGTTCACAACGTCGACGGTGACGCGCTGGCCCTCACGCATCCGCAGGAGGGGGCCGGGAACTCGATTGCTGTAGCCGATGGTGCTGATGACAACCTGCGGGGCCAGTTCCACCAGCATGGGCGCGATTTGCAGTGTGAAATCCGCCGCACGCGCCGTGGCCTTCGGCCCCGATGGCGCCATCCGATGCTGGGGCGATCCCGGAATCTGCTGGAGAGCCGACGACTCCCCGGACGCAGGGAGACTGCCTGCCCCGGCCGCGATGATGGTGGCCCATCCAAGCCTTACAAAATCTCTTCGCTTCATGCGATTCTCATTCCGGCCGCGAATTCCACCATACAGACGAGTGCCTCAGGGAGCAATTTTCATATCAAAGACCCTCCTGACGTTCTCGTTTTCAGGCGATTCCCTCCTTTTGGGCGAACCGGTCGGCCGCCGCGATGTTTTTCAATTTCTCAACGCTTCGATTTTGTTTCCGAGTCGCGAAGATTCTGGCCGGTGCCGCGACAGGAACGAGGTTGCCCCTGGTCCCTCGCATCCCAGCACCGGGGATGACAGATGACATAGGTTGCGCGCTCTCTTGATGCCCGAAACGACAGGACTCTCCATCGCCGGACCATGACATGATAAGGGTGGTCGCCAAAGGGCACCTGGGCCACGTGGTGATTCGCGACTCCCTCGCTCCGTTCGGGATACCGCTGGAGACAATGCAATAGGCTCTGGTCCACCGCTTTCGAAGGAATATACGACCGCCTTCTCATGCCTACGGCGGATTCCCTCGAACGCGTTCAGCAGTCGGGCGCGGCCGCGGATTCATCGGCCAGAGTCTGTCTCTGAATGCCGGTTATGCATTCGCCGCGAGAACCGTGCCCGCAAGCGACCTCGCCTGATGCCTCGCGACGCGCAACCCGTTGCCTGATCACGCAACCATCGGATCGGGGCGCGTCATGGCAACATTCCCGGCGGGGTCGATTCGTTTTCGATCTGTTCGGCTGCCGACAAACTCGGCGAATATCCAGCATGCCCCGATCGCGGACAGATTGTAGACGGCCGCACCCCACGTCGCCTGATTGTGCAGGCGGCTAAATACGGGAGGCACTTCGACAAGGCCTTCAAACAGCAGCAGCATTAAAGCAAGAAACCTGGCGGCCAGGATATCTTTAATTCCCGAGCAAATTGCAACGCCCGCCAGAACAAATGCGATTCCTGTCAACCCCGCCCAAAAAGCTCCAAACGGGATCCACCGCGGAACGATGCCTGCGAACAGGTGAACGCCGATGAGATGGAATAAGCCGAAGAGGATGGGTGGCACTCCCAGGAGCCAGCGTGCCGCGATAATGGCTCTCGCCGAAGATAGGGAGTCCGTTGCAGCGGTGGACACGTAGACCATTACTGCCGGAGCGATCAGCAATAACTGTTGTGCGAGCCCGAAAGAGACGCCGAGCATGACGTCGATTCGCCAGCCGAGCGCATGAATTCCGATGTAGTACCGAGCCAGCCACATGGCTGCAAAAACCAGGTAGGCGGTGGCGGATGCCGCAGCGCCAAACCTTGCGCCGCGCTGCCACAGGATGGCCAGGCCCGCCGCGACCAGCCAGACACCCGCGACACAGGCCAGGATGTCTTGACCCGGAAGTTGCCCCAGAGAATTGATGGGTTGATGAGAGGCATCGAATCCACGCCAGGCGATATCGAGCATGCCGGTGAGGGCGGTCCCCAGGCCATAGAACCAAACTCCTACCTTCATCTGTTGATCTCCCGTTCAGCGAGCTGGAGCCCAACAACGAGACATGTATGCCTCGTTATACGACCTGATACTATAGCGGCATTGGTTCATCGAATAGAGCCATTTTCGCTATCTTCATTGGGCCATTCGCGATGCCAAAAGCCATCAGCTCGTTCGAACTCACTCTCAAAGGCCGGCCGCGCCATCAGGCCCTGACGAACTGGTTGTATGGCGAACTGCGTGCCGCCATTCTTGAAGGCCGGCTTGCGGCCGGCGCCAGGCTGCCGTCGTCAAGAGATTTCGCCAGACAATACGAACTCTCGCGGGGCACAGTGGTCAGCGTTCTGGAGCGTTTGCAGGCCGAGGGGTATGTCACCTCCCGCGTCGGATTCGGTACGTTGGTTAATCGTGTGGAAGCGCCTCGGCCGGCTCGCCAGGCAACCACGCCACCGGCGTACATTCGTCGCGTCATCTCGACATATAAGCGCCCGCAACCCTGGGTCGACCTCGCGTTTGTTGATGCGATCCACCCCTTTCGGATCGGGGTTCCCGCCCTCAACGAATTCCCGTCCGAAGTTTGGGGACGCATTGCCGCAAACCGCGCCCGCAAGTTCAGGTCCTGGCTGAAGAAAGAGGCGGATCGGCGCGGGTATCGGCCACTGCGCGAGGCAATCGCCGAGTATTTGCGAACGTCCCGTGGAGTGCGATGCACTGCGGAGCAAATCGTCATTGTCTCCGGAATACAGCAGGCCCTCGATCTGTTGGCGCGACTGCTCCTAAAAAAGGGCGATCCGATATGGATGGAGGATCCTGGATATTTTGGAGCCAGAATCGCGTTCGAGAATGTCGGAGCCAGGATGGTTGCTGTGCCGGTGGATGATGAAGGACTGGCTGTTTCCGCTGGAATCAGTATCTGTTCGGATGCGAAGGGAGCCTACGTTACGCCGGCTCACCAGTTCCCGCTGGGAGTAACGATGTCGCTGGAGCGGCGGATGGCACTTCTTGGCTGGGCCTCACGCGCCGGCGCTTTTGTTATCGAAGATGACTATGACAGCGAGTACAGGTTTGAGGGACCGCCTGTGCCTGCCCTGCAAAGTCTCGACAATCACTCAGTCGTTATCTTCGTCGGATCGTTCAGCAAGACGCTGTTCCCGGCCCTGCGCGTGGGTTATGTGGTATTGCCTGCGCCGCTGACAGATTTCTTCCTGGGTTTCCGCTACCGAACTGACTTCCGCAATTCCTCCTTTGATCAGGCGGTACTCTGCGACTTCATCGCAGAGGGGCACATGGCTCGTCATTTGCGGAGGATGCGGAACCTTTATGCTGTGCGCCTTGCAACACTCATGGAAGGATCCAGGCAACATCTGGATGGGCTGCTGGAGATCTCGAACGTCAGGGCAGGTCTCTACACAATCGGGTCCCTCAGGAATGAAATGTCTTCCCGACAGGCGGAAAAGCTGGCGACAGCCCAGGGTGTCGAAGTTCTCGGTGTCGATCGATGTACTCTGAGACGTCTCGATCCGAATGCCCTGCTCCTCGGCTTTGGCGGATTCGATGAGCATGCGATCCGGCAGGGACTCATTCGACTCGCAAAGGCATTAACCTAACCAGGCTTTGCCTCGATGAACCCCGTTCTCCCAACGACGCCCGGCAGTTGGGTTTCTTGAAAGATACAGACTTTCGACCCGGCACGGGTCGAGGATGAGATCACGGAAGTGATTGATTTCGTGCTGGCCGGGGACGCCACCACAAACACGTCCAGGCCCCTGTAATCACACGGTATTCAGAGGGTAGGGCCCGCACAGTTGCCCCCATAACCTTTCGCTTCGACCCAGGCAGAAATCCCCGTCCTGGTCCACTAAGAGCCCGGCATTGCATTCTCTCCGCACTTGCCTCCATGGCTGCATCACGTCTCACGGGGGTTTTGCCCCTGCAATCACGGTGGCAGCGATTCAGGAGCGGAGGTCAACGATGAAAGTTATCGATCTGATTGAGAAGGTGCAAGCGTTCGATCCAAACACCGATGTCTCGGTACAGATCGAGAACAGGACATTCGCCTCCCCGGTCTGGATCGGTGTCATGAACACCGCCGGACTGTTCGATGAACGCAAAGAATTTCGGCTGGTCATCTCAGCTTGGCAACCGGAAGACCACCTTAAGGCGCGCGCCGAACCGCAGCAGGAGTGGAGATCAGTTCAGAGGAGCCAATCATCGGAGTGCTCTTCGGAAGCTGAACCCGGTGCGACTTCTCAGGATGCATTAGCCAGGGTTGAAGATAAGGTTGACGCGCAGTCCAATGGGAAGAAATACTGAATCCGAGCAGGTGTTGGAGTCCACTTCGACCGCCCCTCGCCAGAGGGGAAGATGACTCCTACGAGTATGGAACTCGGAAGGGGTGTGCCTTGCTCTCACGAATCAGGATTGGAATGCGGCGGGGAGCCTGCGCCGCCATGCCAGAATCAATTCTTCGGGTGAGGCGTGGCCAGTGACAGTGCCGGAACCAATGACCACGAAAGGCGCCGCCGGCTCGGAACCTGCGGCTATCGCCGCTGATAGGTTTGAGAGCATTCTGTTCCCGAACCGACGGTCTTCGGCTGAGATCGACAGCCTGCGTCAGCCGGACTGCTTCTCTGACCTGAATCTTGATCAGGTCGTGGAGACAGCGACGGCAG
>Ga0335073_10013927_pt1 | contig 11271 bp, 5 predicted proteins | sample Lox_Sample_22_FD_207093 | JGI IMG/M metagenome (GOLD analysis project Ga0335073, IMG submission 207093) | Soil microbial communities from Loxahatchee National Wildlife Refuge, Florida, United States - Lox_Sample_2.2 | ecosystem: Environmental > Terrestrial > Soil > Wetlands | place: USA: Florida... | reverse complement strand
GAGTTCCTGAATTCATTCCCCGCCACCCGGGGCCGGCCTTTATGAGCGGGGATGCGAGGTTGATTTCGCCGAGCGCCGTCCTGAAACGGATCGCCGCCGCCATTCCACCGGATTTCCGGCAAAACATCATCATCGTCGGCAGTCTTGCAGCCGGATATCATTTTTTTGGCGATGACCCCAAACTGCAGGTTCGTACCAAAGACGTGGACTGTCTGATTTCACCACGCATCCGGGCCATTCCCGCCGGACAAGCCGTTGCCGACCGTTTGTTTGCCGAGCACTGGCAATTGCGCGCCGAAGGCAGTTGGGGCAAACCCGGCCACGCCGGGACGCCTGAGGACCAGTTGCCCGTTGTCCGGCTGCACCCGCCCGGTTCACAGGACTGGTTCATCGAGTTGTTGACGGTGCCCGAGTCCGAAAATGATCCCGACCGGAAAGACCTCCGACTGGTTACCGCCAAAGGGCATTTCAGCCTGTGCAGCTTTCGTTTTCTGTCGCTGGCGGCGTTCGAGCCCGTCGCGACTCCGTTTGGCATCGCCATCGCCCGCTCCGAAACCATGGCGCTGGCCAACCTGTTGCATCATCCGGCGATCGGGAGAGAAACCATGAGTGGTCTGATTGCTGGTCGCCGCATTAAACGCAGCAACAAAGACCTGGGCCGTGTCCTGGCGCTGGCCCGGCTGGCCGAAAGCCGGAGAGAGGATTCCCTGCTGGAATGGCCGAAAGTCTGGGCGGCGGCTCTCCAAAGCCGTTTCCCATCGCACTGGCGCGAACTCGCTCCGCGCGTGGGCGGCGGACTGCGACAGTTGCTGAGGCCGGAAAATGAAGCCGATCTGGAAGAGGCCCGCCACACCTGCGAAAACGGGTTGCTTGCCTTTCAGACACCGTCGTTGAAGCTGCTGGAAGTGACGGGCCAGCGCTTGCTCCAGGACGCCATCGAGCCGCTCGAAAAAATTTCCAGGTCGCCGACAGCTTGATCGCGAAATATGCCCGGCCGCCATAGCTGCGCTGTGAAACCCGCCGGCGCGCCCAAAAGAGACACGCGAATTTGAGCTGAAACTTTAAAAGTTTTGCCAAATTTGAACGCGGAGCATTTGATCATGGTCTAAAATCTCCGCCTATTAGACAGACAAGGGGGACTGAAATAGACGTACCATGAACGCGATACCAATTGCACCATCACTATCATTACATCCATCACCATCACCAGCGGAACCGGCCGACCGGCTGCTGAAGATTTTTGAGTTTCTTAAAACCTACCTTGATTTGCGCTGCCCGCACGTGCGGGATATCGGCCAGCAAATGCGGGTACTTTGGTTGAATGGCCTGCCGCCACATGCCGCCATCGAAATCTTTCGCCCGCACGGAGGTCCGGACCAGGAATCGGAGGAGGACAGCGATGTGGTTTTGCGTATTACCCGGCCCGGCCTGGCGCATGGTCCGACACCGCCGGCAGCCATCGCCGACTGGTTGAAGCCCGGCTGGCAGGAAATTGAAGTCAAAGCCGAGGTGCAACCGTTCCGGACGGTGCGGGAGAAGGACGAAACCACGCGGGTCGAACGCTTTGAAGATGTGCCGCAGCGTCCCGCCGCCTACCGGAAGTGGCAGGAGGAACGGTCCGAGTGGCAACGCCGGGAACGACCGGCGCGCCAGGCGCTGGCGGTGTTCCAGAGTATTTATGAGTGGTTTGGCATTCACGAGCGCGAGGCGGAACAAATCGAACTGTTGGTCGGTGACGGGCTGTTGCACTGCCCGGACGAAAGCGGAGCGTTCAATCATCCCGTATTGCTCCAGCGGTTGGAACTGGAATTTTATCCGGAAAAGGCCAATCCGCAGTTTGTCTTCCGCCGGCGCGAACAACCGCCGGAACTGTATGTGGAATTTCTGCGCCTGCTTCCCCAGGCGAATCATCAACAAATTGCCCGGTGCGTGGACGAGTTGAAGCAGGCTGAACTGTCGCCCCTGGGCGGCGACGAGACGGACGGATTTCTGCGCCGGCTGATTTACGGCATTTTTCCGGAGGCGGGTGACATGCTGGCGGCCGGCGAGCAGCCTAGGGACGATCAGCCCACCATCCGCCGGGCACCGGTCATCTTCATGCGCCAGCGCCGTTCGGGAATCGAAAATGTCTTTGACCGGGTCAGGGAGGACGTCGGCCAACGCACGGAATTTTCCGCTGCCCTGTTGCAAATCGTGGAGCCCGCCGGCAGGCATCCGGCTGAGACGATGGCGGCGGCTAGTGCACCAGCGGTTTCCGCAGCGAGCCGGGACGCCGGGATATTGTTGAGCAAACCGGCGAACAAGGAGCAACTGGAGATTGCGCGTCAGTTGGCAAAACGCGATTGCGTGGTGGTCCAGGGTCCGCCGGGGACCGGCAAGACGCATACGATCGCGAATCTGCTTGGCCATCTTCTGGCGCAGGGCAAGCGCGTGCTCGTGACCGCGCATACGCCCAAAGCGCTGCGTGTGTTGCGGCAGAAGGTCGTGGAACCGCTGCGACCATTGTGCATCAGCGTTCTGCAAAACGACCGGCAGAGCCAGGAGGAATTGCAACAGTCGGTGCGGCAAATTTCGATCCGGCTCACCCAGGATGACCGGGTGTTGGAACGGGAGGCGGACCGAATCCAGCACAACCGGGAACGGATCATGACCGAATTGGCCGGGGCACGGGCACGATTGCTCGAGGCGCGGCAAGATGAAATCCGCATCCTTCAGCTCGTTGGCAAGGAAACACGGCCGATTGACGCTGCAAAGCGGGTGAAAAGAGGTGTCGGTTCAGACGATTGGATACCGGCACCGGTCAATGTGGGCGAAGCACTGCCACTGTCGCCGGCCGAAATCGCCGCGTTGTATCATTCGAATGCGCGAGTCAGTCTCCATGACGAACGCGAGTTGAAGGCAGGCCGACCGGATCTGGCGTTGCTGCCGACCCCGGCGGCCTTCCGGGAGTTGATGGAGGAAATCAGTGCCCTGTCGGCGCAGAATCTCCGCTACCGCGAGGAATTGTGGAATGGCGCCGCCGCTCCCGACAATTTGGCGGAGTTCGACCGCATGTTGTCGCGTGCGACCAAGGCCATTGAATTTTTGAAGGACAGCGCGCCCTGGCAACTGGAAGCCGTGCAAGCCGGCCGTGACGGCGACGGCGCGCGGCACGTCTGGGATTCCTTCGTTGAGTTGATTGAAAATTCCTGGCGCGAGGTTCAGGAATGCCACACGCAGGTCATGACCCACGGCCCGCGCGTGGACGACCAGCGACCGCCCCGCGAATTGCTGCCCATTGTGGACGAAATCATCCGGTACATCGAATCGGGCAAGTCTTTTGGCCGGCTGACCCGCTTGACCCGGCCGCACTGCCATCAGTTCATCACCACCGTGCGCGCCGGCAACCGGCCGCCGGCCTTGAATCAGCCGGTTCCATTCCGCGCGGTACGTGCGCTGCTCCGCATGCAAATTGTCCGCGAAGAGCTCGTGGAACGGTGGGCGCGGCAGATCTCCGCCGGCGGCGGTCCGCCGGCGGAACAATTAACCGACCAGCCGGAGAAGGTCGCGCACGGTTTTGTGCCGACGATTCAGAACTGCCTGGACTGGCACAAGACAACGTGGCTCGCGCTGGAAGAGGATTTTGCGCGGCTTGGCTTCCACTGGCAGAATTACCTGGAATCCACGCCACCGGAAACCGGCGCCAACGCCGCATTACGCCGTCTGCGGACGGCGGTGGCCGGCGAACTCGAAACCATTCTGAAAGCCCGCGCCGGCCGGCTGCGCGAAAAGCATCTGGAAAGGGTTTGGGCCGCCTGGCTGGCGGCTCTGCCGGAAGGCGACCCGCCGGAAGCGGCCGCAACCCAAGAGTTAAGAAAAGCTCTCCGCGAAGCGTCGCCAACGGGCTACGAGGAGGCATTCGAGGAACTGGTTCGTCTCAGGAATCTGGAGCCGGACCTGGCGTCGCGGCGGACCTTGCTCGCCCGTTTGCAGGTTCAGGCGCCCGCGTGGGCCTCGGCGATCGAAAACCGGCATCCGCTCCATGCCAACCCCGAACCGCCCGGCGACCCGGCATCGGCCTGGGAATGGCGGCAGTTCCATGATGAACTGGAACGCCGGGCAAAAGTGTCGCTCGATGAATTGCAGCAAAACATTGAACGGTTGGACGGTGAACTGATGGAGGCAACGGCGCAGCTGGCTGAAAAGCGGACGTGGGCCAACCTGATCCGGCAGACCAGCCCGCAGCAGCAACACGCGCTCAAATCGTATGCTTTGACACGCAATAAGCTGTCCAAAACCGGGGTCGGCGTGCGCGACGCGGAGTTGCGCGCGGCGGCCAGAAAGGAATTGACCGTGGCCAAAGGCGCGGTGCCGGTGTGGATCATGCCATTGAATGAGGTGGCCGATTCGTTCGACCCGCGCACGACCCGGTTTGATGTCGTGATCATTGACGAAGCGAGTCAATGCGACCCCACCGCCATGTTTGCGCTCTACCTCGGACGCCAGGCCGTCATCGTGGGCGACGACGAGCAGGTGACGCCGGTGGCGGTGGGCGTGGATATGAAGGAGGTCGAGGAGTTGATTGACATCCATCTGCCGAAGGATTTCCCGTCCCGGCAACACTACGACGGGACCACCTCCATTTACGAACTGGCGCAGGTGTCGTTCGGTGGCGTCATCCGGCTGGTGGAACACTTCCGTTGTGCACCGGACATCATCGCCTTCAGCAATCACCTGTCGTACAAGGGCGAAATCAAACCGTTGCGCGAGGCGTCCGCCATCCGGCTGGCGCCGCACGTCATTCCGTATCGTGTCGAAGGGGGCGGCGTTGTCCAGCCGGAGGAAACCAACCCGGCGGAGGCGGAAGCCATTGCCTCGCTGATTTGCGGCGCCTTGGAACAGCCGGAGTATGCCCGGAACGAGGAAGGCAGACCGACCACATTCGGTGTGGTCTCCCTGGTGGGCGACCGGCAGGCGATGAAAGTGGACTCAATCCTGCGCCAGCGCATTGAGCCGGCCGAATATAAACGCCGCCGGATTCTCTGTGGCGATTCAGCGCAGTTCCAGGGCGACGAGCGCGACGTGATGTTCCTCTCCGTCGTGGATGTTCCGTCCTCCGACCCGCCGCTGCCGATGCGGCAGGAAGGTCCGAAAAAGATTTTCAAGAAACGATTCAACGTCGCCGCCAGCCGCGCCCGCGACCAGATGTGGGTGGTGTACAGCCTCGAGCCGGGAACCGACCTTAAACCAGGCGACTACCGGCGGCGGCTGATCGAACACGCCATTGACCCCGCGGCGTGGGAAGAAAAAAGAAATCCACGGCCGGATGAAACGGACTCCCTGTTGGTCAGACGGATTCAGGCCATCCTGACGGCAGCGAATTACCGGGTGTTGCCTCAGTTCCAGGTCGGCGGCTATCGGATTGACCTGGCCGTGGTCGGCGGCGGACGAAGACTGGCGGTGGAGTGTGATGGGGAACGGAACCTCGAACCGGACCAGTTACAGGAAGACATGGAACGTCAGGCCGTGCTGGAACGGCTCGGCTGGCAGTTTGTCCGCGTCCGGGGCAGCGTCTTTTTCCGCGACGAAGAACGGGCACTGGAGCCCGTTTTCCGGCGACTGGAGGATTTGGGTATCACTCCCGAAGCCAAACCTGCCGCGGCGGAGCCTCCGGCGGAAGAAAATGAATTGGTGCAACGGGTGATGCGGCGGGCGGAAGAATTGCGCGCCGAATGGCGGGAAGAAAAAGCGTCTCCCGAACGGATCAACAGCGTGAGCAAGTTCAATCCCCGCGCCCGCCGCGTTCGCGCCAGACAGGTGGTGTCCTGAGCCCTGTAACGTCGAGCCTGAGGCTCGAAATCGGCGCGCAGCGTCGAGAGTACAACACGGAAACCAAGATGCTACCGCCAGAAAATGTCGAGCGCTGGCGGCGGAGCGGCATGGATTTCTTTTGCCATTTTCGGGGAGGCGAGCCCTCTCGGGAGCCGGACACGTTGCGCCGAAGCTTTGCGAAGGCGGCTTGTCAGTAGCCTCGCTTCGCCAAACTGCACCAATACCCGCGTGTCGGCGCCGGGGCGCACCCGCCCAGGCCTCTGTGATTTCTTCCCGTCCGTGCCCGCAACATTTCCCCTTGACACCGTTTTCAATACCAGCTACCTTGTAATAAAAAGGTAGCTTGTATAACTTGAAACGGTGAGCGTGAACGAAAAATTTTCGGCCATTCGGAAGGGGCTGCTCGAGTTCCTCGTGCTGCAGATCATCGCGGCGGAAAAGGTCTATGTCGCGGACATCTTGAAGCAGCTCAGTGCGACCGAGTTCGCCACCCAGGAAGGCACGCTGTATCCGATGCTGAGCCGGATGCGCCGCGAAGGGTTGTTGGATTACGAATGGAAGGAGTCCGAAGCCGGGCCGCCCCGCAAATATTACGAGCTGACGGCGAAAGGCCGGGAGCAATTGCGCGAGACACTCGAGTACTGGAACCACATCAACGGGACGGTGAAAAAACTGGGGCAGAAATAGAAAGGAAAGAACCCATGAACAAAGTCATTACCATCAATCTGGGCGGCAACGCGTATCAACTGGAGGAAGGCGGCTATGATGCCCTGCGCGCCTATCTTGAAAGCGCAGCCGCCCAACTGCAAGGCAACCCGGACCGGGACGAAATCCTCTCCGACATCGAACGGGCCATCGCGGAAAAATTCCGCGCGCTGTTGGCCACCCACAAGACGGTGGTGGTAACAAAAGAAGTCGCCGCCGTGCTGGCCGAGATGGGACCCATCGAAGTGGAATCGGATGAGGCGGCGGGTGCAAGCGCAAGCGATGCCAGGGCTGGCGGCGCGGGCGGACAGAGCCGGACAAGCGAAGAACGTACGGCCGGCAGCAGCGGGATGCCAAGGCGGCTGTATCGAATCCAGGAAGGCGCGATGATTGCGGGTGTCTGCAACGGCATCGCTGCCTACCTGAACGTTGATCCGACCCTGGTACGAATTGCCTTCGTCTTGTTGACGTTCGTTTGGGGCACCGGCCTGCTCGTTTATGTGGTGATGGCGATTCTGGTGCCCGAGGCGAAGTCGCCGGAGGAAAAGGCGGCGGCGTCGGGTTTCCCGGCGACGGCGCAGGAATTCATCCGGCGCGCCGGGGAAGGGTATTACCGGGCGATGAAAGGCTTTCCGGACCGCAAAGCGCGGCGCGAATGGCAACGCCAGTTCAAACGGGAAATGCGCACGCACGCGGACCAGTGGCGTTATAACTGGCAGAGCTATTGGACGGAGCATGTTCCAATGCATCCGGGGATGGGCTTCACCCTGCCATTCCTCTCGCTGCTGCAAGGTGCGGCAACGATCCTGTGGATTTGTGCGATTATTTCGTTGCTGGCGACCGGTACGGTGTTCGGACTGGTATTGCCGGCGAACGTGCCGGTCTGGGTCGGTGCCCTGTTGTTGCTCATTGCCTACGGCGTCCTCGTGGCGCCGCTGAAAATCGCGCGCCGCGCGTGTTATTGGAATCTGGGCCGGGCGCGCTGGGCCTGGTCCTTCGTGTATCTCATGGACGCAGTCGTGTGGCTGGTGGTGGTTGCCGTTCTCCTGTGGCTGGCCTTTCATTACCTGCCGGAATTGCGCGACGCAATTCACAGCTTCCCGGCAATCGCGCACCAGGCCGCCGACGACATCCGGGCCTGGTGGCACGGGAGGTGAGGTGCGGATTGGCGCTTGTGCCGGTTGACAAGCCCAAAGAATTACCGCCCGGAAGGCAGCAACATTCCGCTATCATCTAATTCGCAGCGGGCGGTTGAAAGCCCGGCAGGCCGAACTGCCAGAAAAGAAATGACCAGATGTCGGCGGTCTGTTCTTCCCGTTGCTTTTTCGTCGAGCCGATGCCGTGCCCGGCTTCGTAGTCCACGCGCAACAGGACGGGTTTGCCGCTCGTGGTGGCCGCCTGCAGACGCGCCGCCATTTTCGCCGATTGCCACGGCTCCACCCGCGGGTCGTTGATGCCGGTCGTCAACATCACGGCCGGATATTTCGTGCCGTCCTGGACGTGGGCGTACGAACTCATTTCATACAAATCCTTGAAGCCGTCCTCGGTTCTGACGCTACCGAATTCGGGAATGTTCGGCACGCCATTTGGCGTCGTCTCGATGCGCAGCATGTCCAGGCAACCGACCTGAATAATGGCCGCGCCAAACAGGTCGGGCCGTTCGGTGATGGCCCGGCCAATCAGAATGCCGCCGGCGCTGCCGCCTTCACCGGCCAGCTTGTCCGGCGAGGTGTACTTGTTCTGAATCAGAAATTCGCCGCAGGCGATGAAATCCTTCCACGTGTTCGGCTTGGTCTGTTTGTAACCGCCTTTGTACCAGTCTTCACCGTATTCACCGCCGCCGCGAACGTGGGCCACGGCAAACACACCGCCCTTTTCGTACCACGCCAGCAACACGGGACCATACGCAGGGTCCTGCGAAATCCCGTAAGCGCCGTAACCCCAAAGCAGCGTGGGATTGGAGCCGTCCAATTTGAGGCCGCGCTGGTAAACGATGGACAGCGGAATCATTGCGCCGTCGTAACTTTTCGCTTTGACCTCCACGGATTCCAGATTATCCGGCGCATCGAACTGGCCCAGGGGCTGCAAGCCGGTATTGGTGATTTTTTTCGTCCGGGGATCGTACTCGTAAATCTGGTCGGCCCGGGTCCACGTGCCCATCTCCAGCCAGGTCCCGTCGAGCTGCGGATCCACGGCGGCCAGAGACAGCGAGCCGTCGAACGGCAATTCGATAGGTTCGATTTTTCCTCCCAATGGCACCCGCCAGAGGCGTCCGATGCCACCATCGCGCAGTTGCACGTACAACGCGTCTTTGGCGACCGCCAGCGCGGTAATCACAGCGTCGCCGGCAGGCACAACGGTCCGGGCCGACGCCAGGTCGGGTTTGGCCAGGGAAGTCGAAATGATTTTGAATCGTGGCGCATCCTTGTGCGTCAGCAGGAAGATTTCCTTCCCTTTCACGGCGAAATCCGTGACGTCGTCGTCCACATCGCAAATCTTCTGCCAGGGGATATTGGGCTTGTCCAGCGACGCCAGCGGAGCGGCATATACCGTAATCTCCTGCCGTGTGCCGTGCTCAATCGAACCCAGAGCGTACTCGGAGCCGGGCACGACGCTGACAAACGGGTCGTCGGCCGGGTCCATTTTCACCAGCGGCGAAACGTCATAGCCGAAGACGGCTTGTTCTTTGTCGGCGTCGGCGCCGATAACGTGCAGATACACGCGGCTTTTCTCGTACCGCGCGGTTTCGGGCATGTCCGGTTCCATTTTTTGCAGGCGGTTGTAGAAAAATGATTTCCCGTCCGGGCGCCAACTGACGCCGCCGAATTGCGCGCGGTCAATCGGCTGGCCCACTTCCCGGCCGGTCGCGGTTTCCAGCACGTGAATCACGGCGTCCTCTGAACCGGCGGCGGAAAGCCCGCAGGCGACATAGTTTCCGTCCCGGGACGGCTCGTAATAATTGATGGCAAACGGCTTGCCGGCGGCCTTCGCGAATTTTTCCGGGTCAAACAACAGCGTTTCCGGGCCGGTCAAACCGACGCGCACGTAAAGCTTAAACACGTTATCCTGCGGTAATCGTTTCTGATAGAAATCCCGGCCATCCGGCATCCGGCGGACGTCCTCCACCCGCGCCGCCACGGCGTTGTTGAGTTCGTGAATCCGGGCCAGCAGCGCCGCCCGTCCCGGAATGCGCTCCAGCAGGGAATGCGTGTAATCGTCCTGAAGTTGCATCCAAGCCGTGACGTTGGGGTTGGACAGGTTTTCCATGAACCGGTACGGATCAACCACCGCCGTCCCGAAATACGTGTTGGTGACATTTTCCACCGGCGCCGCCGGCGGGCCGGGCAGAGCTGCCAGACGTCCGCCCGCCATTTGCAGACCAAGGCTCGCAACGAGAAAAAATTTCATCGCCAATTTGGTAGAGTTCATTTTGTTTTCCAGCGTCAGAAAGTCAATTAAGGTCAATTCCCGGCGAAGGCGTCAACGAATTTCATCATCGCCCGCACATCATGGTAGTTCGCTTTCCAACTGTTCGCCAGTGTCGGGTCCACGGGTTGGCCGTCAGCGGCAACCGCGTACTGCCAGATACCGGTGGCCGGATTTGCCTGATAAGTCTTGATGAATTGTAATTCCCGGCTCAAGGCGACTTCATCGCGCGGATCATCCTGATGTTGCAGCGCGGTGGTCAAGACAGATAGCATTTCGGCCTGCACCCACCAGATTTTTTCCGTGTCGGTCGCCGGCTGGTCGTCGAAACCGCGATAATAAAGCCCGCCGCGCTGGTGGTCGTAGCCGTTTTTCAGCGCATGGTTGAGCAGCGCGTAAAAATGATTCCACGACGGTTTTTGGCCCAGTACCTGTTCAGCCCGAATCATCAGCCAGGCAAATTCGACATTATGCCCGTAGGAAAGCCCCGCCTTGCCGGCCGCAGTCACCGGCTTCCAGTCAAACTGGCAGTAAAAGGCGCACTGGGCCGGGTCGTCCGGATAAAAACACGTCGCGTTGATGCGCACGGCTTCGGCCAGCGATTTTTTAACGCCCGGGTCGCGCGTCGCGTCATACAATTCCGTCAGCGCTTCCATCCAGTGCAGGTGCGAGTTGGCGCTTTTGTAGCCGATCACTTCCACCTGGTTGCGCGGGTCACCGGCCGCGAGCGGTTGCCAGGTCCGGTCCGCGTGCTCAAACCAGCCGCCGTTTTTTATGTCATACAGGCGTGCCTGGATGGTGTGATAAAGGTCCAGCGCGTGTGCCAGCGCCTCCGGATTGCCGCTGGCGCGGTAGTATTCGACAAAGGCGTAGATGGTGAAGGCCTGGCCGTAGAGCAATTTACAATCGTTCATTGGCCGTCCGTCGAGATCGGTCGTCCAGAAATAACCGCCCTGCTGCCGGTCGAGGAAGTGGTTGAGCAGGAAATGATATCCCTGCGTGGCCGCCGCCAAATAATTCCGGTTCGTATCGCTGTAGCCTTCGATGTGCGCGAGCGAGAACGTCCAGACCATGCGGCTCTGCGTGACAATTTGTTTCTCGGCTGGCGCGCGACGGCCTTTCACCACGTCATCGGCGAGTAGATACCCGCCGCGATGGGTGTCCTGCGCGGTGTCGTACCAGTAAGGCAGGATTTTCTGCGCCAGTTGGGCCTTCATCTCACGCGCCGGCGTGGAAAAGTCCATGCCCTGCCCCGGCGCGGCGATGAAAAAGAGGGTTGCGATGAGCTGCCAAACGCACGGTCGGCGGCGCAAAAAAAGACCGTTCACG